>JAEEGL013970335.1_pt1 | contig 68949 bp, 53 predicted proteins | sample 9134231 | NCBI WGS metagenome assembly JAEEGL01 (sample SAMN16246548, study PRJNA631951) | gut metagenome | biome: gut microbiome; feature: rumen; material: fiber-attached | host: Bos | place: Iran: Karaj | collected 2018-10 | reverse complement strand
TTACCAAGAGTTCCTGTTATCAGACAGCGGGAAACTTGTCTATGGCTGGAATAAATATGACGGTGAATGGTATTACAGTGATTCCAACGGCTTCCTGTATAAGGAAAGATGGCTTAAGTACAACGGTAATTATTATTATTTTGACTACAATGGCTGTATGGTAAAAGATGCTAATGATTATTTCGTTGACGGACGCCTTTACAATTTCAATTCCAGCGGGATATGCACAAACAATTCAGGAAAGAAGATAAACAGCGGCTGGTTTGAGATAAAAGGCAAAGCAAAACCCGATTATTTAAGATATGATTCTATATGGGTCTACATAGGAAGCGACGGTTCCGTTTACCGCGATAAGTGGCTGAATTATAATGGCTGCTGGTATTATTTCCTCTCTGACGGTATGATGGCTTCGGGTGCCGGATATATAGTTGACAATGGCAAAGTATATGAATTTGAAGATGACGGCAAGTGCAAGAATCCGAACCAGCATTATACCGGATGGCATTATGTTAAGGATTATTACGAAAACGAGACATGGTTCTATTTCGGAACTGACGGACGTATTTTGACCGGATGGCAGAAGATCGATAACAACTGGTACTATTTTTTCTCTGACGGCTATATGGAAAGGAATGGAACGGTTGACTGGGGCGAAGGTTTTTATCACTTTGCAGAAGACGGCAAACTGATCATCGGATGGTATAAGGATAATTATGATTGGCAGTATTCATACCCTGACGGACATGCTGCCCATGACGGATGGATCAAGATCGACGGCAACTGGTATTTCTTCGAATACTCATGGGCTCGTTCAAGTTGTACTTTAATAATCAATGACCGTTATTATGACTTCGATGAGAATGCCAAATGCATAAATCCCGATGGCAGACCTCTCGATGTAATTGTAATCAGAGATTACGATATTGCTGTTCCTGTCGGTTAAAAAACCGAACTGTATCTGAATTGATCAAATACTGAATTGCGGGGCTGTCTCAAAGCAAAATGAGACGGCCCCTTTAATTTACCTTTTTCCGGGTCTGCTTTAGATCGATAATAAATGCAGCCAATGACAGTGCAACCGGAACTGCAAACAGCATAAGAAGCCCGAGCATCCTGAGCGCCATGTCGCCCCAGTCGTCGTCAAGGCAGCTGGCTGCACCGAAAAGGGATACTACTTCAAAACAAAGGTCTAATATCCAAAGTGTTATAGCAGTCACAAATGAGAATAACTGCTTTTTGAATTTCACGAAGGCGATCACAGCGGTCTGTGCCAGCATCGGAAGAACGGTTATCAGTATGCTTGCAGGTATCCAGATGATATCAAAAGAAGATGAATTAACGCCGCCTAACCGGCCCTGTTCATTGTAGTAGTTCAGTTTGACCACGCAAAAGAACACGATCAGGATCGCATTTAGGATTATTGTTATTATGTTTAATGTTTTTCTCATCTTTGATCCTTTCTAAGATCAAGACTGCAGGATTTATTCCGGCTTCACGCTTACTGCATATTTAACGATATCGAGCCAAGTCATAAGGCCTCTGTTCCTGACATAGAGGCTGTTTAAAATAACACTTCTCGGGTGAAGCTTGTCAGTATTTCCCGGAGAAGGAGCGACGAGTGTTCCGACTGCACTGATGACATAGGGAATGTCATCAGAAGTGCCGATGTATATCATGATGTGACCTGAGAAGGACAGAAGACTTCCCGGTGTGAGTGAAGTGATCACATCGAGCTTTTCGGAAGAGGACATATCGGTCATGTCAGTCGTGCAGACTCCCTTGACACTTGACTGACCGACTCTTGGCATGAGTATTCCGAAGCATCTGTATATCTCGCGTACGATTCCTGTGCAGTCATTTGCTCGGAGATCTCCGCCCCAGCCGTACCGGTCGCCTAACAGCTTAAATGCCTGGCGGACGATGTTTGCCGGTGTATAGGGAAGAAAACCGGCAGAGACGTCATCAGACACCGGGATCAGCACATATTCATCGTTAATGTATCCGGCTGAATCTCTTGTAGGGATCTTTACGACATAGTCACAGTAAGTTGTCCGCTGGTTTATCTCAGAAGGTGCTTCAGAAGCCGGTACAAGCTCCATGTATGTGCCCATCGGCAGGACGAGGTCTCTGGTCGATTCGAGATGCGGATCGTCGCCTAAGCGTATCTCACGGGCTGTGACGACGAGCCACTGTGATGCATTCTGTCTGGCAAGCCAGTCGTCTTTATCTTTGCACAGAGCGACAGCATCTTTTCTGACCCATGCCGAGTAACTGTCGAAAACAACATAAAGGTACTCTCCGTCCGTGCTCTCGTGAAGTACCATCACCGGCATGAAAGGCATGCATTCGGAATAAAGATTGAAATCAAAATACTGATCTGATGAACCGTCGAAAACCCTGTCTTCAGTGGGAAAGAGACGCAATGTCATGCGCTTTACCGTATAACCGTAATGTATCTTTATCTCATCTTCGACAGCATCCATATTCGACAGTTCGATCAGGTTATCCCAGTAAGACTTGGTTGTTCTGCTGCCGTTAAGATAGTAGCGCGAAGGATCTGTGGGGACCGACTCGGCGTTCTCCTGAAGGAACTCTCTTAATACCGCTCCGTCGAATGTATCTCCGAACTCGTCAAATAAAGGCATTTCCGTTCCGTATTTTGTCTTTATGATGGCCCGGTTGTTGTGATTGAATTCCTCTATCTGTTCGGCATTCATAAGGATCCTGTTATCTTCCTTGCTGATCCAGTAATCCGCATTCAGCATCTCGGGAGTAACATCAGAAAAGACCTTAACGTAATCAGTGTCGATCATTGTCTCCAAAGGAGCAGTCTCATATGTGGTTTCGGCTGTCGCTTCAGTTTCCGTTGTTGATATGGTTGTCTCGGTAACTGTTGTTACCGGAGTGGTCATAACTGAAGTCTCCGTTTCTTTTGGAGCCGTAGTGGGAAGGCTGCTTTCCGCCGGCTCTCCTGCGGGGATGTTACAGGCACAGAGCGCTGATATGGTTATTGCTGATGAAAGGATCAGTGATACCGTTCTTGATATTTTATTGAACATCTTGTGCTCCCGTTGACATAAATCTATGCCCTGATTATATCTTATTAGCGGTTAATCCGATTCATTTCAATGGTACAATAATTGATGAAAGAAATATGCCTTAAGAGGTGCATGAATGATACGTTTTATAGAAGATCCTGAAGACAGGAGAAAGATAGCAAGACAGATACTTGAGGCTCTTACAGAGTGGTTTGAAGTAACGGAGAGCAGGGAACAGTATATTAGGGAATCTGCAGACCGTCCTTTCTGGGCTGCATTTGACGGTGAGAAGCCAATTGGATTCATCTGTGTAAAACAGACCGGCAATGCAACTGTCGAGCTTGCCGTAATGGGAGTACTTAAAGAATATCACCGCGGCGGATACGGCCGTAAGCTTTTCGAAGCTGCCAAGGAATATGCAGTAGTGCATGGCTATGAGTTTTTCCAGGTCAAGACTGTCAGGATGGGAATGTATGAGGATTACGACAGAACGAATGAGTTTTATATAAGCCTGGGATTTAAGGAACTTGAAGTAATAGACGAGGTGTGGGGCGCTGAGAATCCCTGCCAGATCTATGTTATGAACATTAAGACTGTGCTTAATACTATAGCTTCAAGACACAGTTACCGCGGAGGATATATTGCAGAACCTGTGCCGAGAAAAGACCTTGAGGCTATTGCCGCAGCAGGCATTAATGCACCCTCAGGATGTAATAAACAGACGACAGAACTGATAATCGTTGACGATATTGAAGTGCTTAATGATCTGAAGGCACTGATAGATCCTCCTGTGGCACAGACAGCTCCCGCGATGATCGTTGTCCTTACAAAGAGGATCAACGCTTACCGTGACAAGTGCTATGCTACCCAGGATTATTCAGCTGCGATCGAAAATATGCTCCTTTCGGCTGTGGAACTGGGTTATCAGAGCTGCTGGTATGAGGGGCATATAACAGATGACGACCGCATATGCGATAAGATCGCTTCGTTAATGGAAGTTCCGGATGATATGGATGTCGTATGTATCCTGCCTGTTGGCAAAGCAGCAGATGAGGTTCACGGACCGTCGAAAAAGCCTTTCTCCGAGAGGGTGAGCTTCAACCGCTGGGGAAGTAAATGATATGGAAGTATTAAGGGCAGAAGCAGAATGGCAGCGTGCCGGAGCATATTCAGTCCGTATTCAGGGAATGAACCGGCAACACCACATATCACTCAGAGACGAGTTCGATGAGCATGACTGTGACGGTACCAGGTATATTGTTTTGCTTGATGACGGATATCCGGTTGCGACATGCCGTTTCTATGAGACTTCCGGGACAACTGTTACTTTGGGCCGCGTAGTCGTTCTTCCCGAATACCGCGGTCAGAAACTCGGTTTCAGGGTTGTCAAAGAGGCTGAACAGTGGATCAGTGAATTGGGTTATAAAGAGATCTTAATAGACAGCAGGATCGAAGCAGTGGGATTTTATGAGAAACTCGGTTATTCGCATATCGATGATAATGTTATCAGGAGCGGAAGCTTCGACTGTCTGAAGATGATCAAATCTTTGTGAGATTGCAGGAAACTGCTTTTTAAAGGAGAGAAGAATGGATAATTTGTGGCTTTGGGACTCCTGTCTGATAGTTGGCACGATCTTCTTTGCTATCGGTATTTTTATGTTCGTGATCAACCGCGGAAAGAAAGAGATCGCATTTGTTAAGATGTCTTTATGTGAACTTATCGCCGCATATTTTCTGATCTTTCCCGATGTATATCTTCATGACGGATCATCGACACTTCTGATGCTGCTCAAATGCTTTTTGCTTACGCTCCTTAATGTCCTGAAGATATTCTCGGGAAACGGATACGATGAGATCGTAATAGAAGGTCATCCGACACTTAATATCGTATATATCCTTGTTCTCGGACTTGTAAATCTATGTATTATGATCGCGCTGATCGGATTCATTCTTCAGTTTCTTGGAGATTTTATCGAGGATACTGTTTTCTACAGCAACAGGTTCTCAAAAGTATATATTTTTTCCGGCGTAAACGAAAGGACGATAAGTATCGCAAGATCTGTTCAGGAGAACGAGAAAAATAAAGGAAAGAAGTATTCGATCATATTTGTTGATGAGAGTTCATCAGATGACAGCAAGAAGACCGTAAGGGAAATGGGCGCACATTATACGAATGAATCCTTCTGCAAAGAGATCGGCAGGTTTATCCGTAAGACAAAAGAGATCGATATATTTATCTTTGGAGATTCAGAAGAAGATAATCTTACCAAACTGGGAAAGTTCACGGCGCTTGATCTTGCAGGAGATATAGCATTTACAAGAGTTTATGTGGAGCTGACTGATACGCCCTGGTATATTTACGGGAACTTTGTGAAGAATAACAGACTGCCCAAGGATAAAGTCACGGTAAACCTCGTCAATTCAAATGAAAGCTTTGTTCTGAATGATCTTTATGAGCATTCTGTTTTCGACAACGCCAGGCTTTCTGATAAGGAGAGCATCATAGATGTCCTGATCGCCGGTATAAGCAACAAGAGTATCGAGATGGTCAAGGCCCTTCTCGCATTGGGTCAGATGCCCGGTTATATGTTGAAGATCACTGTTCTTGATGATAAAGGAAAGAAAGATGTATTCCGCAGGATCATTCCCGAACTAAAGGAACGTTCAGATGAGTTCGGAGAGGCTGTTTATTCTTTTGAATGCATAGATGATATCGATTCTGATACGGATAAACTTGAAAAGATCATCACTGAGAAATGTCCTGAGTTTACTTTTGCGTTTATCGCGACGGATGATAATGTGCAGAATATAAATCTCGGTCTGCGTATCAGAACGTTAAGATCCAGACTGAATAAAGGAAATGATTACAGGATTCGTATCTGTGTTAATAATTCTGAACTGATCAGTAATTGGATCCCTGAGTTAAGAAGTAATGTTGAGCTCGTCGGGGGTATCGGAAATATCTACGATTACAGGTTCCTTACCATGTCGAAGATCGAGCAGGCATCGAAACTTATTCATGATATCCGCCAAAACGACATGTTAAAGAAAGATCCGGAGCATGATGTTGTTTCATGGGAAGATTACAGTAATGATGAATTTAAGAGGCATTCTGTCTATGCCAGAACGTTATCCCTTAAATACAAGATAGAAGTTATCAGAAACAGAGGTCTTGATATCGATGTGATAAAGACAGATAAGACCTGGGAAACATATGAACACATGCGTTGGAACATGTACATGAGATCGCTCGGTTATGTACTGTCTGATAAGACCGGTGTTGATTACGGTTCGCTTAAAGGCAATGACAGGCTTATCGCTCAAGTGCATAATTGTCTTATTCCTTTTGAGGACCTTCCGCAGGAAGAGAAAGACAAGGATTCGATCAAGTTAACTGAAGATGTGGTCAAGGCATTTGGCAGTGTAAAATAATTCTTTAAGGTCGGCATATGAAGATTGAGTTTATATATTCACCCGGATTAAGCGAGACAGCCAATAAAGCCATCGACAGGGCTTTATTGTATGACAACGCGAAAACTGATGTTAGAGAAGACGGATATGCAGTTATAGAGGCCGGTAAGAACATTCCGTGCGATTCGACGATCGTATTTGTAACAGATGACATCGGAAGTGATGAAAAATGGAATGCTCATATCGAATCTCTTCCTGATGATAAGAAGATAATACTTGCAAGCCGAATTGTCGGAAAAGGAATCAGGCTAAGTGAGATCATTCCCGCCAAGATACGTAAGATCAATACGGTTAAATTGCTTGATGATGATCTTGATGAACTGTGGGATGTTTTAAGTTCAGATAAGGATTATTACTCGGTCATCAGCGCTCTGTATTCTATGGTAGAAGGCTGGATGGCATCAGACAGATCCAAGGTCAAACTGATCCATAATATCCCTTTGACCGTAAAGTATAAGAAGTATCTGAAGAAGAATTCAAAAAATGAGAAACGGCCGTATTTCAAGCAGCGTATAGAAGAGATAAATGAATATCTTAATATCTCGCTTATGGAGGAAGGTATCCATATATTTAAGCGTACTTCGCACAGCCTTCCGGTCATCGCTCTGCTGATATTTGTCTCGGTTTTTATCCTTGCACAGATCTACGGAATACCTAAGTATCTTCGCGTTACCAGAAATGCGGTAGCTATCTGCGGTGACGAATTCGATACATTGTCGTCACCGGTGCAGGTGCTTAAAGCTGTTGAGGTAATACGAAATCCTCTGATTAATGCGTCTCTTAAAGAGGAAGCATACCAGAAATACAATTATTATATGTGTGACAACTGGCCTAATACGGTTATTGCCGGTGAATACATATATGCTCAAAACGATGTGCGGATCTGTTCTGATGACAGATATTTCTATACGGCAAGCGGAAACGGATGCTGCCTTAAATGGGATACTTATAACGGAAGCATTGTAAAGAAAGACAAGGTCTCGGATAATTCGCTTTATGTTCTGGATATCATGAACGATGAACAGAATATCATAACTGTGGATGAAGCCGGAAATGCGTTTTATCTTTCAGACGGTAAGTGGATATCTTCTGAAGGGATTATCACGGAATACGGATATGCAATAGATGTTTCCATGGCAAAAGACAGGGCTTGCGTTCTGACGCTTGATAACTCGGTTGTAATGCTTACTGTTAATGGCGGAAACATCGGTGTTGTTAACGCATTTTCGTTTGATGATGTATACGGTATAAAACAAAATGATGATCATGCATTGTTTGTTGTATCGGATAACGGGACTGACCGGATAATAAAGGTTGATGTCAATGGAGAGATAATTGATAACTATACTCTCGAAGATAAAATCGATAAGACCTGCAATGTTGATTTTAAGCAGGACAAAGTTCTGTTTGTAAACAGTAAGGGCAATGTCTTTATTTTCGATGCTGCCGATAACAGTATCGAAAAACTCCCGACAGTTATTACGCAGCCGATCATTATCAATTTCATTAATGATACGGCGATCTACTATTGTGACCGTAACAAAGGCAACTGTCTTTTTGATTATGCTCACGGCATAGATCTGGGAAGTTTCCTTCCCGAAGCGGGATTTGTTACTTCCGCTGCCTGCGGAGGGAATACTGTTGCGGTCTTATCCAGCGGTTATATCTTTTCCGAGAATGTAGAAGATCTGATCCCTAAAGATGATATTGACCTTTCTCATGCGCTTGAAAGCTTTAACGGAACAGTGTCCGGCAGTAAAGGTTTTATCAGAAATGCCGAAATTGCTGATGAAAAATATATTTTCGCGGATATAGATGACGGCGCGGGAAATGCATTTACCTATCTGGTTGACGGCGGGCATTATTATATTTACACAAGTCCTAAGCAGCGTGCTGAATCATCCAGAGCAGATCAGCTCGAGTTCCTGTACAGTCAGCCTTCGGCAGTGGTTTTTACGGGAGCTCCGACGGTAGTAGGTGTGCTTGAAAACGGAGAGACCATGGTTATCGGCGCATCAGACGGAAGTTTTTGTGAGATGATCACTTCAGGTGACAACATAGTTAATGTCACCAAAATGCAGATACCTTCAGGTTCGCCTGTCGTCTGTGTGTATCTGATGGATAACGACAGTTTCTATGTTGAGGATTCTGACGGCCTTTTCTGGAAGGCACGTTATGGAAGCAAAGCTGTCAATTCATATGAGGGTATGTATACCGAGATCAGAAACAAACTGCATTATGCAATGTATGATGATATCAAGGATAGCGTTTCTGACTACGTTCTTAAGTCGGTGGGAGTGGAATATGTTCCCGGACACGACGGAAAGATGTGGGAATAATGGCTGCACTGTTTATTTCTTATACCAGAGCCGATTCTGAAGCGGTTGAGAGAGTCGAGGAACTGCTCAAACAGAACAATATCGATATATGGCGCGACAAGAATTCCATGCCGTATGCGGTCAATTGGGATGATGCCGTTATCGAGGCTTTATGCCGTTCTTCATATGCGGTGATATTTGATTCTGCCGCCAGACAGGAAAAACTGCAAAAATCTGACAGTGCAGTCCAGAGAGAAGCTGACTGGATCAAAGAGATACATATTCCCAATCTTACAGTTGATCTCGAAAACAATCATGATCCCGAGTTCATCACAAAAGAGATCTTAAAATGGATGGCGGAAGAAAAGCGTAAATACGGCAAGGAAAATGATAATCTCAGAACATTGATCTCAGGTGCTTATGCCTGCAAGAATAATGCCGTATCTTTCGAGAAAAACGATATTCCGCGCGGAGTAATAAAGAAAGCAGTAAAACTTTTTGATCTGTTCTGCTTTAAAAAAGAACTGGATTCGACTCCGGATTTCGGATGCGGTTCATTAAACCTCAGAGGATCGATGTACGGCTTTATCAAGCAGTACCGCAAAAGGATACTGAGCGGACTTGTCATGCAGCTCACTGTTGTTATTGCCGTTATCCTGACGGCTTTCTATGGTATATGGAGCGGCATCGAGTTTTATAAGAGCTATATGACTTATAACAACATGACAATGCTCGTACAGGGGAAAACCACTTACTCACGTGCATATGATACAGATGTTATTCTCGGTGCTTCTGTCCTGAATTCGTCATCTATAGAATCCCAGTTCACGCTTTTCTATAACTATGTCCGTGTCTTAGGTTCAAAGTATCCTTCAGGGTATTATGATTCAGCTGATGCGGATGAGATCGTCAGCGGTCTTGCCAAGAACCGGAACAGCGGATATTATGTGCAGCTTTCTTCAAACGACGGAATTGTTAATGTCAATGATGACAACGGTTTCTGCAACTCGTTTGTTGTTGACGGGATCCCTTCCGACTATGACTGGTCAGAAGACGGTAAATGTTTAGCTGTCAGTACTGCCAATAAAGTATTCCTGTATTATATGGGCAGCGTCTATTCTCCGGAAGAGCTCAAGGGCAGTTATGAGGATATCTCACAGGTCTTTATCCACGATCAAAAGGTCTATGCAATAACAGTAAAACAAAATGTTGTTGTATGGGATATCTCCGCAAATAAGGTCATGGAACTTGATTATTCGATCAGTAACGGCTGCATATCAAGCAGAAACGGAAGTGTTGCCGCGTTTATATCCGATAACACTCTTGTTGTTAACAGATGCGGTGATGTTACCGGGGTATCACTTCCTTCGGATATCACATTTTCATCAGGCGATCTCGCTGTCTCACACGACGGTAAAAAGATTGTTGTTTTGGGTAATGACAGTCAGTACACAGGTTCGATATATGAATACGATATTGAAAGCGGTAACCTCAATCTTATATATACGGCTGAAGGTTATTTATCTGCCGTCGACTACAGTTTCGATGATTCGGCTGTTATTTTCGGAGACAGGTCGGCTTCGAATCTGAAGAAACTTGACCTTAAGTCTCAAACGGTAAAAGAGTCAAAAAGCATAGATTATCCGGTAAGTTCAGTTAAAGCTTACAAGGGCGGGTCAGTTGTCTGCTTAAGAGACAGCACGCTGACATCTGTCAGTGATGATATGGTCTTCTCAAAAAACACTTCTGAATCGACATACGGAAATCTTGCAAGACAGATCGCTGTATCAGATGTTGATGAGGCATATTTTATTGTCTCGAGGAATGCCAATAATCTGGGAAGCGCAAAGTATTTTATCTCCGGTGAAAGCAAGTATTTGATCATAGATCCCGAACAATCCGAGACTGCGGCTAACAGTGCTGTTTCAGTGTCGGAAGACGGCGGGTATGTCGCATTCGGTAACGATAACGGCAGGATCACGATAAGAAGTGTATCCACATTACTTCCGGTATGGATCAACAGGGATGTTAAAGAGGGTATCGTTGCATTGAGCTTTTCGGAAGACGGCAGGACTCTTTATGCGTTGGGAAATTCGGGAACGGTCCATTCGATTCTGTTGCCGCCACAGATATCAGAATGCAGCGGCGGAGATTATGCTGCACAGCTTAGTGCTATGAGAAAGCAGGGCAGGGAGATCTTCGACAGACTTAGCAGCTTGGGACTTACCGATTTTTCCTTAGAGGAATTTTTGCTGGAGAAAGCATATGAGGTAAAAGAAATTTGATTCGTCTGTTATAATTATCACTGTTGACCATCTGAGGAAAGAAAGAGGATGAAACATGGCATATACGGCTCTTGCAAAAATGCGGCAGAATAATCTGAATAAATTCGGTGTTGATATAGGTCCTAAGGAACCTGACTTATATACACTCGGCAATGCTGACAGTCTGAAGTGCGCATCGCTCCGTTTTATCCACAGGGCATGTGAAGGCCTGAAGTTTGACAATGCGATTGAAGCCGAAGAGGATGCTTCGGGTATTTTAAAGGGCACAAGTCTTAAGCCCGGTCAGATACCTTACAACATGCAGATGGACATAAACAGGCTGTGTCTTGAAAGATGTCTTGAACAGTTCATCGATTCCGGTTCGGCTGAAGATGCATATCTTGTTTATTACTGTTATCTTGAGATATTCCTCGGACACTACGGCAAGTCAAAAAAGATGGTCGAGCTTTTATCCGAATATGAATCCAACGGCAGTTCACTTCTTATGAAGCACAGAGATCATTATTCGCATTCAGTCTATGTGTTCGCCTTGGGACTTGCAGTATATGAGACAAATGAACATTACCGTGCTTCTTTCAGGAAATACTGTGAAGCTAAATCCGGAAGAGAATATTCTGATTGCGGACTTGCAAATCTTTTCCTTGAATTCTGGGGAATGACATCACTTTTCCATGATATCGGATATCCTTTTGAACTTCCTTTCGAGCAGGTGATGTCATACTTTGAGGTCAACAAACAGAAAAGAGGTGTGAACACCCCTTATATTGCTTACCATGCTTTAGATACACTTACATCGATGGGTGAAGAAGAGACTGAGAGATTTGAGGCTTTATACGGAAAGAAATTTGCTTCCGCCTCTGAACTTTTTGCACACGATATCACATCGAAAATCGGAAAGGTTTATGACTTCACCGAAGAATATCTTCTTAATATCATCTTAGCCAAACCCTGTTATCCTGAAAAGTTCGATTACTATATGGATCATGCGGTCTTCAGTGCTTACAGACTGTACAGGGAGCTTGTCTCCACGATAGATCTTTCAAAGATCACAACAATGCATGTCGATGCCCTGACGGCGATCATCCTGCATAACAGCATGTTTAAGCACAGGATAGCTTTCTATAAGGCTGAGAACATTGAAGACAGAAAAGCTCCGCTAAATGTGGACCTTCATCCTCTTGCATGGCTCCTTATGCTTTGTGATGAATTGCAGTGCTGGGACAGAACGGCTTATGGCCGTAATTCAAGGACCGAACTCCATCCCATGGGAGCCGAGTTTGATTTCTCTGACAATGCTGTCTCGGCTGTCTATTACTACGACGAGAATGAGCAGGAAAAAATTGATGCTTTTGAGCAGAAATACAAGGCTTGGGAGGATGCCGGCGAAAACGGCAAACCGCCGAGGCTCAAAGCTTACAGCGACATGGCTGAAAAAGAACAGCGCTTTAAAGCCGATATCGAACTGATAATTGATACTTCTATAATCCCTCTTTCAGTCAAGCCTGATACGAGACCTGTTGACAGGAAGAGTAAGCACATATTCTTATCGAACAGCAATTTCATGCATCTTTATGATTTTGCGGTATCCTTACACGGTAGAGACCAGGGACCTGACGTAAGCATCGAAGTGCTTGAAGAACAGTTTGAGGCTTTGTCTCTTGAATATCAGTTGTCCACGATCAACAGAGCCAAGAATTTCAGCAAGTATCTTGATGCGATCAATTGCTTCTATACGGATAAGATCGTTGATTACGATATGATAACCGCGTTTACCGAAGAACAGGCTGCGGTTTTCGCGCCCATGGAGCATGAGCGCTGGATCCGTGAGCACCAGTCCATGGGATGGACTTACGGTACATTATATGAGGAAGTTGAATCTCCCTTGGGATCTAAAGCTCTCAGAGAACAGATGAGATGCCATAAGCTTGCTATGGATGGTGATATCACAAGCGAAGATATCTATCAGCATTATCTTGAACTGTCTGAAGAGGATCAGGGAAAAGACTGGAAACCGTTTAATGTAATGCTTACGCTCCTGAAGAAATTCGACGGTCTGAGGATCTATTTCTATTCGTTGAAATGAACAGATAAACGTTTTATATAAGCTGAGGATGATATGGTATAGGAAAATGTGATATAATAACAAGGTTTGACAAAGCGCCAAACCGGGAAGGTGGTCTTATGGCTTTGCTCGACGTTATTAAGAATATTTCCAAAAGAACAAAGATAATCATCATTGCTGTGGCTGCTGCGGTTGTTGTTGCGGCTGTAGTTATATTTGCCGTTCTGTCAAGAAATAACTATCTTGCGACGACCATGAGGCTTCTGCGTGTCGAAGGAACGGTTAATATCGAAGATCCCTCAGGCGGATCAAAACCTGTTATTGACAACATAAGATTCCAGTCAGGCGATGCGCTCAATACAGGTGCTGACGGACTTGCATCCGTCGGTCTTGACGATACAAAGATCATTACTCTGCAAAATGACAGCCGTGTTGAATTCATGAAAAAGAGCAAACAGCTGGAACTCAGGCTCACTAAGGGCGCACTGTTCTTTGAAGTCATGCAAAAACTTAAAGAAGATGAGACATTTGAGATCAAGACTTCGACGATGACTGCCGGTATCAGAGGCACTTCAGGTTATGTATATTATGACAGCAACGGAAGAGAATCGATCATCATTACTGACGGCGCGGTCATCGTTCAGGCAACGAATCCGAAGACAGGTGAGACAAAGTATGCCCAGGTCAAAGGCGGTCAGGAGGTCACAGTCTATCTTTACGATGAATCCACAGACCAGCACGATACGGTCGAATTCACATTACAGGACGTTGGTCCCGGTGACCTTAACACGTTTACTTTAGACAGACTTGCAGAGAATAGTGATCTTCTTAATACTGTCTGCGAATATACCGGCTGGGACAAAGATGAGCTTCTTGACCTTATCGATAAGATCAGGAAGGGTGAGATCGAGGGACAGGAGATCGAAGTGACTCCGATCCCGACACCTGAAGAGACGCCGGTAGTACCTACTGCATCTCCTGAACTGACTGATACACCGGTACCGACCGTTACACCGGCGGTATCGCCAAAACCTTCTCCGACAACTGCTCCCGGAGCATCTCCTTCTGCAACTGTTACGCCAGGAGTTACGGCTGCTCCTACAGTCACACCTGCTGTAACAGGTACTGTGACACCCAAGCCGACTGTAACACCGGCAGCGACAAATACTGCAACACCTACTGTCACACCAAAGACGACGGTTGCCCCGACAGTTACCACAACGCCTAAGCCGACTGTAACAGCTGCTCCTACGGTAACATCTACACCTAAACCGACATTAACCACAACTCCTGCCGTTACAGGCACCCCGACTGTTACAAGTACGCCTACAGTTACAAATACACCTACGGCAACAGTTACTCCGACGGCAAGTCCGAAGCCTTCTGCTCCTGATGGATATACTGAGTATTCACCCGGCTGGGGCGTTACTTATGAAGGTAATGAGATCTACATCGCGAAGAAAGGCGATGATGATTATGTAGGTTATTCCGGCGGAAAATGGATACCGCTCTCACGTGAGATTCAGGAAGACGGTGATGTTTTCATCTATTACTATGACGAGGATGACGAATTGTATTTCGAGGAAGTTGTCCCGAGACCGACTGATGATCCTGACGGTCCGCCGAGTTATTACTTTGACGGAGATCCAACTCTGTCGGGCGGAGTTTTCGGTACCGGTGACAGCGGAAGACTGACATATACAGTTACTTATTCCGACGGGTCTTCCGAAGTCGCAACACTGCGCGAGACGACGGATGATGACGGATATGAATGTTACACCTGTTCAGAGATAAATGAGTATGACAGTACCGGTAATTTTGTTGACAGATTAATTCCTGAAACATCCTACTGGTATTACAAAGAAGACGAGAATGCGTTCTATATGAGAGCCTATGCTGCGTTTGCCGGCGGGTGATCGATAGATCTGTCATAGTTGAATATGAATGAACGAACAAAAAACATATTAACTGCTTTAGCCTGGTCCGTTGCAATAACTCTGCTTTGCGCGATCGATACCAAGGTCAATACCGAAGACTGGCCTTTTACTGTCAGGTATGCAGATTCCTGGCTTCAGGATACGCTCTTCCAAAAAGACGTTTCGGTTCCGGGCGATATAGTTATCATAGGAATTGATGAAAAAGACCTGAATGAATTCGGTTCTTACAGCAAATGGGACAGGAGCATCATGGCTTCAGCTCTGGAAGTGCTTGCATCAGATCCTGAGAAGCGTCCTGCCGTTGTCGCGATAGATACGTTGTATTCGGGCACGATAAATGAAGAAAGCGATCAGAGACTCGCGGATGCGGCAAAAGAATTAAACAATGTCATCACAGCGACACAGGCGACATACGGAACCAGGAGGACATTCGGAGGTGTTTCCGTCGTAATAGATAATTACGCGGTCGTAAATTACGAGGAACCTTATGATGCATTAAGGGAAGTGACGACCCAGGGTCATATAAATACAATGTACGATCCTGATTTTATTGCACGTCATGCATTGCTGTATGTCGAACCTGAAGGAAACAGGGTTTATTCGATGCAGTTCGAGGCAGCCTGGATGTATGCGCAAAAAAAGGGTTTTGAGATCAAGGATCCTCCGACCGATTCACTGGGACGTTTCTATATTACTTACTCTGCCAAACCGGGCGGGTTCTATGATGGAGTCGACCTTGAAATGCTGATAAACGGCAAGGTCGATCCGTCCTACTATGCCGGTAAGATAGTTTTGATAGGACCTTATACTACAGGTCTTCAGGATGCCTACAATACACCGGTCGACAAGGGTGTCATGATGTATGGTGTTGAGTATCAGGCAAACGTCATCCAGTGCATCCTGGACGGTAATTACAAAGAAGAAGTTCCGGCATTAATACAGCTCGGCATCCTTTTCTTGGTTTGTTTTGCTTCCGCATTGTTCTTCAATAACAGGAGATTGCTGTTTGCGGTACCTGTACTTCTTGCAGGTATGGCAGTCTCTGTCGGAACTACGGTATTTCTTTTCTCAGCCGGATATATTACCCATGCTTTATGGATACCTTTGGGGCTGATAGTCATGTTTGTCGTGAATGTTGCAAGGAATTATATCCGTGCAGCGATCGCAAAACAGAGTGTTACCAGAACGTTCGAGCGTTATGTCGCACCGAATATCGTAGGAGAGATCCTGAAAGAAGGTACTGATGCACTGCATCTCGGAGGCAAGACTGTCGATATCGCAGTGCTGTTCGTTGATGTAAGAGGTTTTACCACGATGTCGGAAAGACTGTCTCCGGAAGTCGTTGTTAAGATCCTCAACAGATACCTTACGATGGCAAGTGCCTGTGTTGATGAAACTAACGGTACTGTCGACAAATTTGTCGGCGATGCCATGATGGCTTTCTGGGGTGCTCCCATCGAAGATAAAGATCCGGTTTATCACGCTGCGCTTACCGCGCTCGGTATTGTTGAGGGTGCGAAAAAGATCTCTGCCGAACTCAAGGAAGAGATCGGCGAGGAGCTTAATGTCGGCGTCGGAATCAATTACGGTCCCGCTGTCGTCGGCAACATGGGTTCGGAAAAGCGAATGGACTATACAGCAATAGGCGATACCGTCAACACATCCGCACGTCTTGAGGCCAATGCTCCCGGCGGTACTGTCTATATCAGCCGTTCCTGTGCTGACAGATTAGAGGGCCGCATGAAGTTCGAACCGTTGGATCATCCGATAAAGCTCAAGGGAAAGACGGACGGATTTGAGATCCTAAGACTCATAGGGCCGGTTGATGGAACAGAAGACAAGACTGATGAAGGAAAAGATATAAGCGATAAATAAGTTCAGATTTTTATGATGTATAATAGAAAAGAGTTATTCAGTGGAGGCATAAGATGCTGAAATTCCTTGGCAGAGGTTCTGCTTTTTCAGACGAGCATAACAGTGCTTATTTTGTAGCCGGTGACGATCTGGTCCTGCTCGACTGTTCGATGACTTCATTCATGAAGCTCTGCAATAAGAATCTAGCGCCGTATGACCGTGTCTATCTTCTTGTAACTCATACGCACGGTGATCATGTCAGCGGTATCGGTCTGTTTATCGACCTTTTGGAATTCTCGGTAAAGACGCCTATCACGGTTGTTGCTCCTTCTAAAGAAGTTGAAGCGGATATTTTCTATTACCTTACCAGGCTCGAAGGATGCAGCAGCGAATGGTACGATCTGACAACGGCTGATGAGCTGGATAAGGAATGGTTCGTCAAGGCTGTTCCGACCACTCATTCCGATGAACTGGCAGGCAGGTGCTTTGGTTATATCCTGAAGGTAGATAATCATAATGTCGTTTATACGGGTGATACGAATACTATGCTCCCGTTCGAAAAGTATCTTGATAACGATACATATCTTTATATGGAAATATCGGCTTACAAATCACCTGTGCATCTTTATTGCCACGATATGACCGCCAAGGTCAGGGAATACACTGACAAAGGCGTTCATGTCTATCTCATGCATATGGATGACGAGAAGCGAATAGCTCAAGTAATGAAAGACACCGGCGCAGAGATGGCGCCGCTTGATCCGGGAGGAACAGGTATGGAGGACAACGGAAGAATGCTGCGTGGTATCTTCGATATCACCAACAGCCTTTACAAGGATATGTGTATGAACGACAGCAAGGATCACGCATTGCTGTTCTCTTATCTGACCGAGCTCAGCAAGACTATCGTTAATGCTGACAGAGCGAGCTTCTGGAAATGGGATAAGAGAAAAGGCGAGATCTGGACGATGTCTGCCACAGGCGTTGACAAGATCGTCATCCCGGACAGCACTGGTCTTGTAGGCAAGGCATTGAGATTGAAGAGGACTGTAATAACCAATGATCCGTATAACGATCCTGACTTCAACAAAGAGATCGATATCAAGACAGGTTATACGACCAAGTCTGTCCTCGTTCTTCCGGTAGCTGATATCAACGGCGATTTCATCGGAGCTTTGCAGCTCATAAATAAGAACAACGATTACGGTTTTGACGATGAGACGGATCCAAAGAAATTATCTCTTGCGGCATTGATGTGCGGCATCGCTTTGGAATCAGAGACGTTCCTTGAAGAGTCTCATCACGACAGACTTACGGGATTAAAGAACCGAATGGGCTTCTATTACGATTTCGGCGGCAAGTATAAGAATTATCTTATCCCGGATTCCGGTAAGACGATGTCAGTGTTTATCTGTGACATAGACAAGTTCAAGCGTGTAAATGACACATACGGTCACAACGCAGGTGATGATGTGTTAAGATTTGTATCGGAACTTGTCGAATCAAGCTGCAGCGAGACAGACAGCGTATACCGTTGGGGCGGCGAGGAGTTCGTAATGGTCATGCGTGATACCGACCTTGAAGGAGCAGTGAAAAAGGCTGAGGAGATCAGGATAAAGTTGATGGATACGGATATCGAAGCAGACGGCAATACATTAAGATGCACATTAAGTTTCGGATGTTCTCTTTTCAATCCTGCGAAAACAATTGAAGAAAATATCAGTGCAGCTGATGAGAAACTCTATACTGCAAAGGAGACAGGCAGAAATAAAGTCTGCAGTTGATCACTATGTTTAAATGCAAGAATTGCGGAGCACCTGTTGGTGAAGATTATGAAGTCTGTTTAAGATGCGGAGAACCCGTAACGGAATCGGATAAGCAGTCTGCAGCCAGATCGAATATATTAAAAAAGCTGGGAAAGTATAAGCAGCTCCTGACAGAGAATGAAGAACTCGAGTCACTTATCAAGCCTCAGAGCAGTTTCCCTAATTCGGCTGAAAAGAATTATAAGTCCAGATCATTTATAAAGTATTTCTGGCCCTTCATGATCGCGGCCCCGATCATCGGATACATTATATATGTAGGCGGCACTTTACTCGCGGCTATGTCAATCGCTATGGATGCGACTGTCGAAACCACTTCCCAGGCAATGGGGATATTTATGATTCCTATTGTTTTAATAGTTTTAGCCATAATTGTTGCAGGTGTCATTATCTTTGTCGGGATCAGGATCTCCCGTAGAAAGCAGAATGAATTCAACAGTAATGCCGAACGTATGAACCGGGAGGCAGCCGAGAAGTATCAGCAGGGTTTAAGGAATCAGGAGCTGGTCAACATGTATCAGGATAATATCAATAAGATGCATCCTTATATAACTCTTGTTCCGGAGAAATACCGGTCAGCTGATTCCGTCGGCAAGATCATGGAACTGATCCAAGACGAAAAGGCTGAGAACGTCGAAGAAGCATGTGCCCTGATCGGAGATTGATTTTCTCTGATAAGAGAGATCCAAAATAAGCGGATCTGTTCTGCAAAAAAATCGCATTTTGTAAGCATATAACCTTTGTAAAAGAATATTTAGTGTTGTATTATATTTTAGTAGTTTAAAGACCTGTGCCGGATGACACAGGTTTTTAAGTAGAACAAGGGAATAGATCTATAAAAGGGAGGAAGTTATTTTATGACTTTTTGTGAGAAGTGCGGCGCCTTGATGCGTCCCGGTGACATGTTGTGTTCAAGATGCGGAACGGTCATGGGATCAGGCGGAGATTCAAAGAAAACCCAGGGAAATGTTGCTGGCAGCGGATTCGGGAAAGCACCCGGACCGGGAGCTGCAGGCGGTACACCTATTGGATTTAGTGCAGTGGGTTTTGGAGATGCTGTTAAAAACGATCTGATAAGAAAACTCGAGAAATACAGAAACCTTTTGGCTGAGAACGCTGAACTTGAGTCACTTATAAAGCCTCAAAGCGCTTACCCGTCGTCAGTCGAAAGTGACTTCAAAAAGAGAACGCTCATGAGATATTTCTGGCCCTTCCTGGTCGGAAGTATATTAGTAGGCACACTCATATACCTGATCTCACTTGCGATCTCTGTCAGTTCGGTAATGTCGATCGATCCTTCTTCATATTCGCGGGAACAGGCACAACTCCAGACATCCCATATTGCAGGTGATGTTTACGGCGGATATATAGTAGGTGCAATAGTTGCGGTGGGAATCATCGTTATCGGTGTGAAGATCGCAAGAAGCAAGAGAGATGCATTCAACAGCAATGTTGACTTCCTGAATATGCAGGCAACCGAAAGATACAATCAGGGCCTTAAGAACCAGAAGATGATCAGCATGCATGATGAGAACATCCATTTAATGCGTCAATATGAGAATCTCGTACCTGAGGAGTACCGGAATGCTATCCAGGTGGGTGAGATCATCCAGCAATTGAAGGATAACAATGCAAATACCGTTGAAGAAGCTTGTGCCTTGATCGATTAAAGCTATAGCGGAATAATACGGAAACTATATAAGGGCGGCCTGGAAGGTCGCCCTTAATCTTTTGAACGGCTGACTTTTGCAAGCCCCCATCATTATAGTCCCGTGAGGAAAAAGCGGAGCATTAAAAACTGCACAAAAAGAATTAAAGTAATTGTTCAAATGAATTAGCACTCTCGCGTTGACAGTGCTAATCAAGAGACTATAATCGAAGTCGGAACAAAGGAACGAAGATCATCAGATCAGACCTCCGCTCTAATGCTCGGATAACAACGATCAAAGGAGATGATTATTATGTTGATGTCCGGATTATTTGGAGAAGATTTGTTTGACGAGTTTTGGGGTTTCCCTGCACATGAACTGGCTAATATCGATAAGCGTCTGTACGGGAAGCATGCTTCACAACTGATGGCAACCGATGTCCATGAGACAGATACCGATTATGAGCTTGATATGAATCTTCCGGGATTCAAGAAAGATCAGATCAACGTTAAGCTTGAAGACGGTTACATGACCATCAGTGCAGCTAAAGATCACGATACGGAAAAGAAAGACAGACACGGAAAGGTCATCCGTCAGGAAAGATATTCCGGTGCCATGCAGCGAAGCTTTTATGTCGGTGACGCAGTTAAAACAGAAGACGTTAAGGCAAAGTTCGAAGACGGTGTCTTAAGGCTTACCCTTCCGAAGAAAGAGCTTCAGGCTCTGCCGGGGAACAATACTATAGCCATCGAAGGCTAAAGTCAGGATAAGGAACAATTACATAAGTTACAACGGGGTTGTCTCAAAAGTGACCGGTTCACTAAATGAGACAACTCCGTTTTTTTATTATATAATCAATTATGTTTTGAAGGAAATTTTCAAAAAACATCAAGGGGATCAATATGAAGAGAGTTTTATTTCCTGCGCTTTTAAGCGTTGCTGCTGCAGTATCAGTAGTTTTAGTTTCCGGAATATGCATATCAGCCGATGAGACTGATGAAGATGAAATATGTGAAGAAGGACAGCAGGTCATTGTTGTCGAAGATGCCGTGTCCTTTGATACCGGATATGACAGCGATGAGCTTGCCGAAGGATACATAGAGCAGAAGCTTTTATCGGGAAGTGAAACCGGTTATGGCAGATACGATTATACGTCCGGTCTTTCCGAATATGAGCTGGCCGTTTACGATTATCTGGTACCGATCATAGGCGAGATCGCAAGCGGCGAGCGAACAGATACTTATATAGCTATTCCTGATGAAGTCTTTAATATCAGGATACCGCTGAGCGAACTAGGTATCGAAGACCCTGAGCATGCTTCACAAGATGATCTTTTCGCTGCAGCGCAGGATAAGATACCTGTCCGTCTGGAAAAGATAAGAGATGCTCTGAAACAGGCCTGTCAGTTCGAGCTTTACTGGCTTGATGAAATCGGAGCTGAGTATGTTCAGTATGTCAGCAAATCATCCAAGGGATCATACGTGGTATTTGAAGAAATGAAGGTTATATTCTATGTTGCCACGGATTATCAGAAGGGAGATCGTTTTACCACGGATCCTTCATACGGCAAGGCAGTAGGGACAGCGGCTTCTAATGCGGCGAAGATAATAAAAGAATATGCAGATCTTGATGATTATCACAAACTGCTGGCATATAACAACAAGTTGTGTTCTCTTACTGATCCTGACGATAATACCACAGGCGGAAAGGACACGGTCTATGGTGATCCCTGGCAGGTAGTCCGGATCTTTAACGGGGATACTTCGGTAAAGTGTGCAAGCGACGGATATGCCAAAGCGTTCAGATATCTCTGTGATAATTCGGTATTCAAGAGTGGTTCAGTCTACTGTCTTTCTCTGACCGGCAAATATATTTCGAATGATTATATGTGGAACGTAGTTCATATGGATGACGGAAAAAATTTCTTTATTGACGTTGCCCGTAATGATTCAAGCGAAGACAAGGGATTAAACCAGAGTTTTTTCCTGCTTGGTGCTTCATCAGGTTCGGTAAGTTCAGGCTATTTTTTTCTCATGAGACGTTTTTCGTATAGTGAAAAGACTATTGAATTTTATGGAAAGGATAAACTCACTGTCGCATCTTCAGATTATAAATATGTAAATCCCGACGGCAAATATGATATCTTTATCTATCCGGTCAAAAACGGAAGCGCAGTATCTTCAAAGACTGTTGCCAAGAAGGGCACGAAGATCACTATTACTCCTGATCCTGATGATAATTACGAACTTAACTATATAAAAGTAAACGGGCAGAAAATTGACGGAAATACCTTCACGATGCCTTCAGAACAAGTCTTCGTTGAAGTCAGCTTCTCATATATAACATATGAGATCACTGTTGAGGTTATTAATTCAGGCAGTGTCTCCTTGAATCACATTTTGCGGGAGGGTGATACGGCAATAATAAACGTTGAACCCTATGAAGGATATGTATTCGATCATATTGAAGTTGACGGAGAGGTCATTTACGGAACTTCTTTTACGATGCCCGCGCATGATGTGCATGTTAAGATCTTCTTTAAAGAGAAACCCGCTGACGGATGGATTACAGATCCCACAGATCAGAGTAAGCGTTATTACATAGACGGTGAATATACTGTGGGATGGCTCACCATTGAAGGTTCCTGGTATTTCTTTGACGGCGATGGCATCATGCAGACCGGCTGGGTCAAGGACGGCGCCTGCTGGTACTATCTTGATGAATCGGGCGTCATGGTTACGGGGTGGCTTCAGTCAGACGGCAAGTGGTACTACTTAAAGCCCTCAGGTGTCATGGCGACCGGCTGGAACCTGATCGGCGGAAAATGGTATTACCTTGAATCATCCGGTTTGATGGCAACGGGCTGGAAACAGATCTCAGGCGTATGGTATTACCTTGAATCAACCGGTCCTATGGTAACCGGCTGGAAGCAGATCTCTGGCAAATGGTACTTATTTGAGTCTTCCGGTGCCATGAAGACCGGATGGTATAAGGCAGGGAATACCTGGTACTATCATAAATCTGACGGCTCTATGGCTACAGGCTGGCTTGAGATTGGCGGTAAATGGTATTTCTTCTACGATTCCGGCTCCATGGCTTCAAATACAACGGTTAACGGGTATAAGCTCGGAAGTGACGGGGCCTGGATCAGTTAAAGAGAACGGAATAATCTCCCTGATGTTTCCTTAACGCTTTCTATCGCTTCTTTTGTCTCCATCGTGGGATCTGCAAGCGGAAGGATCTTATCAAAACCTGCCCGGAGGCATTCCTCATATCCGTCACCAAGGATCCCTGTGACAGCAACTACGCGCCTGCCGTGCTTTTTCCCGAGTTCCAGGATCTTGAACGGCGCTTTGCCTTTAACAGTCTGGCTGTCCATTCTGCCTTCACCGGTTATCACGATGTCGCAGTCTTTTATCAGTGACTCTGCTCCGGTTATCGAGGTTACGATATCGGCGCCTGAACTTAACGATGCGTTAAAGAAATTCTTCAGAGCGAAACTCATGCCGCCTGCAGCACCTGTTCCGGGTTCATAAGGATCGAACCCTGTGACGGTAGCAAAATGCATGAGACACTTATCCATCTCTTCTGCCATTTCATATGTCGCGCCTTTCTGGGGACCGTAGACATGACTTGCTCCGTCAGGTCCGCACAAAGGATTGCTGACATCAGTTGCAACAGTTATATCAAGATAACGTCCTGCCATAGAAGAAATATCGGCTGTATATAAAGAACTGAGTCCTGATGCACCTCTTATGATCTCAGTGCCGTCTTTATCTGTCAGCCTTGCGCCGAGTGCCTGCATCATTCCCGCACCGCCGTCATTAGTTGCACTTCCGCCGATGCAGATGACGAGTCTTTCAGCTCCGTTATTGATTGCATCTTTTATGAGTTCGCCTGTACCGTAGGAAGTGGCAGAACAGGGATCAAGATCAGCCGGATCAACAAGCGTGAGACCTGATGCTTTTGCCATCTCGATATATGCTGTCTTTGTTTCGGGCTCGAAAACATATTCCGAACCGACCGGTGTGCCAAGCGGTCCGGTAACTGTAAGATGTTTAATATATCCGTTGATGTATGGCAAAATAACATCGAGCGTTCCTTCACCGCCGTCTGCCAGAGGAAGGACAGTGATATCAGCGTCAGGGCAGACATGAAGGATGCCGTCTTTAACGGCATTACCCGCTTCAAGAGAAGTAAGGCTTCCTTTGAACGAATCCATGGCAATGACTATTTTCACAGGTCTTCTCCGGTAAGCAGGTTGTAAATATCGATCAGTTCAAGACACTTGTCGACATTTCCGGCGTAATAATATGCATCGGCAAGTTGCTTTAATGTCATGTGGGCAAAAGGATGTGATTCACCGAGGATCTTGCATAAGAGAGGATAGCATTCCTCAAGCAGTTCGATCTCTTTGCCGAATTCCTTTGTATCATTGTATTGCAAGGCAAGATTGTGAAGAGAAAGCAAGGTCTCCGGGTGTTCTTTTCCGAGGATATCTTTTCGAGTTTCATAACATACAGTATTCAGCTCAATGCTCTTTTTGTTATCTCCAGATCTGCCATAGGCAAGGGCAAGATTGGAAAGACAGGATATTGTATTGGGATGCTTCTCTCCGAGGGACTCAGTTAACAGAAGACGGCATTTCTCCAATAATCTGATCTGTTCATTAAGATCGCCTTCTTTACCGATGATATTGGCGAGATTCATCAATGTAGCTATAGTGTCCGGGTGATCCTTTCCAAGTACTTCGCAGGAAAGAACGTAGCAGTCTTCAAGTAATCTGTGTGCCTTATCCGGCTCTTTGTTCATAATATATGAATCCGCGAGATTATTCATTATGTTCAATGTATTAGGGTGCTTTTCACCGAGGACTTTCTTGGATAAGGCATAACATTCATTGCCTGATTCAAGAGCTTTCTCGTAATCTCCCGCATCAGAATATGCCTGTGCAAGGTTATCCAGAACAAGGATCGTATCAGGATGTTCTCTGCCGTTGACCTTGACCTCAAGTTCATAGCACTTGCCGAATAATTCAATGCTGTCCTGAATATTGCCCGACAACCGGTAAGCTAAAGCAAGATTGTTTAAAGAAAGTAAAGTGTGGCTGTGTTCACTTCCGTAGATCTTTGTGTTAAGCCTGAGGCACTCCTCATTAAATATGATGGCTTTCCTGTAATCTCCTGCGGATAAAAAAGCCATTGCAAGATTACTCAAAGTGATGAGCGTGCGCGGGTCTTCTTCTCCGAATAACTTGCATTTCAGATCGTAACACTTATTGTTAAGTTCAAGCTGCTTATTGATATTGCCGATCTTACCATAGGCATCAGCCAGATTGCCCAAAGCGGTCAGAGCTTCCGGTGACTCCTCACCCTGAACCCTGCATGTGAGGGAATAACATTTTTCCAGTAAGTTAAGGGCAGTATTGAAATCTCCGTTCCTTAAATAAGTGCAGGCCAGTTCGTTTAAAGCAAGTAATGTATCAGGATGATCTTCACCTGATCCTTTTACATGAAACTCATATAATCTTTTGCTCCATAATAAAGCCTTATCGTAATCCAATTGAACATTATCGCCTGAACTGTATGACACAAAGAGTTTTCTCATTGCATCAGGCAGACCTGCTTCTGCTGCCTTTGTGATCAGCCTTAAGCCTTTTTCCTTGTCGATCTCTACATCGATCCCGTTAAGATAAGCAAGACCTATAAGGTAGTTATGGAGCGGATCATCGTTATTTCCGTTTATCGCATATTTAAACAGGAAGTCCGTCAGCCTGGTGTATAAGCCTGCTTCGTCTTTTATGTCGGAACAATCCGGTATATCAGAGTAATAGAGTTTTAAAAGATCGAAGTCAGTTTCTTCCATCTCTACCGGGAGTATAGGCTTGTTCAGATTTTTAGCAGAAGGATATTCTTCTGCCATGATGAAGTTGGGAGCACCGTCAGGATGATGTTCCAGAAGATTGGGTGTTACAAGAAGAGCAAACAGGACACTGTCATAAAGATAGCGTTTGATGTTATCCCTGAATCCTTCTCCGGGTGTCAGGAATTCATCAAACCAGATGGCGATATCCTCAAACCTGGGATCCTTATGGATCAGCCGCATCAGTTCATTTGCAAACCTGCGGTCTTTCTTTCTGTAACTTAAGAAAATGTATGCGTCAAATGATTCACGTATCTGCTTCACAAGTTCATTGCTTACGATAACAGTCGTAAGATGTTTCTTTAGTTTATCTTTATAATCGATAGCGGTCTCATCAGTGCTGAAAGGTTTCAGATATTGCATTTCACCGAAGTTTTCCGGTTTCTTATAGATCTTATATATGTCTTTATCGATCAGAAGCGGGAGGACGGGTATGTGCTTTTGCTTAGCGAAACGGAAATCGAATTCCATAGCCCTGTTGGGTTTAGTGAGCAGATCAAGTGTTACCGGAATGACGAACAGGTTCATTCGCTCCAGATAGATCTGGGCGTTTCCGTCAGTAAGGTCTTTTGTCATGTCATCAGTGTAAAAGACCGCGCAGTCCAGGACATTTAGAATGTCATTACATAAAGTTTCAAAGTATTTTTCAAAATCATCAGGATGACATGTGAAGTAGATCCTTGGCTTATTGTCGGGGATCGAACCGCCGCGTGTCCTGTATGAGAATAATGAAGTGCTCATCAGACAGCTATATATTCGATGTCATAATGAAATTCGAGCTTGCCTGTTGCATCGTAATGATCGAGTGAGATCATGTTGCCGTGCTCATCGTATTTCATCTCATTATGACTTTCCAGAGAAGGCTCCTCGTCGGCGCTGTAATAACGGACATAGATCGAAGTCTTTATATTATTTCCGTTAGCATCGTATTCATTCTTGTAATCATAATATGCGGTTGAATTCTCAGCCCAGTAATAGATGTCCCTGGACTTTTTGCCTTTTTCGTCGTATTCGACTTCCTGGGCCAGCTTTCCGTCACTGTCGATGCATGACATCTTGATAAGATTGCCCTTATCATCACAGGTGTATTGATATTCAGTGGTCTGAATGACTTCTCCGTTTTTATCGAACTGGCTGTATTTTGTTACCCTGCCTTCATCATCGTATTCTCTTGATGTGAAGTTAAGGGGATTGCCTTCGGTATCATACTGGATGTGAACAAGTTCGTTGCCGTTATCATCGTAATTATAGTTGGTATCCCAGCCGGTGAGCTTATCGTCCTTATCAAAATAGAATGTCTTGTTCAAAAGACCTGCTTCGTCATAATCATATGTAGCGATGCTCGATTCGACCCAATCGCAATAACTTGTGCATACGAATTTGCTCTGAACGTATGTAGTGCCTTCAGAAGCAGAAGATGCGGAAGATTCCGCCCCTGTTGTGTTTGAGCATCCCGAAAAGCTAAATGCCGCGATAAGCAATGTACCTAAAATAACTGTTCCTGTTCTTTTCATCATTCTTTTTCCTTTATTGTTTCATCCGTGGATATTATATCTGTTTGTAATTATTTTTCCATCTTCAAGGCGCCGTCAAAAGATGCGGCAGTGCGAAAAGCAAAAAGATGACAAAATAAAACAGGGATCAAACCTGATCCCTGAATAAAGAAATACTAAATGGTGCCTGATTACTCGGTAATATATTCGCTGTATGCTTTTTTGATTATGTCCCAGTCAAGATCGAATCTGGACATGTGCTTTGTGAAAGCAGCCTCTGCAGCAACTTTGTCGTGAGCTGCGATCGCATCTGCGATGGCCTTGTGATCGGATACCAGCTTAACATCCTTGATCGTCTTGAGTGAAAGAGATCTTACACGGTCGAAATGAAGGCTCATGAGCCCTACCATATAGAAGCACTGCATCTTGTTGCAGGCGACATAGATATCCTTGTGGAATTCGTTATCAAGATCCAAGAACTTCGGAGGATCATTCTCGATATAGAACTGCTGGAGCTTGATATTCGCATAGAGCTTCTGGATATCTTCTTCAGTAGCCACATCACACGCTTCCTTGAGGAGAGCTCCCTCGACTGCGATGCGGAGGAATCTCGATTCCTTTATGAGTTCGTAATCTATAAGCGAGACGCTGCAGCCCTTCTGGGGAAGGATGTTAACGATCTTGGACTTGGATAATTCAAGGAAAGCCTCATGAACAGGTGTTCTTGAGATGCCGAGCTGGGTTGCGATCTCCTGCTCTCCGATGAGACTGCCGGGCTTGATCTCCATATTGATGATATTATCTTTTACGATTCGAAAAGCATATTCACGGTTGGGTTCGAAAGTGTTCTTAGGCGTGATGATCATTACAGAAATCCCCTTTGCAGAATATATAAAGAAACTACCATAAAAGGTATTTTATGTCCATAACTGCCATTCTAATCAGCAACAGTATCGTGAAGCGTTTTTCTTACTGCTCCCGTGCCTTTCAGAAGTTCGTCCAGATACTGCTCTATGACAGGTGTTAATCCGGTCTTATTAAGATCGGTTCCGAAGACGGTCTCGTTGGATAAGATGCCTGAGAGTTTACCTTTAACACTTTCTTCCATTCCGTATGAGATATTGTTTGCGGCAAGTTCATCGCGGAAGAAATCTGCCATAGGATCCGGGCTTATCTCGAATGAGTTTCCGTTATCGTCATAAGCTAACAGATATCTGAGCCAGGCGGCAATAACAAGAGGAATGAACTTCAGACTTTTAAGTTTTTCCGGATGATCGTTCAGATACGAACTGATCGTAATACCGAATCTTATCGGAAGTTTCTGGCTTGTGTCTGTTGCTATCCTCTGTGGCGTGTCAGGCAGGAAAGGATTAGGAAATCTTTCTTCAAGAACTTCCTTAAGGAATCTTTCAGGATCTAATATCTTAGGGTTGCATACGACAGGGAGACACTCGTTGTAACCCATTTTCGTAACGAGAGCTTTAAGATCTTCATCATTCATCTCGTCTGATATTTTCTTGAATCCGAGAAGACATCCGAATAAGGCAAGTGAAGTGTGAAGAGGGTTAAGACACGCTGTGACCTTCATCCTTTCGGCCTTATCGACTGTATCTCTGTCAGTGAGGATAACACCGCCTTTTTCAAGTGCCGGCCTTCCGTTCGGGAAAAGATCTTCTACTACAAGATATTCAGGAACCTCAGCATTTACGAAAGGTGCGGCATATACTCCGTTAGTTGTCTTTACGCTCTTGAGATTGCTTATGCCAAGGCCGGTCAGTTTTTCAAGTATCTCATCTGAAGGCCTCGGAGTTATCTTATCTATCATTGTCCACGGATAAGCTACGCATGAAGGATCGGTGGCATAATCTTTGAAAGCAGGATCAACAAAACCTTTAGCTGTCCATGCATCGATAATCTCCGTTACGGAAGCTTTGAGTTTATCTCCGTTGTGACTGCAGTTGTCCATGCTTACCAGAGCCAGCGGGTATTTACCCGCCTTATATCTCTCGAAAAGAACTGCGGCGATAAATCCCATACAGGAAAAAGGATGCGAGGGGCCGTTTTCCATGTCTTTTGCAGCCTGTTCATAAAGCCTGCCGTCGGCATCCCTTAATGCATAACCTTTTTCGGTTATGGTAAAGGAGATGATCTGAAGGGAAGGAGAAGTAACTATTTCATTAAGTCTTGCAATCGAATCCTGATCATCATAATTTGCGGGTATTGCCTCAGTGATATTTCCGATGATCTCGTAACCTGTGTTGCCGTCAGGCCTTAAGTCGCAGATTATTGTCAGATTATCGAAAGGCTTATATATTTTTTCGAAATTCTCATAATCCATTGTTCCGCATACTATGATGCCTGAATCTGTCAGTCCCTGATTGATAAGCCTCTGATTTACCCTTGCTATGAATGCACGGAAGATATTGCCGCCGCCAACATGAAGCCATGTGGGATTCGCAGCAGTTGCTTCTCTGATCTTGTCGATATCATATTTCGGCAGAACAACATCAATACTGTTCCAGAATTCAGTGTTTTTCAAATTTTCCTTGGACAGATCCATATCGAAAACTTCCTTTCTTTCTGTGCTCCTCGTACAAAACCGATAACCTTATAAGGAATATAAGATTATCGGTTTTGCGGGCAAGGGAGGGTTACTCTATGAAACAAAGAATTAACTCAGTTTACTGACGGCTTCCCATAAACCGTTGATATATGCAGCACCCAGAGCACGGTCATAAAGACCATATCCGGGTCTTCCCACTTCACCCCATATCATGCGGCCGTGATCAGGACGGATGTAACCGTCAAATCCGTTATCGTAAAGAGCCTTAACAATTGCAAACATATCCAGATCACCTTCTGAAGACAGGTGGGAAGATTCATAGAAATCATAATCAGATGTGTGCTTGACGTTTCTTAAGTGAACAAAGTGAACTTTTCCTTCAGATGTGAAAGTCTTGGCAATATCGACAACATCATTCTCTATGCCGGCACCGAGACTTCCGGTGCAGAGTGTAAGACCGTTTCTATTTGAAGCATTGAGATTAAGATATGTGTTGATGGATTCCTTGTTGTTTACGACTTTCGGAAGATTAAAAAGCGGGAACGGAGGATCGTCGGGATGAACCGCAAAATTAATGTCCAGTTCCTCTGCTGCGGGCATAATGGCATCGAGGAAATACTTGATATTCCTGAAGTAATCCTCGGGAGTAACATTTTGGTAGAACTTAATGTCCTCAGCCATCTGTCCGAATCTTTCAGGCTCCCATCCCGGAAGGCTGAAGTTATTTGAACCGTCTATCATGGATGATGTGATCTTTTCAAGGGTCAGCTTGACAGCTTCGCTATGTGAATACGACATTGAGTTGCTTCCGTCAGGAAGATCCTTGTAAAGATTGCTCCTATACCAATCCATAACGGGCATGAAGTTGTAACAGATGCATTTAACTCCGGCTTTGGAAAGATTTCTCATCGACTCGATATAGTTGTCGATATACATATCACGGGAAGGAAGGCCCTTTTTAATGTCCTCGTGAATATTGAGACTTTCGATCACTTCCATCTCAAGACCATAGGAATTGATCTCATCTTTAACAAGATTTATCTCTTCCATTGACCATACATCACCGACAGGGATCCTTGTCAGATGCGTGGCTACACCGCTGACACCGGGTATTTGTCTGATATGCTTGAGCGATACACTGTCATCGCCGTAAGGAAACCAACGCAAAACGAGTTTCATAATATTCTTCCCTTGATTTTAATCTAAATAAAGTCTGAGACACACCCAAGTCTCGCTTTACTAACTAGCATACTAGTAGACTTGAATTCTGTCAATAGACTTGACAAGGAATTTTGATTCCCAAATCAGTTTATTCGTTCCTGATTGCATATTCAAGCCATTGCTTTTATATCAATAATTTGTGGTGGTATTTAGTTGAATTTGTAGGGGTTAACTGAGGGGTGATTTGTCCTGAGTACTGTTTACTGTTTGCGCTTCGCATACTGATTCGTCACTAAACCTGTATTTTGGATCATTTGTGATGAATTCACCGGGCGACCTGAAAGAAAACTAATGGCAAAACTCCCTGAAATGGGAAATCTGATCAATCTTCAGTCGTGATATCTTCTGATGATTCTTCTTCCGTATTTTCTTTGTGAGATCTCGGCTTGAAGAGTCTGAAGAGCAGCGGCACGAAAATGACGAATCCGAATGACTTGATGACTTCCCCCAATGATGCGAGATAGACAGTCCATAGTTCATACTGTTCTTCAGTCTCTACTGTGAGGTTCGTACATGTCTTGGTCACTGCAAATATCAGGAGTGCCAGGATGATGAGCGCAGTTGAGATAACGGTCGTTTTGACCGGCATGACTTCATACTTTTCCGGGTTGAGCTTTTTGACGCTGATGAATATCCCGGTAAAGATCAGTGCGGCTGCAATAACGCCTGTTATAATTTGTATAAGGTTTAAGTATTCATTCATTATCCTGATCCTCCGTTGAAAGGGAATCATATTCATCTCCGGTATCCGGTTCCTCATCTGAAGGTGAGTCAGTTTCATGTTCAGATATATCTTTTTTATCTCTGGACTTCTCAACACTGATAGCGTCAGCAAATGCTTTCTCTGTGATCATCTGAGTAAGATACATTGCACCTACAGGAGTAAGGAGAGCTGCGGGCGGAAAAACGAGGCTTATTGCAAGAGCTGCTGCGAAGATCAGCCACAGCAAAAGAAACTTAGGGAAATTAACCATGCATAGTGTGTAACTGTTGGTTATCGTACCTTTGATGCCGTTAGAAAACCTGGCCATAAGAGGATAGATAAACGGAAGCGAAAAGATTACGGGGATGAGAGGCAGGAACGAAACAACGGTATACCAGTCAGGAAGCTTTACGCCTCCCAGACCGCAGAATGCGAAGTAAATGTTGAAGCATGCCAATGCACAAAAACCAGTATAAATAAGATGTACTATTATCCCGTTTTTCAGATTAAGTTTGAGGGAACTCATAAAATCATTTGTAAGAGTGTCACTCTTTTTATGATATTTCCGGTATACAGTGTAATATAGAGCGGAGACTGATGCACCGATCGTGATTACGGGAAGGCAGAAGAGCAGGAAGAGCGCAGACATGATTACTACGTCTCCGATTGCTTTGCTGGTCTTGTAAAGCCAGCTGTTCGTGATGTTGTTAAAGTCTTTTTTCATCGCGCAAATGCCTTCCTTTGGGAGTCAGTATAAAAGTGATTCTGACAAAAATCAACAACTTGTCAACTAGAATGGTAGACAAAAAGCTGACCTGAAGTTAGAATAACGTCAATGCAATAACATCCGGATGCAGCTGCGCCGGACACTTGTCTATATATCAGAACTTTTAAAGGAGGGCGGCAACTATGGCTGCAACTAAACTTCCCGGAATATTTTCGAACGGAATGGTTCTCCAGAGAAACCGGGAGATAATCATAAAAGGTAATGAGACAGCAAAGCCGGAAGTAGTTGTGACCCTCGGCGGAAATACAGTTACCGCACAGGTAACAGACGGCTCTTTCAGAGCGGTGCTGCCCCCGATGGATACTGCAGTCGATCTGAGCCTTACTGTCGAAGGCACAGACATTATTACTGTCGAAGATGTTTGTATCGGTGATGTATACATGCTCTCAGGGCAGTCCAACATGGAGCTTCCCGTCATAAGAACTTACGATCTGAATAAAGAGGAGATCGAATCAGCTGATTATCCTTATGTAAGACAGTACAGGCTCACACCCGATCTTGAGATACCGTTTAAGGGGGATGAATCGATCTGTGAGCTTCCCGAAGCAGCATGGGTAAAAGCAACAGGCACCGGTAAATATGAGATCAGTGCGATAGGTTTTTATGCTGCAAAGAGACTGTTCGAGAAAAACAGTATTCCGGTAGGTCTTATATTAAATGCACAGGGCGGAGCCAATATAGAATCGTTCATGTGCGAGGAAGATCTTTTCGCGACAGGAACAACAGAGGATATGATCGCACCTTTCAGAGGAAAGGGTGTCTTGAAATCATATGTTGAAGAAGGAAACAAGCTGACTGTTGACTGGCGCTCCGCTACAGAAGATAAGGACTTTTCTCTGGATGCGTCGCTTACCGGCGCGAAAGCAGTTACGCTCCCCGGCATTGTCGTAACCGGTCATTCCGGAAGTGTCTGGTTTACCAAAGAGTTTGAGCTGAAACAAGCTTCTGAGGGCGAATGCATGCTTGTATTAGGAGATCTGATCGATGCTGACATTACATTTATAAACGGCAATGAAGTAGGCAGGACTGAGTATCAGTATCCGCCGAGAAAATATGCATTTGACGGTTCGATCCTTAAAGCCGGAAAAAACACCGTCACAACACGTCTTATCGTTGAACATGAAAAGGGAGGATTTGTTCCCGGACATCCTTATTATCTGAAAACACCTTTTGAGACTGTTGATATGACAGGTGAGTGGAAGATGGTCTTCGAGAAGAAGATGCCGGAATTCATTCCGCACATGATGGCTCAGAATGTTCCGTCTTCACTCTACTATGCGAGCATAGCCACACTTGGTGATATCAGCATCTCACAGATCTGGTGGTGCCAGGGCGAATCAAATGCAGGTGATCCCGAAGGATATGAGAAAAAGGAGATACTCTGTTTCGGAAAGATGAGAGAGATCTTAGGTGATGTGCCCCTTATCCTCGTAAGGATCGCTGACTATATCAATCCGCTGACAGGAGAGACAGAGATTCCCGATGGATGGAAGAAGATACAGGAGATCCAGGACAATGCTCCGTCTTATCTTGATAAGGTTAAGGTCGTCAGAAGTCCCGCGCCTGATCCTATCCACGAACTTCATCCGCAGAACAAGAGTCAGATAGGTGCGGACGTTGCAAAAGCAGCATTGGAGTTCCTATCTGAAACGTAACATTTAATCAGGATCTTTGTATTCTATGAAATGCACGATATCTCCGGACGGGATATAACTTATCGTGTTGCTTTATGTTTCCGCATATATTGAACCGCGTTCAATTATGCCTTTATCTTCAAGATCAGTCAGAATAGAGAGGCAGTTATTCTTTCTGGTCTCGTAATCATCCTGAGAATATTTACCTCTCTCAATGTAATCAAATAAGCACTCATTTGTATAAACGGAATTGCTGAATGATTCATCCGAAAACCGCCTCATTTACGTTTCCGGAACCGGATCTTAAGATCCTGCTGTCGACAGTAACAGCAATTTCCGGTTCTGAAGTAAAATAGGTTAGCGTTTCAGGATATAAGTACTTTGAGGAAACAAATTCATCCGGAACTGTGAAATTCACATGGTTTGCCTGGCAGCCGGTTATAAAAACAGATGCAAACAAACCGGCGGTCAATATAACAATAACTGTTGCAAATAAAGTCTTTCTCATAGCCGAAAATTCTGATCATCTAATATGCTGTTTAATAATGGCAGAAAAGAAGAGCAACGCGTTATTCGTATGCCGCTTTTATATAGGATCATCATAATCAAAACTATGTATAAGAAGCTGATCAAGTCATAACAATATATCGTTTTATTCGAATTACACAAATCCTAGTATTCTAGTCAAAGAATGTATTGACATATCGCATACATGGTGATAATCTCATATCAAGTTAACTTCCATGCAAGTATACAAGAACGCTGACAGGCTAAAAGGACTAATCGAAAATGAGTAATAAAACACAGATTCAGCAACTGGATCAGAAAGAATGGGAGCCTCAGGAACTGACTCTCAAGAGGAAGATCTCTAAAGATTTCCGTATAAATTGGCAGCTGTATGTCATGTTCCTGTTTCCTATCATCTACTATGTAATCTTCAGATACATTCCGATGTTCGGTAACATTCTTGCTTTCCGCAAATATTCGGCCGGTGGAAGTATCTTCGGCAACGGTCCTCTTACACTTAAATATTTCAAGCAGTTCATAACAGCCAAGCCTTTCTGGCAGGCTTTTTCAAATACACTGATCCTGAACGGACTTTATCTTCTTTTCAGATTCCCTCTGACTCTGATCTTCGCTTTGCTCTTGAATGAGATCAGGAATCTTCACTGGAAGAAATTCGTTCAGACTGTATCTTATCTTCCGCACTTCATCTCCATGGTCATCGTGTGCGGCATGATCAAGGAGCTCTTATCTACTCACGGTCCGATCAACGATCTTATCTTCAAGCTCGGCGGCGAGAAGATAAGCTTCATCTCCATGGCAGAGTGGTTCAGAACTATCTTCGTTACATCAGGTATCTGGCAGAGTCTTGGCTGGGGCACGATCCTCTATCTCGCTGCAATGACAGGTATCAATCCTTCACTTTATGAAGCTGCAACGGTTGACGGAGCATCTCATTTCCAGCAGGTAATACACGTTACGATCCCCTGTATCCTGCCTACGATCGCAACACTCCTGATACTTGATATCGGCGGACTTGTAGGTTCCGGCGGTGCCTTTGAAAAGGTATATCTCCTTTACAGCCCTATGACATATGAGACGAGTGATATCGTGTCGACCTACGTGTTCCGTATGGGTGTCGAATCGGGAAGCATAAACTTCGCGACGGCGGTCGGACTTTTCGAAGGTTTGATCAATCTTGTGCTCCTGACTTGCGCTAATTTCGTTTCCCGAAAAGTCGCAAAGACGAGTCTTTGGTAAGGGGGAAAGGTGACATGAAAAACAAAGAGATCACAGCTCTTGATCTTAAAGAGATCCACGTTCACAACCCGAAGAACAAGATCAAGGAATCCACCGGATATAAGGTGTTTACAGTATTTAATACGATAATAATGATCCTTGTGTCCTTTGCGACATTGTATCCGTTCCTTTATCTCATATCGCAGTCATTCACATCAGAGCAGGCGATCATTGCGGGACATACAAGTCTTATTCCCGAAGGATTCAATATTAATACATATATCTATGTAATTACGCGTTATGATTGCGAGTTCTTAAGATACTATCTGAACACGATCATCTATACTGCAGTCGGTACAGTGCTCTCACTGTTATTCTCTTCGATCCTTGCATATCCGCTTTCAAAGCCGAAGCTCAGAGTTAACAGGATCTTATCTCCGTTCATCATCTTCACTATGTATTTCGGCGGCGGACTTATCGCGAACTATGTGCTCGTATTAAAGCTCGGACTCAAGAACTCTATGTGGGGATTCATTCTCCCGATGCTCATCAGTACTTACTACGTTATCCTTATGAGATCGTTCTTTATGAGCATTCCGAAAGATCTTGAAGAAGCAGGTGAGATCGACGGACTTAACAAGTTCGGAGTTTTCTGGCACATAGCAAGACCTTTATCCACACCGATCATCGCAACGATGACATTGTTCTATGCAGTCATGTACTGGAACAACTGGTTCAATGCAAAACTGTACCTTCAGGACAAGGCAAAGTGGCCTGTAGCGTACTTCCTCCAGACGATAATCAGAGGCGCCGGCGCATCAGATCCTGATGCCACATCGATGTCCGCAAACATCAAGTCGTGCGCGATGGTATTAACGGTGCTTCCGATCATATGCGTATATCCTTTCATCCAGAAATATTATGTCCAGGGCATGATGCTCGGCGGTGTAAAGGAATAATCAGTTTGTGCTATAGGGGATAACCCACGGCAATAGAAAAAAGTAAAGAAGAAAGGAAACAGTTATGAAGACTACAACACTTAAGAAAGTATCTTGTACCGGTCTTGCACTCACTATGCTTTCCGGCTTGGCTGCTTGTTCCGGTGGGTCCAATGAGACAACTGAGGCTACGACTATCCCCAGCGTTATCGAGACAACTACAGCTGAAACAGAAGCACCGCTTCCGTACACTTTCGGTTATGGTGAGACATTCCATGCTGATGAGCCTGTAACATATACAATGTTCTTCAGTGATGCATCATGGTATCCGATGGTCGACACATGGAAGACGGAGGGTATCTTCAAGCAGATCGAAGAGATCACAAACGTTACTCTCGACATCAAATCCTACGACAGTGGCGACTACATGGATCAGATCACTCTCGATATCAATGCAGGAAATGCTGCATATATCATTCCTAAGATCTATGATGATTCCGCATTCGTAGACGGCGGTGCTATCGTACCGATCTCCGACTATGTTCAGTACATGCCTTATTTCACAGAGTTCTATAATACTTACAACCTCGCAGGTGATATCAAGACTATCACAAGAGCTAACGGTAAGTATTACAAGCTCCCCGGCATGAAGGAAGCTAACCTTATCAACTATTCTTTCGTTATCAGAAAGGATATCTGGGATGCAGCAGGAATCGATGTCGTAGAGCTCGAAAAGAACTGGACATGGGCTGACCTCCTCGATGCTTTGAAGAAGGTTAAGGCTTATATGGTTGAACAGGGTATGTGCTCTGAGAGCGATTACATCTGGTCTGACCTCTGGTGCGGAAACGAATCAGGTCAGGGCAGCGGCGGAAACCTCCTTGGTGTTATGGCTGCTACATACGATGTAAATGCAGGCTGGAACATGGGCAACGGAATGAGATTCAATCAGGATGCCGACAAGTTCATCTTCTCACCTACAACTGACAACTATAAGCAGTTCCTTATCACAGCAAACAGCTTCATCGAGGCAGGTATCCTTGATCCTGAGACATTCACACAGGATGATGCTACAGCTACATCTCAGTACTACAACGGCAAGACAGCTATCATGTCCATCAACCAGGGCCAGTATGCTAACTACGAAGAGAACATGACATCACAGCTCGGCGCAGGCAACTATGAGAACTATGTCATCACAATGCCTATCGGTTCAACAAGAAACTCCACAGTATCTCCTGAGAGACTTGAGAACGGCGTTATGATCTCACAGAAGGCTCTTGATGATCTCGGTGAAGACGGCTTCATTGAGATGCTCAGATTCGTTGACTGGCTCTTCTATTCTCACGAGGCTTATGACCTTACAAAGTGGGGTGTTGAAGGCGTTCACTACACAGTTGATGCAGACGGCAACAAGAAGCTTGCAGACGGATTCTGCTGCGGCGGCTTAGGCTACGGCAACGACGAAGAAGGCTCCATGACAGACATCAGACTCCAGTGGGGTTATGCAGGCGGAAACTTCTGGTACGGCGGAACAGTTGCAGAGATGACAGACAACCTCATTCCTCCGGTAGCAGATTATGTTGCACGTGATACAGAGTACAGAGATACACCTCCTCTCGCTCCCGGTATCGCTCCTACAGAGGATCAGAACGAGCAGATCAATCTTATCGCTACTCCTCTTATCAGCAGCGTTAATGCTTGGACTTTGAAGTTCGTTACAGGTCAGGCTGACGTTAACACACAGTGGGATGAATATGTTAAGTCCTGCGAAGACCTCAACTGCCAGGGCCTCGTAGATATCTACGCTGAACTCTACAAAGGTTGATCTCTTTTAAAAACGGGTAATACGATAATGAGGGGCATTCCGATGTATAATTGCATTGGGATGCCCCTTTGTTATAAAGGTTTGTGAGGTAAACAGATGAGCACTGATTTTTTCAGAAAAGGCAAAAAGATAGCAATAGTGACTGACGGGAAAGATGCGGGCATATTAAGAGTTGCATCTATAGTAATCAAAGATATCGAACGTGTTACGGGTTCGGAGCGTAAAGTGTGCAGGATAGCAGTTACCGGCAATACAGCATGCGGTAATATCGCTTATGCCGATACACTTGTTTTTGCAGGGATCCTGACGGGATCTGACGATGGTCTGACCGACAGGCTTCTTGCAAAGACAACAGTCGATACCGGACTGATATCGGGGAAGAAAGAAGTCTATGCCTTTGCTGAAGTAACAGGGTTCGAGGGACTCGAAAACAAAAAGGTCTTTGTTATCGCCGGAAGCGATAAGCTCGGTACTATCTACGGACTTTATAAACTGTCTGAAATGATCGGTGTAAGCCCCTGGCATTATTTCGGTGACGTTAAGCCTGTCATAAGCGAAGAACTTGTTTTTGAAGACGGAATGCTCCCTGTCATATCAAGCGAACCCAGGATCGAATACAGAGGCTTTTTCCTTAACGATGACTGGCCTTCTCTTGGTGGCTGGGTAACTAATGCCTTCGGTGATTTTAACGAGTTATTCTATGAGAAGGTTTTCGATCTGCTCCTTCGTTTAAGAGGCAACTTTATGTGGCCTGCCATGTGGTCTGCCGTATTCAATAACGACGGCAAAGCATTTCCTGAGGCATCTGCGGTACTGGCAGACGAACTGGGCATTACGATGGGTACGTCGCATCACGAGCCTTTGATAAGGGCAGGTGAGGAGTTCTCGCACATGATGACTGACAGTAACGATAAAGGTTACGGCAAGGACTGGAGTTACTATTCTAATCCCAGAGGTCTGTATGAGTTCTGGTCTGATTCCATAAAGGCAAGAGGCAAGTATAAGAACCTTATTACCGTCGGAATGCGCGGCGAGCGTGACAGCAAGATCCTTGGTGAAGATGCTACGATGAAGGATAATATCGATCTGCTGAAGAAGACTATCACAGATCAGAAGAAGATCCTTGCTGAAAACGGCCTTGAGGGCTGTGAGAAGGTGCTCGCTTTATATAAGGAAGTCGAGGATTACTATTATGGTGATGAGACAGCTGAAGGCCTTTGCAAGTGGGAAGGGCTTGATGATCTCATGCTGCTTCTGTCGGATGATAATTTCGCAAACTTAAGGACAGTGCCTTCGCCTGAACTTAAAGACCGTAAAGCAGGATGGGGCATCTATTATCACTTCGATTATCACGGTGATCCGATCTCTTACGAGTGGGTCAACTCCACGCCGATCACTAAGGCATGGGAACAGCTTACGTCTGCTTATGAGTACGGTATACGCAAACTCTGGATCTGTAATGTCGGCGACTTAAGACCTGTTGAGCTGCCGCTTAGCTACTTTATGGATCTGGCTTTTGATTTCGATTACTGGCAGCAGCCCGGCAGGACCGGTGAATATCTTGCACGTTGGGTTAAGCAGCAATTTAGAGAGTTATCTTCTGATGTTTGCAAAACAATCGAAAAGGTGCTTAACGACTACATCAACATGAACGGCAGAAGAAGGCCGGAGGCTACACATCCGGATACGTTCGACGTTCCTTCCAATCAGGCATTTTATGAGCTGCGCTGTGCAGATGAGATAATCAGGAATGCAGAAGAATTGAAAGAGCAGATCCCTGCTGATCTTTTTGATAAGTTCTACGGGCTCGTTTATTTTCCGGCAGTGGCTTCCGCCAATCTGCGCCGCATGATGGTGCTCACGGGCCTTTATAACATTGTTACAAAGGAAGGATTTACGGCAAGCAACTATCTTGCAGATGCGGTTAATAAGACTATCGAGCGTGACAAGGAGCTTGTCCGCTTCTACAACGAGGATATGTCGGGCGGCAAGTGGAAATACATGATGAGTTCCAAGCATGTCGATTTTAAGCACTGGAACGATGAGGATTCAGATTATCCTCATGTGGAGACAAGGTCTTTTGACGGTAAGGATAAGAGAGCGGAAGTCATCATAGAACGTTCTAAGTGTGTATACGACGGAACATTCATGCTTCCCGATAAGGACATCAATGACTTAAGTCCGATAGAGATATATGTCCTCAACAAATCTTCTGATGTGGATGCTTTTGATCTGGTCTATCATCCGTCTTATGTTGAGGTTGAAGAAGTTGATATTGCAAGAGGAATACAAAGGCTTGATATTATTCCCGCCGGTATATGCGATGAGTATGAGATCTCATTGTATTTTAAAGACCATACGGTGATCTTAAAAGGCAGGATAACTGACAGCAAAACTATAACTGATGTTCCATGTCTGATCGGTGATTCACTTGAGCTTTTATGTGATGCATACACTTCAGAAAAAGAACCTGATGGAAGTTCCTTCCTTACTATCGATAATTACGGCCTGTCAGGTAAGTCCCTGAAGATATATCCTCTTACCAAAGATTATTCCGCAGAAGAAGCTCCTTCAGTGACATATGATTTTTATCTGCCGGAGGAAGGCATGTATGAGATCGCGGTTTTCGTTGCTCCTTCAAATAATCCGTTCAAGAATCAGAATCTCAGTTTTGTGTTGAACATTGACGGAACAGATGACAGAAAGATCGATCTTTTCCCTGACGGTTATATGGCCGGTTACGGAACAGATAAGAACTGGAGTGAAGCAGTGCTCAGAAACTGCCGTGAGCTTAAGACCTCATACAATCTGTCTTCGGGAAAACACAGCCTTGAATACAAGGTTTTGAATTCGATGGTTGTGCTGCAGAAGATCGTTATCAGGAAGGTTTGATCGAACCTTCTGATCAGTTGAGCATATCTTTTGCATTCCTGTAGCAGACTCTCTCTATGATGTCTTTCAGGATGCGTTTGTCATCGGGGAATCTTCCACGCTCGATCTCAGATCCGAGATAATTGCAGAAGATCCTTCTGAAATATTCGTGCCTTGTATAGGACAGGAAACATCTTGAGTCTGTGAGCATTCCCATAAAGCATGGAAGTGGACTCTGTGAGCAGAGAGATCTTAAGTGATCCTCCATACCAAGGAGATTATCGTTGAACCACCATGCTGCGCCGTGTGAGATCTTGCCCGGAACACTGCCGTCATTAAATGAACCGCATAAAGTGTCGATGATCGTATTATCAGAAGGGTTTAGTGAATAGATTATCATCTTCGGCAATAGCCCTTCGCTGTTTAGCTTGTCCATAAAGTCCGAGAGCGGAGTGACAAAATCGGACGGACCGGTTATCGTATCGCAGCCGCAGTTCGCGCCAACCTTGCCGAACATAACGGAATTGACGTTGCGCTTGCATCCGAAGTGAAGCTGCATCGTCCATCCGCGCTTTGCATATTCACGTGCAAAAAACAGCATGAGATCCGTCTTATATGCTGCCAGTTCTTTGCTGCTTAATACAGCATCAGGCGAACTCATCTTTTTCGTAAAAACATCATCGGCATTAATGCCTGTATCTTCATCGAAAACTATATATTCAGTCCCGTGATCAGACAGTTTGCAGCCGAGTGATGCAAAGTGATCAAGTCTTTTTACAAGCACTTCCTTCAGATCATCTGTCGAAGTGATCCTGCATCCGGATACAGTTTCCAGTTTTGATACATAATCCGCAAAACTGTCTTTTTCGATATCAACGATATTGTCCGGTCTGAATGCGGGAAGGACTTTGGTTTCAAAACCTGAAGATGCGATCTCCTTATGATGGATAAGGGAGTCGGCAGGATCGTCAGTAGTGCAGATCATCTCGACATTAGACATCTTCATGATGTTCCTTGCTGAGAGCATTCCGGATGCCAACAGGTCGTTTGCTTTTGTCCATACGCTTTCCGCGTTCTGAACCGTAAGCGGTTCATTGATGTTGAAATATCTTGAAAGTTCCAGACATGTCCAGTGGTAAAGAGGATTGCCGAATGCGGATTCTACAGCTTTTGCCCACATCATGAACTTCTCTTTGTCAGATGCATCACCTGTGATATATTTTTCGTCTATTCCGGAAGCTCTCATAAGACGCCACTTATAGTGATCGCCTTTAAGCCAGAGTTCGGAGATGTTATCGAAGTTCTTATCTTCTGCGATCTCGCCGGCTTCGATATGGCAATGATAATCGACAATCGGAAGATCTTTGGCATATTCATAGTAGAGATCCTGAGCTGTGTTGCTCTCAAGCAGGAAGTTCTCATTGATCAGGTTTTTCATAGGGCACCTCTTTTTATTTTTCTCTTAATAACATAACTTATTTTTGGTATAATCGCAAACGGAAATATGCTAGAATACCAGCTGTAGAAAAGAGGTAAACATATGACATTTTTCGAGAAGGTAAATAATACCGGAATAGTCCCGGTCGTAGTTTTAGACAGAGTTCCGGATGCGGTTCCGCTTGCTGAGTCGCTCTTAAAAGGCGGGATCGATATTATGGAGATAACATTCCGCACTGAATGCGCTGCTGAATGCATATCTGTGATAAGCAAAGAAGTTCCTGACATGACCGTGGGAGCCGGAACTGTAATCAATATAGAGCAGGCAGTAAGGGCTGTCGAAAACGGAGCCGGGTTTATCGTATCACCCGGACTTGATGCCGGAATTGCAGCATGGACTTCTGATCGCGGTATTCCTTTTATACCGGGTGTTGTTACGCCAACGGAGATAATGAAAGCTATAAGTCTCGGCATTGATGTGCTGAAGTTCTTCCCGGCAGATGTTTTCGGAGGGATAAAGGCGATAAAGGCGCTGTCAGCTCCTTTCGGTCAGGTCAGATTCCTTCCGACCGGCGGTATATCCGCATCTAATCTTGCGGAGTTTGCAGGAAATAAAGCTGTTGTTGCAGTCGGCGGAAGCTGGGTCTGCAAAAAAGATGACATTTTGAACCATGAATGGGATAAGATAACTAAGTTGTCGGCTGAGGCCGTGAAGATCATCAGGGAGGCGAGATCATGAGTGAATTCCTTACTTTCGGAGAATTGATGTTAAGGCTGAAAAGTCCCGGGCGAGAGCGCTTTCTGCAGTCTCCTTCACTGGAAGCAACATTCGGCGGCGGAGAAGCAAATGTTGCAGTATCACTTGCAAATTACGGCCTGGATGCCGGATTTCTCTCGGTCATTCCTTCAAACTCCATAGGTGATGCGGCTGTAGGCGAACTCAGAAGATTTAATGTCGGTACGGATAAGATCATCAGAACTGACGGAAGAATGGGTATCTACTATCTTGAGACCGGTGCAAATCAGCGCGCAAGCAAAGTCATATATGACAGGGCATATTCGGCTTTTTCACTTTTCGATCCGTCAGGTTATGACTGGGATGCAATTTATGAAGGTGTTAAATGGCTCCACATATCAGGTATCACTCCTGCAATTTCCGAACTGACAAAGGATGCCTCCTTATTTGCCGTTAAGGAAGCAAAAAAGCACGGAATCACTGTTTCTCTTGATCTCAACTACAGAAAGAATCTCTGGAAATATGATGTCGATGCCAAAGCTGTTATGAGTGAGATGACATCATATTCGGATATCGTCATCGCTAATGAAGAGGATTGTCAGAAGTCTTTGGGATTAAAGTGTGAGAGCAATGTTGAGGGCGGAAAGCTCGATGATGAAGACTACAGAAAACTGAGTGATACTCTTCTTTCTCAATTCCCGAATGTTAGGAAAGTCGCTATTACTTTAAGAGAAAGCAAGAGTGCGGATATCAATTTCTGGGCTGCTGCGCTCAACAACGGTGAAGAGTTTATCGTAAGCCGCAAATATGAGATGTATGACATAGTCGACCGCGTCGGCGGCGGTGATTCCTTTGCGGGAGGTCTTATATACGGACTTAATGAACTCGGAAGCGACAGGGAGGCACTTGAATTTGCAGTTGCTGCAAGCTGCCTGAAGCATACGATCGACGGTGACTTCAATCGTGTATCTGTTGATGAGGTCAAAAAGCTCGCAGAAGGTGACGGATCGGGAAGAGTCCAGAGATAAATCTTTTCGAACCATCAAAAAATTGTGATGATTGCTTAAATACTGGCAGTCAATATAGTTATGCCCAACTAATGCTTTATCAGGCTTAAACCCATATAATTTAGTTATCTTACTAAATGGGGAGGTTAAATATGGGTTACAGGAAATTGATAATCGCTGCATTTGCTGCGGGCGTTATCGTATCATGCGCATCGGTATCGGCTATGGCTGATACAGGCTGGCAGCAAAATGACGACGGATACTGGCGTTACTATACATCTGATAATGAGTATGTTTCAAATGCGTGGAAGAGCGTTGACGGCAACTGGTATTACTTCGAACAGGAAGGATATGCTTTAACGAATAAATGGGCTACGATCGACGGTAAACTCTATCACTTTGATAACAACGGTCACATGGAAAAGAATAAGTGGATAGATTTCGGAGAGTATGTTATCAGACCAGAAGAAGAGGAGTATGCCGCTAATAATCCGGAATATGCCAAAGTATTGGAAGAATACCGCAACAAAAGAAAATGGCGTTATGTAGGTTCTGATGGTGCTGCATATATCGGTTGGAAAAAAGTTGACGGTGAATGGTATTTCTTTAATGATAAAGAAGCAGGATATCTTATTGACGGAACATACTATTTTAACGATCCGAATGAATACGGAATGATGCATTACGGATGGCTTATAGTTAATGATGACGTTAAATACCATTTTGACGGAAACGGCAGATACAGAAAAAACTGCTGGTATAAGGGCGGATATCTCTACGGTAAGACGGCATGGTATTATTTCGGTTCTGACGGAGTTGCAGCTTCTGAATGGAAGAATATCGGAGGCAAATGGTATTTCTTTGGCGGTGATTGGAGCATGTATCCGGATATGAAGACCGGCAAACTGATCACTTTTAATCAGAATTCAGGATTTTGGATGCTGGATGATAACGGCTGCCTGATTACGAAAGAGGGTTGGCATAAGAGTATTTTTATCGGTTCAAAATCAGCATGGCAATATATCAGATCAGACGGATCTATATATCATAATGAATGGCTTAAAAAAGACGGGAATTGGTACTACTTTGATCACATGGGTAATATGGTTTCTGATTCAAAGTATCTTATTGACGGAAAAGAATACAATTTTAATTCCTCCGGCATTTGTACAAATCCAGGTAATCCCCAAAAGATAAACGGCTGGTATGAACTTGAATACGGTAAGTATCTGTATTATGAGGATAGATATTATAAAGACGATGGTGACAGCGAATGGATGTTTTTCGGGTCAGACGGCAAGTCTTTGAGCTCCAGATGGATCAATACCGGCGGCAACTGGTATTATCTGGATAGATTCGGTTATATGGTTCATGACAGTGATTGTTATCTTATCAACGGGAAACTGTATGATTTTGATCATAGCGGAAAATGCAAGAATCCGAATCCGTCATTTAATGCAGGATGGAATAAGTTCAAAGTCGATGGCGAAGATCGTTGGGCATATTTCGAAAATGGATCGTTCTGCACAGGTTGGAAGAAGATAAATAATAACTGGTATTATTTTAATGAGAATAACGGTTTAATGGCTTATGGATCCGATAATCATTTTTGGTTAATTGATGGAAAAAGATATCATTTCAATGAAGACGGAGTAATGACTGTCGGCTGGCATAATTACGCCGATAAAATATGGAATTATCATGGTTCAGATGGCGCAATGTATGAGAACCGGTGGTTAAAATACAAAGACTCCTGGTATTACTTTGATGCTGCCGGAACTATGTGTTGTAATGTGAATGATTACGAGATCAACGGAAAGTACTATTCTTTTGATTCCGACGGAAAATGTCTTAATCCATAAGGTGACTGAATAATCACAGAACAGTTACGAAAAAATAAAGCAGGGAGTTGTCTCATTTGAGGCGGCTCCCTTTTTCAGGAAATAATTTAGATCACGTCATCCTTACAAACCGGGATTTAGCAATAGATTTCCCGAAAATATGGAACAGAGCGGGCATGCTATAATGACTTGATTGCTGATAACTTTACATGATGTAATGAAATATGAAGAGGTTGGATGAGATTTATGACGTCACTCAGGAAAAAGGTAATTGAATATATAAAGAAAAAATATAATGCTTCTCCTGAGTTTTTATGGAAGCGTTATCCTGATTATGCGGTATTCAGACATGATGATAACCGGAAATGGTTTGCTGTCATTATGAGTGTTGATGCTGATAAACTTGGTGTTATGGGAACTGGGCGTGTAGATATCGTTGATGTAAAGATCAATGACATGGTTTTCAGAGACATTCTACTGCAGCAGGAAGGCTATCTGTCTGCTTATCACATGAATAAACAAAACTGGATAACCATAAGGCTGGACGGGAGCGTGGATCCTGATCAGGTATTCAGGATGATCGATGAAAGCTTTCAGAATACTGCGTCAAATATGAAGAAGAAAAAGTTCAGGCAGCCGAAGGAATGGATCATTCCCGCTAATCCAAAGTATTATGACGTAGAAGCAGCATTTAGAGCTAATGAGGAGATCGATTGGAAACAGGGAGCCGGCATTATCAAAGGCGATACTGTTTTTATGTATGTGGGAGCTCCTGTATCGGCTGTTCTTTATAAGTGCAAAGTAACTGAGGTGGATATCCCATATGATTATGAGGACGATAATCTCAGGATAACGGCGCTTATGAAGATCAGGCTTTTGAAGCGGTATAAGCGGGATGAGTTTACATTTGAGAGACTGAAGTCGGAATATGGGATATTTGCAGTACGGGGACCAAGGGGAATTCCTTACAGCCTCAGTTCAGCGTTAAAGTAGTTGTTCCAAAAAGCATTTCCTGCCGCAAAATAACCGCAATTTGAGAAATACTTTGATAGTCAAAGCTATTTACAAGAAATCACTGTGATGCTAATATCCGGGTATCAGTACTTCTATTCAAGGAGGATGATATCATGAGTAATTTTGATTATATTATGTATGCAATTGAGTTTGGTCTGGTTGCAGTTATATTTTTTGTATTGTTCATTGTTTTCCTTATTAAGTCGATCGAACGTGGAAGGAAAATAAAGGAACTGGAAAAGAAACTTAAAGAAACACAGCTTCCGCTCTATCCGGGAATGCCTGTGTATTATCCAGTTAAAGACGCGAATAATCCGCAGGGAGTGATGGCCGGTCAGATGCCGGTGCCTCAGCCTGTGCAGGCTGCAGTACCTGTAAGTTCACCGGTTCAAAATGCAGTTCCGGTAAGTGCGCCGGTTCAAGCCGCTGTTCCGACTGCTGCACCATTAAGTGCACCGGGTCTAAATGCAGCCACTGCAGGTGTACCGGTTCAGACGGCTGTACCTGTATCAGCAAAGGTTCAGACTGCGGCTCAGACTTCCGCACCTGTTCAGGGATCAGTTCCTACTCCTTCGTGGGCTGTTCCTCAGGCTCAGGTTCAGGCTGCACGTCAGCCGATTCCGGAACCTGTTCAAGTAAAACCAAAGCGCGAGAAGTTCTTCAGCAGTATCAATATTACTTTCGGTATAGGCGTTTTGCTCCTTACGATCGTCGGTGCAACTTTCATGACCGGTTCCTGGCCGTGGATGACTGAAGCGATCAGGGCGGTATGTCTTGTAGCAATAGTTGTGATCGTATATGCGATGTCATTCTTCGCAGGCAAGGTATTAAAGCTTCAGCAGACAGGCTTTGCTTTGTATTCTCTTGCAAGTCTCCTCGGACCGATCGTTATAGTAGGAATGGGCGCGTTCGAGTTGTTAGGTCCCGGATTCTCATTTAAGGACGGTTCCGGATGGCTTGTTGCATCTGTAGCTGCTTTGACACTTCTGGTTTCTTCCATAGGCGGAAGGTTCCTTTTCAAAGAAAGAGTTCAGGCAAATATCTATGAGTTTACTTCTTATATATCTCTTACCTGGCTTATTGTATTCATTTCGGGAATGATAGGGCAGGAGAGTGAAGGTGTTAATGAATTCAGTATGGTCTGTCTCGGACTTGCAACGCTTGCACTTGTATTCAGGCTGTTGGGAATGACGAAGTTCTTTGAGGGCGAGACATTTTTCCGCATATATTCAGAGATAATCACTTATATTCCCGCAGGACTGTTGTTCTTAGCTGTATGGGACAGTGACGGAGCAGTGTTTGGCGCGACTATAGTGGAATTTATAGCGTTTGTGATGCTTGCTAGATTTACGGAAGGCAGAGCATGGGTCAGGTATATCACTCCTCTGGCCGGAATGATGATCGCCGTATCCTGGTGTGTTTTCGAGGATTCGAACGAGATGTATCTGATGACATCGATACTCATTGCGATAATCGCTCTGCTCTTTGTGCTTCACAAGATATTCAGCATATCGAGCGGTATGTCAGATTACGGATTGCCTGTTGCACTGGGTCTGATGACGATGTTTGTGGCAGTTGAAGAAGTCCCTGAGATGGGCGCGGTTGCCTGCTTTATTTCACTTGCACTGTTTGTATACCAGCTGGTCTTCGAACCTTTGATCGCAAAGAGCGGTGCATTCCCTGAAGGAGTATTCAAAGAATCGCGCTATATTGCAGAGAAGATATTGATGTCTGTATTAAGTGCCGCTTTCTATTATTCGGGAGTGGTCATGGTATTCCTGAAGCTTGAGAATCCCCCGTTTGGCGGACATCTTTATTTCACACTGACAGCTCTTGTTCCCGCAGTCATTGCGATAGTGTTCAGGATCGTATGTAAAGATGATATAAGGGTAACGGTTTCAGGTCTTGTGCTGTCTGTCATATCTGTGTTCGCGGGATTCTTATCGTGCTTTAACACAAGAGTACATGGTGTTGACGGAACCTATATGTACTATCGTGACGATATATGTGCCTGGCTGTTGATGCTTTCAGTAATGGCATTGTCTGTCTTCTTTATGATCAAGCCTCTTAAAGAAAAGAGACTCAGCACAGGTGTTATGTTCTGGGCAGTGTTATGCTTGAATTCAATAGCATCCGGTGTGTTTGTTTTTATAGAATACCTTGAGGGATACCAGCAGACGATCGATTATGTGTCGGATGTATCTTTCCCTCTGATGAAGCAGAATGCTTCAATTGCATTTCTTGCTCTGAATGTGGCCGCACTTGCAGTCTCATTCTTTGTAAGACGTAAGGGCACAGGACTTGCTGCCAAGTATGCGGAAGGAATCAGGTATTTCCTGTGCGGAGCGGCATTAAGCTGGTTCTCGCTTGTATGGATCCTGGTAGATGCCGGCTGGGAGCTTCTTATCGTTGCCGTGATCTTTGCTGTATTACTTACATTTATGGATCTCGAATTCTTTTCGATACTTCCTGTTTTCGCGGCGGAGATATCCATATTATATGAACTGTCGAGGCTTGACAGCAGCGACCTTAGCAACATTCTCTGCATCGTGGCAGCTATCTTGGTAGCGGGATTAGGACGCCTTCTCTTCAGAAAAGCAGTTTTCTCAAAGAAAGCTATTGACTATCTGTCACTGACATCATTTGTGTTCCTGTTCGGCCTGGACGGTTCTGATTATTCGGCAATGATGGTATTTCTGGCACTGGCTCTTATCGTAATGAATCTTGCCGGCAGAGTTAAGATATCTGTCAGAATATTACTCAGTATCTTCGCATCGCTCGTATGCATGGCCTTGATCGCTCAGCCTTTCATTACGATACCGGACGTCATCGATCTTGAAGTTGACCTGATGCTTATCCTGGGAACACTTCTCATTATTTGTAAGGTTATAAGACCTGCAGCTGCTAATGTGATGAAGTATTTCTGGTTTACCGGAGTTGCATTGAGCCTTATCGCAGAAGGAATATCCGCGGCAGTCACGAGTGAGGTCTTTGACCTTATCGTGGTAGGCACGGCATCTTTCGGAATATTCATATATGCGTTCATCAGACGCAACAGACTCTGGTTTATTCTCGGGATCGTTGCTATGGTGTCAGTTGCAGTGTACCTTTCCGTGGCATTCTGGTCGTCTCTGGTCTGGCTGATATACCTCTTTGTAGCAGGAAGCATCCTTATCGTTATGGCTTCCATAAACGAATGGGGCAAGCGCCACAACAAAGACGGAAAGAAAAAGAGATTCTTCGAAGAGTGGACCTGGTGATCAAATAACCTGATTTACATATCCGTTTTGCCTTGCTAAAATATTCCCTGGGGAAAAAGCGAGGCTTAATGGGTTTAACAGGATTAAGGTCTTTTGCCGTCAAGGCGGCAGCAGCGTTTTTTGCGACCGTGGTTTTCACGGGCCTTATGAGCGCATATGTAAATCCTGTTAATGTATCTGCCGATGAGGATGAACTCTATCATTCCCTTTATGATGTTTTCAAAGACAGAAGCAGTGATCCGGATAATTTCCTGAGCCAGGAAGATTTCTTAAAAGAAGTTTTTTATAACTGCGAGAGGCTTAAAGGGATCGAATACACGTACGGTGATCAGGAACACTATCTTGCGTGCGACGGTTTTGTAAGCCTGGTATTCCGTCTGACGTTCGGTACAGCTCACGGATTTGAACGCAACAGGACCAAGTACTGGTGTAAGTTCGATTACCGCGAGGAACATATCGTGGCTGACAGTTACGTTGATGAATATGAGGTCTACAGACCCGGAGGCACATCCGTTACATGGCTTTACAAGCACTATGTCGACACTGTAGTCGACTCGATCGCTTCAAGATCGTATATGGAAGGTCTTGATAACGACGGATGGGTCGAATACCTTGAAAGACTTAATGTCCAGCCCGGCGATATCATGTTCTGGGATAATGACAAGGACCGCAAGTACTGGTCTCACATCGGAATCTATGCAGGTATCGAAGACGGTGTTCCGATGATGTGGCATTCTTCGGCTGTCAAGGGAAAAGTCGTAAAGCAGAGTCTTGCGGAGATAACTCAGGATATACAGATCCTTGATTATGTGGCTATACTTCCGCTCATAGACAGACCGGTAAGTGTCGGATTATATGTTGATGATTCGGCTGAAAGCGAAAAAGCTTTCTCCTATTCGGTATATGAAGATCAGGCCTGCACGGAATATCTTGGCAGGATCAGCAGTGCGTGTGAACTGTCCGAACAATCCCTCCTTGATAATATTCCCGTATATCCGAATGCAGACAAGAGTGCATATGAACGGACTATCTATGTCAGACGGGATATGTCACCGTATAATGCGGAGAGCGCTGAACAGATTGTCTACCGGATAATCATAAAGGTAACTCCTGTCGGAACGACGATAGGTACCCTCAAATACACGATATATGGAGCTGATGACTTAAGATATTACAGCGGTAATGAGATCAAAGGGTTTGATTACCAAAGCGGCGGGAAAGTGATCCCGATAAAGGATTTCAGATAACAAAAGGGGGCTATGAGTCCCTTTTTGTTTGACAGGAAAAAATGCTTTTCCCCTGTTTTCAGGCGGGTTCGGGTCATATCACATATCGTTTTTTTATATCACAAAAATGTAATTTTGCTATTCAAAGTATTTAATATATAATATTGTCGAATTTATCTGAATTCGTGAGTATGACTATGTCTGCTTGCCGTTAGGAAGGAGCACAAATATGGATTTTCTCGCACATACCACTGATGAGATGACCGATATGGAAATCAGACACATGAATACCGTGAAAGAACTTGCGGGTGAGTGTGTGGTGCTCCTTGAAAATGACGGCACTTTACCTATTCAGTTCCCCGGGAAGATCGCGCTCTACGGCAACGGAGCAACGCATACCGTTAAAGGCGGAGGCGGTTCCGGAGAGGTTAATACGAGAACCGAAGTAAATATCTGTGAAGGTCTTGAGGCAGCAGGTTTTGATATAGTTTCCAAAGGTTGGCTCGACAGATATGACGAGATGTATGACAGTGCGCTTAAAGCATATCTTGATGAAGTAGATGCTATAGCTAAAGAGCGTGGGATTGCACCGATAAATGTATTTTTCGAAAAGCCTTTCGAAGCTCCCGTAATGCCGCTGATAAATGAAGAAGATCTTTCAGAGGCTTCCTGCGATACAGCGATATTTGTTATCTCGAGAGATTCATCTGAAGGCAGGGACAGGACTCCGACTAAAGGTGACTACTATCTGACCGACGAGGAAGACAGGAATCTTGATATTATTACCGATAATTTCGAGAAGGTTATCGTACTCCTTAATGTCGGTGCTGTTATCGATATGTCCGAACTCAAGCACCGTCCGGGGATCAATTCGATCCTTTTTGCAGGACAGCTCGGAAGCTTTACAGGTAATATAGTAGCGGACTGTGTTCTCGGCAAGACAAATCCGTCTGGCAAACTGGTCGATACATGGGCAAGAGATTACGAGGATTATCCTTTTGCAAATGAATATTCCAGCTTAAACGGCGATAACAATGACGAGTATTACAAAGAAGGAATCTATGTCGGATACAGATATTTTGATTCGTTCGGTATCGCGCCCATATATCCGTTCGGATACGGCAAATCCTATACGACATTCACGACTGATGTGGTCGACATCGTTCAGGCAGGATCAGATATAAAGATCGCAGTTAAGGTTACTAATACCGGAATGAGATATACAGGAAAGCAGGTCGTTCAGGTTTATTTCTCCGCACCTGAAGGAGACATTGACAGACCTTATCAGGAACTTGCCGGATTTGCCAAGAGCGGACTCATTGCTCCCGGTGAGAGCGAGATCGTGATAGTCACTTTTTCTATCGAATGCTTCTCGTGTTTTGATGAAGACTATCCTGCAAGTATCATTCCCGAAGGTGACTATATCATAAGAGTCGGAACGAGTTCACGTGAGACTAAGATCGAAGCCGTTCTGACAGTTCCGGAGAGAGTCATAAGGGAACGTTATGACAGAATACTTGAAGATGATGCCAGATACAGTTTTGAGGATCTGAAGAATCCCGGTACCGGCAGACAGACACATAAGGCTATCGATGATGCACAGCTCGCTTCCTGCGATAGAAGACTCACGCTCAATCTTTCACGTGTCAGAAGAAGCATTATCAGATACAGGGGTGTAAGTGAGACTCATCTTAATGAAAGAAGAGACGAACATCTTACGTTAGGTTCAGTTATCGGACGCAATGCAGGAGTTGCGGAATTCGTCGCACAGTTCTCTTTGGAAGAGCTTGCTGAACTGATTGTAGGCAACTACGTAAGGGAAGGCGTTGATGATCAGGTGTTCTGTGCTTCAATGCATGTTCCGGGTGCTGCTGCAGAGACTACATCATTATTTGAATATTCCAGGAGATTTCCTGTACTGGTTATGGCTGACGGCCCTGCCGGATTAAGGCTCCAGCCTCATTTCAAAGCAACAAGAAACGGTGATCTTTTAAGAGGCGGAGAGACATTCGGGCTTCTTACAAATGAATTCCCTGAAGATACTCCTGCTGATGCCATCGATTATTATCAGTACTGTACCATGATCCCTGTGGCAACCTCTTTGGCCAGTTCATGGAATCTTGATCTTATCGAGAAGTTAGGAAGACTTGTCGGAGAAGAGATGGAGGAGTTCGGCGTTCATCTCTGGCTCGCTCCGGGAATGAATATTCACAGGAATCCTCTTTGCGGAAGGAACTTCGAATACTTCTCTGAAGATCCTCTTGTTACGGGTCTTTGTGCTGCCGCTGATACGAAGGGTGTGCAGTCGGTGGACGGCAAGGGTGTTACGATCAAGCATTTTGCCTGCAACAATCTTGAGAACAACAGAATGTTCAACAACTCACACGTTTCAGTAAGAGCTTTGCGCGACCTGTATCTGAAGGGCTTTGAGATTGCAGTTAAGCTTGCGCAGCCATTCTGCGTTATGGCTTCATATAACCTGTTAAATGGTATTCATACAGCAAATAATTACGAGCTGATCCAGAATGTATTAAGAGACGAGTGGGACTATGAAGGACTTGTCATGACCGATTGGTACTCATCTTTCGAAGATGTCGAGTTCTTAGGTTATGATGAGAAGAACCTCAAATATCCGCCGGCATTCTCAAGACTTTGCGTTTATGCGGGATGTGATATGCAGATGCCCGGGTGTGCAAAGAATGCCAAAGACATAGTTACTGCCGTCAACAACGGAAGACTTTCATTGGGCGATGTCCAGTCAGCAGCCATGAATGTTGTGCGTCTTGCGATCAAATGCTTGTAAATGAAGGAAAGTAATGAACGAAGTATTTGATTCGGAACATATTAATGTTGAGTACAAAAAGGACGATAACATCGTCCTTGTTGTATTGAAGGGCACAGTAAAAAGAGATGACTTCAGGACGCCTATGATGCATGCGGCCGATATGGTCATGAGACACTCATGCAAAGCAATGGCGGTCGATTTTCAGGATGAGATAGAACTTGGCGAAAACGACATTACCTGGAGCAAAAAGATCCTCCTGTCGAATCTTAAGAAGAGCGGTCTTGAGACGATAGTGTTTATTGACAGCCTGGATAATGAGATCGCCAGAAAATGCAGCGATTTTTGCAATGACAGATTCAGGACCATAGTCTGCAAAGACTATGAGGAAGGAAAGATGCAGCTTGATCAGTCTTCTGATCCTTCAGCAGAAATAAAGGATACTATTGATCCCGAAATTTCAAAGATGACCCGTGAAGAAGCACTTGATTATATGGAGCTTTCTCATGATGCGGACATAAAAGAGATAGATGACAGATTCTGGCAGATGTCCAAAAAATACAGGGGCAAGGATGATCCGGAATCCGTAAGGATGGATGAAGAGATCTCGACTGTCTATGATATTGCTTCAGGAAGACGCGACAGAAGGATCGAGGCGGAAAAGAACTACGAGTCAGGTCCGAAGTATTTCGGAAGATCGAAAAAGCAGTGGAGCGACATCATTCATTACGGTTGGAAAACATGGCTTCTTGCAGCGATCATTATCGTGTCATCGATCATCATCATAGTGGGGATCGCAACAAACACCAAATCTGATTGTTCGGTGATATTGTTCGGACACATGGATTTTGACAACACATTTATATATGATGCCCTTGTGGCAGAGGGCATAACAAGACCGTATGTCAGTTCTGCCGATCTGGTCGTTCCTAATGATGAAGATATAGATCAGGTCGAATACGGAACGGAGATATTCAACGCGCAGTTCTATACAAATCCTGATGTGCTTATCTCAGATGAAAGATCTTATTACTACTATTTCACTGTATTTAAAGATCTGTCGCCTCTTTATGACCGTATTCTTGACGGCCTGACCGAAGAAGCGAAAGCCGGAATAAAACCTGTCTATATGTCTCAAAGAGAAGCAGTGGAATATCAGAATGAACTTTATACTCTTAACAATGCTCTTGATGCCGAGATCAATGATCCGGAACTGTTTCCGGACGATAAGATTATGATCGGCGTGGAGATTACAGATCCTGCAATAGCAGGGAAACTGGGCGTTGATTGTTTGTGGCCTTCAAGAGAAACGAAGCTTCTTCTGGGACAGTGTACCAACAGCAAAAATGATGATCAGACAGTGCTTGTCATCGTCTCGATAATAAATGCTGCGTTTTCTTAATCAAGCCCTGCGGCTTTGAGGAGCTGTATCCGTTCATTTTCTGAAAGAGGCCTTAATGATCCGCAGTCATCAAGATCTTCACTTATCTTAACGGGCCCGAGTTCGATCCTTCTGAGTTCAGTTACTTCTTTGTCGAAGTGAGCAAAGATCCTTCTTACTTCGTGTGTCTTTCCTTCGTGAAGTATCAGGAAGGCTCTTCCTGTGCCGTTTACAGGCTCCCCGTCAGGTATGAGTTCTGCCGGAGCGATCTGCTCGGCAAAGCCTTTGTCTCTTATTGTAAATCCGGATGCTATTGTACTGATCTCACTTTCTGTCCAGGCAAGTCCTTTAAAGGTGGCAAGATATTTCTTCGGTATTTCGTATTTGGGAGACTGAAGCCGGTGCGACAGTTCACCGTCATTGGTGATTATCAGAAGTCCTGAGGTGTGGTAATCAAGTCTTCCGACAGGTGAGAGTTTTTTTGATCTGAGTTCTGAAGGAATATAGTCGGCAACACAGGGCAGGCGCTTATCTTCCATGGCTGTGAGAACTCCGTCAGGTTTATCGAAAAGATAATACAGTTTTGTTTGACAATTGATCTGTTCTCCGTCTACCATGATAGTATCATCATTATCGACATGGAAAGATACATCGGTTATGACAGTGCCGTTTACACTGACATTGCCGTGAGTGATCTTTCCGCGCACCTGTGATCTTGTGCCTAAGCCGCTGTTTGCAAGTAATCTGTCAAGTCTCATAAGATTATTATATCTTATAGTTTATAATTAAGAGTGATTGAAAGGATGCTTATGGAAATAATTAATATCGAACAGGGTCATCCGACAGTCCAGCAGGCTATGATCAAGCTCTCTAACGGAATCTACCGGGCAAGGGCAACCGGCAAGCCTATGGCAAAGATAATTCACGGTTATGGTTCATCAGGAACAGGCGGTGCCATAAAACAGGCTTTGAATCTTGAACTCCGTAAATATATTACACGCGGGATAATCAAAGCATACTGCCCCGGAGAGGACTTCGGACCGTTTTCGGGTGTCGGACGTCAGATGAGTGCTAAGCATCCTGAGACCTCACGCGACAGTGACTGGGGAATGCAGAACGACGGCATCACGGTCATCATGTTCAAGTGAAGAGATAAAGCGAAAACCAGAGGTTGATATGTCAGAAGAGTTCGATAAGAAGTGGGAAGAATTTGAGATCAGATGCAAAGGCTGTAAGAATTGCGGATTAAGGGCCGGATGTACAAATGTTGTCATATACCGTGGCAGCAGAAAAGCACCGTTGATGATAATAGGTGAGGCTCCCGGAGAGAATGAGGATATTCAGGGACTTCCTTTTGTCGGAAGATCGGGCCAGCTCCTGCAGAATCTTCTTGGCAGTTATGGCTTTACTAATAATGATTACCATATCTGCAATATCGCAAAATGCCGTCCGCCTCAGAACAGGCGTCCGACGCCTGATGAGATCCGTGCCTGCAAACCATTGCTGGCTGAACAGTTTATGCTCGTCCGTCCCAGAGTGATAATGCTTTGCGGCTCTACTGCCTACGAAGGTTTTTTCGGGACAAAACCGGTCATGCATGACGTTAGAGGACGTTTCATTGAGAAGAACGGCTATTACATAATGACTACTTACCATCCGGCTTACGCACTAAGAAATCCGGCGAATAAGATGCCTATATATGAGGATATGGGCAAAGTCCGCGAAAAACTGACCGAGATAGGTGCCATGCCGCCGTTAGAGAGCGTTACGTGATCCTTTTGATTTTCTGTATTGATTTTCGTATTTTGCTTTGCTATAATTCGTGAGTTGTAAAACGCATTGCCGAATTGTGTAACGGTAGCACACCGGTCTCTGACACCGTTTGTCAAGGTTCGAATCCTTGTTCGGCAGCCAAGTGTAACCGCAGCTGATCAGATGATCTGTTGCGGTTTTTGTTTTCGGGGAAGATCACGCTTTTTAAGGAGGTTTGCTATGCCGCATATTACTGTTAAATGCTTTAAGGGACGTACTGAGGAAGTTAAAAAGAAGTGCGCCGACAGGATCGCATCGGATGTTGCTGAGATAATGGGTTGCGATATCTCATCTGTATCCGTGTCAATAAAAGAGTATGAGAAAGATGAATGGAAACCTCAGGTATGGGATACCGAGATAGCTCCGGAAATGGATTCGCTTTATAAAAAACCGGGGTATTCCTGCTGATTAGTATGGCAGAAATACCATAAGGTACTATCTAATCTCTTTATCAGGGTGTATTATCTTTAATGCGGGGGTGAGGTAATATGGCAGAAAGCTGTTGGACACTATTGGGCATAGAGCCCACAAAAGACGTAGGTGCGATCAAGAATGCCTATACGTCTGTTGTGCATGAGATAGATCCCAGGACTGATCCCCAGAAGTTCAGAGCACTTAGAAAAGCATATAATGAGGCAGTTGATTTTTCGCGCAGCGATCTGCCGCTCCCTCAAGCCGGAGGGAATGATAATACAGCCGGACAGCCGCAGGCTTTTGAAGAGACCGATCCCGTTAAGATGATCGATAATGCTGTCGTTAATAATCCTGAGGCTGACAGGATAATGAATGCGATCGCTTCTTTCAGGGAAGAGAATGATCTGACAGAGGCTAAGAATCTTATTAATATGCCATACAATAAGAAGGGCATACTCGTAAAGAAACTCTTTGCTCTTTATAAAGAACTGGCTGAAAAGACGGACGATACAAGTATATGGAATGTTTTCTTCAGCGAGCCTCTGACCAAGGAATTTGATGAATTAAATCCCTTCCGTGAATGGATCATCTATCAGTTCAAACCCGATTCACCTCACAGAACAAAGATAGTCGAAATATTGGAAAAACATAAGCTTGCAAGCGGCAGTTCACCGGAAGCTCTTGTCAAGCCGCCTGTTGAATCTAAGAACAGGCTCAGCACTGATGAGAAGATGCTCATTGCAGAGTGCGTGGTTTTCGCACTGCTCGCATTGGCGCTCTTATTCGTGGCTATTGTTGGAGCAATCTCGGTAGAGGTCTTTATTGTTGCTCTTGCATGTACCGGAATCGGATTTGTCGGTCTTTTGTATATACGTAAACTTAAATAAAGAACCAATATATTTTGATATTATTATTCTTTACTCGATGGTATAATCCTATACTGTTATTAATGCACTTTTGGAGGCATGTTATGAAGAGAAGAATAATAAGTCTGGTCCTGGCAGGTTCAATGCTTATAAGCGTTGCTTCCTGTTCTATCCTGGATCCCACTGAAGCGACTACTGCACCGGAAGAGACAACCGAACCGTCGATAGAAGAGACAGAACCGACTGAAACGTATGATCCTAATTCCATTATGGGATTTAATATGATCGAGAACGGTGATTTTGCTGATAAGAATCATACATGGGGAACATACTTTGAAGGCGGCGAAGCAGATCTGAAGGTTAATGCCGACGGTGAACTTCAGCTTGACATCAAGAAGGAAGGTACCGTCAACTGGGCCAACCAGGTCTTCTATGACGGATTCAGTATCTATAAAGACTGCAAATACGAGATCCAGTTCGACTGCCACTCGACCATAGAGAGGGATGTTGAGTACAGGATTCAGATCAACGGCAAGGATTATCATCCGTACCATATCGAGACGCTCAAGATAGGTCCTGAAGTACAGCATTTTGACTTTATATTCACTATGGAGGAAGACAGCGACCCGGCACCCCGTCTTTGCCTGAATATGGGCAAGTTCAAGGATGCGCCTGATCACGAGGCACACTCAGTCATGTTCGATAACTTTGATCTGAGATGTATCGATGATACAGCTTATCTCGAGGCCGGGAGCGTTCAGTATCCCGCAATTAATCTGAACCAGATAGGTTATCTGCCGAATGCTTCAAAGGTTGCAGTCCTGAACGGTGATGCTATCGGAACAAAGGCATCAGTTATTGATGTTTCCACAGGTTCTGCAGTCTATGAAGGAGATGTTGCTGCATCCGAATTTAATAACGGAACAGGCAGAGATGAAGCAAGATTCGATTTCTCAAGCGTAACTGCACCCGGTACATATAAGGTAGTTGCCGGTGATGAGGAATCATTCGAATTTGTTATAGCAGACAACGTTTACGATGATGCTTTCAAGGCTACACTCCGTATGTTCTACCTGCAAAGATGCGGTGTTGAACTGACAGATGATCTTGCAGGCGATTTTGCTCACCCCGGATGCCATGCCGAGGAGGCAACAGTATATGGTACTGATACAAAGATCGATGTTTCCGGCGGATGGCATGATGCCGGTGATTACGGAAGATATGTCGTATCAGGTGCGAAGGCTGCAGCTGACCTTATGCTCGCATACAGTCTCTATCCTTCCGCGTTTGATGATGCTCTGAACATCCCCGAATCCGGAAACGGAATTCCCGATGTTCTTGATGAAGTAAGATTTGAGCTTGAATGGCTCTTAAAGATGCAGAATGAAGAAGGCGGAGTTTACCACAAGGTAACATGCGCTAATTTCCCCGGATTTGTTATGCCTGAGGAAGAGACGGAGGAACTCATCGTTACTCCCGTATCAACGACAGCTACAGGTGATTTTGCTGCGGTAATGGCTATGGCGGCAAATATCTATTCCGGAATCGACAATGATTTTGGTGCAAAGTGTCTTGAAGCTGCCGTCAAGGCTTATGAGTATCTTGATTCTCATCCGAACATCGAAGGAACGTCAAACCCTGACGGAATCGTTACCGGTGAATATCCCGACTCAGGTGACGCGGATGAGAGAGCATGGGCTTATGCCGAGCTCTTCAAGGCAACAGGTGATGCGAAGTACGATGATGCTTTCTGTGCCCTTATCGGAAGCGGCATTCCATGTGCTTCTGATCTCGGATGGCAGGGTGTAGGTGCTTATGCCGGATATGCTTATCTTTCTTCCACTGTTGCAAAGGGTAAGTTCTATGATGCAGTCCTTGCAAGCTTCATGAGCGGTCTTGCTGATGTTGAAGCTGCTACTGCAGGTGATGCTTATAATTCATCTCTTACCGAATATCCCTGGGGAAGCAATATGTCCATTGCAAACAATGGTATGTATGTAATCTTATATGACAGGATCAGCGGCGGAAATGCCGGTGACGAATGTGCAAGAGACCAGCTTAATTACCTGCTCGGAACAAACGGCTTAGGTTACTGCTTCCTGTCAGGCTTCGGCACAGTATCTCCCGAGCAGCCCCACCACAGACCTTCACAGGCTCAGGGCAAGGCTATGCCGGGCATGATCGCCGGCGGTCCTGACCAGAACCTCGAAGATCCGTATGCAGCTAATGTCTTTGCTGATACAGCTCCGGCACTCTGCTATGCAGACAACGATCAGGCTTACTCGCTGAACGAGATCACGATCTACTGGAATTCACCTGTGGTATTCCTTTTCGCATACGTCTCAAGCCAGGGCTGATACCGGTCCGGTCAAATCTAAAAAACTTATTCAGGGTCTGTCTTTACGGGTAATGCCGGGACAGCCCCTGTTTTTTTACTTGTGTTACAATACATATATTGATTACCGAGGTGATATTGATATATGGATACGACCTTTTATGACATGATCTTCAAGCGCAGATCATTTCACAGATACGGCGAGCCTGACGGCAAGAGCATCACACCTGAAGAACTCGATGAGATCCGTGAGATGTGGTACAGATTCGAACCTCTTTTCGAAGGGATAAAGACAAAGATAAAGATCGTCCCAGGCAGTCAGACGAGCTGTAACAGAGGCGAGGAATACTGCATCCTGATATACAGCGAAAATAAGCCCGGTTATCTTCAGAATATAGGATACATAGGTGAGCAGCTCGATCTCTGGCTTACATCAAAAGGGATCGGACCTTTATGGTTCGGTGTCGGAAGGACTAAGGAGAGGAAATACGAGGGGCTGGAGTATGTCATCATGATGGCTATAAGAAAGATCGATGACGATTCCAAGTTCAGAACACCGGGTGATCTTACGTCATTTATCCGCGTTCCTGTTGAGGAATTCTGGGAAGGACCTGTAATAGAAGGTGTTACTGAAGTTGTAAGGCTTACGCCGACTGCATGCAATATCCAGCCGTGGAAGGTTGTCAGTAAGGAAGACGGAACGCTTGATGTTTTCAGGTACAGACGTCCCGGAAAGCACGGCATTATCCCGCCGTTCAGACTTGCGTACTTCGGCAGCATAGATATCGGAATCTTCATGCTCTTCATGGATATCTGTCTTGAGCATCAGGGAATATCTTTTGAACGCGAGCTGACGCCTGATAACGGCAACTTCCAGAGACTTAATCTCAATGCCGTATATAAACTTAAGAAGTGACAGGAGGATCTATGAAGACCGCTATCGTTTACTATTCCATGCATGGTAATGTGCGCTATGTTGCTGAGAAAACCGCCAGGGAGCTTGGAGCCGATCTGATCGAACTCATACCTGTCAAGGCATATCCTGATAAGGGCGCAATGCAGTTTATCTGGGGCGGTTCCGCAGTTACTTTTAAGAAGAAGCCTGAGCTGGAGCCTTATAAATTCAATGTTGCGGATTATGAGCTCGTGATAATCGGCACACCGGTATGGGCAAGCAATTTCACACCTCCGCTCCGCACGTTCTTCGAGAATAATGATCTTACAGGAAAAAAGATCGCCGCTATCGTTACAAGTGCCGGAGGTGATTCGGCTAAATGTCTTGAGGCAATCAAGACAGCGGCAAAGACGGATTCACTTGCGGCAGTATTGAGTCTTATAGATCCTAAAACCAGCCCTTCTGAAGAAAAGGAAAAGCAGATCCTTGAATTCATAAATTCCTGCAAAGCCCTTTGATTAAGAGAATATTGAAAAGTATATGTTTTAATTTATTATAAACATAGTCTTATCCTATGTTTTAGAAAGGTTAACGATGAGAAAGATATTAGTCTCAAATGATGACGGCATAGATTCTGAAGGGATCGTAAGACTTGCAGAACTTGCGAAAAAATTCGGTGAAGTCTGGGTTGTTGCTCCTGTAAAGCAGTTCAGTGCCATGTCTCATGCTGCGACCTTTTGGGACCCTCTTGAAGTATGGCAGGCGGATTTCCCGGTTGAGGGGGTTCATGCTTACGCGACTTCAGGAACGCCTTCTGACTGTATATGTGTTGCTTTAAATGCCGTTATGCCGTGTAAGCCTGATGTAGTATTCTGCGGGATAAATGCAGGATATAATATCGCTTCGAGCATTCAGTACTCGGCGACTTGCGGTGCTGCTTTTGAGGCGGCAAACGAAGGTGTCCACACTATCGCTTTTTCCGAATATCATGAAGGTCCTCATGATGTTGCCGATAAGTATATAGAACAGATAGCTGCTGAACTGATAGATAAGCCTCTTGGTGTAAATGAGATCTGGAACGTCAATTTTCCCGGCTGTTCTCTGGAAGAATGCAAAGGAATAAAGTATGACTGTACCGTATCCCAGGCACCTTTTTTCTCTGGCGGCTATAATGTGATAAAAGATGAGGGCACCAAGGTAACTTACATGATCGATTACAGGCCTGTATGGCAAGCCGAAGAGGGAACAGACCTCAAGGCTGTTATCGATAATTATGTAGCTGTCGGAAAAGTAAAGAACTACAGCTGATCTTAAAATATGGACAGGATAAGGAGCAGCAAACCGGTAAGCATAGCTGTCATTACATTCATCTATGTTTTGGCGGCAGTTATAGGAATAACGGTTTGTATTTCTTTGCCGTTTAATTTATGGCTCAATCTTCTTTTGTCTGATATTGCAGCGACGATTTTTGTATTTATCTTCAGCTTGATATTCCGGAATGCATCTGTCTACGATCCTTACTGGAGTGTTCAGCCTGTCGTTATAACGTTATGCTGTGCTTTTCACTGCGGTTTTTCCCCTGCCACGGTCATTGTACTTGTATCGATCGTATACTGGGGCATAAGGCTGACAGGAAACTGGGCTTATGTTTTTGATGGACTTAATCATCAGGACTGGCGCTATACCAAGCTTGAAAAAGAAAACGGCAGACTATATCCACTCATCAATCTTGCCGGTATCCACATGATGCCCACACTGATAGTCTATGCCTGCACACTTCCGGCGGTTTACCTGATCAGCGAGGGCGGAGACATAAATGCCGGAAGCGTTATCGGAGGATCGGTCTCAGTCTGTGCTGCCACTCTTCAGCTTGCAGCTGATATACAGATGCACCGGTATAGGAAAAGGGGCGAGCACGGGCTTATCCGTACTGGGTTATGGAAATACTCAAGGCATCCGAATTATCTTGGTGAGATATTGATGTGGTGGGGTATTGCGATCCAGTCCGTATCGGTCATTCATTTCAAGTGGTGGATATTTATCGGAGCTTTGCTCAATACTGTTCTTTTCTTTACTGTGAGCATTCCTTTGGCAGACAGAAGACAATCTGCCAAACCCGGGTACGCGGAGTACAGAAAACAGACGCACAGTCTTCTGCCGGTTCCAAAGAAGATATAAAACGGCAGGTGTGACACGTTCTGACCGTTTTCGGTCACGGCGTTATAATTTGTATGGTAAAATATCCGGAGGAAAAAAGGATATGGGGAATTCTCATATCCGGAATAGGGGTAAATATGGATACTATTGAAAACAACTCAGTGAATAAAAAGAGATTATTCACATTTATTGCAATTGCTTACGGGATATCATTCCTGATGATGATCCCGATGTATATCGGCAAGAAGAACGGTATTGATCTTACACAGATCGTTGATGCGCAGATGTGTTCACCTGCTGCGGGTGTGGCTTTGGGATTCCTTCTGTTCTGCAAGGAGGAAAAGCGTATTCCGAAGATGTTCATGATCGTGCTCGTTGTCAATTATATAGCACAGCTCGTTCTTGGGCTTCTTTGCGTCTTTGTCAATCCGTTCGGACCTGAAGATGTTATCGATCTTGCTGATATTCTCGGAATAACAGGCACGGATACTGAGGCTATGACTGGTGCAAGTACGGCACTGAATCTGTCACAGATCTATCTTCTTGCAGGACAGTTGCTGCTCGAGCTCACTTCGATCCTTCTCTGGATAGGTTATTTTGTAGCAGGCAGAGAAAGAAGAAAGTTCGTCGGATTATCCAGAAATAACGAACGCAAAGGCATTTTGCTGGTCTTACTGTTTGTTGTCCTTTATCTGCCGAGAGTTTTTATTCCTGCAATAATCGAAGGCGCAGCTACCAACACTTTATCTGAATTTGCTTCAGAGTATGCAGAATTATTAAAGACACCTTTGTTTTATCTTGCGCTGGTATCTTTGCCGATCAACTATCCTTTGACACTGATCGCTTTCTTCGGAGAGGAATACGGGTGGAGATATTTCCTGCAGCCGATAATGCAGAAGAAATTCGGCATGAAAGCCGGTGTGATCCTTTTAGGTGTTGTCTGGGGATTGTGGCATCTTCCTGTTGATACTATGTTCTATACTGAGGATTCGGTCCCTCAGATGATAGTAGGACAGATAATTACTTGTGTATCTCTCGGAATCTTCTTCGGATATGCTTATCTTAAGACAAACAATATCTGGGTTCCTGTAGCTATGCACTTTGCGAATAACAACCTTATTCCTGTATTGTCAGGTGCGTTAAGTGCAGATGTTCTTCAGGATCAGTCGGTAACATGGCTTCAGCTTGTTGAGATACTTGTTATTGATCTTGTGATCTTCTGTCTGTTCATATTTGCCAAGGAATATAAGGAAAAGAAAGATATTCAAGAGGCTGTCGATGCGTGATTTTACAGTAAGCAGATCACAGGACGGACTTCATGTCGTAAAGGCTTCAACAGAAGCCTTTCCTCAATTAAGATCAGCGGATCTCTTTCATGCCTTGAAGCGCCGTGATATCAGGATAGACGGTAAAAAGATCAGCAAGGATATAGCTGTTAAAGAAGGCAGTGTTGTTGAGATCTGGCTTCCGGATGATCTTTTCGATGCAAAGAAGGAATCAGCCAAAGTTAATCCTGAAGCTGAACTGTTCGAGATCGTGGCAGAGACAAAAGGTCTTCTTATCGTCAATAAATCACAGGGTATAGCTGTGCATTCCGGAAGAGAAGATTTAGATGATACGCTGATCGACCTGGTCCGTGAGACTACCAGGTTCAGGGATGCCGAGCTCTGCCACAGGATAGATATGAATACCGGCGGGCTGGTCCTCATAGCGAAAAACAAGCAGGCATTGTCTGACTGCGTTGAACTGTTCAAGAATGGTCTTGTTGTAAAAAGATACAGAGCGCTTGTCCTCGGTGAACCGGATGAGGGTGAACCTTGTGTGGGAGAAGACGGGACCATCTTTAAAGAGGTAACGGGTTATCTCGAAAAGACACGCAGCGGAAAAGTATATATCCATGACGAAAAGCAGCCCGGAGACCTTGATATAGCCACCAAATACCGGATCCTTAAGACATTTAAGGGAGCGGGACCTGACGGCGAGAGCGTGTCGGATCTTGAACTGGAACTTGTAACCGGCAGAACACATCAGATAAGAGCTCAGTTTGCTCATCTGGGACATCCTGTCATAGGTGACGGCAATTACGGCAGAAACAAGGTGAATATGCACTTTGAGACAAAAGACGGCCGGAAAGTTAAGTACCAGCAGCTGTTCAGCTGTCAGATAATGTTCGGAAGGATCCCAAAGAACAATATGCACGTTGACGTATCGGGCAAAACATTTAAAATAGGACCGGACTATAATGTCCGTCTTACTTAAGGATGGTTATAAATGACTGATAACAGAGCGATAGGTGTTTTTGATTCGGGTATCGGAGGGCTTACGGTGCTCCGGGAGATCTGGAATGCGGTACCGGGTGAGAGTACTGTTTATTTCGGTGACAACTCCAGGGCTCCATACGGCACGAAGTCAAGAAGCACGGTAATACGTTATTCCCTGCAGAATATGAGATTTCTTGAGAGCAAGGACGTAAAGATGATCGTGGTGGCCTGTAATACGGCAAGCGCTTATGCGTATGAGGCGCTGAAGGCCGGAGCTAAAGTCCCTGTTGTCGAAGTGGTTACACCCGGAGCCGATAAAGCTTGCCGGACCACCGGGAACGGAAAGATCGGCATTATCGCTACCAAGGCTACGATATCGACGGGTGTCTATAAAGATGCGGTCGAGAGAAGAGCCGGAGAACTCGGCATGAAGAATATTGAGATCTTCCAGCAGGCCTGCCCTCTGTTCGTTTCCCTTGCCGAAGAGGGCTGGTGGGATACGGAAGTCACCAGGCTTACGGCTGAGGAATACTTAAAGCCTTTGAAGGACGCAGGTGTCGATACTCTCGTAATGGCCTGCACGCACTATCCTCTTCTTTCTAAAGTTATAGGCGAAGTCATGGGTGAGAAAGTCACGCTTGTAAATACCGGTGAAGCCACGGCGTCTGTTGTTAAGGAACTGCTCGGATCAGAAGGAATTGCTTCAGGAGAGAACGGCAACGATCCCGTGAGGGAATTCTATACAAGCGATGAGCCTGAGCTCTTTGAAAAGGTCGCAGCGCCTTTCCTGGGCGAAGGTCTTCCGTCCGGAACCAGGCATTTTACGACTGACAGATATGAGGTAACTGTCTGATGGGAAATGAAAAACTTGAAGAACAGTGCCTTTTTGAGATAAAGTCCGGAATGTATGGTGACCCTCTTACTGCAAAGGGGACGGTCAGCAGTGAAGGCTTAAGGACCATTTACAACTGGACTGAAAAGCACAGTGAGGACGAGAAAGAGACTCATTTTGTGCTTACGCTCATTAAAGAGGAATCCAAAGCTATTGTTGTCAGGAACGGGGATGTAACATCCAGAATGGTATTCGAGGCCGGCAATAAGACGACGAACTCCATGAAGACGGCTTTTGGCATCATTGACGTGGTCATAGATACCGATTATATCAACTTTCCCGGGGGCCTGATTGACGGTGCAGAGATCAGTTATACACTGGATCCTGACAGCGGTGATCCGATTAGGAATATTTTTTCGATAAAAAGGCTCTTGCAAAACGAAGAAATATAAGGTATTATCTTCAAGCATTTGTGTAAAGAAAGAGGTGAAGATGAATGGCACATCCGAAGCGTAAATGGTCGAAGGCAAGGACAGCTCGTCACAGAAGCGCA
>JAEEGL015314514.1_pt1 | contig 68950 bp, 57 predicted proteins | sample 9134231 | NCBI WGS metagenome assembly JAEEGL01 (sample SAMN16246548, study PRJNA631951) | gut metagenome | biome: gut microbiome; feature: rumen; material: fiber-attached | host: Bos | place: Iran: Karaj | collected 2018-10 | reverse complement strand
GATTCACAATGGCTGTTAAAATCAGACTCCAGCGCCACGGAAAGAAGAATTTCGCATTCTTCCACATTGTCGTGGCCGACTCCCGCGCACCGCGTGACGGTCGCTTCATCGAGCAGCTCGGTTCCTACAACCCGAACACGAACCCTGCCACCATCATCCTCAACTTCGAGCAGGCCCTCAAGTGGCTGAATGTCGGTGCCCAGCCGACCCTCACCGCCCGCCGCATCCTCTCCTACGAGGGTGTCCTGCTGCGCAAGCACCTCCAGGAAGGCGTTGCCAAGGGCGCGCTGACCCAGGCCCAGGCCGACGAGAAATTCGCTGCCTGGAAGTCCCAGAAGGACGCGAAGGTCGCCGCCAAGGTGACCGGCCTGAAGAACGAGGCGATTGCCAAGGCGAAAGAGGCCAAGGCCGCTGAGGTGAAGGTCAACGAGGCCCGTGCCGAGGCGATTGCCAAGAAGAAGGCTGAGGCCGAGGCCGCTGCTGCCGAGAAGGCCGCCGAAGAGGCTGCTGCCCAGAGCGAGGAGACTGCCGAGACTCCTGCTGAGTAATGCAGAAGATCGCGCAGGTTTTGAAATCCAACGGCTGCGAAGGCGAACTCGTGTTGAGCCTTGTCGACATCGCGCCGGAGGATATCGACCTCCAGGAACCGGTATTCATCGAAATGGATGGACTACCGGTTCCTTATTTTATTGAATCCTGCACCCGCCGGGGAAACAGCCGCCTGCTGGTCCACCTGACGGGGGTCCGCAGCCTGGAAGACGCCGACGAACTTGCCGGAAAGGATGTCCTCGCCGACTATTTCGAAGAGCAGGAAGAGGACAGCCTGGTGGGATGGACCGTCCTGGACGAAAAGGGTGAAATGGTCGGAAAAGTCGCTGACTACGAGGATATTCCGGGAAATCTTTGCGTCTGGGTGGATCGGCCCGGACGGGGCGAAGTGCTCCTCCCCCTCCACGAAGATCTCATTGTGGAGATGAACGAAAAAACCGCCGAGATCCGGCTCCGGATTCCCGACGGTCTGCTTTGAACAGGAGACGGCTCAGAGGGCGCGCTCGGCGTACTCTGCCTTGACCTCCTCATAGAAGGCGGCGTCGGCGGCCTGCATATAGGGAATCAGCCACAGCAGGCCGATTCCGCAGCTCAGGACGGAAAGGATCCCCCAGCCGATAAAACTCAGGTACAGATAGAAAAGGTCGAATTTATGGCCTTTCATCATGGCGCGGCTGAGGTCAATCGCATCATTGGCCGACAGTTCCGGACGCTCCTCGAGGATGTAGGGAGTCATCGCATAGGAAAAGACTTTGACGATGCCGGGGAGAATGAAAAGGCAGGTCCAAAGGGCGATGAAAATTCTTGACAGCAGGACGCCCCAGACTTTGTGCCAGTAGTGGGAGAAAGCGATGGAGAAGGTATTCTCCGTCAGGCGGTTATCTCCTTCCGTGACCAGGCGGCGGAAGCTGTTGGCAAAGCCCAGCATCAGCACATTCATCACAAAAACCGTCAGCAGCATAGACAGCGACGACCAGCGGGAAATCTGCCCGTACAGGCCCATCAGGCCGGGCATGTCATTGTAGGCCGCCATGGCGGTCAGCTGCTGGTTGAAATCCGGATGGCTCAGCTGGAAGCCCATGGTCGGTCCCTGGCAGAGGGCGGCGATGAGCAGGAGGACGGCAGTCGCGAGGACGGCGGGAGCCCAGTTGCCTTTGAGGGCGGAGAGGGCGGTCGATTTGAATTCAGTGTTCGTTTTCATACGTAAATCTATGGACAGATGGACAAATTTAAGCATTTTTTAATATATTTGTGGACAGAACCAAAATATTTTGACCTATGTCCATTACGCTGATTGTCGTCCTCGCCCTCGCGGCCGTGCTGGTGCTCTGGGTGATTTCCGTCCAGAACCGTCTCGTGAAAATCGACGAGCTCTGCAACAATTCCCTCAAGCAGATCCAGGTCCAGCAGATGAGCCGTTACGATGCGCTGAAGACCATCGTCTCGCTCGCCCGCGAATCCGCCCAGGTGGAAGGCGAGAATTTCGAAAAGATCATCAACGCCCGCAAGATCACCACTTCGCCCGCCCCGACGGCGAAGGAAATCAACGAAAACGAAGCGGCCCTGAGCCAGATGGCGACCCGCCTGATCGCCGTCGCCGAGCAGTATCCCCAGCTCCAGGGCACGACCCAGTACCAGGAGGCCATCAAGAGCTACAAGGAGTACGAAGAGAACGTGCGCCTGTCCAGGATGACCTGCAACGACACGATTACCAAGTACAACCGCGAGGTCCGCTCCTTCCCTGCCTCGATCATCGCCGGACTGCTCCACTTCCCGGTGCGCGACTACCTGGCCGACGCCCCCGGCAAGGCCGAGATTCCGGAAGAGGTTTTCAAGCGCTAAAACCATGAAACGGGCGCTTCTTGCCGCTGTGGCCTTTCTGGCCGCCGCGGCCTTCTCCTATGGACAGGAGTACCACAACATCGAAACCGTCTGCTTCCTGATGAAGGACGGCGATGCCTATGTGATGCAGAAATGGGACATGACCGTCTCCAGCGGTACGGAAATGTACATTCCCATCTCCAATCCCGGCAACAGTTATATCCATGACTTCAAGGTCGAAGAAGACGACCTCGTCTTCGAAAGCGACGGCCGGAAGTGGGATTCCGACCGCTCGCTCAAAGAAAAGACCCACCGCAGCGGCATCATCGAAAAAGGCGGCGGGGATATCGAACTGTGCTGGGGACAGGGGGAATATGGACACCATGTCTACTACATCTCCTACCTGATTGACAACCTGGTCCAGGATTACGGCGACCGGGACGGCTTCCACTGGCATTTCCTCAACGACGAATGGAGCTCCAAGCCCGAGCATGCCAAAATCTACGTGGTCAACAAGACCGACACGCCCTGGTACTGGGAATCCGCGGACAGTTCCAATGTCCGCTTCTGGGCCTTCGGCATGGTCGGCGAATCATGGATCGAGGACGGGAAACTGGTTTTCGAATCCTCTGAGCCTTTCCAGTACCGCAGCTTCTTCTCCCTGCTCTGCGAATTCGACAAGGGCATTTTCGAGCCCAAGACGAAGGGACGGGAGAGTTGGGAAGAACTCCGGGAGCAGGCGATGAAGGGATCGGATTACAACAAGGACGAAGATGATATCATCGATAAGATTGTCCTTGTCATCCTGGCGATCCTGTTCCTCGTCATTCCCGCGCTGCTCGCCCTACTGATCATCTTCCTGCTGCTGCGACGTCTTTACTGGCGCGTGAGCGGCAAACGCTTCGACCCCAAGGTGTTCGGGAAGGACAAGATTACCGAGTGGAGCCGGGATGTGCCGCTCGGGGGGAATCCGACGGCTTTTTACAGCCTGCTGCAGGAGGGAGACCGGCTCCATAAGGACCATAAGAAAGTGTTCCCCAACCTGGTCAGCGCCTACTTCCTGAAGTGGATCCAGGAGGGATGGGTCAAGGTGGAGAAAGACCCCAAACACGAGCAGCGGGTCAACCTTCGCTTTGTCCATACGGGGAACCAGTTCCCCCTGATCGAAGACCCGATCGAAAACAAGGTGTACAACAGCGCGCGGGAGGCGGCCGGGGACGATCTGCTGGAGGCAAACGAGTTCAAGAAATGGTCTTATCAACACGATACAACTGTCACATCCTGGCCCACTTCCGCTTTGAAAGAAGGCCGGAAGGGATGGGAAGTGGCGTCAGCGGAAGAGCGCTGCCACGCCGTCGAATTCAAGAACTTCCTGGAAGACTTCACCCTGGCGGACGAACGGGAAGCCCCGGAGGTCGGCGTATGGAAACAATACCTGATCCTGGCATCCGTACTCGGGGTGGCCGAACAAGTCATGAAGAACTTCGAGAAACTCTTCCCTAAACTGTTGGAGCAATACAATAGACAAACCAATACAATCGACAGTGTGACAACCTATTACATTCTCAGAAGCCTCAACTATAATTCCGAGTCGATGATGGCCTCAGCCATCAATCACCAGAACCAGCGGGAAGCGGCCAGGGCAGCGGCACAGCGCCGTTCCAGCGGAGGTGGCGGGTCCATCTCCTTCGGAGGCGGTGGCGGCGGCTATGGCGGCGGCCACGGCGGCGGAAGCCGATAGGGAAAATACTACGCTTTTACAGCGCCGCCAGATATTCTGACGGCGTTTTTCCGTAATACTCACGGAAAGCGGTCGAGAAGTATGACGGGGTGGAGAACCCGCAGGCAAGGGAAATCTCGGCAACGCTCAGTTTCCCTTCGTCCAACAAGGCGCGGGCGTGTTTCATGCGGACCTCCTTCAACATCGTAGAAGGAGAGGTATTGGCCTCAGCCTTTAACTTCCGGTTCAGGTGGATACGACTAAGTCCCAGAGTAGCAGCCATTTCTTCTACTCCATATTCCGGATGGATGTAATTCCGTTCAATCAGACGGAGCACCTCCTGATAGAAAGAGGACGAAGCGGGGGCCACGGGCTTCGGAGCGGGAACAGGGGCCGGCGAAGGAGCCGGTGCAGGAGCCGGTGCAGGAGCCGGAACGGGCTCAGGGACAAGCGGTTTCGGTGCCGGCGACAAGGGCTTCACAGCCGGCGACGACGGGACGGAAGTCTCGGAAACGCGCGGGGCCGGAGGGGTCACAACGGCAGGAGCCGGGGCCGGAACACGAGCGGGGTCAGCGCGGTGGAAAAGCGCAAAAAGAAGCCGGAAAAGAAGCGCTCCGACAAGGATACCGATCAAAAGAGAAAGCCAGGAAAACCTGGATTTCTGCCTTGGCTCTTTTGAACTCGATACCTTCTCTTCTGTTTCAAATTTTAAATCAAGAAGCGCAGGTGCCGCGGCCGCGGAGACGCTCTCCCAGGTGGAGAGCCCTCCTTCCGGCGAAAGGCGGAGGGCTGCGCTTTCTCCGAGGAGCCAAAGCGCCCCGTCAGAGGCGGGTTGAAACGCTGCAACACGGCACGGAAGCGCGGAAAGCAGAACCGGAGGGGTACCGGCGCTACAACGGACCAGCTGCAAGGACTCTGTCGAAGCGATCAGCGCCCCAGCGTGGAGGGCAATGGCCGAAACGGGCGAGGAAAGGCCCGAAAAAGCCGCGAAACCCTTCGTCGAAAGATACGTTGTCAACGCCCCGCCTTCTGTCAAAATCCAAAGCGTCCCGGACGCATCACAGAGAAGGTCCCGGATCACATTGGAAGGAAAGGAAACATCGGAAGAACGATACGCCAGGCGGCGTCCGTTCCTCCCGATCCGGAGCAGCCCCTCCCCGTCCGTCCCCATCCAGAGGGAGCCGTCGGGCGTGGTGGCGGTAGACGTAACAGCGGCGCGTGCATCAAAAACAGAGGCCGCGCAAAAGCACAAAAGGCAGAGCAGAAATGATAGGAAACGATTCATACTCTGCAAAGATAGTCAAAAATTGATACAGTAAGAAAAGAAAAACGAGAAAGCGCAGCTAACAGGAAGATTATTAGCTTAACTTTTCTGTTAAACACTCTCTCTGAAAGAGGCTTCCCATACTTTCGGCGTCATTCCTGTCACCCGCTTGAAAATGTTGTTGAAAGAGGATGCACTCAGGAAACCACAGGCTTTGGCAATCTCATCCTGCCGGGCGCTGCGATGGGTAAGGATATACTGCTCGGCATAATCCACCCGAAGGGTGTTCAGCAGCTCCGGAAGGCCGATGTTATAGGTGTTATTCACCATTTTTGAAACATAGGTCTTGTTCGAATGGAGGCGCTCAGACACCTCTGTCAGTGTCAGACTGGGCTGCAGGAAAAGCTGCTCGTCCACCATCAGATGCTGGAAACGGGCCCGGAGGGAATCATCCTCGGGGAAAATCTTCTCAGGCGAGAAAAGCTGCGCGGCAAGGGAGGGACTGGCTGCCTGGGAGGAAGCCCCCGCGTCCTCAACCTCTTCTTCAATTGACTGAGCTAACTCCTTATCTCCATGTATATTGTAACGGAAAGCTGCGCGCATATCTGAAAGCGAAATCAGGCGGACGGCTCCGAAAAGCGCATAATAGGAAAAGAGGAAAACCAGCGCCGTAACCAGGAACGCGAGAATGAAGGTCAGCCACAGATGGGAGTCAACATAGGACTTCCGGACAAAGATGCGGAGAGAGAAAATCAGCAGCAGGGGAACAACCGTCTGACAAGTGAGTTCCAGCGGGGAAACCCGACCGCCCTGAAAAAGGAAAGACCAGATATGGCGAAGGCGGAAACCTTCGGCGATATGGATTCGAATTAGATACACGAGAAGTATCAAAACCTCAACCAGCATCACGTAGTTGAAAGCGACAATATTCCAGGTATAGAAATAGTGTAGGGGCCCGCCAGCGTAGCTTCCCACCGCTTCGATGCCCCGCGTGAAGTAGTCTTTCAGAAAGAGTTCGATCTGCTCCTCGCCAATCATGTGATGCTGGACGACGGCAGAGGTAAACAGGGCCGCCGGAACCAGCACCCAGAACATGAGGCCGGCCCAGGTATGCTCGTGTTTCCCTCTCAACTTGGACGCATATACCATGAAGAGCGGAATCAGCGAAGGGGCGACCAGCTGGGTCAGCAGGAACATCTGTACCTGTGTACGCATCGACGCCATCGGCGAAGAATAGGTGCTCCCGGTAAACAGATACAGCGTCATGACAAAAAGAAACATCACGGCCGTCAGGAACGTCCGTGATTTCGGTGCAAATAAAAGATGGATCAGAATCCCGTAGAGCGCCGTGAAAACGGGGATCAGCAAAAGGAATGTCTGTATCATCAGAAATCGTCGTTGTTTTCGTAGATTTTGGTTTCCCACTCTCCGACTGACGGAGCGAAGGTGATTTCATGGTAGATCCGGCTGAGGTCGAGCCCAAGATGGAAGGTATACTGCTTTCCATAGACGAACACATTGTCCGGCAGCAGTCCGTAGAGCATGTATTTCACCTTCTGGTTTTTCAGCGGTTCGTAGTAGAAATTGTTCAGCGTAAAGCCTTCTACGTCAAAAAGTACTTCGACACACTGCTTGCCGACCCGGATTTCGTCCGGAATGGAATAATAGCGGTGACTCTGGTCCATCCGGTCCACGAGGGCGTCACTCCCGATGAACTTTTCATTCTCGCTGCCCACGCCAACCGGCGCATCTCCCTCAAACACAATGACATCCCGGTAATAACCCTGCTTGTGCCAAATGCCGTGGCCCTGCTGGAGGTCGTTCAGATAGACACCCGCCGAAGCGACATAGGTTGCCTTCACCTTCCTGAGGCGGATCAGCCCCTGCAGTTCGGTCTTCGGCGTCACGTCGCAGATCTTGTAGCCGATATCATTGGTAATGTGCTGAAACTCAAGCGGAATCATATTCATCTGATCGATGGCGTGCTGGACCGTCTTCGACACCAGCGGACCGGCATCCGTCTCCGTCTCTCCGAAGGGAATGGAATAGGAATCATAGCCTTCCCCGTAAGAAATGTCCGTGACATGGGGATAATAGGCGCTGAAAGTAATCAGGCTCGGCATATCCCAGAGGAAATGCTCGAAATATCCGCTGTATCCCTTACCATTATTATATACAGAAGCGTTGTCGACGACCAGCTTGTCACTCTCCAGGTCCACACCGACCAGGCCGAAGGGGATGCGCTTGTCCATGGTGGCATACAAATCTGCCGCATCCACCAGTTCGCCTTTCGTCTGGGCGGAAGTCAGCATTTTCCCGTCCCGGCTGACCGACACGTCGAAATCAAGTTTCCGGGTGGAGGGGGCAGGGCCCTGGTTCAGCGAGGGAAGATCTTCTACCTCGGAACAGGCCGCCACGGCGAGGGCGGAAAGGAGCAAAGGAGTGAAAAAATACCGGTTCATATAATATAATAGGTATAAACAAATGGGTTCAAAACCAACTCTGGGGCAAAGATAGGCAAAAAATCTTAGAATCCAAAATTATTTTTAAAAAATCAAAAAATTTTTAATTCAGAAATATCGTACCCAGAAGCCTCTCTATGGCACATTTTTAGATTTAAGACAATTAAAAGTTTTTAAAAAGCAGGCCCTAATTTATAAAAACCACAAAGAAACACCCGCAGAGGCACTTCTTAATGCTTCTGAAATTTTTATGAATTAGCAATTCTTTTTGAAAAAAGTTAAAACTTTTGTTGGAAGATAAATTTTTTTGCATTATCTTTGCACGGTTTTTGCGCCAGCATACGCACATGTATAAGATTTTAGCACACACCCGCACGCACGCGACAGCCGCTTTCCGGCTGGCGGTGGTGAGCTGTATCTTATTCCTCGCGGCTGCTTTTTCTTTACGCGCGCAGACTCCCACCCGCGATGCGGAAATCCGCGTCTACTACCCGTTTGACAACGCGGTGGTCCGGGAAGATTATCTCTCCAACCAGGAAGCGCTCCGCCAGCTGGACAGCCTATACCTCTCCGGCGCCTTCGACGGACAGGAAACGCTCGAGATTGTGTCCTACTCCTCTCCGGAAGGCCAGTACGCTTACAACGTCAATCTGTCCAAGCGCCGTGCTGAATCGCTCCGCCGCTATATCGCTGCGAAATATCCTTCTCTCGCCTCTCGTCTTACGACGAATCCGGACGGAGAATCCTGGGCAGACCTTCGCGAAGCGGTCCTTCACGACACGCGGATGAGCGAGCAGAGCCGTGAGAAAATGCTCCAGATCATCGACAGTTCTGCCCGTCCTGATGAGAAGGAAGCCCGCCTGAAGGCCATTTCATCCTACAAGCAGCTGTACGCCAACTACTTCCGCCGCCTCCGCTACGCATTTATCCGCGTGAGAATCGCGGATTCGGGCGCGGATGCCGTCCCGGCCGGGAATACGGAAATCTCCGACGCCGATGCGGCGAAGGCCGACAGCCTCCGGAACGCTGCGCTCGCTGACAGCCTCCGGAACGCGGCGAAGGCCGACAGTCTCCGCCATGCCGCAGCGCTTGCCGCCGCCACTGCCGCCGCAGCAGCAGCCGCTGCCCAGGCCGCCCGCGCCGACAGCCTCCGGAACGCCGCCCACTCCGACAGCCTCGCCATGGCCAAACGCGCTGACAGCCTGTCTGTTATGCCGGCTGACACTTTGGAAATCAGCCCCGTCGATACCCTCGCTGCAAGCCCCGTCGATACCCTCGCGGCAAGCCCCGCTGACAGCCTCGACAACCTGGCCAAGGCAGACAGCACTTATATCCGGCCGAAAAAGATGATCGCCGCCGTCAAGACCAACCTCCTGTACGACGCCGTCACGGCCCTCAACGTCGAAGTGGAAGTCCCCATCGGACGGCATTTCTCCGTCATGGTGGAGGACGTCTTCCCCTGGTGGGAGACAAAGAACAAATATTGCTTCCAGATGTGGGAGATGGGCCTGGAAGGCCGTTACTGGTTCAAAGGCTGGGACCCCGATGGCCGGGAAAAACTCCGCGGCCTGTTTGCCGGCGTCTATGCGATGAGCTCGAAGTACGACTTCCAGTGGGACCGCGACATCAACCTGCAGGGCGAATATTGGTCTGCAGGCGTTTCTGCCGGTTATGCCATGCCCATCGGGCGCCGCAAGCGGGTGAACCTCGAATTCAGCCTTGCCGTCGGTCCCATGCATACGGTTTTCCGCCACTATCAGCCGACCCAGTCTTACGACAAGCTGATCCGGGACCCCTACAATGCCGGTATCGACTACAAGACAGGCCAGTGGTATTTCGGCCCCACCAAGGCGAAGGTTTCGCTGGTGGTGCCGATCTGTGTCCCGACCGGGAAAAAGGAGGTGCGCCATGACTAAGCGTATCCTCAGAATGCTCGCCATCCTCGTGGTGGTCGTCCTTTCGGCCGCTGCCTGCCACCGTCGTCCGCTCTACGACCCGGAGACCAGCGTGAAAGTGCGCGTGAAGGTCAATGTCAAGACCATCTGCAACATCACCGAAGGCACGAAGCGGAACACGGATCCCCGGCTCTACGACAAGCGCACCCTGTCGATGAACACCGACGAAATGCACGTGCTGGTGTACTATCCCGACACCCGGAACCTTTACACCCAGACCTGGCTCCGCGCCAAGACCTTGGAAAACGGCGAGCAAGTGCTCAGCGGCGACCTGGCCGTCGACTTCGGCGAGTGGGACATCGTCATCTACAACTGGGATACCCAGTCCATCCAGAAGACCGGTTTCAACAGTGAAAGCACCATGATTGCCTACACCGATGAAATCCCGTCTTCGACCCGCGTCCGCTACCTCGGCACCAAGGCCGACGCATTCGACGGCATCGGCATCTACGAAGAGCCTGAACACCTGTTCGTGGCCCATAAGGACGTGATGGTCGCCCCGCGTGACACGGTCATCGTCATCGACACCGAGGCCCAGACCGTCATCGACACGTACTACCTCCAGATCCGCGTCAAGGGCATCCAGCATGCCACGACCAACGCCAACGCCGTCATTTCCGGTCTGTCGCCGTCCAACCGCTTCGCCCTGAACCTCAGGACCGAGGATCCGTCCGGGGCCGTCTGCTTCCCGCTGATCGCCTCCAAGGACACGACCATCACCGACGAACCGAACGACGTGATGTGCGCGGTGTTCAACACCTTCGGAAAGATTCCGGATGTGACCTCCAACCTCCACGCGACCTTCTCCGTCGTGGACACGGGCGGCAACCTGCAGACCCTGGACGTCAACCTGGACGACGTGTTCAAGAAGAAAGAGGCCATTGAGAATCACTGGCTGATCATCGACCAGGTCATCTGGGAAATCGAAGATCCGAACGTGAACCCGCAGCCCGGCGGAAACGGAGGCTTCCAGCCCATCGTGGACGACTGGGAAGAAGAACATGGCGAAATTATACTGTAAGTGCTTGACAATGAGGATATAATGAAGATATTTAGAAACATACTGACACTCTCTCTCCTGATGGGCATGACCGCCTGCATCAAGAGCGAGGTCGCTCAGGTTCCGGATAGGACTGTCCTCTACCGGGTGGCAGACCTGAAGGCCCAGACCAAGGCTGGAGAGGTCTCCTTCCTCGGGGAGTTCGCCGATCCGTCCGACGCGGCCTTCTCTTCCGTGGGCTTCCTGCATGGACAGGGTGTCAGCGATACCCAGGCGTTCTACGCCGGCAGCTATGAGACCATCAGCTGGAACGGTTCCGACCGCTGGGCCCCGAGCCACACCTACTACTGGCCGAAGGGTGCCCAGAGCTATGTGAACTTCGTTTCCTGGTACGACAAGAACGGTACGCCGGATCTGGCCACCCTCAGCGAGACCTCCCTGCAGTGGACCCGTTCCATCGCGGCGGACGAGAACATCATGGTCGCGGACGAAGCCTGGCGCTGCCACGCCAACGCTGCCACCTACCACATCGACGACGCGTCGGTCGTGGGTGTGCCCACGCTCTTCCGCCACATGCTCACGCGCGTCGCTTTCGTGGCCAAGCCCGCCAAACTCAGCAACGCCGGCACTTCCTGGACCATCACCGTGAAGAACTTCACGCTGAAGAATGTCCGTTACCAGGGTACCCTGGCGCTCATCAACGCCGACCCCGACGCCACCGGCACCTCTGCCTGGACCGCCACCGACGGCACGGCTCCCGCCTGGAGCGCCAGCTCCGCCACCCAGACCGTCAGCGGCGAAAGCGCCGTGGCCCTGACGAGCCTCACCCCCGCTACGGTCCTTCCCATGCGCTCCTTCCTCCCCCAGGGACTCGGGACCATGGCCATCAACTTTGACTACACGATCCGCACCTCCTACAGCGCGGACAACTACATAGAAGAAACCGCTTCTTCCGGCGACATCCGCCTCAACAGCTTCACCTCCAGCGTGACCGAGTGGGGCATGAACCGGAAGATTACCTACACCATCACGATTGACCCCGAGGCCCGGGTCATCGAGATCGATCCTACGGCCTCCGACTGGTCCGTCCAGCCTACGCAAACGATTAACATTGAATAAGATAACAATTAAATAAACACAAGCATTATGAAACAGTTTTTCATCCTCGCAGTCGCCGCCGTAGCAGCTACCGCCGCCTGCACCAAGAACGAAGTCACCGAGGCGCCCAACGTCCCCGTGTCCTTCGAAGTCGCTTCCTATCGCAGCCAGACCAAGGCCGCTGACCCCAACGCTCCGGAAGGCTCCTTCCTCCGGGTGGACAACCACTTCTCCAGCCAGGCGTTCCTCCACGCCCAGGGTGTCGACCTCGATGAGAACGGCAACGTCAACAACAGCACCTTCCAGCAGTTCTTCGGCAGCGCCTCTCCCTGGAGCGAGACCATCACCTGGGACGGGACCAACAAGAAATGGGCTCCCAGCAACACCTACTACTGGCCGAAGGGTAGCCAGAGCTTTGTGAACTTCGTGTCCTGGTACGGCGCCACCCCGACCGTCAGCTACGCCTACACTTCCTCCAAGTGGACGGCCACGATGACCTTCGCCGCCGCGGACATCAGCAATTCCTCCGACATCCTCTACGCCGACATGGCCTGGCGCTACAAAGCCAACGAGAGCACCTACCACAAGGATGACGCCGGTGTCGTGGGTGTGCCCACCCTCTTCCGCCACGGCCTGTCCCGGATCGCCGTCAAGGCTTATGTCCAGAACGCCGCCGGTAACATCGCCGCCGGTCCCTCCGACGCGAATGCCAGCTGGGTCATTACCATCAAGAACTTCACCCTCGGCAGCGTGACCACGAGCGGAAACCTGGTGCTGACGAACGCCGATCCCGGCAGAAAGGGAATCCAGGAATGGACCGCCACCGTCACAAGCCCCGCCAGCGGTAACATCTCGGCCTCCGACGCCGTCATTTCCTCCGTTGCCAAGGCTTCTGCCACCGATGTGGTCGCCCTCCGCAGCGTCCTGCCCCAGACCATCGCCAACACGGTCAAGATGAACTTCAACCTGGATATCGTCAAAACGACCAGCGGCAACACCCAGCACGAGATCATCCCCGTCGAACTCACCCTGGATGCTTTCGGCACCTCCGCATGGGCCAAGAACACCCAGTACACCTACTACATCAAGATCGACCCGACCCAGAACGAGGTCCTCTACGATCCGGCTGTCGAGAGCGACTGGGTAGAAGAAACCACCAACGAACAGAGTATCTAAAAACACACACAACAAATAAAAAATCATGAAAAAGTATTTCATCCTTGCAGCCTGCGCGCTCGTAGCGAGCGTCGCCTGCACCAAGAGCGAAAAGGCCGATGGACCGGACGTGAAGATCGCGTTCCAGGTCGCCGATTACAAGGCCCAGACCAAGGCCAATGTCGGAGCCTCTACGGAATTCAAATCCTTCAAGTGCAAGGCTTTCCTGCACGCAGATGGTTATGAGTCCATTACCCAGGATTTCTTCGGCGCCGACGGCGAGACCATCGTCCCCGATGCCCTTCCGAATCCGACACAGTGGGCTCCGAGCCATGACTACTACTGGCCGAAATCCAATCAGAGCTACATCAATTTCGTAGCCTGGTATGACAAGAACGGTGCTCCGACGACGGCGACCGAGACGGCGCTCGAATGGAGCAACCGCGTCGTTGCCCCCGGCGACACCATCCTCTTCGCCAACGAAGCCTGGCGTTACAACAAGAACAACGATCCCGCCACCTACGGTATCGAGGCGTCCAAGGGCGTTCCCATGCTCTTCCATCACGCCCTCGCCCAGCTGAGCCTCAAGGCCAAAGGCGTTGACCTCAACGATGGCGCCACCAACTACTGGCGGGTTGTCCTTGACACGGTCAAGATCAGCGGTGTCTACAACACCGGCACCCTTGCCCTGACGAACTCCGATCCTTCCTCTACCCAGGAAAAGGCTTGGGCCAATGCCGACGGCAAAGTCTGGTCCAGCCCGAGTAACGCAGTGGAAACCGCTCTGATCGAGCGCGAGAGCGACCTGAGCGTCGTGGATAGCCTTACGGTCAATCCGACGGTCCTTCTCGCCGGTCACAACGTGCTGCCGCAGGCCCTCGTGGATGGCCAGCAGCAGGTTACCGTCGTGTTCTCCATCTACCGGAAGAACGCCAACGGCTACTATTCCAAGGAGCGCATCAAGCACGTCTTTGACCTCAACGACTTCACGGCTTCTACGCCTGTGACTGCCTGGGAGATGAACAAGAAGATCACCTACACGATCATCATCAACCCGAAGACCGAGAAGGTCCTGCTTGACCCGGTTGTCGAAGAATGGGAAGAAGTGGACGGTGGTGAGTACCAGATTGGCACCGGCACCGACGGCGAGCGTCTGAACGGCTAATCCTTTTTATCGGTCCGGGGCGGCCGACCCTGCCCCGGGTCGCCAAGAAAACAAACAAAAACAAGAAACAAACAAACGAACCAAAACATGAAAAAGTTTTTCATCCTCGCAGCCGCTGCCGTAGTAGCTACCGCCGCCTGCACCAAGAGCGAAGTCGTCGAGGCCCCCGAGAAGGCCATCAGCTTCGAAGTCGCCAAGTACGCCACCGCCACCAAGGCCGCCTCTTACAACAGCCTGCTTGACGAAACGGCCAACGGCGCAGCCGTGACCAACTTCTACACCAACGCCTGGTTCCACACGACCGGCTACAGCGCCCAGCAGACGATGGCCGACCAGAGCATCGTCCCCAACGACGCCACGAACCCGACCCAGTGGAACACCGACGGCCGTACCTACTACTGGCCCAAGACCGGTTACCTGAACTTCTTCTCCTATGCCGGTTATCCGCTTCCGACGGCCAAGGCCGAAGGCAGCGTGACCTACAGCGGCGTGACCGTGGACCGCAACGCGAACATCCTGGTCGCCGATGCCGCCTACGGCTACAAGGAGAACACGACCAACGCCAATCCGCCCTACCAACAGAACAGTGTCACGAAGGGTGTTCCCACGCTCTTCCACCACATGCTCTCCCGCGTGAAATTCGACGTCATCTTCGACGCTTCCGCCATCACGGATGCGAGCTACGCCTACACGGTCACCATCAAGACCGCGAGCATCTCCGTCCCGCAGGTCGGTACTCTCGCCGTGAACTTCACCGAGCCCGCCAACGTCGCCACAACCCCGCAGGTCGTCGCCCTCAGCACCACGGGCTGGAGCTCCCTGGGAAGCTACGCCGCGATTGACAAAGTCTCCGGCGACGTCGTCCTGACCGCCAAGGGCGGCAACAAGTCCGACGGCAGCACCACCGACGGTACCGCCACCGGCACCCCGGTCGAACTGATCACCGAAAGCTCCGCCATCTCCCACGCCCTCAGCGATGACGTCACCTTCTCGATGACCTACACCTTCAGCTACAAGTATGGCTCGGAAGCCCCTGTCACCGAAGATGTGACCATCACCGCCACCAAGCTCAAGGAATTCGCCCCGAGCGTGAGCACCTGGGCCATGAACACCAAGTACCTCTACCACATCATCATCAAACCCAACGAGCCGATTATCTTCGACCCGGCCGTGGAGACTTGGGTAGCCGAAACCAACGAGCCTGAATACACCTACTAAGCAACACACACAACAAAAACAATAAGATGAAAAAGTATTTGATCCTTGCAGCCTGCGCGCTCGTAGCGAGCGTCGCCTGCACCAAGAGCGAAACCGCTGAGCCCCAGCGGGAGATTGCCTTCCAGGTATCCAAGGGCCTTGCCCAGACCAAGGCCGACGGCAGCGTGTATGACACCGCCGTTCCTTTCGGTACCTACGCCTGGTTCAACAACACCGATGACTTCATGGTCAACGAGAAGGTAGGCTACACCGCCTCCGTCTGGAAGACCGTGGACCACACCTTCTACTGGCCCAAGACCGGTTCCATCTCCTTCATCTCCTACTCTCCGTTCGCGGGGACTTCCAACACCGCCGGCAGCGTTCCGACCGTTGCGAAGAACAAGATTACCTACACGGGCGTTACCGCCGGTTCCACCGACCTCATGTATGCCGACCGTGCCACCTGCGCCGCCAACGTCAACCAAGTGACGGACAGCGACAGCGCCGACTCCGGCTTCAGCGGTGTCCCCACCATTTTCCGCCACGCCCTCGCCAAGGTCAGCTTCAAAGTGATGGCCAACTTCCTCGAGTGGGATGATGCCTCCAACAGCAGCCACACCGTGTGGGAAGTGACCCTGAAGAACTTCAAGATCAGCGGCTTCAAGAACACCGGTAACTGCGAGCTCAACCTCAACGCCGACGGCAAGAGCTGGGACAAGCCGGTCACCGCGGTCGGCAGCGACAACTACTATGTATGGACCAACCTCTCCGGCGCCACCGCCGAGCAGGAGCTCGTCGCCAGTGACCTCGTCCTCACGACCACGCCCCAGGACATCGCCCCGGCCGACGGTTTCGTGATCCCGCAGATCCTCGAAGACAACGCCCAGATTGTCCACATCACCGCCCACATCAAGACCACCCTGTCCAACGGCAAGGTGATCGAAGAGGACTTCGACAAGGACATCGACATCAAGGGCATCTCCTCGCTGAAAGCCTGGCAGATGAACCAGAACATCGTCTACACGATCAAGTTCAAGCCTACCTCCAGCGATGTGGACAACCCGCACAACGACGACCCGGAGGATGTCATCATCACCTTCGACCCGGCTGTTGCTGACTGGGAGACCGTCAATACCACCGCTACGATCCAGATCTAAAGATGAAAAAGATTATCCTGCTTGCGGCTGCCGCACTCATGATGGCAGCCTGCGCCAAGACCGAAACCGGCAACGGACCTGAGATCTCCTTCCAGATCACCCGCTACGCCCAGACCAAGGCTTCCCCGGCTGACTACAAGGACGAGTATCTGAACGTCCCCTTCGGTGCCTATGCCTGGTACAAGGGCGTAAGCGCAGCCGACAATACCGACTTCATGACCAACCAGAAAGTCTCCTATGCCAGCGCCCAGAACATCTGGAAGCCGGAAGGAACGACCTACTACTGGCCGAAGACCGGTTCCATCGACTTCATCTGCTATGCCCCGTACACGGCAGACGGAGTCAGCGCTCCCGCACCGGCGATCACCGAAAACAGCATCGCCTATGCCAACTGGAACGTCGCCGCGAACCAGGGCGTGGACGTGATGTATGCCGACAAAGCCCCGGGGCTGAGCAACAATGTCCAGACCTACAACTACAACGGCGTACCCACCTTATTCCACCACGCACTCGCACGTGTGAGCTTCCGCATCCGCGCTGCCTACCTCGACAAGACCGATCCCGACACGGGCACCAAGACCCGCTGGGAGGTGACGGTCAACAGCATCGGCGTCAGCAACGTGTTCTCGACTGGTTCCCTGGACCTCAGCCTCAATGCCGACGGCAAGAGCTGGGACAAGCCCGCGACGAACGTCTGGAACCACACCACGGACAAGACCGACATCAACCTTGATGTGACCGGTCTCGGTGCCCTGACGACCTCGGTCGCCGACCTCAACGCCAACATCCTCGTCCTTCCCCAGAGCCTTTCCGAGGGCCAGGTCCTCAACATGAACCTGACCATCAAGACCTACCGGGATATCAACGACGGCAATGGCGAGAAGCTCGTCCTGACGGAGACCTCCGTCCCTGTCAGCGCCGACATTTCCGGTGGCAACCTGACCGCCTGGGGCATGAACAAGAACATCATCTACACCTTCATCCTTGCCCCCAGCAAGGCCACGGGTACGGGTACCGACAGCGACGGTGACGGCATCGAAGACCTCGATCCGACCATCATCTACTTCGACCCGGCCGTTACCGGTTGGGAAGATGTGACCGTGGACGCGACCCTGAATATCTAATTCCATGAAGCATTCTCCGTTTTTCATCGCAGTTGCCCTGCTCCTGACGGTGGCGTGCACCAAGAGCGAGACCGGCGAGCAAGGAAAGAGCATTTCTTTCCAGACCGCCTCCCTGCTCTCCAAGGCCGGGCTCTCCGGGACTGAGTTCCCGAAGAGCGAGACCTTTGGTGTGTACGCCTGGTCCGACCTGGTGCCCGGCGGCTACTTCATGGAAAACGAGCTTGTTTCTTTCTACACGCAGGACGCGCTTTGGAAACCGTCCAAGAGTTATTACTGGCCCAGGAGAGGTACCGTCGATTTCATCGCCTACTATCCCCATGGGATGAACGGCATCACCGTGGAACCCACGCGGATTACCTATACGGGCATCAATGCATGGAACCTTCAGCAGGATATCATGTATGCCGACAAAGCCGCGGGCTACACCGACGGATACCAGGGCCAGGACTATCTCAATGCCGATGACGGCGTACCGACGATTTTCCATCATGCCCTTTCCCGGATCAAGGTCCAGGTACTGCTGGGCTATGACCATGTGGAAGAGGGCGACGGCACTGTCACGGACTGGGAGGTAACGCTCAACAGCATGACCCTCTCCGGCATCAAGACGACGGGTTCCCTCTCGCTGGAGCTCTCCCCCACCCCCACGGAAGGCATCATTCCATGGGTCAAGCCGCAGGGCCGAGCCATCTGGGACACAGAGGCGGATGAAATCAGCGCAATAGAATGCATCACCGCCCCGCAGCAGCTCGCTGCCGCGACACCCTTTGTCGCACTCGCCGAGACCCTCGTCGTACCGCAGGAACTCGAATCGGGCCGGCAGACGGCCAGCCTGAGCTTCTCGGTCAAGACCAAGCGCAACGGCGTGACAGTCCTCAACGAACCGGATATCCAGGTCCATGTCAACCTGTTCTCCGCAACCATTCCGGCGTGGGAGATGAACCACAGTGTCGTCTATACACTGAACATCCTCCCCGCCGGCGGTGGAAGCGAACTGAAACCCCTGGCCTTCGATCCGGCCGTCGGGAACTGGGAGAACGACCTCGTCTCCACGACCATCAACCTCGGTCAGTAACATTTCGCTCCGGCGGGGGTGATACCCTTCCGGAGTGCCAAGGAAAACAAAAAGTGCAATGAAAAGACACTTACCATATAGTCTGCTGCTCCTGACAGGACTCCTGTCCTGCGAGCGCAACAACCCGGACGGGCCCGATCCCTTCACCCAGGAGCGGATCCAGGTCCTGGCCGAAGCCCCGGCGTCGAAGGCCATCCTCGACGGCACGGCGGCCATGGACCATAACGGCACCCGCTCCACCATCTACGACTACCTTTCCAACTTCGAGGGCACCATCAAAGTCCCCGGAAGCGAGGAGCACACCTATACCGCATCGGAGAGCTTCAAATACTTCTCCGACGAGATTTCCTATCCCGGCGGGGCGGGCGCATGGACCTATGCCAGCGGCAACAGCTACCGCTGGACCCGGACCGGCACCCATACTTTCTTCGGCTGGATGGTCCAGGACGGGGATTCCGGCCTGACGACCCAGGGCAGCTTCGGCACCCCTTCCTTTGACGAAAGCACCCGCATACTGAGCCTTCCCGCCTACACCCTCTCCCCGAGCGGAAGCCAGTATGACTTCCTCTACAGCGAAACGCGCGAAGTCGAGGCCGCAGAGGCCGGAACAAGCCCTGTTCCCCTTCAGTACAAGCATCTTTTCTCCGCCTTGAAAATCGAGGTCCAGAACGCCTCCGACAACGTCTACGTCGTCCAGAGCGTCCAATCCGCCTTTATCTACAACACCAAGTCGGCGTCCATCGATTTCGCAAACGGCACCGTGTCCTATTCCAACACCGGCCAGGCCAACTTCGTCCCTTCCTTCAGCGAAAAGACCCTCGCCGCGAAGACCGATTCCGCCCCCGGCGGTTCCTTCTCCCTCTGGAACGATTACACCTTGATGTGGCCCCAGACCCCCTCGGAAATTCAGAGCGCGAAACTCCTGGTGACCTTCTACCTGCAGGACGACCCTGACGATGTCCAGACGGCCGTTATCGAGCTGAAAAACGTGCGTGTGGGAGGCAGCTACCTGCGGGACACCGGCCTGGAAGCCGGCAAGAAGTACAGTTTCCTTCTCCAGTTCAAGAACAGCGCCATCGACCTCGATATCCGCGTCAACGACTGGATCTACTCTGAGCAGAAAATCGACTTCTCGGAAACGACCATCGCCGCCAAGTCGGATGCCCCCTATGACGGCATCCTCTGGCTCTTCCATCAGGATGGAACCACCATCACCAAGGACGAAGACCGGAAAATCACCATGCTCAACTCCCAGGAAACCATCAAAGGCCGGTTCTACATCGCCTCGCCCTATATCGGACGCTGGCAGGTGTCCATCTTCCCGATGGATGCGGCCCAGTATTTCGTCATCGAGCCCAATTCCGGCGACATCACCCGGGACCTGGTGGAAAACCACGACGGCCTGGTCGAGTTCTCCATCCGCGCCAATCCCTCTGTCGCCGCGCCGACATCCGTCCAGACGGCGCACTTCAATGTGTCCATTTACTTCGGGAACGACTGGCATGATGCCATTTCCGAATTCAACCGGAAAGATTTCCGACTGGTCCGTAACCCGAACTAATTGAGAAAGACTATGAAGCTTAGTAATTCTATATTTTTGTTGTGTGTCGCGGCGGCCCTCCCCCTCTCCTGTACCAAGCAGTTGGGGGAGGAGCCTACCCGCAATCCCGCTTCGGAGGAAGGAATCGTCCTGACCCTTTCTTCTTCCCGCCTGTCCATCGAGACGAAGACCCCGAATCCGCCCCATGGAGAAGACGAGCGCAACGAAAACGACTTCGGATCGAAAGTGGACGTGTTTTTCTTTACCGACAGCACGGCCACCGCTCCCATCCGTAAACGCAAAATCCAGGCGGACGTTTATAACGGCCGTGTGACCATCCCGACGACCCTGCTCGAGGTAAAGACCATTTTCGGCAGTACGGTCGGAAATTCGCCCTGTTATGTGCTTGTCGTCGCCAATTACGACGGCTCCTATGATGGCTGCCAGACCTGGGGAGACATTGACGCGCTGCTGTTGCCCATCGCCCGCTGGTCCACCGGCAATCCGGAAAAATTCGTCATGACCGGCGCGCAGAAACTCCTCCTGAAGAGCGCTACCGCCGTGACCCCGGCGAGCGGCAATGTGGACCTGAACCGCATCGCCGTCAAGGTCAGTTTTGAACTTACGGTCACGGACACCGCCGAAAGCGAAGGCTCCACCGACAACCTATGGGAGCCCATCACTACCGGTATGACCGTCTATATGGTCTATGCCATGCGCGAGGCCGCCCTCAGTGGCGCCCCCCGCCGGCTGCCCCTGCTCTCCCTCAATGAAAAGCCGGTCAACTACACCAACGACCTCACGGACGACACCCACCTCCTCTACGAATACAGGGCCCTCAGCCTGATTGACAGCGGAAAGAAAGTCGCCCGGACCCGGGATGGCTCCACCCGGCAGGTTCCCCTCTACATCACCGCCACCAAAGATAACAACGACCAGATTCTGGACCAGGAAATCCCCTTCTACACCTATCCCTCCCAATGGGATCCCGGCGCCTCGAACGAGCCCTACCTCAAGCTCATCATTCCCTGGAACAACGGCCGCCGCACGAAATACTACTACTACAAGATTCCTTTCTTCGGGACCACCATGGAGCGGAACAACTGGTACAAGATTTCCATCGATGTCCAGGCCCTCGGCGGCGAGGAGCCCGTTCCGCCGCCCATCACGGTAAAATACGCCATCGCCGACTGGTCCGGTGAGCGGGACCAGACCGAAGCCCAGACCGGCGACCAGTCCGTTATCCCGGCCACCATCATCGCTTCGCGCTACCTGACCATCCCGACGAAGGAGTACATCATGTACAATACCGACGAGGTGACGATTCCGATTACCTCCAGCCACAATGTGGAAGTCATCGGCTTCTCGGTCAAAAACGGCGCCTTCACGGCCACGGAAACCAGTAACGATGCCAATTACGTCGGCCAGAGCCCCCGGATCTACAATCCCTTCACGACGACCCTTCTCGGCTCGACGGGAAGCCTCCGGGCGGCCCATCCGGATTATTCGCAGTCTACCGTCCAGGTGACCACGTCCAGCTTTACCTCCGCGGCGCCCCCGACCCCGCTGCCCGCAAACAATTACAATTGGTACGTGCGCGCGGACGGGCGTGACAAGGTCATCATCACCCACCAGTTGAACCGGGACATGAGCTCCAACAACTATGATGTCGCCCCCTGGACCCTCCGCCTTCGCATCCGCCACGAGACCGACTCCGAAGACAACCAGAACAAGTACTACGAGGATATCACCATCGAGCAGCGCCCCGCCATCATCATCAAGCCCGAGCCGAACACTGACCAATCTACAAACGGTACGGCGCACTATGGCTATGCGTTTGTGAACGGGGCACAGAATAATGGAACGAACTATACAAGATCCTGGTCATGGGGTGGCTATACCTATACTTGCAACGACGGCACTTGGACATCTAGCAGCGACATGAACGACAACTGGGATTATTACCTGGGCTCTGCTCCTTCCGGTCTCGCGAACAGCAACAACAAGGCAGCCAGCATGTATGTGATCGAGACCTCCGTCCTGCCGACCAATGGCAATATCGCTTCTTACATGCTGGGAGATCCCCGGACGACCGAAATCGACAATCTGGGCCAGAGCTGGAGCCAGTCCAGGACCTCCTGGCATGGCACCACTCCCCGGCGCATCACCTATTATTATCCGGCCAGTACGGATGCCGCCTACAACAATTTCATTGCCCCGAAACTAAGGATCGCCTCCTCCTTCGGTGCCACGCTGCCCGTGACTTTCGCCAATGCCCAGCGCCGCTGCGCCTCCTACCAGGAGGACGGCTATCCGGCCGGACGCTGGCGCCTTCCCACCAAGGCGGAAATCGAGTACATCGCCCAGTTGAACTCGGACAACAAGATTGAGCTCCTGCTGGGAAGCGACTCCGGTTCGACCAACTATTTCTGCAACAGCGGTTATATGACGGTCCAGCAGGGTCGGACACCCAGCTATACACAGATTACCAATCCGACGACCAACACCGCCACGCAGTATGTCCGCTGCGTCTATGACGACTGGTACTGGGGAGCCAGCAGCAAAGCCCGGCTCGCCGATACAAACCTTGGCACCTTCACCTGGGGAGACATCCCCCGCAACGCCGTAACCTCTCCCGAATGATGAAAAGATTACTGTATATCACCCTCGCCGCACTCCTTGCCGCCGCCTGCGTGGAGAAGGAAAACCTTCCCTCCTCCCAGCCGGTGACGCCGGAGGATGCCAGCGGAAAGGTTCTTCTGGATTTCAGCGTGGTCCTTCCCGGCAGCGTAAAAACCAAGGCCGACATCGACGGGGATCCGGACATCGACAACATCTACGTCGCCGTCTTCAGCGCCAGCGGCTTTTTCAACGAGTGGGTCCCGGCGACGATCAATTCTGTCACCGAGGTCCATTACGACGGGACCGCCGCCACCAAGTACGACCTGACCGTCGCCCTGACCATGTCGGAGAGCCGCCTCAGGCTCCACTTTATCGGAAACTGCCCGGAGCAGTTCAAGAGCGCCCCGCCGATTACCGGTATCAGCGCCCAGGACCTGGAAGAAATCGTCCTGTCGAAGATCCGCTCCCAGATTACCGACCCCCACAACGACGGTTACTGGCAGAAAGTGATCCTTCCGAAGGGCATCAAGGCCCAGGTCACCCTGGATACCGACGGCGTGACGGAAATCTACGCGACCGACCAGCAGGGCAACTACCTTCCGACGCCCGAGACCCTTGCACAGTTCCCGGACCCGATCGTGCTGGTCAGGAACTTCGCAAGGATTTACCTGTCGAACCTCGCGACCAACGACAGCGGCGTCAAGGACGTGACCATCTCCAAATTCGCCCTGGCCTACGCCCCGGCAGAAGGGCCGATCGCACCGATTCTGATGGACCCCTATATCTCGGATTCCACCGGCGTCTATGTTCCGAATCCGGACACCTTCCCGGGAAGAACCTACCTGGAGAGTTTCTTTATCAACTACCAGGACTATCCCCTCGTCCCGACAGAGCAAAAACCGGTAGCCCTCTCCAGCGAGCCCTACTTCTATTCCGGCCACACGCCGGCCAACCTGGTCTTCGGGACCTATCCGGATTCCAATAATCCTTCAAAGGATACGAATCTCCCGACCCTGGAAGAAATGACCCCCTGGACCGCAGAAACACCGCTCTACGTCTACGAACGGGAACTGCCGAAACGCGAACAGCCCGCAACCCGTATCATCATCTACGCCCAAAAGGCTGGGGAAGCCTACAAGTACTACGCCCTCGACATTGTCAACGACCAGGGCGAATACATCCCGATCCTTCGCAACAACACCTACACCATCAAGCTCCTCAAGATCGAGGCGGGTAGCGGCGAGTCGTCGCTCAGCGCAGCCGCCGGGGCCTCATCGGCTACCGTCTATGGTGATATCAACACCCAGCACGTGACCGAGATTTCCAACGGTGTCTCCTCCATCGGTACCTCCTACACCGAAATGATGTACGTCAAGCCGGGCACCTACGAGGTGATGTTCCGCTACATCGCTACCAATGAAGGGGAATACGCCAACAAGGAGCGGCTGGATCTGGTATCGCTGCAGATTGGCAGCAAGGACGAATCAAACGGCGCCTTCACCCCGGTCGCGGCATCGGCCGCAAACGGCTCCAACGCCTTCCTGATCGACGGCGGCGATTACAAGGTCTGGATTGACACCACGGCCCAAGGCGCGGTCATTCCCTATGTCCGGAGCGGCAACGCCTGGGTGGCGGCCACAGCAGCCCAGATTGCAGACGACAGCGTGGACAAATGGGGCAAGGTCAAGTACACGACCGTCGGGACCGCTTCGGACGGGCTGATGGACAGTGACGGCTTTTTCACGCAGGCCCGTACCCAGACCATCCGCGTCATCGGGACCTATGAGAACAAGCCTATCTTCCGGGATGTCATCATCAAGCTCTCCCCGCGACGGAAGATGAAAGTCAACTGCCAGCAGAAATACGTGATGGCTGCGTCCCAGCAGGAGGAGACCCTCCGGATCCGCGTCCCGGACGACCTGTCCCGTTCCATCTTCCCGCTCCAGTTCCAGATCGAACCGGCAGCCCACAGCCTGACCCCGAACGGAGACGTTCTCCCCGTCACCTCGGGCGAGACCATTGTCCCGGGTGCTTCGGGGCCGGCCTACTACTTCATCAAGGAGCTGACCTGGGAAGCTTACGAGGCCCTCGGAACGGTAACGGAAGGCAACCTTCATTGGAAATATTTCGACTGCCGCTTCAAGACCACAAAGGCCAACAATGCCAGCGAGGTCTATGTCCACAATCCCTATTTCGAGGACAACGCCGACGCCCACGACAACTTCGACAACTACTACCAGCGGCAGTTCTCTGCCCTTCAATTCACCCAAAGCGGCACGGACATCCATTTCACCTGTACCCTGGATGCCGCCCACAACGGAACAAGCTACTGGTGGGATCCTGCAAACTACCCGAACTGCCTCTCCGACAGTTACCGGGTTCTTCCCTATGCCTTCACCATTGCGCTGACCGGTCTGGACCCGAAATCGGATCCGAATACCGGAAGCCTGGTCGATGGAGAGCTCGCGCCCGCGTCGGGAGATGACACCTATCTGGTCATCCTCGGTAACCCGCAGACCACCGTCGATCCCGACAAGCGCTATATTGACCTGACTTTCGTCCTCGCGGAAAACAACACCAGCGGGGCCTACGGCATTTCGCTCAATACCTCCAACCTGACGGACAATCCGACCCTCTATGCCGCCAACAGCGCCAGCGGACGGTACATGGTCAAGAGAACCGGTACGTCCACGTTCAATGTCAATACGAACAGCAATTCGTATAGCGATAGCGGCATCTCCGTTGACTTTGAAAATGCGACCAGCAATAATAACACCAACAACGGATACAAGGAAATGGGAAGCCGGAGCGGCAGCCGGTGGACTGGTTATTCATATAACGACGGTATCATCACCGTCAGCAGCACTACCCGTACGATTACCGGCATTACCATCAATTACCGCAGCGGTTTCAACAGCCAGAGCGTAACGTACAGCCCTGCCGGAACCTCCAACAGCAAGACCCGCTGGACAGGCTCCGCTTCATCGGTGGAGATTACCATGGCTTGTTCCAACAGCACCCAGTACAGCAACCGCAACAGAGTCGCAAGCCTGAGCATCCAATACGAGTATTACGAATAATGCGTAATCCCGCTGATCATACCCCCACAGGCGAGCCAGGCCGCAGCGAAAAAGCTGCGGCCTGGCAAAGCGCCATCGGGCTCCAGGCGGCGGACGGTCTCAGCGTGTCGGATTCCCTCCGGGAAGCGTCGAAAAAGCACGTCAGCGGCCAGCTGACACTCGAAGAGCTGCGGGAGCGGATCTTCGCCGATCCCGAAAGGGAAGAAGCAGACAAGGTTGCGGTCAACACCGTAAAAATCCTCCTCTCGGATACCCTTCATTTCAGTACGGAAGGCCTCATCGCACTCCATCACCGGATCTTTGACGGCGTCTACGAAAATGCAGGCGTTTTAAGGGATTACGAAGAGTATAAAAGGGAATGGGTACTCGGGGGCGATTCCATCAGTTTTACGAGGCTGGAAGCCCTGCAAGGGGCCTTGGAAGACAGCATCGCCCGGGAAAAGGACTTCGCCTACGAAAAGGCATCCTCAGACAAGCTGATTACCCAGCTTTCCTCCTTTGTCGCGGAGCTCTGGCACATCTGCCCCTTCGGCGGCGACGGAAACACCCGCTTTACGGCCGTGTTTACCCTTCTGTACCTCCGCCATCTGGGTATCAATATCAAAATTGATACATTCGTAAATGATTCCTGGTACTTCCACAATGCCCTTGTAAGGGCGAATTACCGGGATTTAGTGAAGAAAATCGATTACGAACCCATTTATCTGGAGCGCTTTTTCAGAAATATGCTGCTCTCAGAACAGTGGGATCTTCGGAATCGATACGTCCATGTCCGTCCGGCAGCCGAATGGAGTGTACAACCAAAGGCCAACAATAAGACAACAACAGGACAAGTACAAGTAAAGAACACGGCAAGAAAAAGTAAGGAAAGCGATAAGCAACGGACAAGCGAAATCCGAGAAAACGAGGCTGAAAATCCCAATCTTCTCTTCCTCGCCGTCGCAATCGGCGAAGATTTTCTGTCCGTAAAGGAGATAATGGACAAATTGAAGCTGAAAGGACGCGATAATTTCCTGAAATTGTACCTGACGCCGGCCCTTCAGCGCGGAATCGTGGCCCAGCTGTACCCTGCAGCCCCCCGTCACCCCCGGCAGAAGTACCTTCTGTCGCCCAAAGGCATGGAGTTCCTGAAGGCGGCAGGGCCGGAAATGGTCGCCCGCGTCGAGCGCCATCTGACCCGTTCCGGGATTTAATTTCGATACTTTGATTTTGATACCCGCCTAAATAACAGTCTGATTATCAGACCTTTTCAAGCCACGCTCTCGGAACCCTTGCGCGGGCAAAGAGGCAATTCAACAGAGAGACGACGACGTAGAATCTGCCCTGTATTTCCAGCACGTTTCCTTCCACGCCCTTCAGGACGCCCTCAATGACGCGCACTCTTTCACCGACGGCGAGTGGCTTGTCGATGAGACCGCCTTCCTCAACGGAAGCTTCCAGCACACGGCGGAAATCCTCCATGCATTTGTCCGAGACGAACATGAGCTGGTGCGTCGCGCAGTCGTTCACGAGGTCGGCTTTCACGCCGCAGCAGTGGATGAGGTTCAGCGCTTCCTGCCGACAGGCGCGAAGGAATACGAAGCTCGTCAGGAGCGGCTCCTCCACCATTCCTTTGCCGCGGGAGGCGCGCCGCCGCCGGGTCGGGACAAAGTTCTCCACGCCGAGCTCCGTCAGGCGGTTCCTCACCCCGAGCTCCGCTCCGTGGCGCGTTTTTGCCACAAACCAATATGAGCGCTGCTCAGCCATCCGCCGCTTCTAAAACTTCTTGCCGCTGACGATGCTGAGGAAAGTCAGGGCGAGCACCTTCATGTCGAACCAGATGGTATGGTTCCTCAGATAGTAAAGGTCCAGGTCCAGCCGCGTGAGCATCTTTTCCATCGTGTCAGTGTAGCCGTTATAAAGGGTCGCATAGCTGGTCACGCCGGGACGAATCTGGAAGAGATAATCGTAGCGGGCGTTGTACTGCTTGATCTGGTCGATGTAATACTGCCGCTCCGGCCGGTATCCGATAAAGGACATGTCTCCCCTAAGCACGTTCCAAAGCTGGGGCAGTTCGTCCAGATGATGCGCCCGGAGGAAACGGCCCGTCCGGGTGAGACGAGGGTCCTCGTCGCCGGAATAGAGGGCCGGAGTCCCCGAAGCCTCGGCATCGGTGCGCATCGAACGGAATTTGTAGATGTGGAAAGGCTTTCCGCCCCGGCCGATCCGCTCCTGGGCGTAAAGGACCGGGCCGCCGTCTTCCCGTTTGATGAACCAGGCACAGAGCGCCATCACGGGCGAAAAGACCAGCAGCAGAACGCTGGAGAGGGCGATATCGAATCCGCGCTTGACGGCATGGCCCACGAGGGACATCCGGTCGCGCTGCTGGACGCTTTCCTGCCCTTCCCCGGCGTCACCTTCCTCAGGGATGTCTTTCTTTTCGATGACGGTGCGAGGGAAGAAGAGGCCGTCCACGCCGCCGAAACGCCACGACAGCCGCTCCAGGTCTTCGTCGGACCGGCAGCTGTACACCACGTAATCCCGGATGACGCGCCCGTTCATCTCGGGCCGCCGGGAAAGCAGGCCGACGACGTCGTAGCCTTCACTTTCCAGCTCCGCGGCCAGATTCAGGGCGTCCCAGTCCGTCCCGGCCACGAGCGCCGTCTTGCGCGAGGCCATCTCCGAGGGCTTGGGCCCGCGTCCGGACAAGAGCCGCGACGCGACCCGGGTATAGGACAGGGCACTGACGGTGAGGATGAAGTCCATGAGCATGATGACCACATACTGCGGCGTCTGGGGAAAACGGACGATGCCGAAACAGAGCGCCGCCACCAGGACGGCTTCCTTGATGAGGATGGCCGTCATCACCCGGGCGATGGACCGGACCGTCGCATATTTTTTCACGTCCCGGCTGCATCCGGAAATCAGGATCCCGGGGACGGTTCCGAGGGCCGCCGCGGCGAGCCATCTCAGCACAATCGGGGTATAGCCTGGAATGGGTTCCGAGATCCAACGGAGCACGAGTATGGACACCAGCGAGGCGGCCAGCGACAGCACTATATCCTGGAACAGTGAGAAAAATATAAAGTTAAGCCGTTTCATATTCCTTAGAAGTTACAAATATAGCATTTTTTTCGCCATTTTACAGCGTTTCTCTTGCATTTTTCGGTCTGAAAAAGTAATTTTGCAGGCCAAATGGAAATGCTTTCCATAACCACATGCCCTGGGATGACACTGACAAGCCCAGCGGCGGAGCCGTATTTTGAATGACGAACGAAAACAAATGAGAATGAAAAGATTTGTCGGCGTAACGCTTGCCATCCTGCTGGGCTGCACTTTTGCTTCCGCCCAGCATCCCAAGCACATCCACGAAGGCCGCTTTTATGTGGGAGCGCAACTCGGACCCATGCTCAACCTGTATGAGAACCATTTCTCCTATAAGGAAAACGGGAAGACCCTGGGGCTGATTACCTACCAGGCCGGTCTCGTGGGAGGCTACGATGTCAACGACATCTTCGGGCTGCGGCTGAGCGTCTCCTATGCCAAGAATGCCGGCGCCTGCAACACCCGGAACACCTCGGCCCATGGCTTTTATCCCTACAACTTCAGCAGCATCAATGCCTTTGCCGATGCCATCCTGGACCTGTACGGCCTTTCCGACCTCAGCACGTTCTTCCGGATCAAACTCTACGGCGGCATGGGCGTCGGCCATTCTTTCCACATGACCGAGTCCAACCATCCCTGGCAGAAGGTGACGGACCCCAATACGGTGTTCGGTTTCCGTTTCGGCGGCATTGTCGAATACAATTTCACCGACCACTTCGGCATCTATGGCGACCTTTGCGGAGAAGCCTATACGGACAAATACAACGGCCTGATGCCGAGCGCAGAAGAACAGGCCAGCGACTATGAAGGCTACGGCGGTTTCCCGCTGGATCTTCGCGGATTACTTTCTGTTGGCGTACTTTACCGGTTTTAAGGAATGAAAAAGATTGCACTCATCGCGGCCGCTCTTTTCTCGCTTTGCATCGCGGCCCGCGCACAGGAAGATACGGAAGACCAGAGCCGCTGGTTCGTAGGTGCCGGACTCGGCATGAACTTCGGCTTCGACGGTCAGCGCAATATAGACCGTGACGCCTCCCACAATGGCGCCGGTATCGCCGACGATATCTATTTCGGCTACTGGTTCAGCAACTGGGGCGGTTTCCGCGCCGGTCTCCAGGGCCTTTCCATTTCCGACAAATTCACGGACTTCGGCTACAAGAGATACGAGTATATCCATGGCGACATGCTCATCCGGGCCCACCGCAACATCATCCCCTACCTCCACCTCGGCTGGGCCCGGATCGACAACAGCGCGCTGGGCGGCGGTGCCGGTATCGCCTTCCCCCTCTACATCACCAAGCGGGTGGCCATCGTCCCGGACATCAAGGCGACCACCTACAGCAGCCGTATCTATCAGAATTCCAAGAGCTTCCCGGCCCTGACCCTGAGCGCGACCATCGGAATCAGCGTCAACCTCGGCAAGCCGGTCCGGAAGGCCCCGATCGTCAACGTGCAGCCTGTGCCCGTGACGGTGGTGGTCCCCGAAGTGCGGCCGCAGATTGTCCGCGACACCGTGGTCGTGGGGAAGGTGGCCCATGGATCCTCCTACGGCAGTTCCTCCCGCACCGGCAACCATGACATCGACCATCCGGTCATCACGACCATCAGCGCCGAAGCCCTCTTCGACACCAACAGCGACATCGTCCGCTCCGACGCCAAGGAGCAGCTCAAAGAAGTGGTCCAGTGGATGAAGGAGCACCCCGGAGCCGGCATCATCGTGGAAGGCCACACCGACAGCGTCGGCGGCAGGGAATTCAACCTGAACCTGTCGCTGCGCCGGGCCCAGAGCGTGAAGAATTTCCTGGTGAACCAGGGCGCCCGCGCTTCGCTGATCAGTATCGACGGCTATGGCTACTCCCGTCCCGTCGACTCCAACAGCACGCCGGAAGGCCGTCAGCGGAACCGCCGGGTCGAAGTGCGGCAGTGGTAACACCCCATGGCTTTTATCCATCCCCTTGCAGACTGCAAGTCCTCCGCCATCGGTGAGGGGACGAATATCTGGCAGTTCTGCGTGATATTCAAGGATGCCGTCATCGGCGCTGACTGCAATATCTGCGCAGGCGTGCTGGTGGAAAACGACGTCCGCATCGGCGACCATGTCACCGTGAAATCCGGCGTCCAACTCTGGGACGGCGTCGAGATCGAAGACAACGTGTTCATCGGCCCGAACGTGTCCTTCACCAACGATCTTTTCCCCCGCTCCAAGGTCCATAAAACCCCGGAGCGCACGCGGGTGAAAAAGGGCGCGTCCATCGGCGCCAACGCCACCATTCTGGCCGGGATCACCATCGGGGAAAACGCCATGGTGGGCGCCGGTTCGGTGGTGACCAAAGACATCCCTGCGGGAGAAGTCTGGTTCGGCTCTCCCGCCCAATTCGTCAAGAAAACCGATCACTGAACATGAAGGCCATCGAAGAGATTTCCTCCCTTCGTTTCATCTTCATCCTCCTGATTGTCCTCCACCACACGGTTTCCTACACCGGCGGGGGTTATCTCGGCGTTGCCTTTTTCTTTATGCTGGGCGGATTTGTGATGACCCTCGGCTACAGGGACCGCATCCTCGGGGGCGATTTTTCCTACCGGGCCTTCCTCCTGAGGCGGGCCAGAAAGTATTATCCGCTGCACTGGATCTGCCTCGCGGCGGTCCTGGTGCTGCTGGTCTATACGCACGCCATCGGGAAAGACCGGGTGGGGACGCTCTTTGTGAATGCAGCCCTCCTGCAGAGCTGGGTGCCCGTCAAGAGCGTCTATTTCTCGTTCAACGCGCCGTCGTGGTTCTTGTCGGACATGCTGTTTTTCGTAGCCCTGTTTCCGCTTTTGCTGAAAGGGATAACGGCCATCCTGCGGTCAAAACGGGGGACCGCCGCGCTGCTCATCGCGCTTGTAGCGGGCTATCTCACCCTGTTTTTCACGCTGAAAGAGGAATCCCGGCATTATGTGCTGTATATTTTCCCCCTGGTCCGCCTCATGGACTTTGTCCTCGGAATTTTCACCGCGCAGCTTTTCCTGTCCATCCGGAAGAAGGAAACGGCCCTTCCCGTCCCGGCGCTCAAGGTCCTGATGTACGGGAGTCTCGGGCTCCTCATCCTCCTTTCCCTCGTGCTCCCCACGCGCTATCTGATGTGCTCCCTTCTCTTTGCACCGCTGATCGCAGCGCTTCTGATCCTGACCTCGCTGGAGAGCGTCGGAAAAAGGAGTCTGTTTTCCTGGAAGCCGCTGGTGTACCTTGGGTCCTTCAGCTTTGAAATCTATATGCTCCACGGGGTTGTCCTGCGGTATTTGGAATATTATGGCATCCTCTGACCATCCCCTCGCCACGCTTATCGTCCTCTTTTACAAACACGAAAAGTTTGTGAAAGACACGGTTGCGGGCGCCTTGTCACAGACCTATCCGAACCTCGAGATCATCTTTTCCGACGACCACTCCCCCGACGGCACCTTCGACGTGCTGAAACAGGCCGTAGAGGGCTATAAGGGGCCTCACCGGATCATTTTGAACCGGAACGAAAAGAACATGGGCCTCGTGCCGCACGTCAACAAGCTCCTTTTCGAGCTCTCGCATGGAGACTTCCTCTTCCTCAACGGCGGCGACGACGTCTCCCTGCCGGAGCGGGTGTCCGTCCAGATGGCGTATTTCCGCTCGGACCCCGCCGTCATGGCCGTCAGCGGGTCTTACCTGACCATCGACCAGGACGGCCGCCAGAGGGGAGAAGGCCGCCTCGGGGAAGATTCGCTCCTTCGCCTCAAGGACAGGAAGTACCTCCGCTCTGATTCCTTCATGACGGGCGGGGTGGCCCTTGCCCTGCGGAAGGAGGTCCTGGACCGCTTCGGACGGCTCCGGGAGGACTGCCCGACGGAAGACAGCGTGCTCCGCTTCCGCGCCCTCCTGCTCGGGCCGGTGCTGCGAAGCGCCCAGCTCCTTCTCAAATACCGGATCCACGGCAGCAATATCAGCCAGGACATCCGGAATTTCAAGACCCGACAGATTGCCACCCAGTACAGGGAGGACCTTACGGCCGTCCGGGCATCGCTCCCGCAGCCCCTGGTACGGAAACTGGAGCGGAAAATCCGGCACTATACCCGCACCCGCCTCCTTCTCGAAAAAAAGGCCGGAAGCCCCCCTCTTCTGAGGCCGCTGTTTGATCTGTCCCATAAGGCCCTTCGGCTTTCCTATCTTCTTTTCATGCGCTGAGATGCCCTCAGAAAGCAACATACGCATCGCAAAGAATACGATGTACATGTACCTGAGGATGTTTGTCATCCTGGTGGTCTCGCTCTATACCACCCGGATTGTCTTCCATGCGCTCGGGGTACAGGACTACGGCATCTACAACGTCGTCGGCGGGATCATCGTCTTTTTCACCTTCATCAACACGAGCCTCACCGGCGCGACGCAGCGCTACATCACCGCCGAGATTGCCGAGGGAGACGCCGAGTCGCAGCGGGAGGTGTTTTCCACGGCGATGGTTTCGCACCTTCTGATCGGGCTCGTGATTGTCCTGCTCGGAGAAACCATCGGCCTGTGGTTCCTCAACGCGGTCATGAATATCCCGCCGGAAAGGATGGGCGCGGCGAATGTGGTGTACCAGCTCTCCATCCTCTCCACCTTCCTTTCGATCCTGCAGGCGCCGTTCAACGCGACGATCATCGCTCACGAGCGGATGTCCGTCTACGCCTACTTTTCCATCTTCGACGTGCTGTTCAAGCTGGCGGTAGCCTTCCTGATCCGGGCCATCAACGGGGACAAGCTGATCGTCTACGCCCTCCTGATCTTCTCTGTCGGCGTCCTCAACATCCTGATCTACCGGATCTACTGCTACCGCTCCTTCCCGATGTGCCACTTCCGAAGGCCCCGCAGCCGCAGGACTTTCAAGGGTCTGTTCTCCTATACGGGATGGGCCCTGTTCGGAACGGCCACCTATGTCGGCACGAACCAGGGCGTGACGATGCTCGTGAACTATTACAACGGGGTCATCGTCAATGCCGCGATGGGCGTCAGCAACCAGATCGTCTCGGTCGTCAGCCAGTTCGTATCGAATTTCCAGGCCGCCTTCCGGCCGCAGATCACCAAGTACTATGTCACCAAGGACTGCGCCGAGCTGTCGAAACTGACGATCCGCGCCTCGCGGCTTTCGGCCTATCTGATTCTGGTCCTGCTGGTGCCGATCTGCTTCGAAATCAAGGACTTCCTCGGCATCTGGCTCGGGGACTATCCCCGCTATGCCGTGGAGTTCTGCCTGCTGACCCTTTTCTGCATCTATTTTGAGAGTATCTGCAATCCGCTGATTACCCTGATTACCTCGGACAAGGATATCCGGAAGTACCAGATCACGGTCTCACTGATTTATTCGACCAATCTGCTGTTCTGCTGGATCGCCCTGTCAAAGGACATGGTTCCCTATCTCGTCATCGCCGTCCGGCTCGCCGTCGACCTCGTCCTGATCGGGGCGCGACTCCTTCTGATGCGCCGGCAATGGTATGATTTCCCCATCCGGGAATGGCTGAAAAAAGCCATCGTACTGCCGCTTCTCGTGATGGTCCTTCCAGCTACGCTGTCATACCTTTTGCAGCAGATCCCCGTCAGTTCCGCGTGGCTCAGGCTCTTCCTCCTGGGCGGACTTTCCTTTGCCGCAAGCGCCCTGAGCGTCTATCTGCTCCTGCTGGAAAAAAGCGAAAAGACCTTCTTGCGAAACCTGATCTATGACAGTCTGTCCCTTTTCAGGCCCAACAAACTCTTTGTCTATGCCTATGTCCGCAGGGAGGGGCTGGGCTATGCCCACCAGAACTGGGGCGACGATATCAATATCCACTTCCTGGAAGAAATCTCCGACCGGAAGGTGCTGATTCTCAACCGCTCCCGCGTTTTCCCCCGCCTGGCAAGAAAGACCTTCAGCTGTATCGGTTCGATTCTCGGGGAGTGCTATGGGAAGAACCTCGAAGTCTGGGGAAGCGGATTCCGTTCGGAGCGGAGCCGCCTCCATGTGACACCGGCGAAAATCCATTCCGTCCGCGGTCCCCTGACCCGGCAGGCACTGCTCCAGCAGGGGTTCGACTGTCCGGAAGTCTATGGAGACCCGGCGCTCCTGGTGTCGAAATACTACCGTCCCCAGCCCGGAAAAAAGTACCGCTATGGGATTATCCCCCATTATGTCGATGAGAATAATCCGCTCGTCAAGGCCCTCCTGTCCAGGGAGGATGTCCGCCTGATCAGCATGTCGGATTACCGCCACTGGCACGATATTCCGGACGCGGTCTGCTCCTGCGAAAGGATTGTTTCCAGTTCGCTGCACGGCCTGATTGTGGCCGACAGTTATGGCATTCCCAATGCATGGGTCCATTTTTCGAACAACATCGCCGGGGGCGCCTTTAAATACCAGGATTACTTCGCCTCCGTGGGCCGGAAGGTCCCGGAGCCGGTGAAGATCGATACCCGCGAAGACCTGGATGCCCTGCTTCAGGATCCTTCGCTTTTCTCCCTCGCGGAACACATTGATTATGAGGCCATCCTGGACGCCTGTCCCTTTAAGGAGCATCTAAAAAAATGGGAGGAATAAGTCCGGAAATATCGGTCATCGTCGCGGCCTACAACGCCGAGCGCTCCATCGCCCGCTGCCTGGAGAGTATCCTGGGGCAGTCACTGCGGGATTTCGAACTGATCGTTCTCAACGACGGCAGCACCGACGCCACCCAGGCGGTCATCGACCGCTACGACGATCCCCGCCTCCGGAGCGTCGTCCAGCAGAACTGCGGCGTGGCCCTTACCCGTCAGAGGGGCCTGGAAATGGCCCAAGGCCGCTTTTCGATCTTTGTCGATGCGGACGACTGGATCGAAGCCGACATGCTGGAAGGGATGCTCCGCCGGCAGGAGGAAACGGATGCCGATATGGTCATCTGCGATCTCGTGGAGGAATTCGGAGACCGCCGGGTGCGAAAGCCGCAGGACCCGGGGACCGCGGACCCGGAGACCCTCCAGTGGAAACTGTTGAACGAGCTCCACGCCGGGATGGTCAACAAACTGATCCGGCACAGCCTGTACCGGCAGTTCGGGCTCAGTTTCCTGGGCGGGGTCAACTGCTGCGAAGACCAGCTCCTGCTGCTTCGCCTGCTGTCCCATCCGCTGCAGGTCGCTTACGTGGAAAAAGCTTACTATCACTACGATAAGTCCATCAACGCGGCTTCCATCACGAACCGCTGGCACGCCCGGCCGGTCGGCGAGTGGCTCCGGCTTCTCGAAGCGATGGAGCCTTATATGACGAGCTCCGACCATCAGAAAGCCTTCGACACTTATGCCGCCAGAAGGATCTATGATGCCAGTTATGCATCCGGGAAAGAGCAGGCGGATTACCGTCTGATCTATTTCCGCTACCGGGACTGCCTGAAGCGTTCCCCCCTTCCCCTGAAACAAAAGCTGGTCTGCCACCTCCGCTACGCCGGAGGGGGCGGAGTGATCCGGCTCCTGAGACAAATCCGTACCCAAGCATGAAAACGGTACCCATCCTCTTTACCTTCGATCAGTCGCTGGAACTGGCGGCCGGGGTCTGCCTGACTTCCCTGCTGGAAAGCGCCGAAGCATCCACCTTCTACGACATCTTCGTCCTCCATGGACCCCTCTGCGACTTCTCGGGGAGCCGGCTCAACGCGCTTCCGGAGCGCTATGGAAACTGCCGCCTTCGCTTCCGCAAGGTCGAAGGCGAGTTCGTCGGGGGCTATGAGGTCCGCGGCATTCCCGAGACCGCCTACTACCGGCTGCTCTCTCCGGAGCTGATCCCGGAATACGACAAGATTCTCTACTCGGATGTCGACGTCATCATCCGGGAAGACCTGTCCCGCTACTATGAAATGGACCTCGGAGAGAACTATTTCGCCGGCGTCGACAACGGCTCCCGCCTCCGCCCCGGCTTCCGGAAATACATCACGGACACGCTGGGCCTGGACTGGAAGAAAGGGTACTATTATTCGGGGAACCTCGTCATCCACTCCGCCCTGCTTCGCACTGGCGGCCTCCTCAAAGAGTTCCGCAGCCTCGGAAAAAACGCCTACCTGTACCAGGACATGGACATCATCAACCTCGCCTGCAACGGCCGTTTCCTCCCCCTCGGGCCTTCCTTCTGTATGACGGTCCAGCTCTACGACCTCATCGTGGACCGGCGGGCGGAAATGGAAGAGATCTATGGAAAAGAAGAGATCGACCGCGCCCTCAGCTGCGGAATTGTCCATTACAACGGCGCCAAGCCCTGGAAAGAGGACTGTCCGAATATGGACCTTTGGTGGGCCTGCTACCGGAGATCCCTCTTTTTTGACGAACGCTTTGCCCGGGACTTCTGGACCGCCCGGCGCGACGCCCTGGAAAGGCTCCCGCTTCTCAAACGCGTCAAACTGCTCCTTCGCTATCCCCTGGACCGCAAAAAGTGATGAAAGCCGGCATCCTCACCATGCACAAGGTGCTGAACTGCGGTTCGGCGCTCCAGGCCTATGCCCTGCAGCGAAAGCTCGGCTCTCTGGGCTGTCCCAGTGAGATCATCGATTACCGCTACGAGGACAAAAGCCGCCCCCGGCCTTCGCTGAAGGCGCGTCTGGCCGCCTTTTTCCGGGAAGCCCTCTTCGGCTTCCCCGAGGCGCGAATGAAGCGGAAGTTCAAGGACTTCTACCGGAAGCATCTCATCCTGAGCCCGCAAACCTACGACCGGGAGCGCATCGCGAAAGAGCCCCCGCAGTACGACCTCTACATCGCCGGAAGCGACCAGGTCTGGAACCCCCGTTTCATCGGAGACGACACGAACTTCCTCCTCTCTTTCACGCCCGAGGGCGCCCGGCGGATTTCCTACGCCTCCTCCATCGCGGCCACGGCCCTCGACGGGGCGCTGAAAGCGCGTTATGCCCGCTGCCTCTCCCGCTTCCAGGCCCTTTCCGTCCGGGAACGCTCCGCCGTAGCGCTCATCCGGGAACTCACCGGGAGGGAGGCCCGGCTTTGCTGCGACCCGACGCTCCTCGTCGGAAAGGAGGAGTGGAATTCCCTTGCGGCCCAGTCCCGCTACAGGATCAGCGAACCATACATACTCGTCTACGCGCTTTCCTATATGTTCGACCCCTTCCCGGAGATTTACGGCATCGTGGAAGAGGTCCAGAAGACCCTCGGCATGAAGGTCGTCTTCCTCCAGGGACGGGCCCGGGACGCGTTCCGCGCGGGATCCCGGCTCATCAAGGCGGCGGGTCCGGCGGATTTCGCTTCCCTTTTCCAGCACGCCGCCTTTGTCATCACCACCTCTTTCCATGGGGTCAGCTTCGCCCTTCTCAACGACAAGCCCCTCATCGGGGTCGTGGACAGCCGTTCGCAGGCCGACAGCCGCCTTTCCTCGCTCCTGGAGGCGGTGAAGGCGACGGAGGCCCTCTATGACTACCGGGACAGGCCGAACCTGGACCGGGACGCCCTCCTTCGCCTCAAAGGGGATCGGAACGCCCTTCAGGCATGGATCCAGGACAGCACCTGCTATCTGAAAGAAAATTTATGAAGGTTTCCATCATCATACCCGTCTACCAGGTCGAGGCCTATGCCGGGCGCTGCGCCCGCTCCCTGATGGAGCAGACCTTCCCCGACATCGAATTCCTCTTTGTCGACGACGGCTCGCCGGACGGGAGTATGGACATCATCCGGCGCGTCTGCGGGGAGTACCGGCGCGAGGTCCATTTTCTGGTCCATCCCGAAAACAAGGGCCTTCCCGCGGCCCGGAACACCGGCCTTCAGGCCGCAAGCGGCGAATGGATCCTCCATGTCGATTCCGACGACTACCTGGAGCCCACGATGGTCCAGAAGCTCTACGAGGCGGCCGTCTCGGACGGTGCCGACCTCGCCTACTGCGATTTTTACCTGGATTTCGGCGGCTCCCGCCGGCGCCTTCGGAACCCTTCCTTCTCCGACGGGAAGGCCCTTGTCCGGGAAGGCTATCTCGCCGGAACGGCCAAATTCAACGTATGGAACAAACTCGTCCGCGCCAGCCTGTTCGAGGGCATCCGCTTCCCCGAAGGCCACGCCATGGGAGAGGATATGACCCTCATCCCCGTCACGGCCCGGGCCGGGAGGGTGGTCCATGTCCCCGAAGCCTTGTACCATTGGTATAAAAGCAATCCGGGGGCCTATTCCCATGCCTTCTCGACGCGGCATCTGGAAGATGTCCGCTTCAATGTGGACCGCACGCTGGCGCTCCTTTCCGGCGAGGGGTTTTCCGAAAAGGACATCGCCTTTTTCAAGCTCAATATCAAGCTTCCTTTTCTCCTGTCCGGCAGAAAGGAGCAGTTCCGGCTTTGGGAGGAGTGGTTCCCGGAGGCGAACCGCTATATCCTTGACAATCACCTCCTTCCGCTCCGGACCCGGATGGTCCAGTTTTTCGCCGCCCACCGGCTTTTCTTCCTCGTGAGGCTTTACTGCTTTGCCGTGGACAAGCTGTTTTATGGCTTTCACCGTTTATTCCGCTAGGCGCTTATGAGACAGTTCCTTCTGGCCATCCTGACAGGAATCATCACGAGCCTGTTCATTTTCCCCTTCAACCTGCCGTTTCTCGCAGACGTCAATACGAAGATGGTGATCGCCGCCGTCGGACTGGTCCTGTTCGGCTATGACATGCTCCGGAAGCGGGAGGTCGTGATATCCAAGGACTTCCTGATGTTCAGCATCATCTGTATCCTCGTGAGCGTATGGACCTATCTGGTCATCACCCTGAACAATACGACCGATACCTCCTACGCCCAGTACGTCATCTCCGCCTGGGTGTGGATGGGAGGCGCCTTCGCGGTGGTGTGGCTGATCCGCGCCGTCCATGGAAAAGCCACCGTGGAACGGATCGGGCAGTATCTGGTCGCGGTCTGTGTCGCCCAGTGCATCCTGGCTTACGCGATGACCCTGTCCCCCGCCCTCAAATCCTTCGTAGACAGCCTGATGGGCAATGCCGCGGATTTCATGGGCCCGGCCGAGGGCCGTATCTATGGGCTCGGGGCCGCCCTGGACCCGGCCGGACTGCGTTTTGCCGCCGTCCTGGTGATCCTGGCCCATCTCATTCACGAGACGGATTCCGCCACAGACCGGGGCCTGGAAGCGTTTTATCTCTTTGCCTTCATCCTCATCGGGGTGATCGGCAACATGATTTCCCGGACGACCATCATCGGTATCGGCATTGCGCTCCTGTATGGAATCATCCTGCTCTTTGTGGAAAAAAGGGAACGGTATCTCAGCGGATTCTGGGTGACGGCTTCCCTTTGCATCCTGGTCAGCCTGGGCCTCATCGTGCTGCTGTACCAGACCAATTATACCTTCCGGAGCAACCTCCGCTTCGGCTTCGAAGGCTTCTTCTCCCTGGTGGAGAAAGGCTACTGGGAGACCAACTCCACGAACATTCTGAAGGGCATGGTCATCTGGCCGGAATCCCTCAAGACCTGGGCCATCGGAGACGGGCTCTTCTTCAATGCCGAGGGCACGCCGGACCGCTTCGGGCAGCTGGAAACCGGCTTCTATATGGACACGGATATCGGTTACCTGCGCTATATCTTTTATTTCGGCAGCATCGGCCTCGTGCTGCTGACGGCCGTCTTCGCCCGGATAACGGCGACCTGCTGGAGGCTGTTCGAGAGGCACCGCTGGCTCTTCATCCTGATCCTCGTGGTCAACATGGTAGGATGGGTCAAGGTGTCCAGCGACATCATCATGATCTTCGCGCCGTTCTTCGTCCTGGCCTGTATCAACGAAAAAGAGAGAGCAGAATGAAAAAACTCCTGCAGATCAACCCGGTCATCCGGGAGAGCACCTCAACGGGAAAAATCATGCGCGAAATCGGCCAGACGGCCATTTCGGCCGGATGGGAGAGTTATATCGCCTACAGCCGGGCCCGGGACGGCGTCCCGCCGCACTCGTCGAAACTCGTTCCGGTGGGGAGCCGCCTGGACCTTTTCTTCCACTTCCTGGCCACCCGTCTTTTCGATGCCCATGGGCTCGCTTCCCGGCGGGCGACCCGGAAACTCATCGCCCGCATCCGGGAAATTGATCCGGACATCATCCAGATCCACAATATCCATGGTTATTTCCTCAACTATCCGCTCCTTTGCGAATACCTCTCCCGCTGCGGAAAACCCGTGGTCTGGACCGTCCATGACTGCTGGCTGTACACCGGCCACTGTTACCACTATGCTTCGGCGGGCTGTGACCGCTGGCAGACCGCGTGCCACGACTGCCCCTGCCAGCGGAATTTCCCGGCCAGCTACCTCCTGGACCGCTCCCGGCGGAACTTCCAGCTGAAAAAGAAGCTGTTCAGCGCGATTCCGCAGCTGACACTCGTCGTCGTATCCGATTGGATGAAGCGCGAGCTTTCCCGCTCATTCCTTTCCGGGGTGGACTGCCGGACGATTCACAACGGGATCGACACCACGGTTTTCTTCCCGAAAGGCGGCCGCGCCTCTTCCATCTATTACCTCGCCGTCGCCTCGATCTGGCTTCCGGAGAAAGGGCTCGGGGACCTCGCGGCGCTCTCCGCTCTCCTCGCCCCCGACGAGAAACTGGTCGTCGTCGGAAAAATGAGCCGATCCGAGCGGCGCTCGCTGCCGAAGGGCGTCGTCACCCTCGAGCGGACGGCGGATGTGGACAGCCTCGTGACGCTCTACAGCGGGGCGACGGCCCTCGTGAACCCCACCTGGCAGGACAACTACCCCACCGTCAACCTGGAGGCCATCGCCTGCGGAACGCCGGTGGTGACCTACCGCACGGGCGGAAGCGTCGAGTCCATCGTCCCCGAGACCGGACGCATCGTCGAGCAGGGCGATGTGAAAGGCCTGTATGCGGCTTTGCAGGAAATCCGGCAGCAGGACAGGGGGGCGTGGCGCCGCGCCTGCCGGGAATATGCCCTCCGTCATTTCGAAAAGAGCTTCGCCTTCGGACAGTACATCCAACTGTATGAATCGCTGCTATGATGTCGTTTGACAAAGACAAGCTGATCCTCGTGAAGGCGCTGATGGCGCTCCTGATCGTGGCCGATCACCTGAACTTTTTCCTGGACCTCCGGTGGCTCAAGCCATTCCGGGAACTCGGCGCCCCCATCGTGTCGATGTTTTTCTTCATATCGGGCTTCGGACTCGTCCGCAGCTACCAGGGAAAAGGCGCCGCCTACCTGAAGGGCTTCCTGAAAAAGAAGTTCCTCCGGATCGTGCTGCCGGCCCTCCTTGCCCTCGGCTGTTATTATCTCCTTGTATGGAAAAGCGGACGGAGCTATGGGGGAGACTGGAAAAACCTCGTGCTGTACGGAACCCCCATCCTGCCTTTTTCCTGGTTTGTGGAGGCCATCGTCTTTTTCTATCTGGTGTATTACGTCTCTTTCCGCTTCCTTCCCGGGAAATGGAAAGGAGCCGGTCTTCTGGCGGGGACGCTCTCCTGGATGGCCCTCACCCTCGCCGCCGGCTACGACTGGTGCTGGTGGATCTGCAGCCTCGCGTTCCCGACGGGCGCCTTCTTTGCCCGTCAGGAAAAACGGATCTACGCCTTCTGCGAAGAGAGGCCCTGGCGCTACTACGCCCTGCTGGGCGCGCTGTCCCTCCTTTTCGTCGGGCTGTATCTTCCGCGGAGCCCCTACCTGTGGACTTTGTGTTACATCCTGATTCCCTCGATCGTTGCGCTCGTGGTCGCACGCCTTCCCCTCGGACGGCTCCATGGACCCATCCTCCTGTTTATTTCAGGCATTTCCTATGAGATTTACCTCTGCCACGGCATCCCGATGGAACTGTTCCGGGACGTGCTCCCGATCCAGTCTCCTGCTCTGTTTATCCTCGCGGTGTATGCCCTGACCCTTCTTCTTGCCTTCGCCGTCCATCGGCTCAGCACCTTCCTTACATCATGCGCATCGTCTACAACATAGCCGGCTTGTACCGCCCTTCGGGGATGGAAAAAATCCTCAGCGACAAGGCCAACTGGCTCGCGGCCCATGGATATGAAGTGACCATCCTCACGACAGAGCAGAAAGGCCGCCCGGACGCGTTTCCGCTGGATGGCCGGATCGGGCGGCGGGACCTTGCCATCGGCTACGAAGACAACAACGGCGGGAGCCTGTGGAACAAACTGGTCCATTATCCCCTGAAGCAGCTTCGCCACCGCAGGCGGCTGACGGAGGCGCTGATGGACATCCGCCCCGACATCACCGTGTCCACCTTCTGCAACGAGCAGGGTTTCCTCCCCCGCATCCCGGACGGAAGCCGCAAGGTACTGGAGCTTCATTTTTCGCGCCTCAAGCGCCTCCAGTATGGACGGAAGGGGCTCTGGGGGCTGGTGGACCGCCTCCGGAGCGCGAACGAGGTGCGCCAGGTGCGGCGTTTCGACCGCTTTGTCACCCTCACCCGCGAAGACCTCGCCCTCTGGGGCGGGATCCCCGGCATCTGCGCCATTCCGAACGGCATCTCCCTCGAAGGCATCACCCCCGGGGAACATGCGGACAAGACGGTCATCGCCGTCGGACGCTATATGTACCAGAAAGGGCTGGACCGCCTCGTCGACGCCTGGAAAATCGTCACCGACGTCCTCGGTCCCGGCCATGGCTGGCAGCTTCGCCTCCTCGGCGAAGGGGAGCTGCGGGAAGCGCTGCAGCGCCAGATCGACGCGCTCGGACTCTCCGGCTCCGCCGTGCTCTGCGGCACGGTCGCAGACATGCCTTCCGAGTACCGCCGGGCCGCCCTCATCGCCCTCTCTTCCCATTATGAAGGCCTTCCGATGGCCCTCATCGAAGCGCAGGCGTACGGGGTTCCCGCGGTCAGTTTTGACTGCCACTGCGGCCCCCGGGAGGTGATTGTGGACGGAAAAACGGGCCTGCTCGTTCCGGAAGGAGACGTCGCGGCGCTCGCCCGCGCCCTCCTTGCGCTGATCCGGGATCCGGAGCGCCGCCGGCGCCTCGGCGAGCAGGCCGCCCGCCTTGCCGTCCGCTTCAATTTTGAAACGATTATGAAACAGTGGGACGACCTGTTCAAAAGCCTATGAGAATTCTCCAGCTCGGTAAATTCTATCCCATCCGCGGCGGCGTGGAGAAAGTGATGTGGGACCTCACCCGGGGCCTGTCGGAACTGGGTGTGGACTGCGACATGCTCTGCGCCTGCCTGACCTCCGGCGAGACGATTCGCCTCAACGAGCATGGCCGCGTGTTCCGCGTCAAGGCCCTTGCAAAAAAAGCCGCCACGATGATCGCCCCCGCGATGATCTCCTGGCTCCGGCGCCACCAGGCCGGCTACGACATCATCCATGTCCATCACCCCGACCCGATGGCCGCCCTGGCCCTCCGCCTCAGCGGCTACAAGGGGAAAGTCGTGCTCCACTATCACAGCGATATCCTTTCGCAGCGCTTTCTGCTCACGCTCTACCGTCCGCTGCAGCGCTGGCTCATCCGCCGCGCCGACCGGATCGTCGGCACGAGCCCAATCTATATCCAGTCTTCGCCCTATCTGAAGGACGTGCAGGAAAAGTGCTGCCCGGTCCCCATCGGCATCCGGCCCATCGCGGCCGACCCCCAGGGCGCAGCGGAGATTCGGGCGCGTTTCCCGGGAAAGATCCTCCTTCTTTCCATCGGGCGGATGGTCCCCTACAAAGGCTATCCGGTTCTCATCCGCGCCATGAAGTACCTTCCCGCGGCGTACCAGCTTGTCATCGGCGGCGACGGTCCCCTTCGGGGAGAACTGGAGCAGCTTATCGCGGAGGAGCACCTGCAAGGAAGGGTCTTTCTCGAAGGCTATCTGGACGATGGCCTCCTCCCCTCCTACTACGGCGCCTGCGATCTTTTCGTCCTTTCCAGCGTGATGAAAACCGAAGCGTTCGGCATCGTCCAGATCGAGGCTTTCTCCTGCGGGAAACCCGTCGTGGCCACGACCATTCCCGGCTCCGGCGTCTCCTGGGTCAACCAGGACGGCGTCTCCGGAAGAAATGTTCCCCCGGGGGATTCCCGGGCGCTGGCATCGGCCATCGAAGAGGTGATGGCCCAGTACCCGGCCTTCTCGGAGGGAGCGCGGAAGCGTTTTGAGACCTGTTTCCGCGAAGAGTCCATGATTCAATCAATTTTTCAGCTATATGAAGCGCTTGTTTAATTCCATCCCGGCATGGATCGCCTTGCTCGGGATGCTGTCCTGTACCACGGCCAAGCAGATGAGTTACCTGATGGACATGGCGTACAATACGGATTATCCGGTGACGCCGGCCCCGGAACTGGTCATCCAGCCGGACGACTGCCTGGGCATCACCGTCACCAGCTCCACGCCCGAACTCGCCGCACCGTTCAACCTGTTTTCCGAGGCGAAAGGCGGCCTGAAATACGTCGTGGACCGGAACGGCAACATCGAATTCCCGGTCCTCGGCACCATCAGCGTCTGGGGCGCCACCCTCACCCAGATCCGCAACGGCATCGCCGACGGGATCCGGGCGAACGGATTCATCAAGGACCCCATCGTGAACGTGACGCTGGAGAATTTCAGCATCACCGTGATCGGCAGTGCGGGCAATGCCGTGGTCCCTGTCAAGGGCAGCAGCATCAACATCCTCCAGGTGCTGGCCACGAGCGGAGACGTCTCCAACCGCTCCGACATCCGCGACGTCATGGTCATCCGGACCGAGAACGGCTTCCGCCGCTCCTATTCGGTGGACCTCCAGAGCAAGGACCTCTTCGACTCGCCGGTTTTCTACCTGAAGCAGAACGACGTCGTGTATATCAAGCCCAAGGGTGTGCGGCTCAGCGCCAGCGGCCAGACCACGATGTCCTTTGTCACCGCGGGACTTTCCCTGATGTCCATTGTCGTCAACGCCATTATTTGGTCAAAGAGATAAGCCATGAACGAGAAAAACAACAACAGCACCGTCAACCTGGTAGACCTGTTCTTCTACCTGCTCAGCCACTGGTACCTGTTCGTGGTCTGCGTCGCGATCAGCGTGGGATTCGCGTATTACCGCTATTCCAAGATGCAGCACGTTTTCCGGAGCGACGCGACCATCATCATCAAGGACCCGTCCAATACCCAGAGCACCGTGCAGATGGGCGCATACAGCAGCCTCATCAACCACGTGAGCATGTCCAACGAAATCCTCCAGCTCCAGTCCCGCGAGCTCATGCAGATGGTCGTCACGACCCTGGATGCCGATATCGACTATGTCGAAAAGGACCGGCTGCGCAATGTCGAACTCTACCGGAACGCCCCGGTGAGGATGTTCGTCGTCCGCAGTGAAGGGGACTTCGAGTGTTTCCTGAAGGTCACCCCTTCCGGGGAGACGCAGATTACCGTGGAAGGCTCCGGGGTGGAAAGGCAGGAGGTCCAGCTCGGCGATACGCTCCGGGTAAGCGGACACCGGGTGGTCTTCTCCCCGAATGCCAGCTTCAGCTCCTATCTGGGCAAGGAAATCAAGGTGGTCAAGATGTCCGTCCCCTCCCGGGCCTCGCTCTTTGTCTCCAACCTCAAGGTCGTCCAGGCCGAAACCGACGGCTCCATCCTGCAGCTCTCCCTGATGGACTATTCCTACCTGCGCGCCAATGACGTGCTGAACATGCTGGTCCAGAAATACAACGAAGACGCCGTGCGGGAAAAGAACCGCATTGCGGTGAATACCGCCGCCTTCATCAATGAGCGTCTCGCCATCATCCAGGACGAACTGGGCACGGTGGAAGAGGACCTGTCCCGGCTCAAGACCAGCGAACGGATCCTGGACGTCGAGGCGACGGCCGCCGACTACCTGAATCAGAACAACGCCCTGAACAAGCAGATCGTGGAGCTGGAAACGAAGCTCAGCACCATGCGCTATCTCAAGGACTACGTCAAGTCGGCGTTCCTGGGGTATGAAGTGATTCCGGCCAACCTCGTGACGGAAGACAATTACATCGAAGGCGCCATCCAGAAGTACAACGCCGCCGTGCGAAAAAGGGAGAGTCTCCTCAAGAGCGGCGGTGAGTACAGCCTGGCCGTGAGCGGTGTCGAGGACAGCCTGAGGGACCTCAAGGCCGATGTCAACAGCTTCATCGACAGCCGTATTTCCATGCTCATTTCCCAGCGCCAGGCGCTCGCCGAGCAGGAGCAGCATTCCCTCAGAAAGTTCACCTCCATGCCGACCAAGGCCCGCCGCTTCCTGTCCATCGAACGGCAGCAGAAGATCAAGGAAACGCTGTACATGTTCCTGTTGAACAAGCGCGAGGAGAACTCCCTCACCCAGGCGATGGCCGACAACAATGCCCGCATGATCGATTCGGCCACCTCCAGCTGGATGCCCGTCTATCCGTCCCGCAACAAGATGCTGATGGTGGCCTTCCTGATCGGCCTCCTCATTCCGGCGGTGGTCCTGATCATCCGCATCATCATCGACAACCGCGTCCATTCCCGCAAGGACATCGAGGAGGGCACGACCATGCCCTTCCTGGCCGATGTCCCCTTCGCCCGGGAGAAGAAGCGCGAAAAAGGCGACACGACCCTCACGACGGCCTACAAGAACTCCAAGTCCAAGGTGTTCACCGAGGCGATGCGCCTGATGTGTACGAACCTCGATTACATGCGCCCCGAAGGCTGCTCTCATCCGGTGATTGCCACCACCTCCTTCTCCTCCTCGGCCGGTAAGACCTTCCTGACGACGAACATGGCGGCCTGCCTGGCGGATGCCAAGAAAAAAGTGGTCCTCGTGGATATGGACCTCAGAAAGCGGACCGCGTCGAATTTCTTCTCGCTCAAACACGGCGTCCCCGGATTGTCGAACTACATCTTCGACGACGCCGTACGGCTGGCGGAGATCCTGCACAAGGACGTGCTGCCCGGGGTGGACTTCATTCCCGGCGGACACATCCCGCCGAATCCGGCCGAACTGCTGAGCCGCGCCCGCTTCGACAAACTGATTGAGGAATTGAAGGGAAGCTACGACTTCATCCTGCTGGACGGCGTTCCGGTCAATGCCGTGGCCGACATGATGGTGATCCAGCGGCTGGTGGACATGAACCTGTTCATCCTCCGCAGCGGAAAGGTGGACCGCCGGGCGCTTCCCGAACTGGAGGCCATCTACCAGAGCGGCCGCCTGAACCACCCCAGCATCATCCTCAACGGCGGTGACATCCGCACCACCTACGGCTATGGATATGGCTACGGCTACGGTTATGGTTACGGTTATGGCTATGGCTACGGATATGGTTATGGCTATGGTTACGGATATGGAGAAAAAGACGAAAAATAATGATTATCGCAGTAGATTTTGACGGGACCATCGTAGAACACAAGTACCCGAAAATCGGCAGGGAAAAACCCTTTGCCATCGATACCCTGCGCCGGCTCGCGGGCGAAGGACACAAGATCATCCTCTGGACCTCCCGCGAAGGCGAGCTGCTGGAAGATGCGATCCGCTTCTGCAAGGACCGCGGCTTCACGTTTTACGCCATCAACAGCGACACCCCGGCCGGGAGCCTCACTTTCACGGACAAAACCACTTCCACGAAACTGGTGGCCGATGTGTACATCGACGACCGCAACCTCGGGGGGCTCCCGGACTGGGGAGAGATTTACGAAATCGTGAACGGAGCGCGGCGCTCCCGCCACAAACATCACCACAAACGTTCCTTCCTCCAAAGGCTTTTCGGCCGATGAATCCGGATTCCACCCTTTCGCTTCTGCTCCAGCTGCTGAGGGGGGAACTGCCCCCCGGGCCCCTGGACGAAAGCACCTGGCTCTCGCTCATCCAAGTGGCCGGCCGCCAGACGGTTGTCGGTGGGCTGTACCAGGCCGCAGAGCGCTTCCCGGAGGATTTTCCCGTCTCCGAACGCGTCCTTTTCACCCTTCTCACCGAAGTGAACAAGATTGTGAACCGGAACCTGAAACTCGGCGAGGTGGAAAGGGAGGTGCTGGGGATTCTCCGCTCCGGAGGTCTGGAGCCGGTGGTGATGAAAGGCAGCACCTGCGCCGCCCGCTACCCTTCGCCGGAGCTTCGCACCGGCGGCGACATCGACATCTATATCCGGGAGGCGGATTTTCCCCGGGCGGTGGAGCTGCTGAAGACCTCCGGCATTGCGTGCTCCCCCAAACCGGACGGGAGCATGGACGCTACCCTCCGGGGATGCGAAGTGGAGCTCCACCGCCGCTACTTCGACCTCCATGTGCGCGAGGCGCTCCTCCCTCCGGTGGGCACCCCCGAGGCCGAACTCGTGATGCTTTCCGCCCACATCCGAAAGCATGCCTGCGGGGTCGGGGTGGGCCTTCGGCAGATCATCGATTTTGCCCTTGCCTATAAGGCCTATCCCGGTGATTATAAGGAGCTTCACGAGCTGTTCCGCCGATGCGGGCTCTCCCGCTGGAATGCGCTTCTGCTGAGTTTTGTGAAGCAGTATATCGACCCCGCCGTGGCGGTGACGGAGCCTGTGGATCCCGGACCGCTTTACCGCATCGTGGAAAGCGGCGGTAATTTCGGGCATTTCCATTCGAAACGTCTCGAAACCCTTTATGACAAGTCGCCGCTGAAACGTAAGTTTCACACCGCAAAAAAGTTTTTGGAGCGCCTGCCGTTCTCATTCCGCTATGCACCTCGCGAAATCTTCCCTCTTTTATCGCAACTTTTTTGCGGAAATTTGTAAATTTGTGACGAAATCCACTTGACAGCATGGAAGTCCCGGCGATAACTCAGGACATATTCTTCCACCTCCTCTATGGAGCTGTGATAGCATTGGAAGTGCTGGCAGCCCTGTATCTGCTGCTGCGCAAAAGCAATGCATTTGTCTATGACATAGAGCCTCCCGTCCGCCTGCGCAGGTGGACTGCGGTCTTCCTGGCCTCTATGGGCCTTGGTCACCTGTATTGGATGTATGCGGCATTCCACCCTACTCCCGCCATATATATCACCGCGTGCCTGCTGGACATACTGTTTATTATCATCCCTGTGTCCGGGACGATGCTGAGTATGTTGCAAGACCGGAAACGGCACGTCTGGCCGGTCCTGTTGTCAATGGTCCCGATGATCGTACTGGCCGTCATTGGCATCATCCGTGAAGACGTCAGCCTGTTAACCCCGGTCCGCATTTATGTCGTGATTCTGCTTGTCGTGCTTTCAGCGTATATGGTATTGACCCTGCGTAAATATGGACGCTGGCTCAGGGACAATTATGCCGACCTGGAGCACAAGGAGTTCTGGCAGAGCATCCTGGTGTTGGCCGTACTCTTGCTGACCCTCTTGTTTTATAGCAATACCGACAGCAACAGAGCTTACGAATATACCATTCAGGTAATCAACATCCTGATTGTGGGAGTGCTGATGTGGCGCGTGGAAACGCTCCGGACCCTGGATAGCAGCGTCACTGTGGTGGAGGAGCCTTCGGAAGAGGTCAAGGAGACGCCTTCGACCCGCGCCGTCCCCGACGGAATCGGCCTGCAGTTGAAAAAGTACTGTGAAGACACGCTCCTCTTCCTGCAATACGACCTCACCCTTGCCCAGCTTGCCCAGGCCATCGGTACAAATCGGTCCTATCTGAGCCAATACTTTTCCCGGCAGGGGCTCACCTATAATGCCTACATCAATGGCTTGCGCGTAGAACACTTCATCCGCCTGTATCACGAGGCCGTCTCCGACCACCGTGTCTTTACGGCCAATCAGCTCTCTGCCGAAAGCGGATTCCACAGCTACAGCACGTTCAGTGCCGCCTTCAAACAGAAGATGGGAAAGACCGTCACGATGTGGATAAGTGACAACAAGGAGTAGCTTTCCCAGCTTTCCCCTTTTTCAGAATTTACAAAAGTAAGTTTCAGAATTTGCAAAAACGCAATCTGGAGCTGCGGTAGCCTTGGTTTTTTGGCAGGTTATTGATAAATTTGCGGGTATTTTCTATCCGATTTAGCCGGCCTCGCCTACCCTTAAGGGGGGACGCTTGACCGGCAGACCGGTGGAAATGTTTGAATGATAATTTGTTAGTAAAAGATAGTGTATTATGGAATCTAGGAAGAGATACCTTGCTCCAGCTGTGATCAAGCAGGTTTCCGTCGAACTGGAAACCGATCTTCTTGGCGCCTCCACGGTGCAGCGTTCCTCCGAAGTGAAAACGACGGGGCAGGAGATTGTTACCATGGACTTTTCACAGTCCTCATTCAACCAGGATTGGGACAGATAATTTCGAGAAGCCATGAGAACAAGCAGAATCATCACCCTCGCGGCCGCGGCAGTCTGTCTGCTGGGGCTTTCCGCCTGCACCAAGAACCTGAGCGGCTTACAGATCCGTTTCCGCGCCAGCACCAGTCCCAAGGCCCCTTCCACCAAGACGGCGTACAGCGGAGCCAATTTCTCTTCCGGCGGCACGGTCTATGAGCGCATCGACTGGGTCAACGGGGACCACATCGTCCTGGCCATGAAGAACAACGACGTGGCCATGGCCACCCAGGAGTATTCGGTGAACACCATCTCCGTCGCGGGCGTCAACAGCAAGACGGACCTGGAGCCCTACGGCGCCGAGAACGGCCTCACCTGGGGCGAAGGCACCCACTACTTCTGGGCCGCCTATCCCGCTTCCAAGGTGACGGTCGGAAACCACAGGATGTCGGCGACCATCCCCTCCTCGCAGGTCATCCGGTTCAGCAACCGGGCCAACAATGTGTCCATTTTCAGAGCCGACATGTCGGACGCCTTCATGGTAGCCAGTCAGCAGAGCGCTCCCAGCGAGAGCGGCATCAACCTGGATTTCTATCCGGCCTTCACCGCCTTCGAGTTTACCGTGGGCGCCAACGACAACACCACCATCACGAGTTTCGAGATGGAAACCAGCACCTATGAGACGGAAACGGCCACGATGGTTCCCCTCGCAGGCGTAGCAACGGCGACGTTCGACCCGGGCAACAATATGTCCTTCGCCTTCACGGGCACCGGCACCACCAGCAACACCATCAGTGCTGTCTTCCACGACGACAAGGACGCTCCTTACAACCCCATCATCTCCACCACGGCGTCAATGAATTTCAAAGTCTTCGCCCTGCCGCTGGATATCACCGGCGTGAGGATCATCTTCCATCTGAGCGACGGCACCACCAAAGCCCTCCGCCTCAAGCAGAATGGCAATTGGATCACCTTCCCCGCAGCGGCAAAGATCCAGATTTCCGGACTGCTGGTTCCCGGAGCCGTCTGGTACATCAATTTCGATTATCCCCGCAAGGAACAGTGGATTGAACATCCGGACATTGAAATCGGCGTAGAGTAACAGGAGGAAATGAAAATGACAAACAAGCACAATACCCTACTGATCACGGCCCTGATGGCGCTGGTTTTCGTCCCTTCCTGCGACCGGAAGGAAATGGTTCCGGAGGCTGCTTCTTCAGGGATCCGCTTTGCCGCTCCCATCCAGACCAAGGCGACCGACGCCGTGAACACCACCAGCGTTTTCCAGGTCCGCGACTGGTACAATGGCACCCAGTACCACATCAACAACACCCTCCGGTGGAATGCAAGCGATTCCAAATGGGTCTACGGCACTACTGCCGATTATGAGTGGCTGGGCGGAGACCACCTGTTTTTCAGCTGGCTGGAGCACAACGAAAACTACAGCACCGCTGCCTTCTTCGGCACCGGCCTCAGCGCCAGCGGCAATACGCTCACCATTCCGGCGAAAGCACTCAGCACATCGGCCCAGCAGTACGACTTCATGTACTCCAATCCGGTCAGCCGCAACACCTCCGGCAACGACTATTCGGATGTTCTCCTGGTTTTCAACCACCTTTTTGCACAGGTGGCCATGTCGTTCCAGATTTCCAACCAGACCCCGAACGGAGAGCAGCCCATCTACCTTCACGGCGTGTATCTGAACGATGATTTCATCAACAGCAAGCAAACCGTGATCACTTTCAATGATGACGGAACGGCCGATGTCGCCTTCAACAATCCCACTAAATCAGGAGCCTTCTCCGCCAGGACTGATTTCGGCGGTATGGCTTACGGCAAGGGGGATACTCCCATCGATATGCTCTCACAGCAGCAGACCAGCACCAAGGATTTCTACTATTTCTGGCCGGCGGATGAAGCCGAACTGTTTGAAGTTATCACAGTTGTTTACCAGATAGACGGAGAGACGGATCCCGTCACAGGAAACCCGTACATCCGTACTTCCAAACTTTCTTTCCCGAAAGGCACGTCCTGGAAGGGCGGCCACAAGTATTCCTATACGGTCACCTACATGGGCGGTATCTTCAAAGTGGAAGAATCCGTCATGCCCTGGAACTATACCGAACTGACTGCCGGTGCAGAGGATCAGTCTGCCATGGCCAGCTGGATCGGCTGGGATTCCTCCACCTGCACGATCAGCGGCCGGAACGTCACGTTCAAGACAGACCCGCAGGGCCGGCTGATGCCCCTCCACGGCATGTTCAAGATTTACTCGCCGACCCGCTGTACCTACCACATCAACCTGTCGCAGAATGTGAGTTTCTACTCCTTCAACCACGATTTCGGAAACGGTGTCGTCAACACGGCGTCGGGCACCATCGGAACGTCCGAGGGCGATATCCGTCCCGGCGTTACCATCGACTTCTATATTTATGCCGACGATGACGACCGTCCGGCGGCGGGTCAGCCGCCCATTACGGCAGACCTATCTTTCTCTGTCCAGGCCACCGGAGGCCGCGAATTCTCCCTGGATTCCGAACTCCAGCGGGACGGCGCCTATACAGTAATCATCCCTAGCATGTAGTGTGATATGAAAAAATCCATCTTCATAACTGCCGTTTTTGCAGCGCTTCTTTCAATCTCCGCATGCGAAAGGATATCAGAGCAGCGCCCCGTTCCCTCCACAGAAGACGGGATCCGCCTCACTTTCACCTGCGGGGACATCAGCACCAAGGCGGACAAGCCGGGCGTCGGCAACGAAAACCTCATCAAGACAATAGACGTTTTCCTGTTCAACAGCACGTACCCTGATTTCAGGCACCATTGGCGCTTCACTCCGGAGATTGAATCCAATTTCACCTGTTTCATCCAGGCTGCCGCTATCCAGGACGATACATATAAGGTATTCTCCATAGCAAACTATCCCGGTCCGGAAACCGACTTCTATGACAGTGGCAACGCAACCACTATGGCATTCTTGAATGCTCTTGCACTCAGCGAGTCTTCCCACCGCACTTTCACCGCAGAAGCCGGCGGCAACACGATACCGGCAGCAGAAAAAGACCTTTGCCTGGTGATGACCGGCCTTGCGGAGAACATCACGGTGGCCCCGGTCCTGGGCCAAAATCTCGTTGGTGAAGCATCGATTGAACTGAAGCGTCTCCCCGCCAAGGTTACGATGGATTTCTACCTGAAGGACGAGGTCCAGCACGACAAAGGCCATGTCACCGAGATCTGGACCCCGCTCACCGAAGGCAGCAATATCCGCGTGTATCTATGCAACGGTACGACGGAAACCCTCGTTGGCGGCATCGACCAGAACCATTCTTTCTTCGATTATTTCCCCAACATCGACAACACAACCATACCTGGAAAGACCGGTTTTTCCACCGCTTTTTCCAGCGCGTCGTTCTATACGTATCCGGAAAGCTGGACTTATGGTTCGGCCACCGAGCCTTACCTCAAGCTCATCGTGCCCTGGAAGCTTTCCCGCAGCACTTCCGGCATCGTGCAGGAGTCCCAGAAGGAGTATTATTATAAGGTAATGCTCCCGACCAACGCCTTTGCGAGCAACAACTGGTACCACCTCGTCCTGGACGTCACCCAGCTCGGCGGCGATGCGGACGACGAGGCCGTGAACGTTCCCTGCGGCTATCAGGTCCTCGACTGGAGAACCGGCAACGATATCACGTCCACGATGTCTCCCGGTTACTACCTGGACGTGAATGTCCCGGATCCCAAGAACATCAAGTTCTATGGCAACACGCTGGATATTCCTTACTTCGCCAGCGGCGCCGTTGCCATCCGGAGCAAAGTCATGACGTATAAGGATTACAGTTCCGGATCGACTGAGACCGAGAACAATACCCCCAAAGTCGCGAAAGCAACCGACGGTGATTATATCCATATCAGCAATACGCTGAAATACGATTTTACGACCGACCAGTATGACGTGTCGCCCTACACCTTCACCATCGTCCTGCAGCTTGCGAACGACGATGCCGGGCAGTACGACAAGACCTTGATCGTTACGCAGTATCCGCCGCTTTATATTGAGAGTACCGATACGCGCCACGATACGAACAGTGAGCCTAACGTGTACGTCAACGCGACTTCCTCGACCTCCGGCAATACCCGGGTCTGGGATAACTCCGGCACGTCAACGACCGGTACTATGAGTACGACGCACATTCCGCATTATCTGGGCTCGGTCGGTGCCAATACAGCATCGGTTCCTGCAACTCCCACTGGAAGCAACCAGAATCCGAACCTCTATCAGGTTACCACGACCATCCTCAAGTTCACCCCCTTGGCGAACGGCGTGGAATTCCCGACGGTGCTGGGAGACCCCCGCGCACCGGAAACCAATGAATACAGCGGTGTGCTGATTGGAAACATCCCCGGCGATGATTGTACCAATTACCGTCCCACGGCAGATAATACACAGAACGTCATTTCACCCAAATTCATCTCGGCTTCCTCCTACGGAAAAACTTATGCTGTTTCCTACGAAGGTGCAAAGAAGAGGTGTGCCGCCTATCAGGAGTATGGATATCCCGCCGGTCGCTGGCGCCTTCCCACCCAGGCTGAAATTCTTTTCCTGCAGAAACTGAACACCGACGCTAAGATTCCTTCACTTTTCGGCGCTACCACAGATCGAGGCTATTGGACGGCTGGGAACCTTCTTTATATCAAGGGTGGTACAAACAACAATCAGGATTATTTCCTGGACATGAGCAGTGCTACTACCAGCGTCAGTGGTGATGCTGTCCGAACGACCCGGAACGGCACCACCTACCAAGGTTTTATCCGCTGCGTCTACGATACCTGGTATTGGGGCGAGAATCATTCTGACGACACAAACTCCAAATGGCTTGGATACAAGACCAGCCTCTCTGATACATTTTGATGAGATATGAAAAAGATTTACGCTATATTTTCGGTCTTGCTGGTGCTCGCCTGCGTGTCCTGCACACGGGAGGAGCCGCTGTCTGTCGGTGAGTTTGAAAAAGAGGGCGCGACCGTCCCTGTCGTCCTCTCTTTCCAGGAGCCGGTCGTCCTGCAGGCCCGTACCAAAGCCGACATCGGCATGGAAATGGGGGTACAGCCTGCTATCAGCAACATCCACGTTGCCGTTTTCGGTACGGACCGCTACCTGAAAGACTATGTGAGCGCCTACCCTTGCGACGCCCAGGGCAATCCCCTGCCCGGAGGCTTTGCCTCGCAGAATGCAACCTCGGCCTACTTCCTTGCACGTCTTCCCATTTCGTCCAAGGAGCGCGTACTCCATATCATCGCCAACGGCCCGTCCTCCCTGCCGTTCAACGCCTATGAGAACGACATTATGCAGAATATGACGGTCTCCGAGGGCAACGGCGCCTATTGGCAGCGCATTGTTTTGCCCGCAGGCATCCAGATTGTGGAAACGGACGGAAACGCCGAGCAGACACCCGACGGAGAGTATATCCCGACCCCCGAGACCGTGGCGGCCCTGAGTAACCTCACCCTGATCCGCAACTTCGCCAGCGTGACCGTCAGCGAAAATGCCACCAATTTCGAGATTGTCGCCTACACCCTCTGCAACATGCCCCGCAGCGGCGCCATCGCCATGTACAGCAGCAACCACGGCGACTGGGTGCCCGGTTATGCCGATCCTTCCGTCACGCTGTCCAATCACTTATACAGCTATGACGGAAAAACCTATCTGGGCTTCCCTGCCAATCCGGATATCGATACCAATGTCCCCACGACGGCCGATGCCTTCAACGCCCCTGGCGTATCCGTCGCTCCGAGAGAGCCCATCTATGTCTATGAAAGGGCTGTCACCACAGACAATCCTCCTTTCATCCTGATGGCCGCCCGTTATGTCCAAAGCGGCGAACCTGACTCCTCAACGCCGATCCACTATTACCGCCTGGACCTGGCGCTGGAAAGCGGCTATTTCCCGATTTACAGGAACTACACCTATCGCGTCAATATCTCCGACGTGTCGGTGGACGGATATGAGAATCTGTCCGATGCGGTGGGCCACAACAGCGGAAGCAACTTCTCCGTATCGCTGGACACCCGCACCCTTCCCGACGTTTCCAACGGCATCGTGCGCCTTTATGTACAGCAGCCCAACTTCGACTGGGTGTACAATACCGGCACGCAGAAATTCTGGTACAAGTTTGAATTGAATGCAACCCAGGCCAAAATTAACGGGGACGTTACGGTGACCGAGAAGGAAGGAAATGCCATCAATACTCTTACCGTTGACAACGCGGACAATGCCGACGGCGAGCGTTATGTCAACTACACGCTCAATCAGCCGAATGGAACATCCACCCTTTCTTCCACCCTCCAACTGGTAGGAACGTACAACGACGGCACGGATACCTATCGGCTCGTCCGTATGGTTACGATCCGTGTGTTCAATGCCAAGACGATTTCGCCTTCTCTTTCGCCTGTGACCGTTGCGGATGAGGAAGGGCAGCTCACAACCTTGAGCATTCCCCTTCCCTGGGACCTGCAGGCTTCCATGTTCCCGATGGAAATCCTCATTGAGGACAGTAAAAAGACGCTGAACCCCGCTTCCAGTGAAAATATGCCGGTAAAATCCACGGGAATCGAGAATCTCAACGAGCCCTTCAAGTCTCTTTCCGGAGACGGCACGTCTTCCTACTGCTTTGTCCGTACCCTGAACTGGTCGGAATACCAGCGCCTGAAGAACAACGCCGAGCTATCCGGCAGTGACGATATTATTCTTACCTGCGATTTCGAGACCACCAAGGCGTTCTCGGAATCACAGGTATACGTCTATAACAAGTATTTCGCCACCGATGCTTCCGGTGTCACCACCGCCCAGACGACCCTTTACGGTGATGCGAACAATAACATCACGCCGAACCGCCAGAACGTCTCCGGCACTGCCGCCACCGTTCGGGTGAAATCCGCCGGAAACTGGGTGTTGAATATTGCGATGGCCAATGGCGGCGTCGCTGCCGGTGCATCCCTGAGCCCTTCCAGCGGCAGCGCCACCACCGGACAGGATGTAGCCGTCACCCTTCCCGAGAACGTGACCGAGAATTCGATACGCTATAAGCTTACGCTCACGAACACTTCGTCCAACCTTACCCGTACGGCCTACATCACCCAGGAAGGCATCATGATGAGTCTGTCTTCCAATGTCACGACTGTCGACAACGGAGCCAACTCCGTGACCGTCACCGTAGCGTCCGGTACCACTTATGTGATCGAGCTCATCGATCCCAGCGGCACGGTCATCTATACCTCCGAGGAGTATCCGGCCACGACTACACCGACGAATCGCCAGGTGAACATCCCGCAGAACATGACCAACCACGAACGCCGGTTCACGGTGCGGGCCCGCAACCTGCTCAGTACGGTCTGGGAGGATGTCATCATCACCCAGGAGGCCGGTGAGGTAAGAGTTACTTCTGCAAACAATGAAGTCCGTATGACGGCGACAAGTGCGACGGTCAATGTCGCGTGTAGCTTCGCCACCGTGCTGAAGGCGTACGTCCAGGGCAATGACACGCCGATTTACACGGCGGATATCGCCGCAACGACCGGCCACGATGAAACGATTACCGGCATCCCTGCCAACACGACAGGCGCCTCCCGTCACATCATCGTGAACCTGTGCGACACTTCTACCGGAGAGGTCCTTGCCTCCAAGACCTTGACGCAGCTCGGCGTGCCCGACATCAAGCTCACCACTTCTGACAGCACTGTCGGCAACAGCGCCGCTTCTGCCACCATCAACGTGGATTCCGAAGCCTCCTGGACCGTGTCAGTGAGCGGCGGACTCAGCGGCGCCAGCCTGTCCCCGGCAAGCGGCTCCGCCGGTGCGACGAATGCCGTTACCCTTACCGTTCCCGTAAACAACCAGCTGCAGCCGCAGACCTACACCGTCACGGGTGACAACGGCTCCCACACGAGTTCTGTCACCATAACCCAGGCTGCGGGTACCGCGACGCTGAGCGTTGTGGACAGCAATATCTGGATGACCGCAACATCGGCAAACGTGAACGTCTCCGCCAGCTTCCCGACCGTCCTGAAGGTTTACGTTCCCGGAGACAGCAACCCGGTATTCACAAAGAATGTGGCAGCGGCCGCGGCCCATAGCGAAACGCTCACCGTGCCGGCCAACACGACGGGTGCCAACCGCACCATCCGGGTCGACCTTTGCAACGAGGAAGGAAGGGTTGTAGCAACCGGCAATATCACGCAGGCCGGAACGCCAGCCTTCTCGCTCACGGCAAGCGCAACGTCGGTCATCGGTAATGCAACGACTACCACGCTCACGCTCATCTCCGAACTGCCGTGCGACTTGACGGTAGAAGGCACTGGCGCGAGCATTTCCACGCCTCTCGGCACCAGCGGAGTGGTCACAACTCCTTCCGGTACCACCATCACGCTCACTATGCCCGTCAACTACTCGACCAGCGACGTGAACTTCACCGTGAAGGCCTCCAGGAGCGGCTATGCCGATGAAAGCGTTGTAATTACCCACCGGAAGGCAAAGGTGAACAATGGTTCCGTGACCTTTGATACCGGAAACGGATCAAGCGGCCAGTTTATGAACAGCACCAGCGCGACGAGCGGTAATGTTACGGCTACGTTCAGTGCTATCAACCAATATGCTTCCGATGGTACTTGGGGGATTGGAGGTCGGGACTACACCCAACTCAACCGGACAGGTGTTACACTCACCATCAATACGGCCTCTATCCCCAACCGGAAAGCCCTTACGGGCCTGTCGCTGACATTCACCGGCAACAACTACACTTCGACAAGCCTAACTGTCCAGGGAACGTCCGCCACAACGACAAGTAATACCGCAACAAGCTGGACAGGTGAGGACACCGCCACCGAAACTACGTTTGCTCTGTCCAGGAACAACCAAAGCCTGAGAGTGACCGGATTCACCGTTTCATACCAATACTACTCCTGGGAATAGCCTCCGGCATTTCCAGATAGCACACACGAAAAGCGGCTGCCGGGAGGGCGGCCGCTTTTTGTGTCGCCTGCCGGTTGCCGTTTTTTCGTGTCGCCGTTCGGCACCGGCTTTTCGTGTCGCCGCCCACGCTGACACAAAAACGGCCTCCTCCCACGGTCCTCCACCTGTCAACGCGGTCAGGCACCCTACTACAAAATTTTCCATATTCCCTCCTCCTCGGACAGCATTTGGCCGATATGACCGTTACTTTTGCCCCCGAAACCAAAACAAAGTGTTATGGAAACCATTATCGACAAAGACCTCGAATTCCTGTCCGGATGCAGGAACGAGGAACTATCAATCATTCTTAAGCATAGCTACAAGAGGTAACTAAATAAGAAGATTTTCTGCTCGGCAGCCTAGGACCCGGCATAACGCGAGGACGCTGGCCGTGGAAGCATTCTTCAAAGCGCGCTGGCCCTGTTCATATCCTCTTATGGAGCGGAGTGTATTCCCGGACAGGGTCGCCAACTGCAGCTGGGTCAGGCCGGAATTCTCGCGGATTCTTTTCAGCGGATTGTCCTTTGAGAGTCTGCCTTGAGCGAAGCGGACAGCTTTGGAAAGATCCGCTTCGTGCAATGTCGGGTACCGACAGTAAAGGTCCATTACGCCCACTCCCCCGGAAGCGAGCGAGCCGAAGTCGGCATTCAGATACCAGGCAATATATGTCATAGCCCAACCTGTCCAGTATTCGGGGCTTCCCATATTAATAAAAGGTTCCGCATCAGGAAGGGAATCACCGGAGCGGAGTGCAACTGTACGGGCCAGTTCCACCCCGGACATTCCCGCGAGATACTTGGGATTGGCCCTGCTCAGTGAAGACGCCACGCCACTGGCAAGGAACCTGTTCCAAAACAACTCCAGAGGTTCCCCGCAAGCGTTGACAGCATAGTCCAGCATTGCACCGATACTGGCCATCGCATCGTCGAGATAGGCTATATCATAAGCGCGGATCATTTTCTTTCCATCCTTCTTTGATTATATCCGAAACATATATAGCATTCGGGCCGAGGTCTTCCTGAAGCATCTGCTGGAATGCCGAGCGGGCATTCCTGTCTCTCTGCACCCACAGGGGATGATAAACGGAGGCATCCGCAGGGATGGCTTCGACAAATGCCAGACGCTCAAAAGCCGCCGGGCTCTTGATGACAGTCTGCTCTCCGAGTTTTCCAAGGGACATTGCCCTCCTGAGCTGTTCGAGCGTTATTCCGTTGGAAAGAAAAGCCCGGGTGAATGAGAAGTAGGAATCATCTGCCCTGTAACCAGTGATGATGTCGTATTTCCGATAGTCGGGCAAGAAATTGTCAAGGATGTACTTTTTTGCCCGCGTGGCTGTCGGCAACGACAGGTCAAAAGTCCTGTTTTCAAGCAGGATGGCGAGCCAATTCAGGATATTGTATCCGCCCTCGTTAAGGTGCAGGTGTGAAAGGCCGTCTGTTTCAATCTGGTACCTGTTGGCAAAACCATTGTCCTCTTCTGAGCACGCCCATTCTTTTGCAAGGTCAATATCCGCCGTGCAATACAGTCCGAGGCCATAATCATTCTTCGGGTTTCCTGCCCCGAATTTCGGGAGCCTGATTATCTTATGAGAACCGTGAAACAATTCTATCATAATGCAAGTCACACTGTAGTGTTACCACAAAGATAGCAAAGTTTTTTTATTCGCACAACAAAAGTGTATTTATCTGGCCAAGAAAACGGAGAGTAATCAGCCAAACAACCCTAAAAACAGGGCAAATTGGCTGATTATAAATTTATATTTGGCCAAAGAAGGTCTTTTTACTATCTTTGTGGCTGAAAATAAACACTAACTGCTATGATTGGCCGTAAAACCGAATTTGAGAAGCTGCAGGCTGCTATGGATAAAGACAGAGCGCAAATTGTTGCCGTCTATGGCAGAAGGAGAGTGGGTAAAACTTTTCTAGTCAACGAGTTCTTTGAGGGCAAGTTCGCCTTTAAGCACACAGCGGTATCTCCTGTGGAGGATGAGACTCAAAAGAGAAAAAAGAATCTGATGAAGCTCCAGCTTCAAGAGTTCTTTTACTCTATGCGTTCCTACGGGCTTGATAGCGGAGAGAGTGTGCCGGAAAGCTGGCAGGAGGCATTTCATATGCTGGAGCGTCTTCTTGAGAAAAAGGATGACGGGAAACGTATGGTGATATTCATTGATGAACTCCCTTGGATGGACAGCTCGAAATCCAACTTCCTTACGGCTTTTGAGCACTTTTGCAACGACTGGTGCCTTGCACGGAAGAACTGCAAGTTGATCGTGTGCGGAAGCGCGACCTCGTGGATTCTGGACAAACTGATCAACAATAAAGGCGGGCTGTATGGAAGGGTGACTATGCCGCTTTATCTTTCCCCCTTTACCTTATATGAGTGTAAGGAATTCTTTACGGCCGACGGCATAAGCCTTGACGAATACGATATCTGCAGGGCATACATTGCATTCGGCGGTATTCCCTTTTACCTGGATCAGTTCCAAAAGGGTCTTTCTCTCGCACAAAATATAGACGCCATCCTATATGAAGAGAATGCACCCCTTAAAGACGAGTTCGACAGGCTGTTTACCTCTCAGTTTGCAAATCCGGAAGAACTCAAACGAATTGTCGTTGCCCTTGCTGGCAAAAGGATTGGCCTGACTCGCGAAGAGTTGACAACAAAATACGGCTTTTCGTCTGGCGGTACCCTTTCCGGGAACCTTTCAGCACTTGAGAAAAGCAAACTTATCAGGCAGTATACTTCTTTTGGAGACTCTGTTGCAAAGTATAAACTGATCGACCCTTTTTGTTTGTTCTATCTCAAGCACGTCAAGGGGAATACAGATAATCCATCTTACTGGCAAACGAATGAAAAAGCCCCTTCTATCATATCCTGGATGGGGCTGGCTTTCGAAGATTTGTGCTGGAACCACGTAAGACAGATAAAGCGGGCTTTGGGAATAGACGGAGTCATTACCCGGGAATCTCCTTGGAACATTGCTTCTGAAAAGAAAAATGAAGGACCAAGGATAGACTTGATCATAAACCGCGACGACCGCTTCATATGCCTGTGCGAAATGAAATTTTCGCTTGGATTGTTTGAAGTGCAAAAGGCCTATAACCAGACACTTATGGAGCGAATGAATAAAGTACAAGAAATCATCGGGAATAAGAAGACAGTAATGTCGGTGCTGGTCACGACGTATGGCCTAAAGAGAAACGAGTATGCCTCACGCTTCGACAAAGTCGTAACAATGGAAGACCTTTTCCAAAAGTAATCCACGTCCTCCACTAGACATCCCCGCTAGTGCTATTCACCCGCGCGGGCACGATTCCGGGTCCCTACAAACTCAACTGATAACTTCCGCCATCGACGGGAGCGGAGAGTCCGACTCCGGTGTAGTGCCAGACGGCTATCGGGATTTCTTCCTTTCCGACAGGGAATTCACTGTATTCTTCCAGGGACAGAGGATAGGACGTTTTGACATTGATGACTATGGCGATGGCGCCCTTTGCGGCGGCGGTCGCGACTTTCTGCGAAATGCTGTAGTCTATGGGACCGTCCAGGTAGTAGGGATGCGTGACGGACACGATTTTGCCGGAGACGTTCTTGCCTTCATAATCCTCAGGCTTTCCTTCGGCATTCAGGAAAAAAACTTGCAAAGATCCTTTTTCCGAGAGTTTCGTGAAGGCATCCAGGGAACTCGGCGGTGCCGACAGGCCTTGGGTCCGGAAACCCTTTTCGAAACCAATGTAAAAAAGCGGGGATTCGGCGACTTTAACCGGCTTCTCAGGAATAGTGAGACTGCCGCCGTATTCCGGATAATCCTCAGACTTGATCCTGATTTTAGCGCTTTTGTCCGTAACTTCGGAAAAGACATAATTCACTGTGCCCCAGGATTCTTTCACCTCAAGATGATATTCGCCGTTAATCTTGCGTCCAGTATATGGAGCGACATTAGCGCTATGTACCAGGTAGGTAGCTTCGGGATAATCAACCCAGCTATTCGAGACATAAGTCATCTTCCCGCCCTTTAGCGAGAAATCGATGTATTCCGGAGAAGACTCGGGGTCTTCCGGAACATAATACCACTGCTTGGCGACGGGAGAAAGGTCAACCGCCGAGGGGCCATCTGAATCCTGCGGCTTCCTGCAGGCGGCAAGAGCCAAAATGGCCATAAAAACGAATAATAGTTTCTCCATATCAATATAAACTCAGAACACAAACTTCAATCCTCAGAACCTGTAGCACAGCCCCAGGCCGGCGGGGGCCAAAGAAACAGCGAGGCCTTGGTTGTAATTGTCCCGGATGCTCTTCATATGGCCATTGCCGATGCAGAACAAGGGGATGCCGGCACCCAGGCACAACACTCCGGCCCCAGACATTATCTTTGTAAGGTTGTACGCTGTATTCATCTTCTCCCACTTCTCCGGTTCCAGTTCAGCCTGCGGCCACTCGGAAGTCAAGGCAGTAATGTATCCATACATCCCCCAAGCCAGCAGCCCCGAGCCCACGGCCATCAGGGGAATGCCGGCCGACCTCATCGACACCGCCGGTTTCCATCTTTCCCGGTAAACTTCCTCGCCGAGGACCGCGATTATGGACTCACTCGTCTTCAATTTGACTCCATTAAGGACCAGAGTCCCGTTTTTCAGGACCAGGGTGTCGTCATTACCGCCCACCTTCTGGGCCGCCGCCGTCCACGCCGTGACAAGCAGCAGAAAAACAATTGCAAAACTTCTCATATGACAAAGGTATTAAAAAAATCATTAGATTTGCACTTATGAAAACATACTCTCGCACAATTCCCGCAATACTTCTTGCCGCCCTGGCGCTCGCCTGCAGCAGCCCGTCGAAAAACAGCAAGGTCGTTTCGACCGAATCCGACGACGCCTCGTCCATAGTCTATTTCACCAAAGAAATCAGCCCGGAAAGCCTTGTCAAGGTCTATGAGGCCCTCGGTGTCAAACAGGAGGGACGCATTGCCGTGAAGATTTCCACGGGAGAATCGGCCAAGTCCAACAATCTCTCGCCGGAACTTATCGCGCCCCTGGTGAAAAAAGTGGGCGGGACCCTCGTGGAATGCAACACGGCCTATGGCGGCAGCCGCTCGAACACCGCCTCGCACCGTGCTGAAATTGCCCAGCGCGGCTACAACGAAGTCGCCACCGTGGACATAATGGACGAAGAAGGCGAGATAAAAATCCCCGTCAAGGATACAAAATGGATCCAGTACGACATCGTCGGCTCCCATATCCAGAACTATGACTGTATGATCAATCTGGCCCATTTCAAAGGACACGCGATGGGCGGCTTCGGCGGAGTGCTGAAAAATGCCTCCATCGGCGTGGCCTCCTCCAACGGCAAGGTCAATATCCATTCGGCCGGAACGCACGAGCAGGCCGAAGCGAACGGCGACCTCCACGCGCCGGCAGGATGGTTCCTCTCCCCCGAAAAGAACACCCCCTTCATCGAGTCTATGGCCGCCGCGGCGCACGCTGTCCACGACTACTTCAAAGGAAAAGTGGTCTATATCGACGTAATGAACAATCTCTCAATCGATTGCGACTGCGACGGCAACCCGCACGCCCCCACCATCAAGGACATCGGCATCGCCGCCTCGCTGGACCCCGTCGCCCTGGACAAATTCTGCATAGACAAGGTCTTTGCCATCCCTGCCGACAAGGACAACGACACCAAGGCACTCATCGAGCGCATCCAAAACCGCCACGGCATCCGCATCCTCTACCGCGCCGAAGAAAACGGCCTGGGCTCCACCAGCTATAAGGTCGTGGAACTGGACTGACTACGAGTTACTTGCGTCAGCCGCTTATACGGTTTTGGCGCGGCAAAAATTGCGTAACTTCGCACTTGCAATGGCAGACAATTACTTGGAAAAGCGGCAGGAAGAACTTGCCCATTATAAAAAGAAAGTAATCCATCGCAGCAATCCCTCCCTGGATACGCTGCTTCACCGCAATCGCAGTTACCGTGGCTTCGACCCCTCGCGAGAGGTCACCGAGGCGGAACTGATGTCACTCCTTTCCGTTATCCCGCTGACGGCTTCCGGGATGAACCGACAACCCCTGCGCTTCCGCCTCGTCACTGCAGAGAAGGCCCCTCTGGTATGGCCCCACATAAGCCTGGGCGCTGCGCTTGAGGAGGAGCATCTGCCCAAAGCCGGAACGGAGCCCCGCGCCTTTATCATTGTCTGCAGCGCCGTCGCGGAGGATAAAGTGGTGGACATAGACCTGGGTTTTGCGGCTCAGAGCATCCTCCTGAAGGCCGTGGAAAGCGGCCTTGGCGGTGTCTTCATCCTCAATTTCAGGAAAGAGGCGCTGCAGGAGGCGCTGGAACTTCCGCTGCCGCCGCTCGCAGTCATAGCCATCGGAAAACCCGCGGAGCGAATCTTCCTCCTGCCAGTTTCCAGTCCAGACGAAAGCCTCTCTTACTATCGCAAGGACGGCAACCACTATGTTCCTAAATTACAAGCGGAAAGCCTACTGATCTGACCCGGCTCCCTTATTTCCCTTCCTCACGCTGCTTCCGTTTCCGTCTTCGCTGTTCGCGGTTAGCCATCTCTGACTCAAGCACTTCCACTACGGCATCCGTCATCTCGTCAGACCACGTCCTCCCCGAAAAAGCGGCATCCGACCACGGGCATAATTCTTTGTAATCCGAATCAAAGACAATCGTATAAGGAGGGCCGCAGCGGTCATTTACGGACATAAACAACTTGCGACCGTCGCCTAGCAGTCTTGCAGGCCATTTCACGTCCGGGTCGTCGATATGGTCATAGATTTCCTTCGTAATCTCATACAAGGTGCAGTTGACCCCGCCGCCTGTTTGAGCCGTGTACAATCCTCTCTGAGGATCATAGCAACACTTCCATCCGGGTCCTTCTTTGAATTCCATATATATAAACTTACTACCATAGCAAAGATAAGCATTTCCCGGAGATTTCGGCTATGCCTTTGAGCGGAGTGCAGGCAATGGGAAAATTATCGAACCATTTTTGAGGATTTGATGAAGGTGTATCTGTTTGGTTTACAGCTCTATTGTTCGTCTGGTTTTGAAAATGGAAGTTCTTCTGGAGACTGAATATGGTCAATGGCTTTCTCCGGTGAAACTACACTCCGACCAAGCCGTTTCTCTACCTCTTTTCGGGCCGATTTAGCCACCTCGGCACCTTCTTTGGCGATGCCGGCATTTTCGGCAAGCCCTTCCGGATCACGCTGCTTGCTGATTTCTGTGGCGGTTTCCTCAGCCAGAGCATTGAGCAGCAGCTCCATATTGGTCATATTGTCCCGGAGGTTTTCCTTGGTCAGCCCCTTGTATCTCTTATACTCGCGTGTAGTCATTCCGCTCCAGGTTTTGGACATCAAATCGGTCAGAAAAGCGAAATCTACTTCTTTTGTGACGCCGCCACGTTTCCACTCATCCGTGAGTCCTTTGCGGATTTCGATGGTTTTGATTCGTTGGTTTATCCAAGCCTCCGAGTATCCCAATCGGCGATAATCTGCTGTGGCCTGGTCAATGCTGCGCTCCGGGTCGATTGCCTGGTTGATGCGCTCCGCTGCGACCTGGGCCATCCAAACCTTGATAGGTTCAGCCTTCTTGGAGGGGATAGACTCAATAATACGGAACATCAATGTCATATCTGCGACATCAGTAGCACGTCGCTTCCCATCTTCGGCAACCAATTTCAACCGGTTACATTTTGTAACCAGTTCACTTCCTTCCTTTATCATCCTGCTTTTCAGGACTTTCCAATAATTCCGAGCCCTTTCTTTAGTGGGTTGATTGGTAAGCACTCCGCAAACATCCACAATTGAAAAGAACCACTCCTGCTTCTCTTCATCCCAGGCTGTGCGAATCTTCTTGGTCTCAAACAACTGAATTTTTTCTATATCGGACATAACGACAACGTTTTCCACAAAGATAATCGAAGAAACTTGCATAATCAAGCAATTACAAGCTTGTAATCACTTGGAAATGTCGATTGTTTTGATAAACAATTTGTTTTCATGGATAAAAAGGTATTTGGGTTAACTCATCCACGAAATTGGCCCGTTTTATGGACGAAAAGAGCCGCCTAAAAAGGCGGCCTTTGAGTGAAGTGCGGACGAAGGGACAATTATCGAACCAATTTTGAAGAGCTGAGGGCTGTGTATTTGTTGGGATTGCAGGTTAATCATTAATCTGACAAAATAGCCATCAGTTCGGTGTTGAACCAGATATACTCCTTGCCGATTCGCTCTTTTGTGAGAAGACCCAGGCCCTCCAGCTGACTGAGGTACTTTTTGGCCGTATTTACGCTCTTAATTGTATTCGAAAGCAGATTCTTGGGACGGATGTAGGGCTGTTCGAACAGCTTGGAAAGGTTGAGTCTGGCCAGAGAGAGTTTGTTCTCCAGGATGAGTCTTTCCGTCTTTTCCATCAAAGAACGGATACGGTTTATCTTATCAATAGTATATTCCGATGTTTGTGAAACGGCTTCGAGCATGTAAAGAATCCACGCCTTCCAGTCCCTGAGTCCCGTCACGCTGTTAAGGGCGTAGTAGTATGCATCTTTGTTCTGGAGGATATAGGCGCTCAGGTATAGGATGGGTAGGTCCAGAAGCCCCTTTTGGATCAAATAGATAATGCATAGGATTCGGCCTGTCCTGCCATTGCCGTCCCGGAATGGATGGATGGCTTCAAACTGATAGTGAGCCATTGCCATTTTGAGGAGCGGATCAACGGGGTAGGCTGAATCGTCGTTCAGAAAGTCAATCCAGTCGGCCATCTTTTTTTCTACTACTCCTTTCCCTCT
>JAEEGL017109359.1_pt1 | contig 68952 bp, 54 predicted proteins | sample 9134231 | NCBI WGS metagenome assembly JAEEGL01 (sample SAMN16246548, study PRJNA631951) | gut metagenome | biome: gut microbiome; feature: rumen; material: fiber-attached | host: Bos | place: Iran: Karaj | collected 2018-10 | reverse complement strand
CAAACACCGCCGCAAAGAACTGCCTGCTCACCAAAGAGGTCTGTCTCTGTCTGTGTTCTGAAGGTTGTCTCAAGAGGACCTGCTCTTGCTCCGCCGATTCCTGCGCCGTAAGCGAGTGCAAGATCAAGTGCCTTACCTGTAGCGTCCTGCTCAACAGCTACAAGACAAGGTGTTCCCTTACCTGCCTGATACTCGCTTCTTACTGTATGACCGGGAGCCTTGGGAGCGATCATGGTAACGTCTACGTCCTTAGGAGCCTTGATAAGACCAAAGTGAACGTTGAAGCCATGTGCAAACATGAGCATGTTGCCGGGCTCAAGATTGGGCTCGATGTCCTCTTTGTACATCTTAGCCTGCTTCTCGTCATTGATGAGGATCATGATGATATCAGCCTTCTTGGCAGCTTCTGCCGTGTTATAAACTGTAAGTCCCTGAGCCTCAGCCTTGGCCTTGCTCTTTGATCCCTCATAAAGACCTATGATAACATTGCAACCGGAATCCTTTAAGTTAAGGGCGTGAGCATGTCCCTGTGAGCCATAGCCGATAATAGCGATTGTCTTGCCCTCCAGAAGTGAAAGGTTACAATCTTCCTGATAAAAAATACGTGCATCCTGTGACATTTGTTTTTCCTCCATATTTGTATTTTATGATCAGTCATCAATGTAGATGACTTTATCAGTACCTCTTCCAAGACCGGCAATTCCGGTTCTTGCAAGCTCCAGGATCTCAAATCCCTCAAGGAGCTTCAAAAAGGCGTCCACTTTGGACTGGGAGCCTGTCATCTCGATTATCAGAGAATCAGGGCTTACATCGACAATATTGCCTCTGAAGATATTGGCTGTGGCAAGTACGCTCTGCCTCTTGTCTGCGGCAGCTCTTATCTTGACCAGAGCCAGTTCTCTGTAAACACTCTCATCCGGTACCAGCTCATGTATATCCCTTACATCAACGAGCTTCGATACCTGCTTCTCAATCTGATCAAGGATGACGTCATCACCGGAAGCCACGATCGTGATGCGTGTGAATCTCGGATCTGCTGTGACGCCGGCAGTGATGCTCTCAATGTTATATCCCCTTCGCGAAAACAGTCCTGAAATCCTTGAAAGAACGCCGGAAGTGTTATCGACGATCAACTGGAAAACTTTCTTTCGCATATCAATTCTCCTCCTAATAAAAGCCCAGTATTTAAAAATTATAACACTCTTAATTCATAAGTCAACAATTTAACCCGCTAAACTTTAAACTGTTACTCTTGCACAGTGGTAAAGTGCCTGTCAAAATACTTTTCCGAAATAATCTCACCTTCATCATCAAACACGATAATCTGAACGTCACAGCGATAACGATCCTCCATGTCAAAGAGATTATCGTCATAGTTGCCGTTAAAATAAAAGGCATTGAAATTACTAAGGCCTATGTACTCCCCGGGACCGTTTAGGGTCTCTATTCCACTGTCCTGGGATTCTCCGGCTCTTTCAAATACCGTTTCTTCGCCGTCTATGTGCTGTTTGAGAAGAAAATACGGACCGCCCAGATTCCCTGCTTCGTATGCTTTTCTGGTTCCCGACAGCCTTTCTGTCATCGCAATTATTATGTCATCCTTAAATGCGCCGGCATTTCCCCTTATGAGAAGCGCAAAATTGCATTTATTCATATCCAGGTATCCGAGAGTCATGTAGAGGTCTTCCTCGTCAAGCAGCATTTCGTTTCTGTACTCTTTGAGGAAATCTGCAGCCTCTTCATATAGCCCGTATCCATCCTCGCCCCTGTGGTCAGCAAGGTTATCATGCTCTGACAGGATTTTTCCCAGATAAGTTGTTATCCTGCTCATGCCGAATTCATTGACGTGCGAGTCATCGCTCATGTCAAATTCAATGTTGACGACATCGCCATTCTCTTCAAGAAGATCGATAAATTCTATGTCATATTTTTGCGCGATCTTTTTGCCAAAGTTGATTGCCTGGTAATCCTCATAATAAGAGCCTCCCATGGGCATAAATGTGAGAACCACGTCAATATCCTCACTTTGGCACTCAGATATTAGTTTGCCCAGGTACCTTATGCTCTCTGTCTCCTCTTCAAAATTTCCGGACTTATCTTCCGGCTCAAACATGTTGTAGTCGGTGATCATGCGCCTGTTGGCTTCAGCCCCCAGCAGATAATCAGAATCGCCAAACTGCGCATCCTTCACAAAGTCATCTTTTATAAGACCATTCCATCTTCCGTGATAGAGCGAAAAATCACAATAAAACTCCATCCTTCTGTCAAAAGAGCTGATCAGATCGTTAATGGCTTCTGCCTTCAGAGCGTTAAGCGGCCAGATATCCATATTGGTATGAAGAAGTGACACCGAGTTGTCCGCCTGTTTCTTGTCCTCAGGACCGTTCATGATGTCTACAAAGTGATAATCCCTGTCGAGCGACCAAAGATCCATTACAACACATTTCGGTTTGAAATACTGGCGAGCAAGTCTGTAAGTCCAGTAGGACTCGGGAATGATTCCGCCGGGCTTCGCGAAATTGTAGGATGTTATTCCGGTTTCATCATACAGCTGGGCGGGACTTACAGAATTGAGCATATGCGATGAACCCAGGAATATCACGTCAACTTTGTCCGCGTTTTCTATGAAATCCGCATATTTTCTGTCACTGTCTTTTCTCTGAAGAATGCCTGCCGCCCCGCTTACAATCAGACATGTAAGCAGACAGAACGCAGCGATAAAACATATTTTTTGCACAAGATTGTTTTTATTTTTATCATTATTCATCTCTTATACCCTTGTATTTCAGAACTGGAAGTATATAAAGCTTGTCGCGTCGTATCCTGTTCCCCAGATACCGAAAATAAGTATGGCAGCAAGTCCAAGGCTGAGTACCAGTACTCTGCACCAGGCATCCTGTTTCATTATCACATTCCTTATCACGATGCCTCTCTTTTTCTGTATGTCAGCCCACAAAAGCAAAAGGATACAGATAACCATGAACCAGAATTCCCTTGCTCCCATTCCCAGCTCATATAAAGATCCGTCAAACAGTATCCATGGATTATGCACTGTAAATATGGATTTTATCGCGGTAAAAGCCTCAGCAATTGTCTGCGCCCTGAAGAATATCCATGCAAAGTCAACAAGGACAAATGTCACAAGCATTGATGCAATCCTGTGTCCTATCGAATTGCGGTTCAGGGAAAAGATGCGCACCAGCCTGTCGCGAAGCGGCATCAATGCCTCTCCAACGACCTGATACAGACCGTTTAAACCTCCCCATAGCACAAAGGAGAGCTCCGCTCCGTGCCAGAGACCGCTGACGAGAAATACGATCATCTTGTTGATATACTTTCTGACCGTCCCCTTTCTGCTTCCACCGAGGGGGATATACAGATAGTCCTTAAACCAGGATGTGAGTGATATATGCCATCTTCTCCAGAACTCGCCTGTGGTGGTTGACAGATACGGAGCGTTGAAATTCTCCATTATCTCAATGCCAAGTATCCTGGCGGCTCCGACCGCAATAGTCGAGTAACCGGCAAAGTCGCAGTATATCTGCACCGCAAATAAAACAGTGGCTATCAGAACATACATCCCCTTATAGGTGCTGAGGTCAGAGTAAACAGCGTCGACAAATACAGCGATCCTGTCAGCACAGACAGTCTTGAGAAAGTACCCCCACATCATCACCATGGAGCCGTCCAAAGCCCTCTTTGCATCGAATTTCATGAAGAGGTTTAGCTGCCTGAGCAGATTTTTGGATCTCTCGATAGGACCCGCGACGAGCTGCGGAAAGAAAGACACATAGAGCGCGTAGGTAAAGAAATCTTTCTCCGAATATATATCGCCCCGATATACATCCATAGTGTAGCTAAGGGCCTGGAAGGTATAAAAAGATATTCCGACCGGCAGTATGATATCTGCCCGCGGAATCTCAAGAGCAATCTTAAAGGTGCCAAACAGTCCCTCTATGGTAGCAGCTGTGAAGTTGTAATACTTAAAGAAAAAGAGAACTCCAAGATTTATTATGAAACTGAGCGCCACAACAAGCTTCTTTTTGGAAACATCTTCCCTGAACCTGTCAATGAATATACCGCTGAGGTACGTGATCAGGGTCGATGAGAATAAAAGCAGCGCGTATTTGGCGTTCCAGCACATATAAAAGAAATAGCTGGCAAACAGAAGCCAGAATTTCTTAAGTTTATATGGCAGGATATAAAAAAGTATAAGTACCACCGGAAAAAAGATCAGAAACTGCAGGGAATTAAATACCATATTACTGCTCCTTGCACTTGGTCAGCGCAACGGTTCCGGTCCTCGCGATCTCAACTATGCTGACACTTTTAAGCATTTCAATAAAGAGCTCAATGCGCTCTGAGGTATCACAGATCTGGATCAGCATCATGTTCTTGGACATGTCAACTATCTGGGCATTCATGATCTGGCAGTTTTCCATGATGTCGCGCCTGTTCTCTTTGTTGTACTTAACCTTTATAAGCATGAGCTCCCTGTTTATACTCATGCTCTCCTTAAAGGTCTTGACCTTGATAACGTCAATCTTCTTGTTGAGCTGTTTCTCAATCTGCTCAATGGTGCGCTCATCACCGGTAGATACTATTGTCATGCAGGAAACGCCTCTGTCGGCTGTCTCTCCAACGACGAGTGAATCGATATTGAAATTCCTTCTGGCGAAAAGACCTGCCACCTTGGAAAGCACACCTGCTCTGTTTTCTACAAGAACCGAATAAATTCTCCTCATATAAATCACCTCGTAAGCGCCATAGGATCCACGATAACTTCAAGAAGCGCTGATCTGTCGTCTTTAAGGAAATGTTTAAGGATCTTATTTAAGTCATCTCTTCCGTCGGCTTTAAGATATTTCATACCGTATGCAGCCGCGATCAGAGATAGATCCGGATCGCCCTTAAGTTCAACCATCGAATAATTGTCATCATAGGCATAATGCTGATGCTCCCTTACCATGCCAAGATATCCGTTCTTCATCACTACAATCTTGACCGGAATATCATATTGCCTCATTGTGGCAAGTTCCATCATTGACATCTGGAAAGCGCCGTCTCCTATAACGGCGATCACCTGTTTTGAGCCGTCAGCGATTTTGGCTCCCATAGCGGCCGGGATCGAGTAACCCATGGTTCCCATACCGCCCGAAGTAAGAAATCTTCCTTCCCTTACTATGTGATATGAGCATGACCATATCTGGTTCTGTCCGACATCGGCAACATAGACTCCGTCCTTATCCATCTCATTTGAGAGCGCAACGATGAACTTCTCGGGATCCACATATTCCTCGCCGCACGGAATCCTTTTCTGCGCCATATCAATTTTATAAGTATTGAGTGTATCTATCCATTCCTTGTGGTCATCGGCATGATCATCAACAGCAAGGAAGTCCTCGAAAATGTTTTTGATATCTCCTACAAGCGGAATTGTCGGTCCTACGTTCTTGCCAATCTCGGCAGGATCGACATCGATATGTATCATGACCTTGTTCTCTGTTATGAGATCAGGTCTGTTTACAGCTCTGTCTGCCACCCTTGCGCCGACCATCAGAAGAAGATCGGATTCGTTCATAGCCTTGTTGGCAGAGGCTCTTCCGTTATTACCGACCATTCCGAAGTAAAGGGGATGCTCGGAAGGCATAACGCCTATCCCCATCATGGTTGATACGACAGGCACATCATTGAGCTGCGCAAATTTGATGATCTGCTGCGTCGCTCCGCTTAAATGCACTCCGCCTCCAACACAGATGATAGGTCTCTTGGCGCGTTCGACCTCTTTTATGACCTTCTTTATCTGTACCATATTGCCCTTGATCGTAGGCTTATAGGATCTCATGGAGATGCTCTCGGGGTACATGAACTTGTAAGGATATTCGGCCATCTGGACATCGATAGGTATGTCGATAAGCACAGGTCCTTTTCTGCCGCTACCTGCAATGTAGAATGCCTCCTTAAACACCTTGGGTATATCGGCGACATCCCTTACCAGATAGCTGTATTTGACAAAAGACTCAACGGCTCCGGTAATATCAGCTTCCTGGAAGACATCGCTTCCTATCATGTCGCTGTTCACCTGACCCGTTATTGCTACCATAGGTATGCTGTCGGCATAGGCTGTCGCTATCCCGGTAATGAGGTTTGTAGCGCCGGGGCCTGATGTTACGGCGCATACACCGACCTTACCGCTGACCCTCGCGTAGCCGCTCGCGCAGTGTGCAGCGTTCTGCTCTGTCCTTATGAGAACTGTCTTTATATCCGCATCGAGCATACAGTTCCAAAACGGATCAATGGCTACCCCCGAATAGCCGAAGATAACCTCTGTATTTTCCATTTCAAGGCATCTTACAATGACCTCTGCTCCTATCATATAATTCCTCCCTCAATCATCCTAAGTTTAATATCTCTTTTACGAGTCTGACCGTATCCGCAGCATCGGTTGAGTAACCGTCCGCACCTATCTCATCCGCGTACTCCTGTGTTACAACCGCTCCGCCGACTATTATTTTGCAGAGCAGGTTCATCTCTCTGGCATAGTCGATGACATTTTTCATCTCTCTCATCGTAGTTGTCATGAGCGCCGAAAGAGCTATTATACTGGCATTCTCCTCTTTAGCGACTCTGACTATCGTCTCCTTGGGAACATCTTTTCCCAGATCGATCACCTTAAAGCCGTAGTTCTTGAGCATCAGAGCCACGAGGTTCTTGCCGATGTCATGGATGTCGCCCATTACTGTCGCGATAATTATGGTCGGCATATCTTCGCCGACTGCCCCGTCTTTTTCCAGAAGGGGTTCCAAAACAGCTATAGACATCTTCATAGCCTCAGCTCCGGCAATCAGCTGCGGGAGAAAATATTTACCCTTGTCAAAGAGATCCCCTACTTCATTTATCGCCGGCATAAGAGCGTTATCCAGAATGTCTCTTGCCGGTATTCCGCCGTCAAGCGCAGACTTTGTATCTTTTTCTATGCTGCTCTTTATACCCTTAAGAACATCCTTTTTTATTATATCAATTATATCGGTTGTGCTCCCGACTTTATCCGAAACAGCACTTCCTTCCGAGCCTTTTTGCGGAGGAGTCTCTATCTTATTCATCTGCTCGATGTATCTGATATCCGCGCCTTCCTTATTCAGTAAAAGATCAGACGCAAACGCGGCATTTACAAGCATCTCCTGCGAAGGATTGGCAATTGCCATCGTAAGTCCCCTTGAAACTGCCATCGTCAGAAACGCAGTGTTCACGTTCATCCTCTGTGGCAGGCCAAAAGAAATATTGGACAGTCCGCAGATCGTCGCGAACCTTTTCCTGTAGCAGTATTCTATGGTCGAAAGAGTGTCCAGCGCCGCTTTCTTGTCGGCACCGACAGTGGCAACAAGTCCGTCGACAACTATATCCTCTCTGGTAAGCCCGGCTTCCTTTGCCATCTCATAGAGCTTTTCTATATTATCCGTCTTCTCATCAAGGCTTTTGGGAAGTCCCTCGGGGCTTAGCGGCAGAAGTACAAACATTGCTCCGTATTTTTTTGCAAGAGGAAGGAAACTCTCCGCTTTTCCCTTTTCCAGAGAAATGGAATTCATAAGTGCCCTTCCGGGGTAAATGCGAAGGGCTGCCTCCATAACCTCAGCACTTGAAGTATCAATGCAAAGAGGAAGGTCTGTTATGGTCGTGACCTCCTCTATTACCCTGAGCATCATCTCCTTCTCATCAATTCCGCCCATTCCAACATTTATATCAAGTACTGAAGCCCCGTCCCTCTCCTGGTCATAGGTGTATTCACGGACAAGATCAAGGCTTCCCTCCCTGAGCTGTGCCTGCAGCTTTTTCTTGCCTGTGGGATTTATCCTCTCTCCGACCACCATGAAAAGACCGTCAAGATCAAATGAAAGGCTCCTTCTCTCAGAACTTAGATACCTTCTTCCGGATATCTTTCTGCGAATGCTGTGCGCCTCAGAATCCCTCAGATCTTCAGGAGTTATGTTCTCATACCTGTCATGGATCAGTCTGATGAATTCGGGATCTGTGCCGCAGCATCCTCCGATAATGGATGCCCCTGCCAGAATGAGCCTGTTCATCTCATCTGTAAATGTCTCTTTGTCCATATCGTAATAGGTCTCGCCGTCAGGACCTGCCTTTGGAAGACCCGCGTTTGGCTTGGCGATGACCGGAATATCTGTCACAGAGGCTATCCTTCTGATAATGTCCTCCATTCTGTCAGGTCCTGCTCCGCAGTTAGCGCCTACGGCTGCTGCTCCCAGTGATTCGAGACAAATGGCACTTGCCTCAGGATCCGATCCGAAAAGTGTCCTTCCATCCGCCTCAAAGGTAAGAGTGACTATCACCGCGAGATCAGATACCTCTTTGGCAGCTATCAGGGCCGCCCTGCACTCCTGAAGACTCATCATCGTCTCTACAACAAGAATGTCACAACCGGCGTTTTCCAGTATCCTTATCTGCTCCTTATAGACTTCAACGAGCTCCTCAAAATCAAGATCTCCTATCGGTTTAAGCTGCCTTCCTGTCATCGTCAGGTCTCCGGCCACAAGTGCCCTGCCTGAAACAGCCTCTTTTGAGAGTGCAACCAGCTCGCTGTTGATCCTTACAATGTCATCTGAAAGGCCGTAATCAGAAAGCTTTATCCTGTTGCCTGTAAAAGTCGGTGCATATACGATGTCTGAACCCGCGTCGACATAGGCTCTTTGAAGATCTCTGAGGGCTGATCTGTGCTCAAGGATCCATGCCTCAGGGCAGACTCCGGCAGGAAGACCCGCCTTTATCAGATTGGTACCTGTGGCACCGTCAAGAAATCTTATTTTATTGTTACAAAAGCTTATAAATTCTTCTCTATTCATTAGTTCTCCGTCTCTTTTCAATAAACAGCGGAAGCATCCCGAAGACCAGCGTGCAGATCGCCATTACAATAAGCGGCTTCTGCCACATGGTGTAAAGAGGAATAATTCCATTTTGTGACATTATATCAAGAACTGCGATAATTAGAACATGGTAAAAATAAGCATTTGATGAAGCTCTTTTTCCAAGGTCGGATAAAAATCCACCAAAGTCTGCCTCAGATTCTGACAAAAACAGAAGTCCTGTCACGATTACCAGTGAGCCTAAATAGACCTCTTTTGCCCCAAATATCTTAAACTCAATGAAGCCAAGGATGATCCCGACAGCAATAGCTGCAAAAGACGGAATACGGAATTTTCCCATGGATTTTCTGTGGGTATCTGCAAAATCACCGAACAGGATTCCCAAGAGGACGAACGGTATACCCACAAACAGCCAGTTCCTGAGTACATACCAGGTGGAAATACTTATGTCAAAAGGCCTTATCGGATAATAAGTCTGAAGAAGTTCTCCAAAGTACAGGAAAAACAGGAGTATCGCGATCAGTCCCTTGTACCACTTCCTTAGAAAGGGCGCAAAGATAATGATGAGCAGATACACATAGATCAGCGCAAACAGATACCACATGTGATCAAAAACATAGGATCCGTCGTAAATAAAGCGCCCTGAGTTAAACATGAAAAAAGCTCTTGCCTCAAACGGATTGAATTTCATTGTGAGCCATTCATTGAAACTCATTCCCTGCAGCAGATTAAAAGCAAGAGAAAAGCAAAGATGTATCAGATAGACAACAGCAGTCATTTTCATAAGCTTAAAAAGGGATTTTTTTACTCTCTCTCTTATCACTTCCGGCGATGTTACTACAGATCCGTCCCTTAAGAGAAGCAAAAATCTCCCTGACACAGCAAAGAAAAATGGTACTGCAAATCTTGATATGCTAAGCACGATATCACCGAATGCTCCTCCAAAGGGGGCATGTATCGTAATCACAAAGAGACATGCTATGAACTTAAGTGCATATAAAAAGCGGTTCTCAGTCTTCATTGCTCTCGGTGTTTTCTGATTCTATCACGGAAAACTCATAGGAACTTTTTGTTTCTACAGAGATTCCTTCACCCTCCGGAACCTCTCCATGAAGTACCTCGAGCATTACAAGAACTCTGGAATTGGCTCTCTGATAGTACTGCGCAGCAAGCATCTCGCTGTCGGCGTCGAAATCTCCATCGTAAGCAAGATGGTAAAACTCATTGGCCTTCTGCATATACTCGGCAGCCTCTACCGCAATATCCGAGATGCCGTTAAACTGATCAGGGATTTCGATCTTGGACATGATGTCATAGACTTTATTCATCTCATCGAGATAGCCAAGGAGATCATCCGTTGCGCTGTCAGACTCCGGATCAATTGAATTGATCTTGTTGTCGTAGTCCGCAAGTCTGTCGTAGAAATCTGTCATATTTCTCTTGTAAGAGGCAAGTTCCGGGTCGTTTTTCTTCCCGCAGCCTGTCATAACAAGAAAAAGACATGATAATAATACTGTTAAGAAAATCCTTTTTTTCATACTCACTCCCTAAGTCCGGAATATTTGGATGCAGCTTTCAGTCTTGTAAGAGCTCTTGCAAGTCCTGCCTGCGACTTCTTAAACTCCTTGATAGACTGCTTCTGCTGAAGGTGTTCCATGGCAAACTCGTAGGCCTCCTGAGCCCTTCTTTTGTCGATATCTTCAGGTCTCTCAACGGTATTAACGAGCACAATGCACCTGTTGTCCGTAGTCACCTGTACCGAGCCAATGCTGACAACACCTATGAGCCATTTGTCATCCGGTTGTTTTATTTTGATAATTCCTTCATATATAGCAAGGATCATCTCCTCATGCCCGGCGAGTATTGCCAGTTCCCCATCATCACATGGAAGAATGATCTCCTGTGCTTCTCCATCATAAAAGATACCATTTGCAGACATTACCTGCAAATGAAATGTTCTTGTAAGTTTTGGACTCATTAGGTTACCCTTCGATTAGTTTAGCTTTCTCAATAACCTGCTCGATCGTTCCGACATTAAAGAACGCTGCCTCCGGATAAGCGTCCATGTCGCCTCCTATGATCGCCGTAAAGGCCCTTATGGTCTCTGAAAGCGGGACATACTCACCCTTAATGCCGGTAAATTTCTCAGCAACATGGAACGGCTGTGAGAAAAATCTCTGAATCTTTCTTGCCCTGTAAACAGTAGTCTTGTCCTCATCGGACAATTCATCCATTCCAAGGATCGCGATAATATCCTGAAGTTCCTTGTACTTCTGCAGAATCTCCAAAACCTTCATCGCTGTCTCATAGTGCACCTTGCCGACGATGTCCTCTTCAAGGATACGGCTCGAGGATTCAAGCGGATCAACGGCCGGGTATATTCCAAGCTCAACGATCTTTCTTGACAGAACCGTCGTTGCGTCAAGATGCGCAAATGTTGTAGCGGGCGCAGGATCTGTCAGGTCATCCGCAGGCACATAAACTGCCTGTACGCTCGTAACGCTTCCGTTTCTTGTAGATGCTATCCTCTCCTGGAGAAGTCCAAGGTCGGTTGCAAGTGTCGGCTGGTATCCGACTGCCGACGGCATTCTTCCAAGAAGTGATGATACTTCGGAACCCGCCTGAATAAACCTGAAAATATTATCTATAAAAAGAAGAACATCCTGCTGACACACGTCCCTGAAATATTCTGCCATGGTAAGCCCCGTCTCGGCAACCCTCATTCTTGCTCCGGGCGGTTCGTTCATCTGTCCGAATACCAGCGCAGTCTTATCTATTACGCCTGATGCCGTCATCTCTGACCAAAGGTCGTTACCCTCTCGGGATCTCTCTCCCACTCCTGTAAAAATCGAATATCCGCCGTGTTCAGTAGAGATATTCTGGATCAGTTCCTGGATAAGTACAGTCTTGCCGACACCGGCGCCGCCAAAGAGTCCAATCTTGCCGCCCTTTGCGTAGGGTGCAAGAAGGTCAATGACTTTTATACCTGTTTCAAGTATGTCCACTACAGGGCTCTGGTCGACGAGTTTAGGAGGTTTTCTGTGAATGGACCAGACATCGTCTCCCTTTACTTTCCCTTTTCCGTCTATTGGTTCACCAAGCACGTTAAAAAGCCTGCCGAGGACCTCTTTACCGACCGGTATGCTTATAGGTCCGCCGATGCGTCTTACTTCCATGTCTTTGGACAGCCCCTCAGAGTTGGTCATCATTATGCATCTGACCGTGTCCATTCCTATATGCTGGGATACTTCCATTATCCTCTTTTTATCATGGACAATGACTTCAAGGGCTTCGTTGATATAGGGCAGATTTCCATCCTCAAAGTGAACATCCACAACAGGTCCCATTACCTGCGATATTTTTCCGTTTTTCAAGACTGTTTTCCTTTCGATGCTTTGATTCTCTTTATCATCTTGGCTCCGCTGACAACCTCAGTTATCTCCCTTGTGATCTGAGCCTGTCTCTGCCTGTTGTAGCTCTTTTGCAGATCCGAGATCATGCTCTGCGCATTTTTGTTAGCAGCATCCATCGCCGTCATTCTTGAGTGCTGTACCGAGCAGAATGATTCAACAAGCGCTCCGTAAATGAAACTTGTGATGTAATTGGGCACTATATTATCAAGAATGGCTGAAGGACTTGGCTCCATCAGAAACTCATCAAAAATCTTGCCGGATTCGAGCGCCTGCCTCTGGATATCAGTAATAAGCTGAAGCGGCAGCAGCTTTTCATACCTGGTCTCGCAGCTTCCGCCCTTTATTGTTGTATAGACTATATAGAACTCGTCTATCTCCCTCTCATAGTAGTATTCAAGTATCTCTGCAGCTATCTTCCTGGCTCTGTGAAGAGTAGGATTCTGGGATGTGAAAAGAAATGATTCCTCTATCGGCATCTTCCTCGTCGCAAAGTGAAACCTTCCCAGCTCTCCTATCACAAACAATTTCCACTTGTCACCGTCGCCCAGTATATGCTCCTCGGCTGTCCTTATGACATTGTGATTAAAAGCGCCGGCAAGACCCTTGTCATCCGTAAAGATAATATATCCTCTTCTTCTCTCACTCTCAGGGATATCCGTCCTTGTCTCCAGGAAAATATTCTTGGTGTCCTGCGGAATATTGGAGACAACTCTCTCTATCATCGCCTTTGTGGCAAAAAAGAACGGCTCCGTGTCATCAAGCATCTTCTTTGCCTTCTGCAGCTTGGTTGAAGAAATAAGATACATGGCACTGGTTATTTTGAGCGTCTCATTGACACTGTTTATTCTGTCTCTTATCTCTTTAATATTTGCCAACTTTAAAACCTCATTTTGTCATTAAAAATATCCAGTGAATCAAGTATTCTCTTTCTGGTCTCATCAGAAAGAGAGCCGCTCTTTTCGATATCGGTACATATGTCGGGATGCTCCTTGTTAAAGAATGTAAGCATCTTTTCTTTGTACTGTCTGACCTTGGCGATCGGCACATGTTCCATCTTCCTGCCCTCTGCCGCAACCAGAATGATGACTTCCTCATGCATGGCAAGAGGATGCTCGAGAGGCTGCTTTAAGAGCTCCATCAGGATCGCTCCGTGGTTGAGCTGCGCTTTGGTTGTCTCATCAAGGTCAGCGCTGAACTGGGTAAATACTGCCATCTCCCTGTACTGCGCAAGATCGACCCTTATACTCCCCGCAGCTTTTTTCATGGCTTTGGTCTGCGCCGCCGAGCCGACACGGGAAACCGAAAGACCGACATTTACAGCAGGTCTCATACCTTCAAAAAACAGATCGCTCTCAAGGAATATCTGCCCGTCCGTGATAGAGATAACATTCGTGGGAATGTATGCGGATACATCCCCGTCCTGGGTCTCTACTATAGGCAGGGCCGTTATCGATCCGCCACCCATCTCTGAGGAGAGCTTGCTGGATCTCTCAAGAAGCCTTGAGTGCAGATAAAAGACATCTCCTGGATACGCTTCACGTCCCGGCGGTCTCTCAAGCAGGAGTGATATAGCCCTGTACGCAACTGCATGTTTGGACAGGTCGTCATAGACTATAAGGACATCTCTTCCCTGCTTCATAAAATACTCACCGATAGCAGTTCCGGAATAAGGCGCTATGTACTGAAGCGGAGCTGCATCCGAAGCTGTTGAGCTCACAACTATCGAATAGTCCATCGCACCTGCTTTTTTAAGTGTCTGTATTATCTTGGCAACCGAAGATGCCTTTTGTCCTATCGCAACATAGATGCACAGCACATCCTTGCCCTTCTGGTTAAGGATAGTGTCGATGGCAATGGAAGTCTTGCCTGTCTGCCTGTCACCTATGATAAGTTCACGCTGTCCTCTTCCGATCGGGAACATTGTGTCTATCGAAAGTATACCCGTCTCAAGAGGTTCATTGACGGACTGCCTGTCGACTATGCCCGGTGCCGGTCTCTCAATAGCCCTGTAATCGGACTCCTTGATATCTCCAAGACCGTCTATAGGCGCTCCGAGCGCATCGACAATTCTTCCGATAAATGCGTCGCCTACAGGTACACCGGCTTCCTTATAGGTTCTTACAGCCCTGCTCCCCTGCCTTATACCTGCGTCGTCGCCAAAGAGAATGCATCCGATCTGATCACTTCTGATGTCCTGGACCATTCCCTTAGTTCCGTCTTCAAATTCAATTATCTCGCCAAAAAAGGCGTGCCCAATGCCGTCTATATTGGCTATTCCGTCTCCTACCCAGGTTACGCTTCCCACTTCTCTGCCCATGGCAGTAAGCTCAAAGTCATCGACCTTCTGCTTGAACATGGAGATAATGCTTCCCATATCAGCATCGGTCTTCCTGGTCTTTACGCTGTTAAGATCAAGGCGCAATTGCTTGGCGCGCCCGGCATCGCTCCAGTCGTACTCGTAATTGGCATAAGAGACAATAAAGCCGCCGCCTACAGATTTATCATGGACAGCTTCAATTTCAATAATATCTGCGCCTGACTTCTCACACAAAAGATCACGGATTTTTTCCATCTGCTCAGCAGTTGGCGCAGTGCCGGCATATCTAAGTACTGCTTTCTGATCGTTACTCATTTTTTAATGTAACCGCCTCATTTATAAATTTGTCATAGAGTTTAGCATCATCCGTTTCGTTGTGCTTGCTTGCTGCGATCTTGGCAGCTGCTTCTATGACCATGTCCTTCAGTTCCGCGGAATATGCTTCTTTTGCTCTCTGAGACTCAACCTTAGCCGTATACTTTGCCTCGGTTATTATCTGGTCGCCCTTCTTTCTGGCGTCCTCAACAATTCGCTCGTACTCCTCATATCCCTGCTTTTTGATATCAGAAAGGATCCTGACCTTTTCTTCATCGGCAAGAGTTATCTTTTCCTCATATTCCTTTTTGGAGGCGCGTGCTTCTTCTATTGCTATATCCGCCGCACTGGTAGCGCTGTCAACCTCTTCCTGCCTTGCCTTTATTATCTCGTCCACCCTGCCGAACAGAAATTTCTTAAACGCGAAGTACAGTATAAGAAGGTTTAATACAATGCATAAAATATTGAAAACACTTATACTTAACACGATATCCCCCTCTTATGAGAACAGAATTATCATTATCGCTACAACAAATCCATAAATAGCAGTTGCCTCGGCAAGAGCACAACCAAGCAGAAGCAGCTTCATTATCTTGCCGTCTGCCTCTGGCTGACGAGCTACTGCGTCTGTTGCCTTCGCAGTGGCAATACCTATCCCGATTCCTGCTCCGATTCCGGTAAATGCTGCAATAGCAGCTCCAAGGGCTGTAAGATTCATTTTTGTATCCTCCTTTAATGGTCAGTTATTCAACAGCTTCTTTAAGATAAAGTGATGTAAGAAAGCAAAATACATATGCCTGGATGGCTCCGTCAAAAAGATCAAAGTATAGACTCAGAGCTGCCGGAAGCGCTATGGGCATCACATGCTTTATTAGCTCCATGATAACAGTCGCTCCAAGGACATTTCCGAACAGTCGCATGCAAAGAGACAGAGGGCGTATAAAGAGTTCCAGCACGTTCATGGGCGCTATTACCGGCATTGGCTCAGCAAAGCCCTTTACCCACTTACCGGGTCCCTTCTTTACGATGCCTGCGCTCTCGACCAGAACTATGCTCATCACGGAAAGAGCGATAGTCACATTAAGATCCATAGTCGGCGGTACGAGTCCAAAAAGTCCGACCATATTGGAAATACCGATAAATATGAGCACGGTTATTATATAGTCGCTGTAACCTATAGCCTCTTCTCCGAGCATCCCTGCTGCAGCGGAGCGGAGCCACAAAACCGCGGCTTCAAGCGCAGCCTGACGCCTCGAGATTCCATGTACCTTCATATTCCTCGTGAGCAGGATCATCAGAAGTATGCACACCAGAGTAATCCCGAACGATATGACAACGGATTTGTTCAGATCAAAAAACCCATTCCCAAACGGAACATGGATCAGCGTCTTATCTTCCATCAGAAGTTCTTTTAACAGTTCTTTCATTCCTTGAGATCCTCTTTTTCTTCAGAAGCCTCTTCCTGTGCAGAATCTGCTTCCCGGTCCTCTTTTTCAGAATCATCTGAAGCATCGGACTCTTTGGCTTGTGAATCCGTGTTATCAGCCGAAGCAGGGGCATCTTCCGACGTTTTATCAGTGTCCGAAGCTTCTCCTTTTTCCACGGTGCTCTTTTGGGGAGCATCCTCTTCAGAGTCATCATAAAACAGCTGCTCTTTGGAATCGATCCTGGCTGTGACGATTTCCCTGACATCTTCGAGCATCTTCTTTGCCTTTTTATGATTTCTGACAATCAAAACAACATTAATTACTATTATTGCAAGTATTAGAATTATTACAAGTACTACGAGCACATAAAGTAAAATTCCCAGCTTAACAACCCCTCTGTACCCATATAGAAGTGAAAAAGTATTCCCTTCGATATCATACACCTTATACTTGCCCATAGTGTCAGAAGGTTTAAGCTCTCTCATCCCGTTGTCGGTCTCAAGGAAGAGAGCAAAATCAACGTTGCTGAACTTGCCGATCTTGCTGCCTATCAGTTTGCTGTAGTCATCAACCGGTTTAAATCTTACCTTGTGGCTCTGACTTCCATCGTCCGGAACCGTGACATCGAGTTTCTCAATGAGGGTGATGTCCCCGTCATCAGCCTTTTCCTCAGCTGCAAATACGGTTCTTTCAACTTTAAGTTCGTCTTCTTCCCTGAAGAGTCCGTCTACCAGAAGATCCGACATATAAAGGTCATTATTGGGATTGTCTGTGGTTATTGTAGTCCGATACCTCTTGTAGGTCGCATTTACCGTAATATCATTTTTAAGGCTGTCAACCCCGTCTACGTCCCAGTCAGCATAAAAGCCCTCTTTCACTTCCACTGAAGGGAACTCACTCTTATCAAGTTTATCACCATATTTCTTGTTAATACTGCCAATCAGTTTACTTCCGCCCTCGATGTCATCATCATTTAGAATAAACCTGACGCTGAGACTGCTGAATTCTCCGGGTATGCCGGTCTGCATTTTGACATCTTCTGATGACTTGCTGCTCTCAGTGCTGACATTTATAGCCTCGGAACCTGCTTCATTGGCATCTGCTTCTTCCCCGTCAACATCATTGCCTGCGTCAGCCTTATCAAAAAGCTTGTTGTTTATAATATCGCTGTAGCTTACAGGCTCTGCCTTGAGGCTGTAGCTCACCCTGTCTATTCCGGCGAGATCATCACTTACAAAATAGTTCTCTCTTATTTCACCCTGCTCATCAACATGCCCTGCTATTGCGCCGAACCAATTCGTGGCATTGTCAACCGTGACAAGTGAAAGACATTTCCTTATATTCTTGCCGTCACCAGCAATTCCTCCGACATAGCTCGTGCCTACGAGCTCGCCTTTTGCGAAGGACTCAAGAATGTATGACATCGATGCTCCTGCGACTCCGCCAACATAGTTTCCGCTTGTCGACTCGATTTTGGCATAGTTGCCGCAGGATAAGACTGTTCCCATTTCCTGTTTGCCGCAGATTCCTCCCGTGTAGTCCTTAAATCCCCTGGCTATACCGTAGTTGCGGTTGTCTCTTAGAACACACTTGGTTATGAAGGAAGTATTGAGCTTGGTATCTTTAATACCTGTGAGCTGACTCTCCTTATCAAAATCATATTCTATTGCCATAGTACCTGCAATACCGGAAGTATTAATATCTCCCTCACAGGTACCGAAATTGAGACATGAATCTATGGTCGCATCCGTTGTGTACGCGGCCTCAGAGAGAGACTCATCACTGAAAATGTTGTTGTAATCCTTCTCAAGAACACCGTCAATAGCGTCGGTGTAGAGCATCAGTATATTGTTGAACTGGTCGGACAGCTCCTGAAGGTCTTCAATAAGAACTCCCGACGCGTTGTTAACTTCGCTGTTTAAGAGTCCAAAGTTGTCGTTCATGCCCTGCATGTTGTCAGCAAGACTGGTGGTATGCGCCCTGTATTCATCACTGAGTGTAGGCATCGCAAAATCTCCTGCCCCGGAGAGCCCTCTTGCTATGCTCCTTGCTGACTTGAGACTTCCGGTCAGATCTGAGGTCGCCTCTTCAAAAGAGTTTACCGCAGACTGGGCATCAGATCTGGCTGTGTCAGTCATATCCTGAAGATGTCTGTAGGTAAGTTCTATTATAGTCTGTGAAGCAGCCTCTGCATCTGCTTCAATATCATTGCCGCCGTATCCGGGCGGTGAGACATAATACTCTTTGACATATTCTTCTGCATTTTTGACGGCATGTGCTTTGGCGAGCTTGCGCAGTTTTTTATCCTTATCCGCCTGATCGCCGTCATCTTCGCTTGGGAAATCACTGTATGAATCATCCGATTCATAGTGTACCCATTCTCCCTGCCAGAGAGTGATTCCGCTTCCGGAGCCATCGCTGCCTGTCAGATCGGCATAGGCATCAGCGCCGTCGTAAGGATCCTCAAAATCATCGTCAGATCTTCGGAATTTGAGGTCGGATGAAAAGAGATTCGCGTTATTGTGGATAAACTCATTGTAGTACGGCGTATAAGCATAGTCATAGAGTTCTGACCTCTGCGCTTCAATGCTGTCAAGGGCGTCGTGTGCCCTGTCATAATCCTCCTTTTCGCCATCGCTCAGATACTGATAGATATCGATGTCCTTAACGGTATCATGAATATCCGATATGGTATCTTCAGTGTTTTCCGCAGCCGATACCGACTGGTCCATAAATCCGCCTTCTTTTGATGCCTCATCGATCACATAGTCTATTCTCGATATTGCACTGTTGGTCGCGCCCGCGACGCCGTTTATAAAGTCAACGGTCCCACTTGCGATGAATCTTGTATCATCAACTGCTCCGGCTGTAAATTTCTGTATTACAGCGAGTCTCTGCGAAACAGTGTCAGACTGCCTTTTGGCATCATTTAAAGTGGCAGAAACAGTGTCATGGAGCTTTGAAATTGCTTCGCTAAGCTGATAAGCGATATCAGAGCTGAGGTCCACTGTGATATAGGGCTCAGCCTGTCCGCATATACCTCCTATGTCTTTTCTTCCCTTTACCGCAGCGTTGTTGGAGCAGCTTACAAGATACCCCGACTGTCTTCCCGCGATGCCTCCGATATTGTAGCCAACATGCTCATACCCGGTCTCTCCATTGTTGATGCTCCTTGAGATAATACCGATGGAAAGCCCCGCGATCCCGCCGACATCGGATATTGTCGAATCGAGAGATGCGGTATCTTCGCTTCCGGACCTGTTCTTGATGAAATTCATGACAGTATTCAGCATCTCAAGCGCATCAATGGATATTCCCGAATCATATATTGATGTATTGATATTGCCGTTGTTGATACAGTTTGCAATATTGCCCATGTTCTCACCGGCAATTCCGCCGACAAAATGGGTCCCATTTACATAGCCCTCATTGGAGCAGAAAGCAATTTCCCCCGAGAGCTCATTGATGCCAACCAGTCCGCCTATATAGTCAACACCCCGTACAACTCCCTTGAAGGAACAGTCTCTTATTACTCCGCTGTTTTCACCGGCAAGTCCTCCGATTATCACATTATCCGAACCGGTTATGACCGAGCCGGTAATATTAAGGTTCTTTACGGCAGCGTTTTTCCCGAGACGGCTGAAAAAGCCTGCGTAAGAAATATCGTCGGTGATGTTAAGCTCTTTTATCGAGTGTCCTTGCCCATCGAAAATTCCGTCAAAGTATGGTATCCCCGAAAACTCTTTGCCAATGAGATCTATGTCCTGTGTAAGGACTACGACCTTGTTGGCAGACCAGGTATCAAGTCTGCATTTGGCAGCAAGATCAATGAGATCACCGGCGGAACTTATTCTTATCTCCTCGTAGTCGTCGGGTATGATAAGTTCGATCTCTTCCCTTATGTCTTCATCGACGTCTTCCTCTTCAGATAACGCTCTTTCCTGAGTGCCGGTCGACATCGACTCCACAGGTATCGCCTCAAACAGAGGCTCTTTCGTCTCTTCATTTTCATTGTTTTCGGCAAAAGATACAACCACAGATCCCGCAAGTACAAAGACAGCTGTAAGAATGGATACAATTCTCTTTTTCATATCACACGCCCTCCTTAGGAACATCATCGGGAGTGGCATCCTCCTCATCCACATCAAGGACTTTTAAGTCATCATTGTCGATATACGCGCTTACGTTACCTCTCACATAAGCATGTACGACACCGTTTACAAAGCCGTTGATCTTGCCGTTCACAAGACCATCGACACGCATTCTTCCATAGATCTGCTTGGTCTGAAGCGGCATGTTCATAACAAAGGCAGTCAGCTCTATCACCTTATCGCCGACAAGCAGTATCTGCGGAAGCACAAACATGGTGATCAGAATGGATATGATGGTTCCTCTTCCGAGGCACTTGCCTATGCCATAGATCGCGCAGTCCGAAGTCATCTTACCTATAAGGGTTCCTGCCACCGCGAGCATGGTCCCGGAAGTTATGATCGTAGGGAAAGAAAGGTTCATGGTCTCAATAATTGCATCTCTCTTGCCCATTTTGCCTCTCAGCTCAGTATATCTTCCGGCAATTACGATGGCGTAATCGATATTGGCACCCATCTGGATAGAGCTGACGATCAGGTAGCCCAGGAAAAAGAGATTGTCATGCATGATCGCGGGAAAAGAGAAGTTTATCCAGATACATCCTTGAATGACTGCAATAAGCAGAACAGGCATTCCCGCAGATTTGAAGGTAAAGAGGAGCACGACCAAAACCGCGAGTATGGAAATCACACTCGTTACTGTGTTATCCCTCGAAAAGCACTTTTTGAGATCGAGTTGGCTGACAGATTCTCCTACTACAAATATCTTGTCAGCGTCATAGAATTTCTCGGTGGTCTCGTGAAGCTGATGGATGAAATCAAATGTCTCCTCAGACTCCTCCGGAAGTGTTGTATAGACAAGAATTCTGGAGTACTCAGGACCCTGAAGCTGTTTCTTGGCGAAATTCATCATTCTGTTGGCATCTTCGAGCCTGGTCATGAGCTCGTCATCGAGAGTCACATATCCGTCTTCAACCTCCTTATAGACAAACATAAACATATCTATAAGCGGAACGCTGTAATTCGCCAGGCCGTTGACCACCTTGGAATATGCTTCATCATTTACTGCATAAGCAGTGTAAATAAGCTCTGAAATTTCATAATCAATATCAAGAAGTTCCGAAAACTGACGGGGCGTGAGCTTATCTGTGAGGGTATATCCGTTTAAAGCCTCGGTGTTCGCAAGTCCTGTTATCGATGAAACACTTGTGTTCAGCATAAGTTCATCAATAAGCTCTTTCTCCCTGTCATAATCACCCGAAGGAAAAACAAGAGCCATCATGTTGTCAGACCTGAAGTTCTCCTTCTGCATGTTCTGCGCGGCCTGGACATCGTTTATAAGCGGAGGGGTTATCTTGGAATAGCCGTATACATAGGGTGTGCCGGCAGATATCCTGCTCGCTGCTATTATCGCCACTAGAAAAAGAGGTGCCATGATGAATCTTGAAGCATAGGCAAATTTACCCACAAAAGGAATTTGCGGTATAAAGTTCTTGTGCTGAGTCTTCTCCATAGGAACGGCAAAGAGCATAATTATTCCGGGCATCAGAATGAATACCGACAAAAGGCTGAGGATAATAGCCTTTATCAGAACAATTCCCATGTCTTTGCCGATGCCAAACTGCATGAAAAGCATTGCAACAAGACCGCCGATTGTAGTCAGGGAACTTCCCGTGATCTCGGGAATGGATTTGGTGAGAGCAAGGATGCATGCCTCACGCGACGCAAGCTCCTCATGCTCCTCTTTATATCTGTTCAGGAAGATTACCGCGTAGTCGACCGACAACGCGAGCTGAAGTACTATGGTAACCGAATCCGAAACAAAAGAAATTGTACCCAGAAGGAAATTAGTTCCCATCTGAAGAAGCGCTGCACTTCCGAAGGTCAGCAAAAGAACCGGCACCTCGGCATAAGCCTGCGATGTCAGCAAGAGAACAGCCACTACTATTATGACAACCAGTATGGATATTACGCCCATCTCTTTGTCAATAAGTTCTGACTGGGTATCTCCGAGAGTTGTGGAAATATAAGAATCATAAGAACTGAAATACTCGCGTACTTCATCAAGAAGTTCAAGGCACCTGTCATCGCTCTGATCATACTCGAACGTAACCTTGATAAGCGCTGAGCCGTTATTGTAATGCTCATCGGTATCGTCGACATCCGCTGAGAACACTCCGTCTATGCCCTCAAGATAATCCTTTATTTTGAGTGCCTGATCATAAGAGATATTTGCAACCATGACATCTACAGTGCCATAGGTTGTGAACTGTTCTTCCATAAGATCAAGTCCCTGCCTTGTCTCAGATTTCGAAGGCAGGTACTTGTCAAGTTTGTTTTCAACTGAAACCCAATTTCGTGATATTGCGGAAAAGATACAAAGAATAATGTAGATAAGGAAAAAGAGATTTCGTTTATCAACGATAAACGTGCATATCTTAAGCATCAGGCTGTTGCCGGCCTTTTTTGATTTACTCATAGCCACCCCCTAAAACTTAAATATGCAATTAATAATACACCATATTGAGTATTAATACTACCCATCCATCAATATATTGTATATTAAATTTTCCCTATGTCATATTTTACACTGTATTTATTATTGTTCTTCTCATCCTTCCATTTCGAAATTATATCCTGCGCAAAAAGATCCAGGGATCCGGTATTGTCCTCAGGAAATACTATTGCCAGAACCCTTCCCACACCATCAATGCAAACAATGTCATTGCCTGAAAGACTGCCTGCAAGAATGTCAGCAAGTTTTTTTACATCATCGTCTTCAACAGAATCATCAGAAGATATCTCAAAGTGAATCATCGTTGACTCAAGGCGCCCGCCGAGCGACAGCCTCTTAATGATCCTGTAGACATCTTCTATGCTGTTGTAATCAAGAAGATATGCTCCGTTTGCCGGACCTCTCTCAGCCATGATCTTCTTTAGTCCTGCAAGCCCTCCTGAAGCGCTTTGATTAACGACTGCGGATTTTGATCCTTCATCCGAAGAAAAAATGGCATAGGCATGCTTTCCATTGTCTTTTGCCTCATAAAGTGCCTTATCAGCCTTTCCAAAGAGCTCATGGAAATCAGTTCCCTCCTGAGGAACCATGACCGCGCCTATCGATACACCAATAGGTATCTTCATGTCTTTACCCAGATAAGTCTTCGCCGCCTTAAGTATCTCGTTATTAAGGAATCTTGTCTTATCATCAACGACTACTTCCCTCGTTGCGTTACGCAGGAAAGCAAGAAACTCATCTCCGCCGATTCTGCACAGAAGGTCCTCTTCTCTTGTACAGGTCCTGAGAAGCTGAGCCATTATCATAAGAATCTTGTCTCCCATTGCATGACCGTATATATCATTGACAGGCTTGAAGCTGTCAAGATCAAGTATCATCAAAATACCGCTTTCATAACTGCATGCCCTTGTAAACTCCGTCTCGGCTCCTCTCTTGTTGAGAAGACCTGTAAGAGGATCCGTTGTTGCTGCATTCTGCCATCTCTCAAGGTTATTGGCATTCTGTATAAGGTATCCTATAGCCCATCCTATATATAGCACAAGCGCAGCGCATACCAAATAAAAATACAACCTGAAATATGGACGCTCGTACAGCATCGAGTCTTTTTCAACTACAAACATCTCCTCTCTCTGCAGCGTTGTGCCGGATGAGTCATACACCTGGACATGAAGTATGTACCTGCCATACTGCAGGTTCGTGAAGATAAGATTCTGCATGTCGTTCTGATAGCAGTAGATTCCCTGATCTTCAACGCCCTCAAGGAAAATGTGAATATAAGGATTGGACATCGTATAGTTCAGGATCGCTACATCAAACTGTATACGTCCCGTTGTCGCCGGTATATGATAAACCCCGTCAAAGGGTTTGATGTGCCTGTCACCGACAATCAGGTCTGAGATTCTGATCTTGTACGCTTTGTTATACGAATCATAATTATCCAGATCTATTCTCCTGGCTCCGTCAGTACAGCACAGGTATAGCTTGCCGTCGCTGAAAGCAAAATATGAGTTGGCTGTAAGCGACCCTCTCAGTCCACTGTTTCTGTTGAGAAGTCTGTAATTGTAATCTCCGTCTCCGATAAGCTCCAACTCATTGACAATAAAGATTCCCGCGCTGGACATAACCCAGGCGTTTTCTTTTCCGTCGATAAACACATCGTAATTGTTATTATATGGGAAATTCTCCAGCCTCTTTATAACGCCGTCTTCCGCATAGTAAAGAGAGTTACTTGTCACATACAGATATCCTTTCTGACAGGGAATAATCTTCATGACAACAAGCGAATTAAGGCCGTCATCCTCATCGATGCAGTCAACAATCCTGTTGTTTTCAACGACATAGATGCCGGAGCCGTCGGAGCCCATAAACAGCCTTCCGCTCTCAGTGTCTTCCATCACACAGAGAACAGGAGCTGATATTCCCGATTGCTCTCCAAGCTTAGTCACAATCCTTTCGTCTCTTATGAAATTCACTCCCGAATTGCTGACCGCGATTATACGGCCGTCTGAAAGTTCCTGGCAGAGCCTGAATCTGTCGCCCTCAGCGCCACCGCTTTTGGAATTAAATGTCTTAATGGAGTCATCCGTTTTCAGCTCAATAAGCCCATTATCGCCATAGGTTGAAAACCACAGATTCCCCTTGCTGTCATTCATGATATGTCTTATTCTGATATTTTTCAGATATTGCGGCTTGGGGATAGGAACAGAGTAAAACGTCTTAAGATCAATTGTAACAAGACCGCTGCCTGTTGCAGCATATAAAAGTCCATCCTTGATCAGACAGGTATTTGTAACTTCCGGTACAATCTTGGCTCTTGAGAAGAGATCTTCAAAAGGATTCCATGTAAACCTCATGACGCCCTGCTTACTTGAAGCAAACCATATATTTCCCTGATAATCGATAAGGCAGTTATCAATCGAGGTATTAAAATTCACGCTTGTCATATCAGTGACAACGCCTTTTTTGTTGATAAAACCTATTCCGTTTTCGCAGCATACAAAATACCCCCCGTATTCCTGTGAGTACGAAAGGTCGTTAAAGTATTTTAAGGTATCGGAATAATACTTGCTGCTGATCTCTGCCCTTCCCTCACGGACAGTCAGAAGTCCTGAAATATTTGAAGATGTACCGAATACGAAATTTCCATCACCGGAATCATCTATCGCCGTGAAATTGCCTGCAAAGTAAAATCTGACCTTATCGTCTTCTATAAGAATCAGTGTTCCGTCCGTTTTGATGGCTCCGACCATGTTTCCGCTGCTAGCAAGTTTTTCAATCCCATGGAGGCTCTTCTCCTTAAAGACAGACAATTCCCTGCTCTTGTTGATCAGGCAGAGATCAGAAATTGTTGCGACAAGTATATTTCCTTTTGAATCTTCTGTTATGGCTCTTATGGAATTGGAAGAAAGCCCTTCCTGTACAGTATAAAACACGATCGTGTCATACTCAGGGTTATAACAGGCAACACCTGTGTCGTTTGTTCCGATCCAAAGATTACCCTTGGAGTCCACAAACAGGTCCATTACATTCTTTATCCTGGCATCAAGTTTCATCGGATAAAACCTGTATCCGTCATATCTGTAAATCCCGGAATAGGTCCCAACCCAGATATAGCCGTCATCGGTCTGCTCAACAGCGTTTATCTCAACAGATTCAAGTCCGTCTTCGGTGTCGTATACTTCACCTGTATATTCACTTGCAAAATCAACCGCCAGAGCCTTGTCAGAGGGTATTAACGAAAGTGCCAGAGGAACGATCACGATCCCTGCAATGAATTTTGGTTTAAAGATAGTTATGACTTTTTTCGAAATCTTTATAAGTCCGAGCGCAGCAAAAAAACTCAGAGTCTTATCTGGAAAATCAATAAAAAACTCTGCGATAAAGGTGTTTATTATGGGTACACTTATTCCGTGTGAGAGCATATCAATCACAGCGTCTCCCCACATATTTCCGGTTTTCCCATCAAATATCACAAGGTTAAGGGGAGAAGAAACAAGCGCTGCGATGAGCCCTGTCGTGACCGCCGCTGAACATATAACAAAAGCACCGGGCTTTTTTCTTGGAAAAAAAAGCCCGATGAGAATTCCAAGACATACCGATACAACCATGTATGGTAATGAAGCCACATCTATTGACGTGACGAACATTATCGTATTTGTTATTGCACCACAAATACCGCCACCTAAGGCGCCAAGCTCTATGGCAGCAACAATTGTTCCTACCGAGTCAAGCCATACCGGCAAATGAAAGTTAAGTGCAAAGTTTCTGCCCAGATTATTAATCGTCACACATATGATGATAAGGACCCATGTCTGCCATCTTTTAATCTTTTCCATATCATCCTCTGAAGTATCGGATCAAAGACTACTCTTCATCATCTTCGTCCATTTCAACTCCAATATGATCAAAGAGGTACTGGAGAACATCGCCGGTAAATCTCTTCGCCGAAAAAGCAATTAATCTTGAACCGTCAGAAGGAGCGTCCTCTCTTACTACATCAGCATACATGATCATAGTCTCTGCTACAACGATAACGTCCCTGCCAAGAAGCGAAGGTGTCTTGTCATCTACCACTATCGCAAGTCCGAGAGGCGAAATGTTCTTGACTCTGCCATAGTATTTATCCTCAGTTTCCCTGTCAACGATCACACTGTTTGCATCATAGTCTACACGGTTTATTTTCCTGCGTTCTTCCATTTTGCACCTCTTTATCCAAAATTGATTACTAATAATATGGTACAACTACGCAAATATATACACAACGACTATTATTAAATTTTAGTTTTTTTTAATGTTTAATCCCGTCAATTTTTAAAACTGTGCACCGGAGCCGGGATCCTGCCTTTTCTATTGACAAATTCATCACATGAAAAGCTGTTTACAGGCATAATGGGCGCATATCCAAGGAGTCCGCCGAATTCCACAGTTTCTCCCACATCCTTGCCTACAACAGGTATGAGCCTTACAGCTGTCGTCTTCTGGTTGATCATACCTATCGCCATCTCATCAGCTATGATTCCGGCGATCGTGGTGTCCTTTGTATCACCCGGTATTGCTATCATGTCAAGACCTACCGAGCATACACAGGTCATGGCTTCAAGCTTCTCAAGTGTGAGAGCACCTGCTTCCACTGCGCCGATCATTCCGCGGTCTTCACTCACAGGGATAAATGCTCCTGAGAGACCTCCGACATATGACGATGCCATCACACCGCCCTTTTTGACCTGATCATTTAAAAGCGCGAGAGCCGCCGTTGTACCGGGTGCCCCTGCATGCTCAACTCCTATTTCATGGAGAATATCCGCAACACTGTCTCCGATCGCCGGAGTGGGCGCTAGTGACAAATCTATTATGCCAAACGGGACTCCAAGCCTCTTTGAAGCTTCCTGAGCAACAAGCTGTCCCACTCTGGTAACCTTAAAAGCTGTCTTTTTGATGGTCTCACAGAGTACTTCGAAGCTCTCACCCCTCACCTTCTCAAGGGCAGTCTTGACAACTCCCGGTCCGCTGACACCGACATTTATGATCTTGTCCGCTTCTGTAACGCCGTGAAAAGCTCCGGCCATAAACGGATTGTCATCAGGCGCATTGCAAAAGATCACAAGCTTGGCACATCCGAGAGAGTCCTTGTCCTTTGTTGCCTCGGCGGTTTGTTTGACAATACTGCCCATCAGCCTTACAGCATCCATGTTTATGCCGGTTCTTGTCGAGCCTACATTTATCGAAGAGCATACAACCTCGGTGCATGACAGTGCTGCAGGGATTGATTCTATGAGCAGCCTGTCCGCCTCTGTCATTCCTTTGCTGACAAGCGCGGAATAGCCACCTATAAAATTAACGCCAACATCCCTGGCAACTTTATCCAGAGTTTTGGCGATCTTAACAAAATCTTCTTTTGTCTTGCACGCAGATCCACCCACAAGCGCAATCGGAGTTACAGAGATCCTCTTGTTGACTATTGGAACTCCAAACTCCCTCGCTATCTGATCTCCGGTACTTACAAGATCCTTGGCGGTCTCATATATCTTGTTGTATATTTTGTCGCATAGTCTGTCCGGATCCGAGTCGATACAGTCAAGAAGGCTTATGCCAAGGGTGATTGTCCTGACATCGAGATTCTCCTTCTCGATCATCTCATTGGTCTCTACGACTTCTCGTATATTAATCATTTTTCAACACTCCTCTTAGATTTATATCCTGTGCATGGAGTCAAATATCTCTTCCTTCTGACACTTGATAACAACACCAATATTCATGCCAAGTTCCTCAAGATCATCTGCAACCTTGTTGAACTCCTTATCAGTTCCCGACATATCAACAATCATCATCATATTGAAATAGCCGCTTACTATCGTCTGGGAAATATCAAGAATATTGATATAAGAATCCGCGAGATAAGTACACACCTTGGCGATTATCCCCACTGTATCTTTGCCAACTACCGTTATGATCGTTCTGTTCATAATCTCCTCCCGTTTTTCAAAACTCTATAACAGGTGACAGAGAAGATCTCTCTGCCACCATGATATTGAAATCATTGCCATGAAACGGATTGTCTCCCATCTCTATTCCGACTCTCACTGTCTCATAGGCAAGTTCAGGCATATTGTTTTCTTTGGACAGATGCCCAAGAAATACTCCCTTTATTCTGTTGCTTAAAAGCCTGCACAAGAGCTCCGAGCTCTTGTCATTGGAAAGATGTCCTTTATTGCCAAGGATCCTGGACTTAAGATAATACGGATAAGGACCGGTCTGAAGCATCCTCACGTCATGATTTGCCTCGAGGAGAAGCGCGTCACATCCCTCAAGGCATTTTACAGTATATTCATCATAACATCCAAGATCTGTCGCTATCCCTATTTTGCTGTTGCCGCAAAGTACCCTGTAGCCACACGGTTCAAGCGCATCATGGCTTATTCTCATAGGATTTATGATCATATCTCCCACTACCACTGCCTGATCCGCACATACTCTCACAAATTGCGCATCAGTCATCTCTCCCTTTTTGTCAGTCTGCCTGATGCCCTCAATGGTGCCGGCAGTCGCGTACACCGGAATGTCATTTTTTTTAAGAATAGTCCTGATTGCTGATATATGGTCAGTGTGCTCATGGGTTACAAATATCGCGCTTATATCCTGAAGCGAAAGGTCAAGCTCCTTAAGCCCTTCCTCAATTCGCTTTTTGCTCACTCCCGCATCAACAAGAATATGCGTGTTGTCTGAGCCGACATAGGTGCAGTTGCCGCTGCTACCACTGGCTATGCTGGTAAATCTCATTTCCAATAAACCTCTATCTTGTCCCCCTCTTTAATCGGCTGCATATAGTCAGGTGTTGCTCCGTTAAGGGTAGTTACGATCGACCTTCCGTTTGGCTTTGAAAGATCAAAGTCGATTGCGTCAAATATATCCACAAATATATAAGTGGACTTGCCATGCAGTGTAACTGCTTCGTTGTTGACAATGACATGAAGATCACGTGCGAGGATATTCCTCACGGGAGCTTCTTCCTTCACAGCCATCTCTTTCTCATAGGCTCCGTCGTCGTCCGGAAGATCGTCAAATGAGATCTGCCCGTTCTTGTCGGACTTGAGTTTCATCTCACTGTCAATATTTTCATAGGCCTCCTCATTAGCCTGACTTATTGCGATCTCGTCAGCGTCAGGGAAATCCTTGTAGTAATCCATTATAGCTTCTTCCTGATCCTTGAACTCAACCTTGAAGTTCTCGTACACAGGAGTGTTCGCGTCGCCTCTCTCGTTGTTGACCACGATAACGGTATCTTCGGTGATCTCGATATCCATGAGCTCTGCTATCTGTGCCGCAGTGTTGTAGTCAAGGACTCTTACTTCATCACCTGTGTGTATGCTGTAATAGCCGGTCTGAAGCTGACCGTTTACGGTGGCGTATCTGGAGGCTTCTATATTCTTGCCATTTACATTGACATTGAACTTCGTCTTAAATTCGGGAATGCTGTCAATTGATGCCTTGCCCGGCGCGCCCGCAGTCGAAGGTGTAACTTCGATGATATCGTTGGCTCTTATCTTGGTGTGGATATCTGCCGGCTTGCCGTTTAAGGAAATGACAGCAGCTTCACCGGGCTCCCCCCTTGATGTTCTCTCTTTGCCATTTACGGTATACCTAAGCTCCTCGCCTCTTTTGGGGAACAGGTCTTCATTGGGGAACGATGCCTGCATCGCGGCGTCGACAATCTGAAGCTTGCCGTTGTCATATATCTTGGTCTGTGCTCCGTTAAAGGAAACAAAGATAAAGTTGTTGGCTTCCTCATAAAAACTTATGCAGATACCAAGTGGTGTTACAAGAAGTGAATCCCTGTCAATACCATCATTGTTGAGGAAAGTGATGTCTTTCATTACTTCCTCGCCCCTCAGGGCAACTCTCTCCTCAGGGATATCCATGTCTTTGGCAATTGCCTTTGTATATCCGGGAACACATCCGCCGCCACCGACAACAAATATAGCGCTGACAGGCTTGTCGCCGTTAAGCTTCTTAATCTCCTCGGTGACCTTAAGTGCCATCTCATCAACCTTGGGCTTGATGATCCTTGCGATCTCCTTGGCTGTTATGACCTTCTTCAGCCCCATGATATCAATGTATTCAACCTTATCATCGTGACTTGCCTTTATTTTGATCTCATCAGCGGAGTTGAAGTCAACAAGACAGTGCTGCGCTATTATCTCCGTGATGTCATCACCTGCGATAGGAAGCATTCCATAGGCTGTGATCGAACCGTCATCCGTCACACAAATATCGGAAGTTCCGGCTCCCACGTCTACGAGTGCAAGGTTCAGCATCCTGAACCTGTCGGGAATGGCAACCATCATAGCAGCGATAGGCTCGAGTGTAAGATTGGCGACCTTGAGATCAGCCCTCTCACATGCCTTGTAAAGACCGTCCACGCAATCGTCCGGAAGGAATGTGGCGATCAGCTCAACACTGACTTTGCCTGCGTTGTGACCCTCAAGATTGGCGATCTGATATCCGTCAAGGTAGTAGTGCATGACAGAATATCCAACCAGATAGAACTTCAGGTTGGATGTGTTTTTATCGAGGAATTCTCTGTATGCCTTCTCAACGGCACCCGAATCAAGATTATAAATATCCTCATCGGTGATCGTATGACCGTCGGGATATTCATAGTCATAAGTTGTCCTTACTGTCTGAAGGACACGTCCGGCAGCCGCTATACATACATCGGTAAGATGAATGTCGGTCTGCTGCTCAAGTCTCCCGGTAACCTTTTTGATCGTGGCACCAACCTTGCCGATGTCATGGATCTGACCGTCGAGCATGGCTCTTGTCTCATGCTTCTCAACTGCCTGGGCTATTACATTGAATTTGCCCTCATTCATGTAGCCGACAGTTCCGACGACGCTTCTGGTTCCGATATCAAGACCGTAAACCACTTTCTGTTCCACTTGTTCTAAGCTTGCCATTGTTTTTCCACTCCCCAATTCTGTTATCTATCTGCAGTGCAGCTTCTTTGGTGCTACCACTGTTGTCAATGCAAAAATCAGCATGCTTTCTAAACTCATCATCGCCCAGCTGACTTCTGAAAATATTGTCTATCTTTTCGTCAGTATAGCCCCTGGACGCCTTCAGCCTCTCTCTCCTGATATTCTCATCGGCATATACATACCACAGTTCATCCACCAGAGCCTCATAGCCGTTTTCTATCAAAAGAGCTGCCTCAACAAACACAAAGTCTTTTTCATTTTTCTCTCTGTGTTCTTCTATAGTTTTAATAATATAATCATTTACAAGAGGATGCAAAATGTTATTGACTTTATCAAGAAGTTCTTTGCTCCCAAAGATCGCTGCCGCCATTCTTGACCTGTCGATCTCTTCGTCATCTCCAAGGATCTCTTTTCCCAAAAGGTCTGTGAGCCTTTCGTAGGCCGGATACCCCTTTTTCTTGATCGTGTTGGCGACTTCATCGGCAAGAATTATAAGGCAGTTGTAGTTCTTACCTATATAATCAAGCACGGTACTCTTTCCTGCGCCGACTCCTCCGGTAACTCCTATGATATTGCATTTTCCCTGTTTTAGATTATTTTGCTTCATACCAGTCACTTCCCGTGTGGCAGTCAACTTCCATAGGCACCGAGAGCTTAACCGCGTTCTCCATCTCCTGTTTAAGGATATCTCCCACTATGGAAATCTCGTCAGGTGCCGTCTCAATAACGAGTTCGTCATGGATCTGAAGTATAAGCCTGGACTTGCGATCTTCTTTCTTTAATCTGAAAAAGACGTCTATCATGGCTATCTTCATGATATCGGCAGCGGTACCCTGAATGGGCGCGTTCATAGCCACCCTCTCGCCGAACTGTTTGACGTTGAAATTGGATGCCTTAAGTTCAGGGATCGGACGTCTTCTGCCGAACATTGTTATGCTGTAGCCCTTGTTCCTGGCATCCTGAATAACCCTGTTCTGATAGTTCCTGACGCCCGGATAGGTCTCGAAATACTTATCCATATACTCCTTGGCCTCTCCCACGGAAATCGAGAGATCCTGGGACAAGCCAAAAGAACTGATTCCATATACGATTCCGAAGTTGACAGCCTTGGCATTGCGCCTCTGAAGCGGCGTCACCTCGTCAAAAGGCACATGAAAGACCTTGGATGCCGTTATCGCATGGATGTCATCACCCTCGTGGTACGCGGCGATTAGCCCCTCATCTTCTGACATATGGGCGAGGATGCGAAGCTCGATCTGAGAGTAATCCGCATCGGAAAAGACATATCCCTCCTTCGGAACAAATACCTTCCTAATGAGTCTTCCAAGCTCGGTTCTCATGGGAATATTCTGGAGGTTAGGCTCTGTTGAGCTTATGCGGCCTGTCGCTGTTATCGTCTGGTTGAAACTTGTATGGATCCTGTCGTCATCCTCGATAAATGCCAAAAGTCCATCCGCATAAGTCGATTTGAGCTTGGCAAGTCCCCTGTATTCAAGGATATCAGCGACTATAGCGTGGTCAGGAGCTAGTTTCTCGAGCACGTCTGCCGCAGTGGAATATCCCGATTTGGTCTTTTTCTCGGCAGGCAGACCAAGCTTCTCAAAAAGTATCTCTCCGAGCTGTTTGGGTGAGTTGATATTAAAGCTCTGACCCGCGGCCTCATAGATTGCATTTTCAAGCTCGCCGATACGGCCGCTTAGCCTGTCGCCGTATTCCTTAAGAGCCTCCCTTTTGGCTATTATGCCCTCTTTTTCCATTGCATAGAGTATATATGACAGAGGCATTTCAATATTGTAAAAGAGATTCTCCATCTCATATTTTGACAGTTTTTTTCTGATAAGAGGCGCTGAAGCGCAGCAAAGAAAAGCTACTTTTGCAGCGTAATCGGCTACTACAGATTCATCAGATTCGCTAAAGAGTTTCTTTTCAAAGATATCTGATCTCTTTTGCATGGGAATGCCAAGATATTCCTGAGAAATATCCCACGGCTCATAATCGTTCTTAAGCGGGTTGCCCAGATATGCTCCAATAAGAACATCAAAGCATCTTGGCTTATCAAGATATGATCTGTCACCCTCGTCATAGCCCTGGGTTCGCTCACTTATCTCTAATGGCTCAAAATATCTGTAGCTCTCTTTGATATCAAAGGTTGCAAGAGAAACAGCGCCGCTTAACTCTTCAAGCTTTTTACCAAGGTAATCTTCGGTTATGAAATTTATGACCGGGATATAGTAAACATATTCGAGATCATAGGTAAAGGCAAGCCCAAGTGGCGGTCTTCTTTTGCTGCTGTTTTCTGACGGCTTGTCGGCAACAAAGTAAAAGCCTGCATATCTGTCAGGTTTTTCTTTGCCATATTCCAAAGCGCCTCTGAAGATCTCCTCAACCTCCTGAAGATCTGAAGTTACCTTGAGATTGTATGTGAATTTCGGAATGTTAACAGCCTTGCCCGATGGTGAGAGCATATCAAGGATTCCTGCAAGCGCTTTTGCCTGATCCTCTGAAAGAGCAGTCTCTGAATCAGTGCTGATGGAGACCTCATTTAGAATTTTCTTAAAAGAATCTATCTGCCATCTGACAGACTCCGAATACTCTTCATCACCTATAAACGATATCTGAGCTGTATCGTAACTACCTGACAGGATAAGTTCTTTTAGTTTATAACATGCACCATAGAGACCATTGATCCTATGTCCGTCATTGTCTGTAAAAGCCGGAACGGCATCATTCGCCTCACATACCAGTCTGTCTGCGCTTATAGTAAGTTTTCTATCAGGCATAACTCCCCCAAACACTTAGAAAAACGTGCCCAAAGCTTTCTTCAGAGCACGATTGATAGCAGTATGCAGGCACCAAACATCACCGCAACCGCAATTTCAAGAACATAGCTAAATATAACCAAATACCTTCTGGCATGAAGACGCTTTTTGGCATCTGAAAGAAGGACGCTCAGTTCATTGCTGAGATTAAAGGTATTGCCGTCCTCAAGCCTCTTCATTCCTACCATGACCAGGAACTGAATGGTAAGTTCCTCTCTGCACTCGTGACAGCTCTCTACATGGTTGAGGAATTCAGATAATTCCCTGTTATCCAGATCATCATCAAGAAATGCAGGTATCAGTTTTTCTATATCTTTACAGGTCATATACAATCCTTGCTGATTCAGATAAATTGTAACTGTCCGACAAAAGAAAGCCGGACAAATCATCAATATCTAGTATAAAACGCGCACAAAAATATACATTTCTACAAAATATAGAATACTACAAGTAGGTGCTTTTTACAATATAAAAAAAGGAGCTGTGGCTTCTCATTACTGAGGTCACGGCTCCTTTAATCGTCATACACAGATAAACTTTTTTGTTATACAGTTTAAATAATTTTCATGGATCTCAAAAATCCTATCCTTCCTGTAAACAATTTGCGATATTTTTGTATCAGACTATTGGGGACATTGATAACAAGCTTTTTTGATGTCCCGGTTATGGCATTTGCCTCAATATCCACAACTGACTTTGCATTGATATTGAGCTTTTTAAGCCTCTTGCAGTCCTTGAACGCATATTTTTCAATCTCATCCATACTCTTGGGAAGTGTGATCTCTTCAAGCTTTGTACATTTCCTGAAGCAGCTTGCCCCCAATTCCTCAAGGCCTTTTCCTATCCTGACCTTCTTGAGATTGGTGCAGCCATAGAATGCATAGCTCTCAATTGACTGGACTGAATTGGGTATTGTTAGGCTCTGAATTGTTGTATCCTTGTAGAATGCCTTATCTCCTATCGATGTGACTTTATACTTAACGCCGCCAATCTTGACAGTTCCCGGGATGACAACCTCTTTAAGCTTCTGATTGCAGGATACAAGCTCTAGCTCATGGTCCTCAGAATCCGTAACTGTATAGTTGAAGCTCCTGGAGACAAAAGTCTCTCCATCATCCAGGGTATGTCCGGAACCCTTTATGATCTTAAAGGAACAGGATGCGCTGTCGCAGTAATATCCTTTCCCTATTACCGTAACAACTCCTATGCCAAGGTTTTTATTATTTGAATATACCACCCTGTAATCGACTCTTTTTTCAAGTGTTTTGCCATTGACTGTGACAGATGTTACGGATGGCTTCTTCTCTGAGCCGTCGTACATGAATACAGATTCATTAAGAGTTATATGTGCATCTCTGACAGACATCTTTATTGTAAACGGCAGATTAACTTCCCCGGTAAAATTACCACGACCTGTTATCGTCGCATTTCCCTGTCCGGGATTTATGTTGTCAGAATATTTGACAGTATAATCAGTTCCTTTTACAAGCGTCTTTCCGTTAAACTTAAGTGTGGGTAATGGCTGTTTTTCCTGTCCATCATATAACATTTCATTATCACTGAGTGAACATGTTACATCTACAAGATAACGTGCGTATATTTTAAATGTCTTAGTTACTTTATTTTTGTAATAGCCTTTTCCTTGTACTGTTACAGTTGCCTTACCAGAATTGATATTATTTGAATATTTAACAGAATAGTCAGTTCCCTCCTTAAGAGCTGTCTCACCATTTCTGACAACAACTTCAGGCGTTATTGCACTACCTTCATAGTCAAAAACAGGTGTATATTCAATCACAAATTTATCGATATCATACTCCTGAATGTAACGATGCGTGTGACTGGCAGCAACTATTTTAGAATACTTCTTAGCAGAGTCTGCTACTCCGTCTTTATTATCATCCAGATAATAGGTATATGGAAGATCTATTTCCAGTTCCAAATCCTTCGGCGCATCAATTCGTTTAAGGCGATAACAATCTCTAAACATGTCATCGACATCACATATGTCATTTACTGCCCATTTACTTATATCTATTGTTTCAAGCTCATCGCAACCATAAAATATGCCATACATTGTGGTGGTCTTAGAAGTATCAAAGTTGCTAACATTCAATTTTTTCAGCGACCGGCAACCAGAAAACATACCGCTCATATCTGCAGCATTTGAAGTGTCAAATTTACTTACATCCAGCGAGACAAGAGATATACATCCACTAAGCATATCTCTCATATCCTGTGCATTGGCTGTATTAAAATTGCTGACATCTAGATTTTTCAGGTTCTCACATAATGCAAACATCATAGTGAATGAGTGTACATTTTGCGTGTTAAAAGAGCTGACATCAAGAGAAGTCAGTTTTCTGCAGGCCAGAAACATATAACTCATATCTGTAACATTTGACGTATCAAATCCGGAACCAAACTGTATAGATTTGATAGAAAGACAAGAATCAAACATACGATTCATATCATTGACGCATTTGGTTTTCCAAGATCTTAAATCAAGTGATTCAAGCGACTCGCAATCACAGAACATAGAAGTAAATGAACTCACACTTGATACATCAAGTTTAGAGACATCCAGCTTTTTAATACTGTAACAGCTTTCGAACATTGCTGATGCAGATACCATATTACTGCTATCTGTCTTATTTCCGAATTCAACAGAAGTTAAGAGCTTTAAGTAATAGAACATGTAATCAGAATTTGCATTAAACAAAAACTTATTAGCCCTTGTGTATATATACACAGCTGAGTCCTCTAAGTATGCATAAGCATCATATCCGGGTGTAACTCCTCGTCCGGAAAGATAGCTCTCCACATTTGTGCCCTTGGCAGTTTTTTTCTCTCCCTGTGACATAAAGACTATCTTGTGTATCTTTGAATTCTGGGTAGTATATTTGGATGAAGAAGCCACTAACTGTTTTATTTTCGCATTAAACTCCCTACCCTGAAGAAGCTGAGCGCCATCAGCACTGCTTCTCTCACTTACAACTACATAGGGCTTTCCGGCTGCACTTACATCAATTGAATAATACAGGCTGAAAAAAGAAATACATATAAGTAATGCCAAAGAGAAAATTGTAAAAAAAGAAATCTGTTTTCTAAACATAGATTATCTCCCCTATACTACTGGCTTCCGTTTTCAGTAACCACCTGAGTAATAACAGTCACACCAGCTTCATGGATTTAATGAATCCGGTCTTTTGTGTAAATTCTTTTTTGTACATTTTCAAGAACTTGTTGGGAACATTTATGATCAGTTTCTTAGATGTACCTGTAATAGCCTTGGCATCTATGTCAACAACAGCATTGGCATTGATGGTAAGCTTTTTCAGTCTTTTACAACCATAAAAAGCATATCTTTCAATTTCGTCAAGGCTCTTTGGTAATGTGATCTCTTCAAGTTTAGTACACTTTCTGAAACTGCCTGCTCCTATTTCTTCCAGTCCATTTCCGATCTTCACAGTCTTCAGATTAGTACATCCATAAAATGCGTAATTCTCTATAGTTTTAACTCTGTTGGGAATTGTAACACTCTGTATTAAAGTATCTTTATAAAATGCCCTGTCTCCGATTGATGTAACCTTATATGTAATACCTCCTACCTTGACCGTACCCGGAATTACCACTGTCTTTAGCTTCTTATTACAAGAAACCAGTTCCACCTCTTGATCGTCTGAATCCGTGACAGTGTAGTTAAAGCTCTTTGAAACAAATGTTTCACCATCATCAAGGGTATTTCCTGAGCCTTTGATAATCTTGAACGTACAGGATGCAGAATCGCAATAATCTCCTTTTCCGATAACTGTTACAATCCCGATGCCTATATCCTTATTTTTGGCATAGGATACAATAAAGTCAGTATTCTTCTTTAACTCTTTACCGTTTATGACTACAGATACCACAGATGGCTTCTTCTTAGAGCCATCATATACAAACACAGATTCATTGAGACTGATCTGTGCCTCCTTTATGGATGTTCTTACCTTCGAAATCGTAAAAGGAAGCTCCACCTCTCCGGTAAAATTCCCCTTTCCGGTAATTATGACTTTACCATGACCAACATTCTTGTTGTCTGTGTATTTGAATGTATAATCTGTTCCATGTTCAAGTGCCTTAGCATTATACTTAATCGTAACAGAGGGCTTTTTTGTCTTACCATCATATGTAAAAAGGTTCTCATCAAGGTAAGCAGATACATCTTTCAGTGGCCGTGGCAGTATTTTAAAAGATTTGGTAGTAGAATTTTTGTAATCTCCAATTCCCTTTATTGTTACTGTCGCCTTCCCTGCTGATAAGTTTTTGGAAAATGATATTGTATAATCTGTATCCCGCTTAAGAACAATATTCCCATTTTTAACAATGACTTCCGGAGTTAAGGTCTTTCCCTCGTATATCTGATCAGGTATATCTGGAATTTCAAGCCTTTGGATCTCTTTCTCAAGAATATATCTGTGGGAGTCAAAAGCTACGGCCATCTTATCGTATTTCTGAATAGAATCAGTCTTGCCATCCTTGTTGTCATCAAAAGAATAGGAATATGGAAACTCAACTTCCACTCCCACATCACCTGGAGCATCTATGCAGCTGAGGCTTGTGCAATCAAGAAACATCTCATCCACTTTGCAGACTTCATCTATAGCCCAGTTACTTATATCAAGTGTGGTCAGTGACGAACATCGCTCGAATATATTGCTCATATTGTCAACCTGATATGTATCAAAGCCATTGATGTAAAGCTTCTTTAAGCCGGAACAGCCGCAGAACATACAGCTTAAATCCGTGGCATTTGAAGTATCAAAATTTCTAAGATCTAAAGTGGTTAATGATGAACATCCTGAGAACATACTTGAAAAACTAGTGGCTTTTGAAGTACTAAAGCTATTAACATTTAAAGTTTTTAGTTTAGTACAACCACTAAACATATATTCAAACCATGTCACGTTTCTGGTATCAAAATTACTTACATCCAATGCCGAGAGATTTTCACACTCATAAAACATTTGTCCCATCTCCGTAACATTAGTTGTCTTGAATCCCGGTCCAAATTGTATAGTTTTAATACTTCTACAATTACCAAAAAGATTGCCTAATCGCTCTGCTTTAGAAGTATTCCATGTTCTGAGGTCCAGTGTTTCCAGCGACCGGCACTCTTCAAACATTCCTGTAAAGTCAGTGAGATTTGATACATTAAGTTTAGATGCATCTATCTTTTTCAGACTCTCACATCCCCCAAGCATCCCCCCAGCATTTACCATTTGGCTGCTATCTACCTTATTTCCAAAATCAATAGATGTTAATGCCCTCAGATTATAGAACAGAAATGCTGATTGTTCATGAAATAGTATTTTATTTGCTTTTGTATATACATATACTGTTGAATCCTCAAAATATGCATAAGCATCATATTTGACAGATATACCCTGTTCCAAAAGATAGCTTTCAATATTGGTCCCTTTTTCAGTTTTGTTTATTCCTTTTGACAAAAAAACAAATTTCTTTATTTTTGAATCCTTTGTCAATACATCAGCTGAGGACGATGCTAAACGTTTGATTTTTCTGGCAAACTGTTCACCAATTACAAGATCAGCCGAAGCAGCACTGCTCTTTTGACTTACAAGAACATACTTCTTCCCCGCAGCGCTGGCTTCTATTGAACAGGCTGCTATGAAAACAGAAATACAGGTAAGCAAAGTCAGTGAAAAAATCGTAAAAAAGGAAAGCTGTTTTTTAAGCATATATTCTTCTCCCTTCGTTACATGCGCCATCAAATATTACTACTGTCAGTCAGACAATCTTCATAGTACCAAGGAATCCGGTCTTCTTTGTAAATCTCTTGCGGTATTTGTTAATAAACTTATTGGGAACATTGATAACCAGCTTCTTGGAGGTTCCTGTTATGGCGTTTGCCTCAATATCTATAACCTCCGTTGCGCTGATAGTAAGCTTCTTAAGCCTTTTACAATCCCTGAATGCATATTTCCCTATTTCGTCAAGGCTCTTGGGAAGGGTAATCTCTTCAAGCTTCGTGCACTTTCTGAAGCAGCTTGTTCCCAGATCCTCAAGACCTTTTCCTATCTTTACTTTCTTAAGATTTGTACAGCCATAGAATGCGTAATTCTCAATGGACTGAACTGTATTAGGGATTGTCAGACTCTCAATCTTAGTATCTTTGTAAAAAGCTTTTGTTCCTATTGATGTAACTTTATATGTGACGCCCTCTACTTTAACTTTTCCGGGTATTACAACCTCTTTCATTTTCTTGTTGCAGGAGATGCATTCTACCTCTTTATCCTCGGAATCAGTAACCGTAAAGTTAAAGCTCCTGGAAACAAAGGTCTCTCCCTCATCATAGGTATGTCCGGCGCCCTTGATGATCTTAAAGGAGCAGGATGCGCTGTCACAGTAATTTCCCTTTCCAATTACCGTTACAATTCCAATTCCTATGTTCTTATTCTTGGCATAGGTTACAGTGTAATCTGTTCTCTTCTTTAATGTCTTTCCGCCAACTACAACTGATGTAACATCAGGCTTTTTCTCAGATCCGTCATAGGTAAACACAGACTCGTTGAGAGTGATCTTCGCATCTTTAAGAGATATCTTAATTGTAAATGTCAGCTGTTTTTTTCCGGTAAAGTTCCCTTTTCCTGTAATGATGACATTTGCCTTTCCGGCATTGGTATTATTTGTATATTTGACTGTATAATCTGTTCCTTTTTTTAGAGTCTTGTCATTATATTTTACAGTAGGTGCCGGTGTTATGGCCTTTCCATCATAAATGAGCACCTTATCCTTAAGAGTGGCACTGGTATCGTTCAGGGATCTTGCTGCTATATTAAAGGTCTTTGAGGTTTTGCCATTGTAATTGCCTTTTCCTGTAACTGTGACGGTTGCTTTACCTGCGTTTATATTATTTGAATATGCTACCGAAAAATCTATGCCTTCCACAAGGACAATATCCCCGTTTTTAACAGTTACCTTTGGTGTAAGGGCCGCCCCTTCGTATACCTGGTCTGAGATATTTGAAATCTGGAGCTTGCTTACATCCTTTTCAAGGATATAGCGATGTGAAACAAGAGATATGGCAAGCTTAGTATATTTTGTTGAGGAATCCGTCTTGCCATCCTTGTTGTCATCTAAATAATAGGAATGCGGAAGAGCAGCTTCTTCATTTACATCCCCAGGGGCATCAATACAAATGAGGCTGGTGCAATCCGTAAACATATCATCAACCAGGCAGTTTTCACTTATCACCCAGTCCTTTATATTTATTGTGCTCAATGAAGAACAGTTCTTGAACAAACATCTCATATCATTGATCTGATATGTGTCAAACCCATTTATATTCAGCTTTTTCAAACCAGTGCAGAAAGAGAACATCTGAAAAATTTCTGTTGCATTTGATGTGTCAAAATTACTCAGATCTAAGGATACCAGCGATTCACATCCAGCAAACATTGTGCTAAAACACGTCGCCTGTGAAGTATTAAAGCTGCTGAGATTAATTGTCTTCAGACTTTTGCAGTCAAGAAACATTTGCAAAAAAGTTGTCACCTTACCTGTATCAAAGTTACTAAGGTCTAATGATGTAAGATTTGAACAACAATGAAACATATCATTCATTGCAGTTACTTTTGATGTATTAAATCCTGGTCCGAATTGTATTGACTTCAGACTGGTACAATCATAAAACATATCGCTCAACGACTCCGCTTTTGCCGTATTCCACGATCTGAGATCCAATGATTCCAGGGCGTGACAAGATGAAAACATAGAGCAGAATGTTTTTACACTTGACACATCCAGCTTGGATACATCAAGATTTTTCAGGCTAAAGCAATAAGTAAACATGCCATCTGTTCTTTCCATCTTACTGCTGTCTATCTTATTTCCGAAAGCCAGGGAATTCATCGATTTAAGGTAAAAGAACATATACTCACAATTAGAATTGAACTGGAACTTACTTGCCTTGGTGAAAATATAGACAGTAGAATCCTCAAAAATAGCATAAGCATCATTATTAACCGTTACGCCACGGCCTTTAAGATACTCCTCAACATTTGTCCCCTTCGCAGTATTTTTTTCGCCACTCGATATAAAGACAATCTTCTTTATTTTCGAATCCTGTCTCTCATAAGTTGCTGTGGTAGATATAAGCTGCTTGATCCTTGCATTGAACTCTCTGCCTTCAACAAGATTAGCCGATGCCGCACTGCTGCTCTCACTCAGCAGTACATATGCCTTTCCTGCAGCGTGTGCGTCAATAGAATAAGAAAACGCAAAAAAAGAAATAAATACAAGACCTATTGCCATAGTAAGAACGGTTATGATTGTAAACTGATTCTTGCGCATAATCTATTCTCCCTCCATGAATTGTAATCACCTATCCATAACGAAGACTATTATGTTGAAACTCTACGATTTCAGTTTACCCTATCTGATATTCAAAACAATAATGTTTCAAAGAAATTAGATTAATTTTAGCTTTATTTAATAATTACATCCGCACCGAAGGATCCACCAAAAAGACTGATCTTGTCATAGTTAAGGTCGTAGATCACTTCACCGACCCATCTGCCATAATCATACCCTTTAGCCGGCAGACTTGTTTCTGCACTTTTTCCGGGATGTCCAACCATATCAACCGCATATATATGAAAATCATTCATTAAAAAATCGCAGGCAAGAAAGTTATATGCCGTAGTAGCATTTCCTCCATGAAAAACCAAAAGAGGTTCTCCAAACAAGTTCCCGGTCTCAATGATATGCGTCTTCCCAAACGAGGTATCCACATAGACATCTTTCCATGGCGTTATAAGCCTTGAAGGCTGGCTGTCATAGAGATTTATTATTCTTTTTCCCATCTTTGGATCTATATATCGTTTTCATAAGTCGCTTATCTTTTCAGTAAGTGTATCGCAATGCCTGTAAACCTTTCCCTGAGCTTCCTCATCATCCATAATTATTTCCGAGACATCTAAAACATGAATATTGCCGGACTTGGGATTCTTAATACTGATTACCGCAGAATCAATCGTTGCTTCCACCTCAGACTTTTCAAATGCAAGATCCGCGTCGATCATCTTACAATTTATGAGTTTTAGATTCCTGCAATAGCAAAGAGGCTGGGTTCCAATTATTGTACAGTTTTCAAAAGTAACATTCTCGCAGTACCACGCAAGGTATTCACCCTTGATGACACTATTCTTAATAATGACATTTTTAGCGTGCCAGAACGCATCCTTTGTATCAAAATTACAGTTATCAAACTCTGAATCTGTAATATACTGGAAAGAATATTTCCCCTTTAAGGTCACATTTTCAAAAGCCAGTCTTTCTGATCTCATCATGAAATACTCACCCTGGGCAGTAGTATTCTTCATTATGATATCCTTCACTGACCATCCAAACTCCGGTGATATAATGTCACAATCTTCTATTTTTATATCAGAACATTCCCTTAAGGCCTTTATGCCATGAAGTTTTGTATCAGATATGACAGCATGATTTGTATACCACAGTGCTGCACGACAGTTTTCTGTCATTTCACTGCCACTGATTTTTAAATGATCATCATGCCAGAAGGGGTATCTTAAATTAAAAAAACTGCTGTTTACTTCTATATTCTTACTTTCCTTAAGAGCGCTTTCTCCATCTGCCGGTCCATCAAACCTGCAATTTTCGACCTCGATCCCATTGCTTCCGTAAAGGGCTCTCTCCTCATCAAAACTTTGATTAATTATCTTTTCCATCATAATGCCTCGCTTCTCATAATCAATTTTCATTTATACTGATCGTTATGGTTACATCACCGGAACTGAGAATCTTTTCCAATTCTTTTTCAGTCATGCCATCCATATGACCAAGCTTTGTATAAGTCCAACTGTTTGAGCCATAAAACGCCACCAGCTGATTACCTGAATATAGCACCAAATCACCTGCACTTGTAGTCATCTGTTTGTCATTTCTCGGAATAGACTGACCAATAGATCCGACCTGCTCAAAACCTCCATACATAGACATATCAATGATGATAGGGCTATTCCCGGCAAGCTTTTTAAGTGCCTCTACAGATTCATTTTCTTCCCATGTCACAGGAATCTCATCATCATTTATAAATAGTTTAAGCATATTAATAGTCTTTCCGCATCCTGTAAAGGTAAACACAACCAGCATACATATTATAATCAAAGCTCTGTGTTTTTTACAAAAGAGATTTTGCAAATTTATAAACTTCCTGTTCTTTGCAGAAGCCGATTGTCGTATCCTTAAGGCTGATGATTTCCACGTCGTGACCTGCATCTTTGGCTCCCTCAAATACTTTATCTGCTAAAATATCAGAATTGCTCTTTGTTCTAAGACTTGTCTTTATTATCAAAACCTTACTCATTGTATAGATCTTCTTATTTCAAATATTCATTAAAAAATCTCTCAAGCTTATCAAAAGGAATATAATCCTTATCCCCACCATCATAGAGATCAGTGTGTACTGCATCAGGAATAATCATAAGTTCCTTATTATCTGCATACTTACTGCCCTCTATCATATTTACATAAGCGTCCTTTGAAAAATAGCACGAATGAGCTTTCTCACCATGGATTAAAAGAACTGCACTTCTGATCTCGTTACTATACTTAAGGATAGGCTGGTTCATGAAAGATTCACAGCCGATTACGTTCCATCCACCATTGGAATTTAGCGAACGGGAATGATAGCCTCTGTCTGTCTTGTAATAATCATAGTAATCCTTTACAAAGAAAGGAGCATCTGAAGGCAAAGGATCTACAACTCCACCGGCACGCTTGTACTCCCCTGTTTTCAGATCATCAAGACGCTGAGCACACAGGTTCTTTTTCTGCTGATATCTTGCTTCTTCATTATCATCTGCATCAAAATACCCATTTGCATTAACTCTTGTCATGTCATACATGGTAGAAGCAACTGTAGCCTTTACTCTGGTATCAAGCGCTGCTGTGTTTATGGCCATGCCACCCCATCCACAAACTCCGATGATTCCAATTCTGTCAGGGTCAACCTTTTCATTTAAAGAGAGAAAGTCAACAGCAGCCATAAAATCCTCCGTATTGATATCAGGAGATGCCATATATCTTGGTTGTCCACCACTTTCACCTGTAAAGGAAGGATCAAAGGCTATAGTAAGGAATCCCCTCTCCGCCATTGTCTGTGCATATAATCCTGATGACTGCTCCTTGACTGCACCAAAAGGTCCGGATACTGCGATTGCAGGAAGCCTGCCTGATGCATTCTTTGGTACATACATATCTGCTGCAAGTGTAATTCCATAGCGGTTTACAAATGTCACCTTGCTGTGCTCTACCTTTTCGCTCTTTGGAAAAGTCTTGTCCCAATCAGTTACCAAATTCAGTTTTTCTGTTTTGATCATTGCCTTATTCCTCCGTTATTTTTTTTTCATTTCGCTTTCAATTTTTCTAAGCATGAAATCCATGCAGTCAACTTTTCTTCCGCATTCATGGTACTCATCCATGGCACGACACCTTTCTTTTTTCAGGAGCCTTACCATTTCATCCATACTTCCTGACTCAAACCTCTCAAGAACTGAGTTTGCCACCTCATCAGAGCATCCTGAATCTGAAAGGCTTTGCTTTAGATATTCTTTATCCATGAATATTCCTCATTTCCCTGCAACTTTTTGATTACAAGTTCATTGTATTAGGTTGTTTCATTCTTCGCTAATGGTTATAATGAATATCATATTATTCCAATTTGGCATATCATATAGCAATGAGCAGTGCAGCGATATTTATAAAAGTATGTACTTGGGAGCTTGCTCACATAAGTACATACTTTTATAAATATTGATATTCGGCGAATGCCGAAGAACGAGAAATACGAAGTATTTCGAGTGCTGCACTGCGTTAGAACTAAGAACGAGAAATGCGTAGCATTTCGAGTGCACTGCGTTAGAACTAAGAACGAGAAATACGAAGTATTTCGAGTGCTGCACTGCGTTGAAACGAAGAACGAGAAATACGCAGCATTTCGAGTGCTGCACTGCGTTGAAACGAAGAACGAGAAATGCGCAGCATTTCGAGTGCTGCACTGCATTGGAGAAATACTATGGAAATCAGAACCTTAAGATATTTTCTTGCTGTGGCAAGAGAAGAAAATATGAGCAGAGCTGCTGAAATCTTACATGTTACCCAGCCAACTCTTTCCAAACAGCTAAAATCATTAGAAGAGGAACTGGGAAAGAAATTATTCACAAGACACAGCTTCAGCATAAAACTTACCGATGAAGGAATCCTTCTGCGAAACCGTGCCGAAGATCTAGTAAGCATGGCTGATAAAATAGAACAGGAATTTGTATCCCTTGATGATATAAGCGGAGGAGATCTGTACCTTGGACTTGCAGAATCTTATCAGCTGAGATTCCTTGCAAAAGCCATTAAGTCTTTTAAGATAAATTATCCAAATCTCCATTATCACATCACAAGCGGTGATACCGAGCAGCTATCTGAAAAAGTAGAAAAAGGACTTCTTGATTTTGTTGTTCTGGTTGAGCAGCCGGATACCCGCAAATATGAATATATCGAGTTTCCACAGGCCGATACCTGGGGACTGATTATCCCTGAAAATGATCCTCTGGCAAAGAAAAGATCTATCTGCTTGGATGATCTCATAGGATTACCTCTTTTCTGTTCTGATCAGGCATGGAATGGAGATATAAAAAACTGGGCCGGGAGCAGATTTTCCGAGCTTCAGCTTGAAGGGTCCTTCCGCCTATCTTACAATGGCTCCATATTTACGATGGAGGGATTAGGATATCTGCTCACCTATAAACATCTCGTAAATACATCAAAAGACAGCGGTCTTGTTTTCAGACCACTGTCTCCTAAGCTTGAAAATAAAATATATTTTGCATGGAACCGCTATCAGGCATTTACACCTATAGCAGAAAGATTCTTATCACACCTTAAAATACATCCTTATTCCTTATAAGTTGTACATCATGAAATTTCCATTATGTTTAAATCCAAAAGCTGTATATAGCTTCACACCCATATCTGAAGCTGTGATATGTACTGCCCCACATCCATAAGCTCTTGCTTCTTCAACAACTCTCCCAAGAAGCTCTTTTGCTATTCCCATCCTTCTGTAATTGGGATCGGTATACATGCTGGACAATAACCCCACAGACATCCACCGGATCATACTGAATACATCCAGCCTTCCGGATATAATCCGCTCACAGACGATTCTCATGGGTGACATAAATATGCCCAACGCCAAAAATGATTCCGAATATTATCAGCAGGAAGTGCATCATGGTTACACCATTCAATAGAAAAATCATTGTAGGTATAACAGCTAAAGCAATCTGCTTCCAATATACCGCCTTTTTAAAATATAATGCCCATATTATCCAATATGAAACAATCAGTACCGGATTTCCAAGTAAATACAATAAAAACATTCCTATTGATCTGAATCCAAACTCTGCTATTCCTATATTGAATATCATCAAAAACATGCAACCATATCTGCCGACCTGCTCAAGAAGATTCATCAGCTTATTCTGACATCTGTTCTGTTGTCCTTTTACCTTAAACGCATAAATAATATTCGGGATCAAAATCAGGATTACAATTATCAGTCCAAATACATTTAACCAACTGTCCCCAACTTGATCCGCAAGAAAAATAGATGTGGGGCCATCTGCCCCACCGATTATTGTTACATCATTGTTCATTACCGTACTCCTCCCCTAAGTCCCCTATCATTATTGAATTTCTGATTCAAAAGTGCATATCTTCAATATAACTTCTCTCTAAAGCCAGATTACATATCTATTTCTGACAACTTATCTTTAATCATATCTTTTTTCTGAAAAAATAAAAAGCCATCTTGAAACATTTAATCATCAAGACAGCTTTGCAAATATATCCAGCGTTCCATTTTCAGCTAATCCATTTTCAAGTCAGTTATGCTACTCTCATACCGAATTCTGAATGAACTCATCAATAGCTTTAAGCACAGCAACTGAATACCTCTCCTCTCCAAAAACAACGATCTTCCAAGTCACGCACTTGGCTGCATCTGATGCAGTCTCATTAAAAACAGATAAGCAGAGCTAGTTAAAGCTTCCTTCAAAAATATTTAAACATTAATCTGAATCATCATACATGCGCTGAACATTTATCGCATAGGGCATGTTTATTGCTGTCCGCATATACATAGAATACCGAATTTCCTCAGAAATTCGGCATCCGTAATGGACTAGGAACTGACGCGTCGTCCCCAAAGGAGAAAAGTCCTTGTCAGGACGACGAAAAATGATGTTTCGTCCCGTCTCAGATGCAGACAGAGATCAAGCCGTCGTCCCTGACAGAGAAAAGAGGTTATCAGGACGACGGCATGTGCTCTATGGAGCCCACTTGGATATAAAAATAGGTCAAGCCGTCGTCCCTAAAACCGGAAAGCCATTGTCAGGACGACGGTAAGTGCTATATGGAGCCGACTCGGATATAAAAAGAGGCCAAGCCGTCGTCCCTAAAACCGGAAAACCATTGTCAGGACGACGGTAATTGATGTTTAAAGCCATTTGGGATAAAACAGAGGTCAAGCCGTCGTCCCTGACAGAAAAAAGAGATTACCAGGACGACGGTAAGTGCTCTATGGAGCCTACTTGGATATAAAAAGAGGTCAAGCCGTCGTCCCTGACAGAGAAAAGAGGTTACCAGGACGACGGTAAATGCTATATGGAGCCGACTTGGATAAAAACAGAGGCCAAGCCGTCGTCCCTAAAACCGGAAAACCATTGTCAGGACGACGGTAAGTGATGTTTAAAGCCATTTGGGATAAAAACAGAGGTCAAGCCGTCGTCCCTGACAGAGAAAAGAGATTACCAGGACGACGGTAATTGATGTTTAAAGCCATTTTGGATAAAAACAGAGGCCAAGCCGTCGTCCCTAAAACCGGAAAGCCATTGTCAGGACGACGGAAAATGATGTTTGAAACCGTTTTGGATAAAAACAGAGGCCAAGCCGTCGTCCCTAAAACCGAAAAGCCATTGTCAGGACGCCGAAAGGTGCTGCCACACACCAAAGTATGCATTTTTGAATCAAAGATTCAAAAATGCCGCAAACAAGCCATCCTAAGGCGACTGCGTCGCAGGGCTTGTTTGCCTCTCGTTTCATGTTCTCACGAAACCCGCAGCCAGTGCGGATTTCTGAATTCTCATCTAAGAACACATGCATTTTTGAATCAAAGATTCATGCGACTATATTAGATACAGCCAGCATTATTCATTTCCTCAAGCGGTTTTTTTGTACGTGAGTGGTTCTGCAGCGCTTTTCTGCAGAATTGATCCGAGGCGGGAACCCATGGGCGGTTTTTCACGAGCTTCGGATCAAAACAACCTATTTCGATAATTTTGATATTTGAATATTAACCATGACATCTTAGTATATATTACAAAAACCCGCATCGCTGCGGGTTTTTGTAATTTCATTGTATAGGCGATAAAAATAAACCACCTGCTATGCAGGTGGTCCCCAGAGAGCTTTAGCTTCAAGCAAAACAAAACCTCCAAGGTATATAATGAGGTGCAGGTTCGCCAACCGCACAGATCAACACCAAGGAGGTATCCAAAATGGATAAAAACAGTTTAGCACACACCACATGGGAATGTAAGTATCATATAGTTTTTGCGCCAAAGTACCGTAGAAAGGTGATTTACGGGAAGATAAGAGCTGATATCGGCCACATTCTCAGTGAACTATGCAAGAGAAAAGGAATTGAAATAATAGAAGCAGAGGCATGCCCAGATCACATTCACATGTTTGTGAGGATTCCACCGAAGTACAGTGTGTCGGAAGTGATGGGGTACTTAAAGGGAAAAAGTTCGCTAATGATTTTCGAGAGGCATGCAAACCTAAAGTATAAGTATGGAAACAGACATTTCTGGTGTAGAGGATATTATGTCGATACAGTAGGTAAAAATGCGAAGAAAATCCAAGAGTATATTAGAAACCAATTAAAAGAGGATCTGGAATATGACCAGATGACGTTAAGAGAGTACATCGACCCGTTCACGGGTGAGCCGGTAGTAAAAGGCTAAAGAGATGGCGCTTTAGCGTCAGCCAGAGACCGCAGTGCGGAAGGCGAACTATTCAGAGCCTCTTTAGAGGCAAGCAGGGAACAGCGGCTTATAGCCGCAGAAGAAACCACCGGCTAAGCCGGTGGTCATGATTCATATCAGATTTCCTCAGATCCTCTGAGTTCTTTTATCCTTCCAAGTATCATCTTCTCCTTGAATGTAAAGAAAATGCATGCACCGATAAAGCAGGTTATAAACGCAATAAGTGCAGTCAGTCTGTAGCTTGCCTTGCTCTGGGATACCGTTACTGAAGTAAATGTTACAAGCGCAAGAGCCTGTCCCATTTTGAAGGCAAAGGTGCGGGCAGCGAAGAACATTCCGCTCCTGTCCTCTCCTGTCTCAAGCCTTGTGAGCTCTGCAACGTCAGCAACGCATGCCTGTGGAAGTATGCCGAGTATCGCCATAGGTATGGCAGCTGTTCCCGCAACTATAAATCCCCATGCAAGTCCGGTTCCGCAGAGTGTTGTGATGAGGAATACCACGCTGTATCCGAAGAAGCCGATTATGATCAGCAGCTTTTTGCCAATCTTCTTGGCGAGTATGTTGACCAGAGGATAAAGGCATACACTTATTGCAGTCATCGTCGCGGTCAGCACAAATGTCCAGGTATCCTCTATCTCCATGAGCTGTGTCTCATAAAATGCAAGTCCTGTCTGGAAAAGAGTAAGCGCAAAGAAGTAAATTACATCGCTGTATACAAATCTCCTAAACTGACCGTTTGAGAAAGTACTAATAAGTGACTTGAATGGCTGCGTCTTACTTGGCTTAGAGTCGATATACTCCCTCTCATTGATGTAGAACGCTGAAACAAGCATAGCTATGCAGGCAATTGAAGCCATTATAGCAACTGCCATCCTTATGCCGCCTGCCTGTCCGAACACGGGCTCAAGAGCGCCTGCCACATTGGGAAGGAGGAAAGAAATACTCTGTCCTACGATGAACGTGAACGAAATATAAGTAGAAACATTGATCCTGTGCTGCTGTGTGTCACCCAGTTCAGCTATCAGTGCGTTATACGGTGTGCAGAACATGGTCATGAACAGGTAAAAGACCATAAGAAGCACAAAGAGTACTATGTCATTTACAACAATGCTTGATGTCTGCGGAAGGGTAAAGAGTCCGATCGTGATAAGCGAAAACGGAACAGCCATTGCCCTCATGAAAGGAATTCTCCTTCCTCCCTTGTAATTGCTCCTGTCAGACCAGCCTGCAATAAGCGGGTCTGTTATCGCGTCAAATATTCTTCCAAGTGCAAGTACAAGACCAAATAATGTAAGTCTGAACAGGATCGGATTCTGAGTTATGCCCGAGGCAAAGACTCCGGTGTTGGGGTTCTGCTCAGACGGCGATCCCGTGTAGTAATAAACCATCCAGTTGGAAACGATTCCTGACAAAAGGCTCCAGCCAAACTGACCAAGAGCAAACACCCAAAGAAGTTTATTTGTAATAGGTTTTAACTGTTTCATCTTATGCCTTCTCCTTCAGCTTTATCGCAAGCTCAACAACTTTTTTCGCACCGTCGTAAATACCGGCTTTTTTATTCTCAGTAATACATTCGCACATCTCATCCAGTAGATCTGTTTCAAGGAACTGATCCAGCATCTGTATCGTATGAGGGATATCCCTGCACTCAAGCGTTCCGTCTCCTATCTCCGCAGAGTGGATGGCGCCCCACATCTCGTGCTTGCCAACCCTCCTGATAAAGAGCTTTGGCACAGGATAAAAAGCAAGCTCACTCGGTTTTGTGACAAGTACATCGCAGCTTCTCATAAGAAGATTTGTTGTATAGACTGCCTTAAAAATATCCGCGTGATAAAATCCGTGAATTCCCGTTATCTCATTCTCAGGATCAAGAGCCTTCTCAGAAAACTCCAACGTCTCCTTCCAGTCATCCATATGCTCTGTACTAAGTTCCTTCATGCCCGGTATCTCTTTTACCAGCTCGTCCCATACATTTCTGTAGTCTCCTACATTTACATAAAGAGCTGCGCCGTTGTTCTTTATGAATGGGATGAGGTGCTTTATTATCCCGGCAAATATCTCCTTCTGCGCACCGGCTCCGCCGATGGTCAAAAGAAATCTCATCGGTTTTTTATTTTTCCTTCTCTCTGTCCTTGCAGCGCAGTCCTTTTCTATATTCGAAACAAGTTCGTAGTCAATGTAATGCCCTGTATATACCAACGAATCCTTGGGCATCGACTTGCACACCTCTTTCCCATTCATACCGTTCAGGATGCGATAGCCCATATATGCATTTCTGCACTGCACTGTATGCACGCTTCCCTCGGCGAGATGAAGAGCCATCGGCCAATTGTCAGGTATCGCGTTCACAACAGTCTTCATGCCGGCATGAATTGCAGCCTGGGCAGGCCATACATGAGTTGCGATAACCGGCACATCCTTGGGGATATTCCTATAGACAGGAGCCATAAGCTCAGCGTTCTTCTGATCAGCCGCATTATATGAAAGCGCCCTGAACCCTTCATAATTGGTAGGTTCCCAAACAAGCTTGTTAAATAACGGATCCTTGGAGAGCCTTGATCCCAGGGAATAGAGATCATTCTGCGCTCCTATGACCTTTGTGCAGGTAGTCTCCTTAAACGAATTAAGGTCGAGCCAGTAAGGAGTATATCCAAGATGATTGGCATAGGAAGCCATAGCCATGGAAATTCTGTAATGTCCAAAGCCCATTCGGATATTTCCTACAATTATTCCTTTTTCTTGATCGATGCTGCCCTCATCTTCGGTAATTCCTGCAGTCACATCTATGTTCCTGACGCCGAGCATAGGACCTATCACATCATTATCAGTCACCCTGATCCTGTAGTCCACATCCCTGTCATCTCCATATTTTTTCATAAACTTCTTTTTAGACTTAACAGCATTCCTGTAAGTCTTGTAACTCATCTTATTTCCAAAAATCACTTTTGATCTGTCAGCCATTGCCTCTTCCACTCTCCACTGTTTCTATGACATTTTAATAGTTGCTATTCTGATTTTCGCGGAAACCATTTTAGAATATTTAGTTTCCATGATTTTATGATAGCAAACTCAAAAATACATTTCAAGAAACGCTTTTTACAATTTTCGTTTCTTCAATTTGTGCATTATGCTAACGTTCATGGATGGAATATTGAGAAACCCGGTAAGTAAATGGGGACGTTTCAGAAATGAAACGTCCACCAGACTTTAACTATATCACCGCAGCAATAGACAGCCCTCTGTTCTTGGCAAGATCGACGTACTGGTCCCCGCACTTGACTACAGGCCTTGAAAGACAGTCCGGATTAATGAAGATGATCTCTCCGGTCTGGCCATTGTTGAGCATTACTCTGTTGGCAATGAATGTATTAACTATATTGGTCAGGAATGTCATTATCGCGTCAGGATCATATTTAGAGATTCCCTCTTCCTCAAACTGTCCTATGACTTCGAACGGACAATACGCATCCCTGAAAGCTCTTTTGCATGTCAATGTGTCATACTCATTGGCGATGGTCACAATTGATGCTATCTCATCAATCTGTCCGCCTCGCAGGTGAAGCGGATAGCCGCTTCCATCCCTGTGTTCATGATGCATCAGAATACAGTTCATTATATGCGGATCAAGCGCCTTATCCCTCAAAAGCTCGTATCCCTTGACCACATGTTCTTTCATTACGCGCTCTTCATATGGCGTGAGTTTTTCTTTTTTGTTTATGAGATCCTGAGGAATCAGCATCTTGCCAATGTCATGCAAAAGACCTCCGACCGTAGCCATCTGTACCATATCTGAAGAAAGTTTCATCCAGCTCGCAAGAGTGTTGCTTATGAGAGCAACATTCAGTGAATGCATATAGACTTCGTCAGAATTGTCCCTCAGGTTGTGGAGCATATCAAACACACCCGAAGTTCCGCCTGCCTCAACGAACAGGTGATACACCGGCTCAGTAAGCTTATCCACATCGAGCGGAGTTTTCTCACTGACTATCATTCTGAACGACTCCTCGAGTTTTTCCGCATTTTCTTCAATATGTTCTTTAAACCTGACAAACTCTTCAGTATTTCGAAGCCTCTCAGAATAAGACATATCTGCAAGAGACTTCTCTTCCTTTTTGGGAACCGGCTTTTTAGCTTCCTCGACAAAGATATTATAAAGAGAAAACGCCTTTATCTTCTCTATATCCTTTGTGTCAAGAATCGTACCCTTAGGAAGAACAAGTCGGTCGTCTAAAGTGTATATATTCTCCGAGACCACCAGTCCGGGTTCAAGCTTATCAACGGATACCAGCTTCATATTGCACTATCCTCCTAACTATCCTGCAGACTCAGTAATTTTCCTGATATTTCGAAATCACATTTTTTGACATTTCTCAACTACGTAATCGGAGTAGCTCATTCCGACATATTTTTTAAAGCACCTTCCAAAGTAATTTGGATCGGGTATCCCAACCTCCGATGCGGTCTGGTACATCTTGTAACCCATCTCAGCATACTTAATAGCCTTCTTCATTCTGAGATCCGTAAGATATTTGGCAAAATTCTTGCCTGTATCAGCCTTGAACTTGCGTGAGAGGTAGCTTGGACTAAATCCGAAGTTCTGTGCGACAAAGGCGAGATTCAGCGTTGAATCGGTGAGGTTATCCTTCACGTATTTCTTGATCTTCTCTGTCGAATCAGTCTCTTCCGGTACTGGCTCATCTTCATTTTCAGACGAATCCGAGTTTTTAACCTCCATGCCGTCGAGCTTGTCTTTTGCTCTTTGAAGGACCTTAGTCACTTCGGCGCGCACCATAGGTTTTAACATATAGTCAAAAACCGGAAGACTAACGCATTTTCTGGCGTATTCAAACTTATCTATCGCAGTCATTATGATGATAATAAGGTTCGGATACCTCTGTGTAGCAGTCTCCGTAAATTCTATCCCATCCATAAATGGCATCGAGATATCCACGAACGCTATATCCGGCTTTATGTCATCTATTATATTGATCGCTTCGATCCCGCTGGCAGCTTCTCCAACCACCTCCATATCAAGGCTCTTATAGTCGATCGCTGCCCGCATAAGCTTTCGCGCTGATTCTTCATCATCTATTATCATAACTCTGTACATACATGTACTCCCCCCAAGTCAGGCGAGGTTCATATCAGGAATTATAAACTCAATCTCAGTGTATTCGCCGACTTCACTTCTTATTTTAACGACATCTTCTCTGCCTGTGTAATATCTTATCCTCTCAACCGTCCCCCACAGTCCGAAGCTGTCTGCGTTCTGTTCGTAGTTTTTGTCTTTGGAGTTGACAATGCTGTCTATCTTATCCTGTTCCATGCCCACACCGGTATCTTTCACGATAAGGTGAAGCTCTCCACTCTCAAGACGTGATGTTATTTTTATTGTACCCTTTTCACCCTTCATCCGTATACCATGATAAATACAGTTTTCTACAATTGGCTGAAGAATTAGTTTAGGGACAACGATATTCAGTGTATCATCACTAATATCATACTCATCTTCCAGAATGTCACCGTACCTTAGTTTTTGAAGCGAAAGGTAGTCCTTAACGATCTGTATTTCTCTCGAAAGAGGTATCTCCCTGTCTCCCTTGCTCAAAAAATTACGGTAAAAGCTTCCGAGAGTCTCAAGCGCATCATGTACATTTCCGGCTCCAGCATCAAGGGCAAGAAATCCTATGGTCTCGATCGAGTTATATAAAAAGTGCGGTTTGATCTGTTCCTGCAAGACACGCATCTCGGATTTCTGCAGTATTTTTTCCTTTTCAACGAGCTTATCAAAAAGCTCATTTACATGGTCTATCATGCTGTTGTAATCAGCCTCAAGCATTCCGAACTCGGTGTAGGGAACCTTGGTATCTATCTTTTCAAGAACTCCTGACTTTTTGTTTCTCTCCATTGCCATGGAAAGGGAAAAGACAGGATCCGTAATATTCCTTCTGATGAAAATTCCTACAAATATCGCCATCGCGACAGAACCCACGAGCAGGAACAAAAGAATATATAACATTCTGTATGGAATACCCTCTGTTCCGTAGGGCGAAACTCTCAGGATCACTACAGGCGTATCTTTGACCCTGCATCCTGACAAAAGCTCATCCTCTCCGTTTCTCCTGATACTCCTGTGAACAATCTTTTCAGTTGTAAAAGAGTCATCGAAATATCCGATATAGTCCCTGTTTCCCGAGAGGTAAGTGCCGTCAGAGCCCATAATGCAGATATTGTCGTAGCCAAGCCTGAGAAGCATCCTCTCAAAAACTATCGTCGACATATTGAGCATCATAAGACCTGTTCTTTTTTGGGAGTAAATATCATTTATCACACGGCCAATCGTAACCACCGGTCTTTTATCAGCTTTTTCAGCCACGCCGTTGCTGCACAGGGACACTACCGGGCGCCCAAGAGCCTCGTAGATGTCCTGTCTCCAGGTATCGCTGTTCATCAGTTCATAGTCATAGTTGTAGGTGAATCTGTTGGTAGCCACCATTATCATATCTTCTCTGAATATCATAACAGAATCAACACCCTCTGTTGCATTGAGGATGTCCATAACTCCGTATCTGGCATCATTTATCATACCAATGTCGACACTCGACTCCTTGGCTCTTAAGAAGGTGACCACTCTTTGCTCGATCATTATAAGTCTTGATATTGATTTGTATTTATCAATATCCGAACTGATATTGCTGGAGAGAGTTTTCAGAACGTTGTCCGCGTTTCTGACTGAATAGTCTCTTCTCTCTCTCTCGGTAATTATATACGTCGCAACAAGAAATGATGCGAAAGTAAACAGAACCAGCCCGAAGATGAGCTGCTTTAAGCTGGTAGAAAGCGAAGCCTCGCTTTTGTCCTTATGAAATATCCCCCGTAAACCCTTCATAAATTTCCCCTGATACGACAATTACACCAAGCTTAAAAAAGCTCAGTGTAGTTGTCTTTTTCATTTATTCTATTATAAACCATTTGTCAGCCCTTAACAGCACCTGCAATAAAGCTGGCCTGAATCTTTTTACTCAGGAATATGTATACGATAAGTGTAGGGAATGTCGCTATAACCAGCGCAGCTCCTATGGGTCCCCACTCCGTGGTGTGCTGACCGGATAATGCCTTGATTCCGACAGGAAGTGTGCGGTGAGCCGAGTCAGAAATAAATACATTCGCAAACATGAACTCATTCCAACACTGAAGATAGGAGTAAACTCCGACTGTCGATACAGCAGGTTTCATAAGCGGAAGTATTATCTTGAAAAAGGTTCCGAATAATCCGCATCCGTCGATCCTGGCTGCTTCGTCGAGGGCATAGGGGATTTCAGACATAAATCCCGTGCAGATCAGAATAGCCATAGACAGCGCAAAAGCAGCGTAAGGAACTATAAGTGTTGAGTACTTGTTGAGCCAGTGCAGCTTTGAAAGCACAACATATACCGGCACGATCGACGCCTGGATCGGTATTGTAAGTCCCAGCATAAAGAATGCGTTTGTGAGCTTATTTCCTCTCCATTTTATCCTAGTGATCGCATAGCACGCCATCATCGCTGCCATGATCGATATCGCAATTGCAATGGTTGTCACCAGCAAGCTGTTAAAGAAATACAGTCCCATATTTCCTGTATTCATCGCCGTAGAAAAGTTTGACCAAAGCCACTGTTTCGGAAGTCCGATGATATTTGAACCAAAGATCTCATCGTTTGATTTCAGCGCAAAGGTGAACATGAAATATATGGGAAAAAGATTTATCAGCGCCCATATTGCCAGAAATATATCTGTTATTATCTTAAATGCAGGATTTGTTTCCTTTATTGTATTGGTCTCCATATTAGTCTTCCTTTTCCCTGAATGCTGCGGTTATAAGAAGTGCAAAAGCAAAGCACAGAATGATCAGCATGACAGATATTGTACTGCCCATTCCGTATCTGTTCCTCAGGAACAGCATATTCTCGAGCAAAGTACTTGGCACCTCAGTTGACTGGAACGGTCCGCCCTCAGTAAGAATTCTTACAAGGTCATAAGTCTTGAGTGAACCGGTCACTGCAAAGATAACGCTTACCCTGATAATAGGTTTGATGATCGGGATAACCACATATCTGTCAACCTGCCACTTTGTTGCCCCATCGAGCATTGCCGCTTCTCTGAGATCAGTGCTGACACCGTTGACTCCTGCATACATAAGAAGCATATGATATCCGATATACTGCCATACAGTCGGAACAATAATACTTCCGAGCGCGGTCTTGACATCTCCTACCCAGACATGCTTTAAATTCCCCATATTTACAGCATCGAGAAATCTGTTCAAAAGACCGTAATCAGGATTGTAGATCTTCAGCCACAGCTGACCTATTACAACTGTAGAGATAAGAACCGGCATAAAGAATATCGACAGATAGATTCTCTCCTTCCTGCTGTCTCTTCGTCCAAGTAAAAGCGCCAGCAAAAGAGCAAACGGCAGCTGGACAAAAACAGAGAAAAATGCAAGTATAAGCGAATTTTTGAGGGAAGTCATAAACTTGATCGAACCATTTGTAAACAGCTCAACATAGTTTGCAAAGCCTATAAACGTCCCTTCAGAAAATCCGTTCCAGTCATACATACTCCTGTAAACAGAAACCGCGATCGGCGCGATAAGTATGCTCACAAAGAGCAGCAGCCCCGGAAGAAGAAATACAAATATTGCAAATCCTTTTTTTATATTTTCCTTATTCATACATGACCCTTCCAAGATAAGGGTCCTCCTTGTCTTCTGATATTTAGAAGTCAAAGAGGACCCAAAAGTCTACACTGACTTATTTAAGAGGATTACTGAATATCCTTTGCCAGTCCCTCTATGAACTGCTTGCCGTCAAGGAGGCAGCCGTAAACCTGATCTACATATGAAAGATATGTATTTGCAGAGTCTGCGCTCATAGCTGTATCGCCAAAGAGTACCATTGTGTCAGCACCTGCTACGATTCCGGATACAGTCTGTGTGAGCTCGTTTACAGAGCTTGTGTCACCATAAGGTGTCCATGCTGGAAGTCCGCAGCCATCAAGATATCCGTAGTGGCAGATCAGCTTTCCAAGCTCGAAGGTGTACTCAGCAGCCTTCTCAGCGTTAGGTGAAGATGCTGCTACTGCAAGTGTGTCTGAAGGTCCGCCGATGAGCTGGCCAAGTTTAGCCTTGTCAGCGTTGATAACAGGGAACTCACCAACCTTTACCTTAGGGAAGAACTCTTCGTTAGCTGCAAAGTCTGCGCAGTTCCATGTACCATTCATATAGAATGCATACTTGCCGGCCATGAAGTTGTTCTTAACTTCGTCATTTGTAAGGCCGATTCCTGAAGGATCAAAGTAGCCGTTATTTACAAGACCCTGGAAAGTATCAACAGCATCAGCAACATCCTGATTGTTCCATGTAGCCTTTCCTGCGAAGATCTCGTTAAGTGTATCAGCGCCTGCGCTCTTCTCGATTACAGACTCAAGATACTCTGTTACGCACCATGTCTCTTTTCCTGCACATCCAAAAGGAATGATTCCCTTAGCCTTGAGGGCGTCGCAGCATGCGATGAACTCTTCATATGTGCCCGGGATCTCTTCGTATCCTGCTTCCTTAAGAAGATCCATGTTTGCAAACAGACCAACTATGTTCATTGTGAGCGGCACGCCGTAGTGCTTGCCATCATAAGTTGAGTTGCCCATCATAACCTCAGGAAGCTCACTCTTATAATTCTCATACATATCATCAAGGCAGTATACCTTGCCTGCTTCTACGAAGTCGCCAAGGAATGCGCATGACCATGTAAAGAAGATATCAGGCATCTCGTCTGCTGCAACAGCAGCTTTGATCTTGGTCTTGTAGGACTGGTTCTCAAAAGCTTCCCATGTGAAGTTTACATTGGGATACTTCTCAGCCATGTCGGCAATGGCTGCTTCATAAGAATGACGGTTAGAATCACTCTCTGTAGCGATACACCACATTGTCAGATCGATGGCTTCATCTGATGCTGCCTCTGCAGCGGGTGCTGCCTCTTCAGCCTTAGGAGCTTCTGCGGCAGGTGCCTCTGTCTTTGCTTCGGGGGCCGGTGCGCTGGTATCAGCAGCCGGTGCACTCGCGGTTTCCCCGCAACCAACGAGCGATAATGTCATCACGCCCGTGAGCAACATTGAAACAATACGTCTCATTTTCATAACATACCTCTCCTTTTCTTTTGAGCAGTTTCCTGCTATTGATTTGTTTATCCTCAGCACGTCTGTGCTTAAGATCTTTTTAGTTGAGCTGTGTCCTGGTCATCGGCCAGGGGTAGTCGATTATCAGCTCGTCATCATTCAATGTGTAATAGAGATATGCATCCTCTATCGGGTCGTTATACATGAGTCTGATGCAGGAGTCATCTTCATCCACACTATAATGTCCAAAGAATATTCCCTCTTCGCTGAACTCTCCGTCATCGGTAAAGACATATGACCATCCGTTGTCCTGTACCCAGTTTCCAACAAGTCCGTCATGTTTCTCTCCCTCAGCGAGTTTGTAGGTGGACTTCTCATAGAGTGTCATTCCGTCTTTGCCCATTGTATAGCGAAGCTTGATCTCATTTTTGTCTTTATCTATGAGGGTAATATATGAATCATCTTTCACATATCTGTATCCAACACCCTTATATACTGCCTTCCCATTGTCATAAAGAGCTATTGTCTCTTTGGTGGGTTCATGCGAATAAGCCCAGCTCTCTGTCTTTCTGCCGCATCCGGTCGCAATTGCAACGATCGAGAGGATTACCAAAAAATAAGATGTGAATTTATAGATTTTTTCAACAGTTTTCATCATAAACTCTACTCTTTCATGCACTTTTTTATGCATTTTTCATTTTTCTAAAATAAATATAAACAAAATATTGTCTATATTGAATGTAATTCTTTTACCTCATCAAGCACTTTTTTTACTTTTATACAAAAGATCTGTCAAATGCATATTGCAAAAAGCAGAAAACATTACACATAAAAAAGAACGTCAAGGATTTACGTCTTTTCGCAAATAAAGCTTTTCCTTAACGTTCTTTTCTATTGTACATATTTGAAAGGGCTGCGCTCTTCCCATCAGAAACCGTGACCACCGCCGCCTCCGCTGAAGCCGCCACCGCCTCCTCCGCCGCTGCGCCCGCCGCCGGAAGAACCTGATGATCTTACAGGATCATATACCTTCCTGGTTCCTGTCTTTTTCACTTTGGGATTCTGAAGATTGACTGCAAAATCGAGGTTTTCAAGTATCTGGTCATCTCCCGCCTTTTTAGCCACCGAAGTTACATAGGCAAAAGTAAAGCATAAGATCTCTGCTATTATTACCGCCATGCACAGATTACCGACGCTTCGAAGTGCCCCTGCCACGCGGCTTCCGGCAAGTCTTTGATTTATCTGCTCAAAGCCTTTGATTGCGCAGGTGTAGTAGTCTCCGTCCTTGGCATATTTATAGATGTTGTCGGTAATAAGATTGCCATAGTCGGGAGTTATCGTCTTCCGGTTATCTCCATAGCCGCTTATCCATAGCAGACGGTTGTCCATGTCGATCATGTAAATGACTGCATTGGTACCTTTCAGGACCTCGTCTGTCTGGTACATCTTCTCGATGTAATCCTTGGTTTTGTATCCCTGCGCATCGTCTATTGTGACAAAAACCATATTGCCATACTCTGCTCCCTCGCGCATCAGGTAGTAGAGCTCATTTTCCTCTTCATCGGTCAAAAGGTCAGAAAAATCCGCGATATATGCTTCATAGGAATTGCTGCTTTCGTCCTCCGACGCCAGGCTTATAAAAGCAGACGCAGGCGCTATAAATGCTGCAATTATAAAGACAGCTGCAGTGATGAACGATACGATCTTGACTTTTGTCTTTTTCCGGTAATTCATATCACGCACGGTCATCACCTCCCTTTTTATTAAACTGAGGAAGCGGTCTAGTCATTAACTGATTGTAGTAATACAGCGCGTCAAAGAAGCACCATACAACACCCGCCATCATCAGGATGCAGCTTCCATAGTACAGACTATCAATGTAGGGATTGAAGAACCACACCAGTGAACCTATCACTGTTGCAGCACAAAGTGCGAAGTTGCTTATTTTGCCTCGCTTTAAATGTTCACCGTCAAAAGCAAGATGCACATAGCCTGCCGCAATGATCGGTTCGACAAAAATCAGCCATTCAAAATCAAAAAGTTTGATAACACCAACGCCCACTAAAAGAGCCAGCCAAAAGATAAAGGTTCCAAAAATCCCCAGTGCTCCCGATGATTTCTGGGGTATTATTTTATTTTTCTTTTTTCCTTTCTTTTTCTTTTCGCCCTCTTCTAACTCAGGATTTTCTTTTTCCTGCTGCTTCTTCAAAAAGCGCTCATGCATGTGCATCTCCCATTCGCGGTTTTTGATGTCTTCCAGCAGTTTATACAAAATCATGCCATACACCAGTGTGCCCGCCATAGCGCCAAATACAACAGCAAGGACTATCCCCTGGAGCGATGCTATATTAAAGGTCTGCAGGATGAGCCATATTACAACAGCAACTATTGCGACACCGATGAGATATCTCTTCTGATCAATAGGTATGTCCGCAGTCATCTTACCTGTCTGTCCGTTTATGGCTGCATACGCAACCCTGTCATCCTTCCTGTAGGACAAAAACCATACAGGGAACATGGCAGAATCGACTGCATCTGCCTTGGTGAGCGTTCTTTCAACAGTCTGGTTATCGCTTAATTCTTTCATTGTATAGGGTGAAAACTCTTTGAAATCGCCAATCCGGTCAATCGTTTCTTTAGCGGCGATCAGTGCTGATTCCGTTTGATATGTTGTCTTTTCCACATCGGGTATATCAGCGTAAAAGCCGGACAGATACGAAGTACTGAAAGGAACTGTCTGCCTCGCATCAAAGGGCGCAAGACTCTCAGACATCTTATCATCAAAGGATGTAGATGCGTCATGGGTTATTCCGTTGTAACGGTTGTCTGCATCCACAGACAGATTAAAACTGTTAATGATCTTGTAGTCGCCGCTTCTTGATTCGGTGGTGGCGCTCAGTGATATATTTCCCTTCTGGGTAAAATCGTAATACCAGTATGGCATGTAGATACTTCTGAACTCATCGATATATGTGGGATCTTTGAGCTCCTTAGGCGCGAAAAGGCTTCTCTTTAGTCTTTTCGCATACTCTTTTTTGCAGTCATCTTTGGTGATCTTAAACGGTATGATGCGCTTTGGTCTCTCCTGCATGGAGAGCCTCTCTTCGAGGATCTGATGAGATCCGCAGTAGCTGCAAAAAGCCGTTGCGTCAGTATCCATACTCATAAGCTCACCGCCGCACTGTGAGCAGGTGTATATTTTGACCTGCATCTTGTCCGGCTTGCCCGCAAAGTCCCCTGAAACTGTCTGCGTCTCAGCTCCCGACTGTTCCTCAGGAAAACTTTCGACATCAAAAAATGACCCGCAGTTCGGACACAGGAGCTTTTGGCTTGCTATATCAAAGCGCGGGTTCCCTCCACAATTTGGACAACTAATCATACTCTCCCCCTCTTATATTACTTTTTAAAAAATCTATATGCAAAAATCGCAAAGCATGCCGCTGCAAAGATAATTCCGATCGGATACGCGATAGTCTGGCTTATCTTAAAGCCTTCTTTTGCCATAAGAATGTAGGTCATGCTTACGGCTGACATAAAGGTTGCCGGCAGCGCTGTCAGGAAGCAGCTCATTTTGCCCGGTTCTCTCTTAAGAAGATAAGCTGTAGAAACCCAGAGGCTTATCATTGCCAGGGTCTGATTGCTCCATGAGAAATATCTCCAGAGCACATTGAAATCAAGCTGCGTAAGAAGCGCACCAATTCCAAGGAGCGGCAGCGTTATGATCAGCCTGTTCCTGATAGGTTTCTGATCAAGACCTGTTATCTCGCCAAGTATCAGTCTAGCACTTCTAAACGCTGTATCACCCGAAGTTATGGGACATGCAATAACACCGACTATTGCCAGTACTCCTCCTACACCTCCCAGCATTCCTGTGGATATGTCGTATACAACTCCGGACTGTCCCAATGATGCGAGAGCTTCTGTCAGCTGCGGTGTCGCGCCGTAGAATGCAACTCCGCCGGCAGCCCATATGAGTGCAATTACAGACTCTGACAGCATTGCTCCGTAAAAGATCTTCCTTCCCTCTTTTTCAGAAGATATACACTTGGAGATCATAGGCGACTGTGTTGCATGGAATCCCGATATAGCTCCGCAGGCAACGGTCACAAACATATACGGCCATACAGGAAGACCCTCAGGATGAAGGTTCTGAAGAGTGATCTCCGGGATCTGATAACCGCCTTTTACAATACCGATATAAATTCCGACTGCCATTGTTATAAGCACAACTCCAAATACCGGATAGAGCTTGCCAATGATCTTGTCTATCGGAAGAAGCGTAGCAAGAACATAGTAAAGAAGTATGACAACAACCCAGAATGTCACTCCGAGAGTGTCAGGTGTAAGCCTTGCAATAAGAGCCGCCGGGCTTGTCACAAAAACCGTTCCTGTGAGCAAAAGAAGAAGGACTGAAAAACCACGCATTCCCCACTTCGCCCCGTTTCCAAGGTATAGTCCGGAGAGCTCTGCAATTGATTTGCCATCATTTCTCTCAGATATCATGCCTACCATGTAGTCATGAACAGCTCCGCCAAGTACCGAGCCGAATATTATCCATAGAAAAACTACCGGTCCAAAGCACGCCCCCATAAGAGCTCCGAATATCGGTCCTGTTCCTGCAATGTTAAGGAGCTGGACAAGGAACGCCTTCCAGGTCTTCATGGGGACAAAGTCCACGCCATCATTTATCCTGTACGCAGGAGTCGTTCTCGTGTCAGGCGAAAAGACTTTTTCAACTAGTTTCCCGTAAGTGAAATATCCCAGAATAAGAACTCCAAACGATAGTAACAATGATTTCATGGCTCTCACCTCGCATTACTAAACAACTGTTTAACGGTAACATTGACTTTCGAAATGATTCCTAAATTTTATTCTTACAATTCTAATTTCATTTTACTCTTTTTTTTGCATTTATCCATGTCATATTTTCGATATTGCGTTAAACTATTTATATGGTGTTATTTTAACAGGCGATTAATGCCAGTTGCAGTAACACAAAAGAACTTTTCCCATTGAAAGGAGATCTCATGGCTTGGTTTGATGAAGCAGTTTTTTACCACATTTATCCTCTTGGACTTCTGGGGGCTCCAAAACAAAATGATTACAGCGGTGTCACTCACAGATTGCAGAAGCTGACTCCATGGATTGATCATATTAAGAAGATTGGTTGTAACGCCATTTATATCGGTCCTCTCTTTGAATCCGAGGGACATGGCTATGAAACAACAGACTACAAAAAACTCGACAGTCGTCTTGGTGACAACAAAGATCTTAAAAAGTTTGTAAAGCAGTGCCACAAAGCAGGGATAAAAGTAATATTTGACGGAGTATTCAATCATACCGGCAGAAATTTCTTTGCATTTAAAGATATAAAGGAGAACAGAGAAGGTTCAAGATACAGAGACTGGTACTGCAATGTCAATTTTTATGGAAACAATGAGTACAATGACGGCTTTTCCTACGACAACTGGAGCGGCTACAATCTCCTTGTCAAGCTCAACCAGAGAAATCCGGAAGTACGCGACTACATCTGCGATGTGATCCGCTTCTGGGTAAGTGAATTTGATGTTGACGGGATAAGACTTGATGCAGCTGACGTTCTTGATTTTGATTTTATGAAGGCTCTGCGCGCAACCGCCAATGAAGTAAAGCCCGATTTCTGGCTCATGGGTGAGGTTATCCACGGCGACTATACAAGGTGGGCCAACGAAAGTACCCTTCATTCGGTGACAAACTACAATCTGCACAAGGCTCTTTATTCAGGACATAATGACCACAATTATTTTGAGATTGCACACACGGTTAAGCGCCTCTACGAGATGGGCGGCAATCGTCCGGACGGACTTAAGCTCTACAACTTTGCTGACAACCACGATGTCGAGAGAATATATACAAGGCTTTCCAACAAAGCACATCTGTCTCCTTTATATGTCCTTTTGTATACTCTTCCGGGTATACCTTCAATTTACTACGGCTCTGAGTTTGCCATAGAAGGGAAAAAAGAGCGTTCCTCCGATGACTCTCTTCGCCCGGCGCTCAATCTTGACGACTATAAGGATGCTCTGGAAAACAATCCCGTGACTGCGCTCATCGCAAGACTCGGTCAGATAAGACAGTCTACCCCCGCCCTCTCCTACGGCGAATACAAAGAACTGGTTCTGACTAATCGCCAGTACGCCTTTTGGAGAAAAAGCGGTGACAATATCTGCCTTGTTGCGGTGAACAATGACGACAGCGATTATACTCTCTCACTCCCTTGCGAAGGTCACAGCTCTTTTACCGATCTGCTCTCAGGAAAAACCTATACTGCAGATAACGGACAGATCAAGTTGACACTTAAGGGCAATTCAGGCAGTATACTTGTGCCGGGTGATGTAAAAAAGGCTCCTGTTCCCGAGATAAAAATGGATATGGCAGGCTGTGCTGCAGCTTTGAAAGCTACAGGAAAAAGCGCAGAGAAAGCAAAGAAAGAACCTGCAAAGTCTGATGTCTCAAACAGTCATAAAAAGAGAGAGACAGTTTCAGCTGACGCACCAGCAAGTAAGGCAGATCAGACTCCAGGTGTTGAGACAGATTCAACAACAGATAGCTCTGACAGTACTGCATTCGCCAGTACGACATGCGAATCGTCCTCTTCCACTTCGCAGGCTTCATCTTTTGAAGACGGCATCATACGCGGCCTTCAGGAGGCAGTTCTGGCCCGTATGGAGAAGAACGGTCCCATCACCGATCAGATGCGCAGAGATGTTGAAAACAATGTATATCACGACTCGCTTATCAACTGGATAAAGAGTTTTTAAATTGTGATATAGCCAAGAGGCGGCCTTTCGGCCGCCTCTTATAATTGCTTATGATATTCATTTTACTTCTGCTATTTTGGTTTTCCCGAAGAAATCCTGCTTGCAATCTTTTAATTTCCAGCCCTTTATCTTCCTCTAAGTTCCATGAGGTTCGGCCCTTTACCTGCAAGCATATCCTGCACGCGCTTTCCGATGAGTGTTGTGTAGATAGGGTGGGTTAGGATATAGAACTGATCCTCCTCAATCGCATTAAACACCCTCATTCCAACTGAATCTATAGGCATTCCTGTAAGGATGACCTGCTCAGCGATCTTCTGACCCATAGCAAATTCTTTGCTGGTGTAGTAGGGATCCGTCTCATCCTTATACTGCTCAGGGCGGTGCCTCTCGGCATGATGAAGATCTGTCTGCACAAATCCCGGGCAGTAAATACTGATGGAAATATCTGCCCCCTTTGCCTGGAGGTCATAGCTAACGCTCTCGGCAAGTGCAACAGCAGCATGTTTGGTTGCGTGATATGCAGGCATTCCGTTGGAAGTGATAAGTCCCGCAACAGAACATGTGTTGACGATGTTGCAATGATAACCCTGCTTCATCATGATCGGGATTACCTTGTGCATGAAGTAAACGTGGCTCAAGAAGTTTGCATGTGTGATCCACTCCCAGTCTCTTACCGGTGTATCCCATACATCGCCGGGAACCACAACTCCCGCATTATTCATCAGAAGGTCGATGCAGCCGTATTTCTCCATAACTTCATCAACTGCCCTCTCGCAGTCCTCTACCCTGGTAACATCTGCCTGAATGGTGAATATCTCAGCAGCCCCGAGTGCTCTTGCCTCTTCGGCCGCAGCCTCAACTTCTTCCTTTTCAATATCAAGGGCAGCTATCCTCATGCCTCTTCTCGATGCTTCCTTAAGAAATTCCCTTCCAAAGCCATTTGCCGCACCTGTGATGAGTGCAACTTTATCTTTAAAATCCTTCATTTATCCAATCCTCCTTATAGTGTTGATGCTCTGCCCAGTGCGTCCGTTGTTGCCTCTGCGATCCTTCCGGGGAAGTTGGCATCTCCCAGAACTATCACATTGTCAAAGGCCTCTTCAAACTGAGCTGATACATCAT
>JAEEGL011327440.1_pt1 | contig 68974 bp, 65 predicted proteins | sample 9134231 | NCBI WGS metagenome assembly JAEEGL01 (sample SAMN16246548, study PRJNA631951) | gut metagenome | biome: gut microbiome; feature: rumen; material: fiber-attached | host: Bos | place: Iran: Karaj | collected 2018-10 | reverse complement strand
GAAGAGCAGCCGCTGAAAGCTTTTTTCCCGATAGAAACAACGCCCTTGGGGATGAACAGACGCTTCAGCGAACTGCAGCCGTAGAAGGCCTTTTCTCCGATTTCCTCGAGGGATTCGGGGAAAGAGATGCCGGTAAGATTAGACAAGAAATCGAATGCCGTGTCGCGGATAGTCCTGATTCCATCGTGGAGGATGATTTCCTTGATTTCGTAGCCACGATAGGGTATAAAGATGATCGCATCAGTAACGTCCTCGCGGAAAAGGAGGGTTCCGTCTGAGATTTTGCAATAGTCTTCCATTTCTTCGGTCTTTAATTGTGCTGGAATATAATCTTTGTCAGGTCTCTTATGGACCTTTCCGACAATAAGGAGAAGAAAGGGGGTGCAACATTACACAAACGAGCAAATACTATCAGAGAAGATATGCTCCGGGAACGGTCACACAAATCTTTTCGTCATTTTTTCCCTTCAACTGTTTGAAATGTTCTATCTTTAGGAAAAATATCATTCCCTGATCATGAGAAAAGATCCGACCGTTTATATAGTTTTCAATTCCCGCGACTACAATGACCTTGAAAGGGCCATTCAAATCCTTGAGGAAAAACTCGAAATCGAGCCGGCTTATCTGGACCCGACAAGCCTTCAGCAGGAACAGATATGGGAATCCACCACGTCCTATATCGAAAGAAGTCGTCTGGTTCTCCTGTTGGTTTCGGGCAATTTCGGCAAGGACGAAATTGACAGGAAGCAGTATGATTTTGCCCTCAAGAAGGCTAGACTGATTATACCATTCACAATGGGTCAGCCGCTGTCGGATGGTTGGCAGGTATTCGAATTCGCTTCTCAAGACTGCATCGATCTCCTCAATACGGAACAGTTTGAGAAATTCATCCGCAACATGAAGTCCTGGATTGACGCAGGTTCCTCACAAACAGGCAACACCTTGGATTATCCCTCAATTGACATGGGACTCGGCGTGAAGTGGGCGAAGTACAATCTCGGCTCCCGTTACGAAGACCTTCCCGGATCCTACTTCGCATGGGGTGAGACCAATTCAAGACAGTGGTACGGCGAGAAGAGACAAGATTATATCTGGGAAGCCAAAGCGGCTCTTACCGGATACTCCATGATCGAAGATAATGATAAGGTTACCATCCAACCGGCATGGATTCACACGAAGTATTCTTCAGGAGAACTGAACTCGATGGAGATGGTCGATGACGCGGCATCTTTCATTCTCAAGGGGACTTGGCGCATTCCTTCAAGGGAAGATTTCCGGCAGTTGATTGACAACTGTTCCATCAAGTGGACTGAAGTTCCCCCCGGCATCCCGGATGGCAGTAAGGATAGTTATGTCCGAAGCGGATATCTTTTCTCTAGCAGAATCAACGGGAACACACTGTTCTTTCCGCTCACAGGCTATCAGGAGAACTTTAGGGAAGAGTGCTCTCTCTTTCAGACCGACCGTTTCGGAGGATACTGGACTTCCAGCCTCAAGGGTACTTCCGCCTATGCCATGGTATTGACACCGGACGAGGCCAAGCTGGCGACCATATCTGACAAATCCTATGGTTTGAACATCAGACCCGTATGCCTATGAGCCGCTCACGTCTTTTTATATCTTACAGCAGGAAGGATCTCAAAGAGGCTTCCGATATAGTCTCCCGTATCCAAAAGGAGTACGGCATTGATGCATGGATCGACCTCAAGGGCATAGAATCCGGCAAGCAGTTCATAAGCGTGATCGTCTCCGCCATTGATGATTCCTACTCGGTCCTTTTCCTCCTGAGTTCGAACTCCTTGCAATCCGCATTCTGCAAGAACGAACTCACGTACGCACATCTGTGCGGCAAGCGCATCTTCATGCTCAGCATTGACGGTACACAAAGGGAAGGTTGGGTAGAGAACTTATGTCCTCAGGAACGTTTCTTCGATATCTCAGACCTGGACATCTGCATCCAGGACATACAGTTTCTCCAGACCGATGACTCATCAGCAGTCAGAGATATCGACGGTCATGACTGCGTGGACCTCGGATTGAGTGTACGCTGGTCTCCGGTGGACCTTCATTCAGATTCACCGTTCAAGGTCAGTAGCGGATACAGATGGGGCGAGACACGGCCTGGTCAAAGCACAGAAGACTGGTCCGAATATGCATTCAGCCCTAACTGGGAGCATGCACACCGTTTCGACAGGTACTCCTTCGAGGACGGGCTGTCCCAACTGCTCCCTGAAGATGACGCGGCATCAGTTCTATGGGGGCCCGGATGGAGAATTCCTAAGAAGGAGGACTGGGAGGAACTTCTTTCGCAATGTGTCTGGACTTGGCAAGACAGAGACCTGCCAGACGGCACTCATATGATCGGATATCTTGTCACCAGCAAACTTAACAGAAACAGTATTTTCCTGCCTGCGAATGCCGTTGTTGGAGAAGAAAAGACCCCGAGCGTAGGTATTTACTGGACCTCGAAACTAGCTCTTTCAATTGTCGGTTATTCTCGGGACGACACGGATGCCTTCCGCCTCTTTTTCAAAAAAGGACGCGTGGAGATCATGGACGTACCCCGGAAAGAAGTTTGTGCCATTCGCCCGGTGGCCCCGAAAGATGAGGGGCCTAAGGAAAGAGTCAGCAACTGGGCCCTTCCCGAAGAATCAGATGTCCTGTCGGGTGATCCTCCTTCAGTGTTCATATATTCGGATCATGAAAGCTACGGGGTGGCCGGATTCATTGAAGGAATACTCAGAAGCGAAACCTTCCTCAACATATCCGGATACAGTGAACCGGTAAGGATTACAGAATCCTCCTCTAAGGAGTTCCTGGACAAACTGCCTGAGCATGATCTTTTCATCGTGGTTTTTTCCGACAGTCCCACTTCTTCAAGGGAAATCCGCAAAGTTGTACGCTATGCATTGAGCAACGGAAAACCTCTTATTCCGGTTTGTGCCGGGTCAGGCAGGCTTTCAGGATGGAAGTTGTTCGAATTCGGTTCCATAGGTGTCGTCGACTCCCGTTCTGACGATCAGTTGACCCTTCTGGTGGAGTCCGTCCGCAAAATGGCCGGTGAAATAACGGAACTGTATCAGAACAGACTTCAAGATTTCCACGAAGGACTCGCCGCCGTATGTTCAGGGAGATGGGGATACATGGACACATCTGGCCGTACAGCGATCGGTATAGAGTATCAAGATGCAGGCGCTTTCAATGAAGGACTCGCTCCCGTGCAGCACGACGGCCTTTACGGATATATCGACAAGGACGGGAAGGTAGCGATTCCTTTCCGGTTCTCGGAAGCGGACGTTTTTTCTGAAGGGATGGCGTTCGTCCGATTGGGAGACGGCTCTCAAGGGTATATCGACCACGGGGGAGAGATGGTTCTGGAAACAGGAAGATTCTCATGGTGCGGTCCTTTCCACGAGAGTTTCGCCCGAGTGAAGGAGGAGGGACGTTTCGGATTCATCGACCATAAGGGTGAACTCGTCATAGGATGTGTGTTTGATGAAGCCGAGGACTTCTCTGAGGGGCTAGCATGCGTTAGCATCAACGGGGGAGGTTACGGTTTCGTCAACCCATCCGGTGAGTTTCCTTTGCATTACCGTTTCGTGAAAGCCCGTTCATTCTCTGAAGGAAGGGCAGCAGTCTTTGACGGCAAGAAGTGGGGGTACATTGACAAGAAAGCAAATATAATCATCCCGTTCAAATACGATGACGCTTATCCATATTCGGAAGGTATGGCATGCGTATGCATGAAAGAATGTTTCGGTTTCTCGGAACGCTATGGATTCATTGACAAGGATGGGAATCATCTATTTTTCGGTGAGCACAACGTCTTGGAGTCATTCAGTCCGGAATTTTCGTTCATTCGCCATTTCCCCGCCATGGAACCCGCTGATTTCCATGAGGGTATAGTAAAGATATCCAAAGGGGCCAGATCCGGATATGCCACCAAGGAGGGGAAATGGATCGTAGACCCTTCAGGCAGTCCATACTTCTACGCCGGTGACTTCCATAACGGCAGGGCCATCGTCAGCCGCGAAGGTTTGTTTTACGTGCTGACAGATTCTGGGGAAGAAATCGCCTTCTACGGTATTCCCAAAGTCGAGTTCAACCGACGATGACTTTTCACTGTCTCAAGGACGCTTACAAATAACGCTGCAATATCCGAAGAACTGGTCTTTTTCATATGCATCAGCTGAACCGGATGGAACGGTGACGGCCACATCCGCCGCATAAAAGCCGTCCTCCTCTGTTATGAAAGTTTCAGGAGGTACGGTAGGATAAAGGTTCATCTTCTCCAGCGAAGTACAAGCGCAGAAAGCGGACACATTCATCAGAGAGACTCCTACGGGAATATCAATTTCCTTCAGGGAGGAACATTCCTCGAAAGAATAGGGTCCTATGACGGCAAGGGTTCCGGGAAGGGTAATGCGGGAAAGATTGCCGCAGTATGAGAAAGCCTCTTCACCAATTTCCTTCACACCCTCGGGAACAGTAATCTCCCTGAGGGAATTGCGCCCTGAAAAAGAGAACGGACGTAGAATCTCGACTCCGTCAGGTATGACCGAAGCGGAGCAACCCTCCAAAAGGGTCTTCCCGTCATCTGATATTATGCAGTTGCCTTCGCTCCTGACATAGGGATTCCCTTTTGCTACATCCATCGAAACTATGCCCGAACAAAGGGTGAAAGCACCTTCGCCAATTGAGGACACCTTGTCCGGGATAAGTACTCTTTCAAGCGCCGTGCAAAGCCCGAAAGAGCGCTCTCCAAGGGAAGTGAGACCGGAGGGCAGGTCGACCACCTGAAGGCGTTTGCAGCCGTAGAAGGCACCAAAGCCTATCTTCCGTAGGGTGGAAGGGAAACTGACTCTGCAGAGATTCACGCACCAACTGAAGGCACCGCCACCGATTTCCTTCACGCCTTCTGGAATCACGATTTCCTCGAGGGAACGGCAACCACAAAAAGAGTCCTCGGCGATAAACTCCACCCCTTCCGGTATGACGGAAGTCCGGCAACCGAGATGGAGGGCCTTACCGTCTGATGAAAGGAGGCAGTTGTCCTCGGAACGGTAATGGGCGTTTCCGGGTGATACCGTTATCTCACGGATGGAAAAGCAATGGGCGAAGGCGCCCCGTCCGATGAATTCAACGCCCTCTGGGATGTTCACGGAGCGGATCCATTTGCACTCGCGGAAGGCCTCTTCGGAAATATGCTTCAGGCTATGCGGAAGAAGGAGCCCGTTCCATCTCATCATCAGAGAGAATTCCCCTTCGCGGATGCAAGTGATCCCTTCCGGGAAAATGGCCCTGCCTTTTTCGTCCAGGGCGATCAGATAATCAGATCCCATAGTCTCGTCCTCTTTTATTTACTTGTCATATGGTAGATATTGTTTCCTGGCAGATGGTTACATCAGCGGGGTATAGTCAACATGGAACTTCTCGAATCCTTTGTACGTCTCCGGAAAGATTTCCTTGGTGGAGACCCACTTTTTGTATTTGACTTCGAGCTTCTCAGTACCGACGACGTTCACCCTCGAAGGGGTCTTCATGCCAATATATTCGCCGTCAAGGTAGATTTTTGCGCCCGGAGGATCGGAAGTCACCTCGACATTACCGATAGAAGAGCTATCGTGGAGCCACCCGTCGACCCAGTCGTATTTGTGCCCCGCCTTCGCGTTTATCCTGCCCGTCCTTTTTATGAGAGGGGAGAAGTCGGCGAAGTAGGACTGCATTACGGTACCGGAAGGGTTTCCGGCATTGACGATAAGGGTGTAATTCCCGTACTTGATTTCGATCATTTCCCCTTCGTAAACGTCCACCTGAGCGGGTGTCTTCCTTCCGGTATACTTTCCGTCAATGTAGATCTTGGCGCCCTGGGGGCTAGAAGACAGCTTCATCGGTCCTGAAGTCAAGCCACCGCCCGGGATGTCCAGGACATTATCGAATTTGTAGGGATCAAGGCGTTCGTACTCCCCGATGCGCCTTTCCGTCCGGCGGATTCTCCTTTCGATACGCTCAGCCTTCCTTTCCGCCCTGGCAATCTTCCTGAAATCATTTTTCGACGAAGAAATGGAGACGACGATGACCGTGAACGCAAAAACGGCCGCGATAATTGCGGCGATGTCCAGCAAAGGGTGGGGAACATCGGAATGCCGCTCCGATGTCCTACGTCCGCCTCCTCCCGTCATAGGAAGGACGCTTCTCTGCGGAGTTCCGCAATAAGGGCAGAATTTCGATCCGTCTTCTATTTCCCTGCCGCAGCTAATGTTTTTGCACTTCATGATGGATGTTGTTTTTCGGTTCGACAATAAGGAAAGGAAAAGTCTTCCCACATTACACCTTTCAGGCGGGAATTCTCCTCCTGGGCGCTCCGCATTCTGGGCAGTAGTTCCATCCGAGGTCACGGAAGGGCTTCCCGCAATCATAGCAGAATGGAGCCGGCACCAGAGGAGGGGGGTACCTACTGACAGGAGAGGGGACGAAGGCAACTTCGCAAAGGGGAGGAATCTTACCGTAGGGACACTGAATGGCCTGAGCAAGACGGTCAAGGTAATGGGAAATCTCGCGGTCTCCCATCCTGTGAAGGACCTTGTATCCTTTCGAACCCCTGAAGGCGGAAGGAGAGGCGAGATCCGAAGCATCGAAAAGCGCCGCTTCCCCGATTTCCTCGGCACGGTTGAGCGATGGGTCCTTCGAGAAGGCCAGCACCTGAAGGTGGATTATCTGCTCGGCAAGGTGGTCATCGGCAAGGCTCCGTGGGTTGTCGATGCGGTCCGGCCTGTTGTAGTCTGCCGCACCAAGTATCTGGCGGGGGCATCTTATACCCTTCGATGGCCAGAGAAGGAAGTCGAAGTCGATGAGAGTAAGGGAAAGGTCAGGTCCCACCATGATGTTGGCGCTCGAAAGGTCCCCGTGGGAAATCCTGCCCTCCTTCATCGCAGAGGAGAGGTTCATCATGTTCGAGGCAAGGACAGAGTATTCATAAGCGTTGGGCTTGTCGTCTGAGCAGAGCCACTCCTCAAGGGAACGGTCCATGAAGGGCATCTCCAGTCCGGGGATCGTAGTGCCGTCGGGAAGACGAAGCGCCTCACGGTGGAAACGCATCTGTCCCATCTGGGGGGAGGAAGGGTCCGGAAGCACCGAGGAGAGACGCTCCGCTGCGGAAATGATTCCTCTCAGGTCGCGGTCTGAAGTGTACCAAAGGCGAAGACACCTTGAAGGAGTGGAGTCGTATTTGCCCCTCAAGGGGAAAACCAGGCAGTACGCTCCGCTGGCGCTGAGGATGTCGTTTCCCGACACGACGGGAGAATAAGTCGACAGCGAAGGAGCCACTATGCTCCCGGGAAGACGTATCGCCTTTATTATGTCCATCATTCTGCTCATGACTTTTCTTCGTTTGTCTGTTGTTTGAAAAAATGGCAAGCTATTCCTCGAGGAGAGCGTCCAGCCTTCCCGTGAAGGGTTCACCCAAAAGGGTGAATTCACCCTCCGGATCCACGATTTTCAGGATTATAGCACAGACGTCGTCGTCTCCGAGTGGTTCACTCCCTTTCCCGGCGCGGAGATCTTCCACGAAGTGGGCGAAAGACTTCTGATCGGGAAGGGAATAAAGCATGGAGAATGGGTCCTCCCCAGAATTCATCATCCTCTTGATCCATGCGGAAAGGGCGTCAGTGGCAAGGATGACGAATCCCTTTTCGAGAGGAAGAGCACCGCTCAGAGTACCGAACTCCGAGCTCCAGTCGGAAGTCAAGGCTTCCGTCCTGTCGGTGAAGGATTCCACTCCAGGAATACAGAGAACTTCCCCCGAGTCTTTCTTTATCCATAGGCAGCTGTCACCGGTGACGCTGTAATGGATGAACTTTCCACAAATCGATATCCCGGCAAGGGTAGTCGCCCCATGGACATGGCGGCTTTTCATCCTTCGGAGCCATTGGGCTTCAGAAGGGGAAAGTGACTTTTCCAGTTCGGCGCAGTCCTCTTCGAAAATGGTCGTCAGCACTTCCTTTCGCCCCTTTTCCGTTTCGAGTCCGTCTCTCCAGGATGAAGATGGCTCCTTCTCTGAAATGAAATCCTGGCACACGAGGCCTGCGAAGATCCCGCCGCAGTAGGAGTTCGTGACCCCATCCGCAACGCAGTATCTTCCCTTAGGGAGAGATACCGCGAAGCGGTCGGAGCATTGCCTCGGTCCCATCCCGTCGGAAGGGAGGATGAAGGTTTTGACTGTGTTTTGAGGTGACATGTTGTCCGCTGTTTGGTGTGAAGTTGACGGTTATGCCCTCGGGGTTTCCCTTGGACGGCCGCCGGAGACCATCGTGATCGTTCCAAAATGGAAGAGGTGTATAAGGACTGACTCGTCCTTGAGGTTTGACACCATCGCACGGCTTCCCTGACGTATGAAATCAAGTTCGTCCCTTGTCCCTACGTATTCAGTCCATGAGGACGGGAAGACTGAGGAGGCGTCGTACAGGAACTGGACGTCTGGATCCGTGATGCCGTCGTCCGAGACTGGAGTGAGCAGCGAAGGAAGGCCGCTTGAAGGGTCGTAGTGGATGTTGAGAAGGACGAGGTCCTCTCCGTCGGTCTTTATCGAGCGCAGGGTGGAAGCTTCCCTGAGGGCACTCTGGCGGGCCTCCTCTTCGGTCATGCCCTGTACTTCAGGATAGCCGTCGGTAGCGTTCTCTACAAGTACATCGTATACGGGCATGCCCTTTTTCCTCTGGGATTCGAGCCAATCCCTCACTTTCTTTCCGATTTGCGCGAAAGCGGCCGCCATGTCGGTCTGCCCTCCTGGGGAGGCCTCGGGAAAATCGTCGAAGAGGTTGTCGGCGGTGTAACGGTCAAGGATACGCTCTTTGATGTCTTGGATCCCGCCTTCGAAAAGGGTGGTCGGATAGGAATTGTAGCACCCGATGATTACATGAGCCCTTTCCTTGACCTTGCCGAAGATGGCGCAGCTGTAGTAGAGTTCCTCCATCTGGTTGTAGACGGCGCGGCGGATTGCGTTATAGACTCCGTTCTCAATCGTCGATCCGGAATTGTCCATCGCTATCACGAGAAGTCCTTGATGCTTAGATCCTACATTATGAATTGCCATGATGCTTAAAGATTTAGGGGTTGAACTTTTGTCAGTTGACGAACAGTGTGAATTCGACGTTTCCGGCGGTGAACCGGTCACCGTTCGACAAGGAATGGCGGGAGGAGGGGAGAGTGACCTCACCCTTCAGCCCTTCGACGTGGATGCTCCCCTGTGTCTGGTTGACATTCACCGTAAAATGGTCACTGACCATTCCGGATGAGGAGATGTTGACCTTCTGCGAAGAGGAAGAGGAGGAGCGGGATCCGAAGACGTTGTCACCGTCATACAGGAAATATATCCTCCTCGTGCTTCCCCGCACGGCGAAAAGTGAGGCGACTGGTTTTTGGGCGACACGGCCTTCGTTTTCCTTTTGGAGGCGTTCAACCTCATCCTTGAGAGAAGCGCTGGTCTCCTTTTCGCGTGAAAGGTCCTTTTCCAGAAGTTCGCGGTCCTTCTGTTCATCCAGAAGCTTTCCTTCCAGCAAAGAAGCCTTTTCCTTCACGGATTCCGTTTCCTTCCGAGCCTCGGAGAGAGATGATTCGAAGCCCGTCTTGAGGGATTCTGTTTCGCTCAGAAGGGATCGGAACTTTTCGACGCGCCCATTTTCATAGGAACGCACCTCCGGGGAGAGGGGCTCCGTCAGGAAATGGATTTCGAAGCCGCATTTCCCGCAGAAAGTCTCCCCGAAGGAAACTGTTTGCCCGCAGACCGGGCAGGTGATAGTTGATTGTGCCATTTTCAGACTGAATGTTGTGACTTGTAGTTGCTCATATCGGAAGAGGAAGTGATCTTGAGAAGGTATTCCCCGAGCGAGCGGAGTCCCTTCATGAAGAAGTTCCCGATCCTTTGGGATATGCTCTTAAAACGGACCGAACGGGCGTACTGAAGGGCGCGCTCCTCCTCAAAAGCGAGGATGGCGGGGTTGACAGGAAGGGTGTGATAGTGCATTTCGAAGCCGCAGCGACTGCAATGAAGAATGCCTCCGGGAAGGATTTTGCCGCAGACCGGGCATACTGTAGTGGTTGTTCTCATCGTGATTCCTTTGTTTTTTGGAGGAAGGGTCCGTTCCCGTCCTCGGCAATAAGGAAATGATTTCACCTCCCGGATTACACCAAATTCGGAATTTGCAGGAAAAAAGGCCGGGCGGGATTCTTTCACTTCCGGCCGTGAAGCCGCATCCGGGGTTTCCCGCCCGGTCAATAGAGTTTCCTACTCTCCTTTGACGGAGAGGGATGAAGCGCCGTAGATCGGGGAGAGGTCGGATATTATCCTCACCCCGAAGGGTCCGTGTTCCTCAAGCCCGCCCTGGAGAAGGCCGAAGACTTCGAACGAGTTCTGCAGGAGGGCAGGTCCGCCGCTGTTTCCGTGGGTTGCCGGAATCGATGAGAAGTAGATGTCGTATACTGTCCCGTCAGCTTTACGCTTGCCCTTCTCGTAATTGTTGACCTCTCCGCTGTTTATCATGAGGTTGCGGGATATCTCCTCCCCGCGGGGATAGCCGCAGACGATGATCGGGGTGAGAGGAGGAACCGTTTCCTTTCCTCCGCCAAAAAGACCGAGGCGTTTCACCCCTTCAGGAAGAGCGGATGCCTTGAGCAGGGCGACGTCATGCACGGGGTCCGTCCAGACCACGGTGCAGTGGAAATCCTCCCCGCCGAGGGCATTGAGTCTGAAGTTCGCTTCAGAGTGGTCCTTGATGACATGGAAACAGGTCATGACGAGCCTTTCACCACAGCTGATGACGAAGCCGGTGCCCTTGCCTGAAGCGGTATCGACTATGCCGACGGCTTTGGAAAGGTCGGTGACCTTCCCGACCCTCGATCCGTCAGGTTCCCCCGAAAGGTCGCAAGTGAACTTGCCTGAAGAGAGGGCAGCCGCCCTTTGGACGGAGGAAGCCATAGGAGAAGGAATGTCCTCGGAATGGAAGAGGTTCAGGACCTCGGGGGTCATTTCCCTGACGCCCGTCCTACTGAGCCTCTCCAGAAGATTGTTCTCCATCTCGGTCATAAGAAGCTCGCACTTGCGCCCGTTGGCGTAGTCAGGGGTATCTGGAAGGGAGGCGAACCATGCCTTGGCACGATTCTGGGCGGCAGAGGGGTCGGAGAAGGAGAAGTGCCTTTCGGCCATCTTGAGGAGGAAGATTTCCCAAAGTTCATCGACCGTATAGTCCGGGAAATCTATCATCCCTTTCTTGAAACGGCTCGCCAGACCCTGGTTCATCGCCAGAAGGCGGTTCATGTCATCTGTGTATCCGGCGAGGATGATGGCGTACTTCCCGAGATACTTCTTGTCCGTAAGAAGTTCCGTCAGCTTGTCGATGGCTTCGGGATACCTCGAGAGTTTGTAGGCCTCGTCGATGAAGATGACGTTCCCTATGTTGTCCTCGATGATCTTCTTGATCTTTTCCCCGGTACGGCCGTGGATTTCGCTGACGAGCTGTTCGGAAGCGACCACCTTGAGTTCTCCGGGATGGAGGATTCCCATCGCTGAAAAAACCATCCCCATCTTCCCGGCGACGGTGGTTTTGCCGGTACCGGGCTTCCCCCTGAAGATGAGCGAAATAGGTTCAAGGTAAATAGACGACTCGCCCTTAGCACGTGAACGTATGAGGTTTGCGTTGAACCTTCTTGACATCTTCCTTATATCATTCTTGGCGGAAGAAAGGCCGACGATCCCGTCGAGAGGGGCGAAGATCTCATCTTCGCTACGGTTTTCGGCGTCGACCAGACAAAGCCTTGCAGGCGGTATGTGACCGACGGTGAGAGGGCCTTCTTCACCATCTTCCTCGTAGACGTCCCAGATTTCTCCTGCAATCTGTTCAGCTTCGCGGGCGTTGCCCCAGGTCACTTCGTTCCTTTGTACGTATTCGAGCTTGAGGATAGTGCGGAGAGTCTCATCGAACTGGGGTGTCCTTTCCGGGGGAAGTTGGGCGACGGTTATTTCAAAGAGGGTCTCCGGGGAATAGGGTTCGAAGTGGATGTAGCCGTCGGTGTTTATTCTCGAAGGAAGACCGCGGTTCCCCTTCATCATGTCTTTCATGTCGTCTTCATAACCGAGAAAGACGATGGCGAGATCCGGATTGTTCTCCATGTTCTGTATAAGGACCTCGATAGCTTCCTTCCCGTAGATATTTGAGCCGTTAGGTCCCTTCATGTCATCCTGGAAAAGGCCGTAGGCTTCATCCAGTAGAAGTATACCTCCGCTTGCCTTGTCACACAGTGCCTGCGTTTTGACGCGGGTATGTCCTACGAACTCTCCCTCGAGGTCACCGACAGTGGCGGGGATGCAATGGCCCTTCGACAGGAGTCCTATGTCGCGCATGTCCTGGGCGTCGAGGAAGGCGATGGTGGTCTTGCCGGTTCCGGGGGGACCCATGTAGATCTTATGCATCCTCTTTCTTGCCTTCTTTTGCCCTTGAGCCATGGCCACACGGTAGCGAAGACGGCTACGGTTGAATTTCAGGATCGACTCAGCGGCCTTCTCCTGACCCTTCATCGAAAGAAGCTTCATCTTCGCAGCACCGGTGTCGATTCCTCTGATGAGAGCGGGGAGGTCCATCCTGGAGAGGGCCGAAAGGGTCCTGTCCTCCTCGGATGCGAAATCGCTCTTGCCACCTCTTGCCACCTTGAAGTTCCCGGAAAGGATGGCCTTGACGATGCCGTCGTAGGTCTTCCCGCCGATGGTGAAAGAAGGGTCCGAAAGGCGTCTGGATGCGATAAGGCGCTCTATCTCGTCACCCTCAGGGGTCCCGAGGTAGAACATGTTGCGGCGGAAAGTCTCCAGTTCGTCCTTGGATACGTCACCACCGCCACCTCCTGAGAAATTGTCCCTCGCGGCGAGTCCCATCTCAATAGCCATAGTGTGGGAATAGAAGACTGTGCTTCCGGGCACCTCGCGGGAGAACGCGCCGATCAGCTGACGGAGGTCCTTCTCGGGATAGATCACAATGATGCGCACTCCGTAATTGTCCACGCTGAAGTATTTCTTCATGTTCTCGATCAGTGAAGCAGTCTGCAGGGGGTCCTGGACGGTGACGCTGCCGGGATTCTCGAAGACGAAGGCAAGTTTCCTTTCAGGAAAACGCTTCGTGTATGCCTGGACCATGGGGAAGGGTTCGGGAGAGGACTTGAGTTTGAAGAATTCCCTTGAATGGCGACCCGGGGAAAAGCGGATGATGCCGGGGTGTGACTGGGGGGACGCTGTGTCTCCGGCACCAGAGGAACTCCTGTCAAGGTCCTCCGTCATGGGGCCGAAAGGGGTTTCGAGGCCCTCCAGAATGCAGCCACCCTTGGGGGAGGCTGCTCCGGAGGAACCCGGGTCTATGAAGTCGCGAAGGTGTGCCTCCGAGTAGCTGTAGACCCCACCGTTGGCCTCGGGGTCGAAGAAGATGACGGGGCCGTATCCCTGATCCACGAGGTAGGCATGGAGAGCCTCGTTGCGGCTGTAGGTACGGTGGTCCTGTCCTATGAAGAATTCGCCCGTAGTGAAACCATAGGCGCCCGTGAGCGGGCCCCTATGGTCGATGTCGAGACGTTCAATGCGTTTGAATGTCGCCATGGCTTTATGGTTTTGGGGTCGGTCAGTGTTACTTGCCATCCGAGGAAAGGTGTCCGCGGAGAACTTCCGCACCCTCCTTGTCCGAAAGGGATGAGGCGGATCCGAGCTCCGGCAGGGGCTTGTGTCCGAGGCAAGTGCCGTTGCCGGAAGGCATCCCGATACCTTTCTTTTCGAGTGAGCGGCGGATGTGTTCGGTATTGAGCGCAATCTGGCGTTCGGTGGCTCCCTCCATGTTGTTCTGGGTGACCAGCTGGGGTGAGCCGTCAGCTCCGGGAACGACGATGAAGGTGGTGGATTCACCAGAGAGGGTGTCCTCCATAATGACGAAGGAGCCGTCCATCAGGTTGCCCCCGAGGCTACCCATGGCCTTGCGGCCGTTCTCGATTTTCACGACCCTTCCCATGTCGGACTGGCACTCTGCAACCTGTCCCAAGATGTCGATCCTTTCCCAAGCGTCGAGGACCTTGGCGGCAGCCCCCTCAAGGGCGGTGGCGGCTTCACTTCCGAGCGTGGAGACTTCGTCCTGGATCTTCAAGACATCTTCGTCGGTAAGGGGAGCACCGTCAGGATTCATGTCCGAAGAGATCATTCCGGAGATCTGCGAAAGGCGCTCCGAGATCTTCGTGCTCTGTCCGCCTGTCCACTTGTCTGCATCGACACTTCCAGTGCGTCCTTTGCTGGTCACTTCGACCTTGGAGTTATCCTTGAGGAAGCCCTCAAGAGAGGAAATCAGTCCGCCGACGAGGGCGAGAAGAGCCTTGTGCTTGAGGCTTAGGGCAACGGCCTCGTTCTCCATACGGACTGTATCGAGGATGAGTTTCTCGACAAGAGCTATCATGGAAGCGTCGGGGATGTCCATTGAGGCGACGGAAGATAGTTCCGAAGTGATACGTAACAGTTCATCGGGAGTGAATCTCGCAACGGGGGAGCGGCGCTCAACTGAACGGAGAAGCTCTGCAGCCTCGTTGACCAGTTCCTTGGCCTGGGAGTGCTCCTTCTCCATCCTGGAGAGGATGCCGTCGACATCTTTCCTGACGGAGGAAAGGTCTTTTCCGATGGCGTCGATTCTTTTCGAAAGAGCCTTATCCATCTGGCGGATGGTCTTTCCGATCTCTTTGAAACCCTTGTCCATCTTCTTTTCGAGGGTGCTGGAGATGTTCTTCACCTCCTTGCCGATGCTCTCCGATGTGCGGGAAATGGTCTCACGGAGAGACTGGAGCTGCTTACGGTTGATATCCGCCTGAGCTCCCATCTTTCCGGAAAGTTCCTTTTCCAGACGGGAAAGGGCGTCCTGCATTTCGAGGCGGGACTGTTCAAGGGCATGCTGGGCTGCAGTGGCAGCAGCAGCGTTGCCGCTAGCTATCGCGTTGGCGTAAGCCGCAGCGAGTTCAGCGTTCTGGCGCTCAAGGTTCGCAATCCTGTCGGCCACTGTCAAAGGGCGTGTGTTGACGTCTAAGCTCATGACTGTAAAAAATTTGGTTGTTAAACTCGTTTTGTGTTAACCCTAAAATGATCGGATTGTGCTTTCTTCTCCGGAATGCCGATCGTTATCGTTCCGTTTCCAAGGAGGATCGTCTCCCGGACCTGTTCGCCGGAAAGAAGTTCCTCCCTGTGGGGAAGAAGCCTGTCAGTAAGGAAGATCACCCTCTGGTTGGAGGATCCGCGGAGCCCCTTTTCTGTGGAAAGGGACTGGACGAACGGTCCGTCTATCAGGACGTCGGTAAGCGAAAGGAGGGCCTTGTCGTCCTCACCGGAGAGTTCCTCGAGGGTGTATCCGGTGAAGATGATCTTGTTCAGATCCGGACGCTCACTTCCGATGGTCGAGAAAAGGGCTGAAAGCGCTTCGGCCTGGAGGAAGGCTTCCCCTCCGCTGACCGTGACTCCGTCGATGTCTTCCCTACGGATGATGTCTCGGGCGATCTCATCCACGGAAAGCATCAATCGCGGAATGAACGGACGGCTTTCGGGACTTATGCAGCCCGGGCAGCGGTGGTAGCACCCTTGTGTCCAGAGGACGTATCTGTTTCCAGGCCCAAGGGCGCGTGTGCCGCCTCTGCAGACCGCCCAGAGGTTCAGTATGTCTGAATTGCTTGAGTAGATAGATTTCATCTCAGTTTCCTTTTATTTATAGAGGTCCAGTTCGTGAAGGGCCTTCTTGCCGTTCCTTTCGATTATCGGGTAAAGCTCCTTCTCAAGGAGACGGAGTGCCCTTTCCAGTTCGTCACAACGGCTCCGAAGGCCGTTTCCGTCGCTTCCTATAGCCTCAAGGGCGTCCATGTCCTGGCCAAATTCTGCCCGAAGATTGGAGCAAGTGTCCGAAAGGGAGGATGAGGCCTTCTCCAATTCTTCCCTCATGGCTGCAGGGAGGAAGTCCTTGTCCATCGAGGAGAAGAATCCGACGATTGCAGAGGCCATCGCCATAAAGACGTACATTACCTTGAGGCGGTCCTTGATTTCTCCGGCTCCGGAGAAGAATTCCTCAACGTCGGAACGGAGTGTCCCGCAGGAATTCTTCCCGAACCAGTCGGAGAGGGGGTTGTTTGTCATAGAGCTGTCCATTTCTATTCTCTGCTTGTTGTTATCAGGTGTTGAAGATAAGCTCATCAGCAGGCGACGCTGACGCTTCTCAATGAGAGTTCCTTCTCTATCTTGTGGAGGCGGGAAACCACGGCGAAAACCTGTCCGCCGGAGAGCACCGCCGGCTTCTTGGTCCCAGGATGGGCGTCGCAGTACCTCTGAGCGGCAACCTTGACCTTGTAGCGGAGGTCGGTGTCATCGGTGATGAGCATGAGGGACTTGCCTTCGGAGATTATTTCCATGCACCTTTTAATGATGAGAGGGTCGGCGTATGTCTTGCCGTCAGAGGCTGGCTCCTCGGGGGAGGAGCAGACCTTGTTTTCAGAGGCGAGGGAGTCGAGCAAGCGGACGGCCCTCCTGGCGTTTACTTTGAGGGCGATCTTGTCCGGCGACCCCCATACTTTTGCGCAGCTGCGGCTTCTTTCCCAGGCGGAGTCGTCGTTGACCTTGTCACACTGGAAACGGTAGAGTTCCTCCTGGACCGCGCTGTTCACCTCAAAGCCGCAGAAGGAAGGATTCTTCTTCTGCTGGAGAGTAGCCAGCGAAAGGAGCATCGGTGCATAGTACATCGAGGCGGTGCCGTCCTCCTTTTTGGAGTAGCGGAGGAAGATGTTGGTGTCAGGAGTGATGATGTCGAAGTCAATGGCCGATGAGAGGCGCTCCTTTTCGGAGAGGAGCTGCTCTTCGCTCATTGAGCTTAAGTTGCAGTCGACAGGAAGGTCGCAATTGAGGGAGAAACCCTTGAGGCGGAGGCCATCGTCCTTGGGGGCCTTCTCCATGGGCAGTTCCTCATTCTTGGGGTTGGAGGATGCCAGGACAACGATTTCTGAGTTCTTTGCAGGTGCTCCTGCGATGATGCGGTCACCGCTTTCCGCGCCGATGAGAATGCTTCCGTAACCGGTCTTGCCGATACGGAGAGTCACCCTCTTGAGGGAGATGTTCCCTGCTGTAAAGTCGGGGGTGGGAGTCTCCCCGTAAAGGTCCCCGAGGTTGATTCCGCCAAGAATGTCTACATGACCGAAATTATCGTCTACAGGGGTGAAGAAGGAGACTGATCCGGTTCCGATGACATCAGAAACGCTTACTGCGGGGTTCAGGTTGAGTTCCTTGTCGAGTATGGCCCTCGGAATCACGAAATAGTTCTCACTGTCGGTGAGGTCGATATTTCCGACCGCACCTTCAGGAAGTACGTAAACCGGGCAGCCGAAGACCTCCTGGATGGCGAAACGGACGGGGAGGCTGACAAAAGCGGGATCGCAAGCGGAAAGGATGACTGAAGAGAAAGAGCCGCCGGCGACTATTTTCCACCTTGAGACGAGTTTCATCAAATCTCCAATGAATTCGGCAAATGGAATCATGATATCGTCGCATACGGGCATATTTAGTTCAGTGCAGAGTTCGGAAAGGATAAGGGTATCGTCCGGGTTTCCAAGTATAAGGGATGACCACCAGGCAGTGGACTTCTCCGAGCGGGCGAAGTCCTTATATTCTGGTGTAATGACCTTTCCAAGACCATGGGAGAGTCTTTCCTCAGCCTTGTTGACGACGAAATACTTCCCGCCCAGGAAATGAACACAGTAAAGTGAAAAGAGAGAAGGAGCGGGGATGCCGTTCGCATCTGTCTCGTCGAAGCGGATAAGAAGAGTGGAACCGTTGGCGGGAGTCTGTCCGAGATGATAGATGGAAACCGCCTCGGCCCAGGAGATGGCCTCTCCTTCGCCCTCGAGGAGGGTTTTGAAGTAATCTTCCTTGTAATTGATCTGTTTCATGGTCCGTTCTTGTTTTTTACGTTCAGCAATAAGGAAGGTTACGACGTGTAGATATTACACAAAACCGCAAAAATCTTTAAGAATTATTCCCCAAGAAGCTTTTTCTCACCCCTCAGGCGGCCGCCTCGACGGCCTTTCCGTCCACGACAAGAGGTGAAGGAAGGGTAGCGCCGGAGCAGGAAATCCTGTGGGCGCGGTAAAGGCTGTAGAGGATGTTGTCCACTGTCCTGTATCCCATACATGAAGAAGCGACCCTTTTCGCTATTGCCATCTTCCCATCATCAGTGACGACAAGCGACGACCCTTCATCGCGGAGAAGGGAATCATAGCGGAAGAGAGGGGAGTTCTTGCTGGAAAGGAACTCCATCACCTCGTCAACAGTAGGGTTGGAAAGGGAAAGGATGAGGGTTATCCTTCCGAGGAGTTCATAGGTAAGGCCAGCGTCCGCGAAATCGTTCTTAGAAAGAGTGGCGTCAACGGAATCCACCTTCGAAGCGACGGAAAAACCGACCTTGGAGGAACGGTTCCTGTCCACCTGAGCGAAGACTCCGGTGAGGAAAAACAGCATCTTCCCGGTGGAAACAGTCTCCTTGGTCATGGAGTTCTGTCCTACCCTTATCGCTCCGTTACGATCGCAAAGACCCAGAAGCTGGTTCTGAAGAGCCTCACGGTAATGATGTTCCTTCTCTACCTCATCGAAATTTACCACAGAGTAAGGAATAAGTGAGGGGTCAGAACCGCCCTTAAGCAGGCTCTCGAACATAGAGGCGGGTGTCGAACCCACTATTCCCTCCTGGACAGTAGAAGCCATGTTGATATGGAGATAGGGGAGTCCAAGGAGTTCGGCGATACGGCGAATGTTGTATGTCTTCCCGGATCCTGAAGGTCCCTTTATGAGGACCACGCTCCTTTGGCTGGAGTCACTCCCGTTTCCGAAAAACACGGAAGGGTCGGCGGGCTCTTCCAAAGCGTCGAACTCCGAGAAGTCGGACGGATCTCTGATTACAGGTTGTGAAGGAAGGACAGAGGATGCCATCGCCAGAAGATGGCGGTAGAAGATGAAAGCGATTTCATCCTTATAAGATGACGGTCCGGTGAGTTCTTCTCGGGTAAGAAGGCGCAATTCTTCCAGGGAGACATCGATTTTGCCGCTCATGTGAAGCAGTGCATACGGGACATCCCATGTCCTGGACAGGAGGAAGGCCTCCCCGAAGGAAAGATCCCCGAAAAGACGTGACCAAAGGGTTATCCTCTCCATCACCTTCTCCTTCACCTTGTCCTGATCGTCTTTCCACATCTCCTTGAGCGTCCTTACCTTGACCATGAGAATCTTGGACGCCGCAACCACGTCGGAAGGATTGGCGGAAAGGGCGAAGACCATCCTGCGCACGAAAGTGAAGTCCGAACCTATGTCCAAAAGCAGCCAGCGACGTACGGACAATGGCAGAGACAAGTAGCAACGGCGAAGGGCTGAAGGGGCGGGATCGTGGTCAGAAGAGAAGTAGGAGAGCCTGAAGGAAGAGACGGCCACGCTCCAAAGGGAGAGTTCTTTCGGGTCCGCGAAGCCATTGGGGCCTTCGCCTTCTGACATCATCTTTTCCAGCTTCGCCAGATTGTCCGAGAAAAGTTTGACCCTTTCATGATAATCCAGAGGCCAGCATATGCCCTCATTGCGGTCGGAGAGCAATGCCGTATTCTGGAGGATTTCGGCAAAGATGAAAGAGTATTCGTAAAGGGTCATTTCCGACAACTTGAAGGAAATCTGCTTCGGAAAGCCGTCACTGATGTCCGCTTCTGAATGGTCCATCTTCAGCAGAAGCGTCACTTCAATCAGGCCGTTCTCTATCGTGAAATAATATTCGTTTATCACTCCACTATTGAAGCAAAGCTGCAGAAAGAAGTCCGGCTCTTCCGTGCCGGTGGCAAAAGATGGAAAGGCGATTTCACCCAACGCCCTGATACGGCCGATGGGGTAGTCCTTCACGAGCTGGGAGCGGATCTGGTCCAAGGAAGCATCCATCTCCCAAATGGGAACGGTGGTGTTCCCTTCGGGTTCATCGATTATCCTCCGGTAAAGGTACTGTAGCAATTCGTTAGTTTTCATGATGCTTGAGATATTTGGATTTGCCCTTTGATTCCCTCTGAAAGGGAGCGGACCGTTTCTTCGAGAAGAGTCTTCGCGTCCTCCATTTCCGGGTCATTGATGTAATAGATCCTCATGGTCTGCATGAAGTAAACAGGGAGCCTTTTCTTCACTTCGCTGATCGGCAGGGAGTGAACGGGAGCAAACCCTTTCCTTTCCCTGCCCCATCCTCCGTCGGCGGGGAAAATGATCTCGATATCTTTTCCGGTCCATTCCATGGAGAAGGGGAAGGAGGAAGAGAAAAGAAGATAAAGGAAGAGGTCCCTCTCCTCGGAGTCAGTCCAATCAGAAGGGAAGCGGATCGGAGCGAGATCCTTGAGGGGAGCAAGATCCAAAGTCGCCCCGAGGCCACTGTAGAAATTGCTGCCGAAAGGGTCTTCAAGGAAGGAAGGGTTGTGAAGCAGGAACATAAGGAGGAGCTGCTGCTCCTTTTTGTCGCGGCAGGCGCTTTTCAGTATGTCTTCAAAATCGAAATGTTTCATGGTGTAATTTGCTGTTATGAGGGTAAGGATCTTCCGCCTTCATCAATAAGGAAAGAAAGCAGGGGGGCACCATTACAGTCGACCGGTCGATTGTTCGGAAAAAAACGAGCGAAAAAATACCCTCGCTTTTTTGGCGAGGGCATGGATATATGCCGATCCTGGAAAAGGACGGTAGATTTCCGATGTGAAAGGGTTTATTCCTTAGGAAGCGGCTTTCCGCAATTCGGACAGAAATTCATCTCGTCTCCGACATATTCTCCACAGCAGCGGCAGTATTTGGAGTAGCGTCTTCGTATGGTGAAATCTAGTTTTTTGACGAGTTTCAAGGTATTCTGGCTCATGTCCCTGTCAATCTGCTTTTCCGAATCAGGCAGCTCGCAGTATGGGACCATACATGGGTTCAGTTTTTTGTCGTCATCTCTCTTGGGGCCGTATCTCCAACCTTCTTCCCACCTTGGGAGGCCCCAACTCTCGTGGGCGTTCTCTGCAATGATTTCCGATAGATCCAGAAGTTCCGCATCGAGTTTCACGTCGCTCACATCAAGTGGGTGAGGGATGTATTCCATCCCGGATGCGGACACCCAGACAAGGTAGTTGCCAGACTTCTCCCAGGCTCTTAGGAAATCGGCCGTGGGATAGTGCTTGATTTCACCGGCCGAAGGGTCGAACAACAGCATCTCATCATCGTTCATTTCGGTGCATACGACGGCATGGAAGGTGTCATCTGCCTCACCGAAACGCAGTTCACCATAATCAACAACTGCTATTATACGGTATCGGACGGACATCAGGCGGCGAATATCATCCTGCGTGCAGCCCATGTTGCGTTGGACCGTCATGCCGTGCTTTTCCAGAATCCTTCCGATGTTGTGCATCGGGGTTCCCGAATCCTTAAGCCAGAAGTTGTCCTCGGCCTCCCTCCTCACGTCCTCCATGTCGAGGTCTATGCCGTAATCCCGAAGGATGTACTGTTCGCAAATGACGTCGCATAGGTTCTGCTCCGAATACCCAGCCGGGGATTCCATGAGATAGTCTTCCGAAGTGTCTTCTTCCTCGAAGGAACGCTTGAGGGCTTGGAGCTTTTGAAGCATCTCCCCGTTTCCGGCGAGAGCCCTTTGGACAAGGGCGATCTCGTCGGCTGTGGCGTCTCCGGAAATGTATTTTTCAATTATATCTTGTGATAGGGTGCCCATAACTAAAGTTTGATATTGTCCTTTATGAGATTTCAGTGGAAATGAGAGTCATGTAGATTTGAGCGAACTTCTCCTTGGCTCTTTGCAGCCTCACTCCGTAATTGGTCTCGGATATTCCGAGATGTTCTGCGAGGTACTTGTGCGGGGTGTCGGGATTTTCCCTTTCCAGACGGATTATTTCACGGTAACCTTTGTTCTGGATTTTCGATATCGCTTCATCGATCAGGGCTTTCTCGGCATTAACCTCAGCCAAGGTGTCTGTGCGAAGTGGATCGCCCGCATGTTTATGGTCTATACTCCCTTCATCGAACTGGGGATTGTCATCAATCCTTACGACCCGGGTTTTTCTTTTTTTATAGAAGTCATGGTCCTGCTTGACCACTTTGACCTTTCCTTTTCCTCCTGGTACAAGTTGTTCCCGTTCAGTCTCCAACTTGTAATAGTCTTCCGGATCAATGCCTTCGAGAATGAGGCGGGTGAAAAAACCGGTCGCAGTCTTTTTCAACCAGTCTTCGAGGGCCTGCGGGTCATTGAGTTTACTGAGATGCCCCTCGACGATCAGATAATAATAAAGTGCGCTAGCCCAACTTTCGTATTTGAAAACGTTGGGTTCAAGGAGTTTGTAAAGAATATTGACGAAGAGCCTGTAGAAAGTTGCGCAAACAGGCATCTTCAACCTCGCAGCGGCCTTGGGATCTTTGCGTCTGAGATCCCTGATTTCTTCACAGGTCTTGCCCTTGTAGAAGAAAACACATTCAGTTACTTCCTGATCCCCTTCGAGGAGTTTTTGAACAATTTCTGAGTAAGTCATAAGCTGCCGGCTTTCTATGATTGTGTTACTCGTTAACAAAGTTATTCATTTATAATGTAAAAGCAAAATGCCGATAAAGGGCATCGTTGCTTTAGTGGGGGGAGAGGAACAACTCCGAAAATAAGGTTTTTGGGAGGGCGAAAGGTCTTAAAGACCCATCGCCCTTGCAAAGCATCCCGCCTTATATCCGTCGTTGTATCCCTCGCAGTAGGAATCGATGGCGTTTTGGCGCCAGCACTTGATGATTCTTGTGAAATTCTTGGATTTGCCATCCTTGCCATCTTTGAATCCGTCGTTGTATCCCTGCTGGGATGCGTCACTTTTAAACATGTCGAACATGGTGTTGAATGGTATTATTTGGGGGTTTGACTTTGTCGTTACGCCAATAAGGAGGAAAACGGAGGTGCCGTCTTACACTTGTTACGCATTTTTTTACTGTTTTTTCAAAGAGGAAGGATTTTACCATATCAGGACAACAGGACCCCAAAAGTGAAGATTCCCAGAAACGCGGTCATATGCGTAGAAGGAATTGCCGTTCGCAGTGAATCCAACTGAACTGAGGTTGCTTTCCCCGGAATAGTAGGTTTCCAGCAGTGAACCGCTCTCGGCATTGAAAAGAGACACCTTCCCATCGGAATCGGCAACGATGAGAGCCTTTCCGTCCGGACTGAAGGAAGCATCGTCCAAAGAAGGGAATTCTTCACCAGCGCCGATTAAGGTGAATGCGATGAGCCCTTTCCGCAGGACCTTTCCCGATATGTTGAGGATGTGGACTTTCCTTTCGTCATCCCTCACCGTAGAACACATGAGACTCTTTCCATCGGGGGAATACCGCATCATTTCAACCTGACCCGGCAGATAAATGGAAAGCGAATCGCCCTTTCTTGAATAAAGGGAATAACCGTGTTCTCCTAATGGAACGTACATCGTCCTGCCGTTCGGGGAGATTTCACCCATGGACATGTAAAAGATATCACTGTCTTCCTTCCTACGAAGACGAAGAGTCGTCCCGTCCCACACCTTCACTCCCTCCATGTCCACTGTCCAGATTGTGTTGCCGCTTGGTGAGAAGCGGGCTGACGACAGCATGGTGTACCATGGCTGCTGCAAGGTATCCAGTTGCTGCGATGTCACGAGCGGATGACCGTCCGAAGTATTCCAAAGACGGAGGGTCCCGTCAGATGAAGAGGAGAGAAGTGTCTTTCCGTCAGGGCTCATCCGAAGGCACTGGACAGGTTTGGAGTGACCCTTGAGATAATGGTAGTGACGGGCCGTATCCGTCAGGATATCCATGTAAATGTCATTTCCGCGAGAATATGCAACTATTTCGCTACCCAAGAATAAGAGGTTCTCCGCGTCGGGACCAAGGGAATAGACGGTTTCCTTCCTGAGGTCATCACGCATGGGAATGTTCTTAAGGATATCGTCCTTGGAGTCGATTTCATCCATGAGCCTGATCATTAACATGACAGTTACCCATCCCAAAACGACCAAAAGGAAGGTCACGAAAAGTCTTTCGCGAAAAATGGTTTTCTTCTCCCTTTCTATGCGACCCCAAAGGGAGTCGAACTTATGTCCGGTCATTCTGGCGACGACCTTTACGAGAGCGGCCTCTTTGCCGTCCCTTGCTACATTGATCACGATAAGCTGATCTTTTTTCGGAAGGTTCCTAAGAGGATTGGGTAAACATTCTTCATCCGGAACCGGAGAGTTCGGCTCACCTCCGACAATTACGGGGATTATATCCTTAAGGCGGCCCATGGACATAAATATGCTCACCTCCTCGTTGACCCACTCTGACTTTGCTGATTCCGGCGAACAGACGACAATCAGGAAACGGGACTTACCTAGGGCTTCGATGATTTCGTCACGGAGCCCGCCGGAGGAAAAGTCCTTCGTGTCGATGAAAATTCGCATCCTTCCGGAGTCTTCTCCATCTACGGTAGGCTCACGAAGGCCTTTCGCCTTGAAATGCTCAAGAGCGTAGTGGAAAGAGTGAGCAAAAGCGGTATCCGCCTTGTTGTAGCTTATGAAAGCGTCATATTCGAAGTCAGCCATAAGTCAATGATTTAATGGTTGAAACTATGTCAGCGCAGAAAACTGTCCTCCTTTTGAGCCCTCAGGCCGTCATCGTAACCTTCACCGTAACCCATATTGTAGTAGTAAGCTGCGGAATAGTCGAAAGGTTTCCCTCCTAAGACACAATCAATGATCGGACGGAAAGACTTATCTCTTCCTTCAAGGGCGTCCGAATATCCGTCTTTGCGGCCATTCAGATATTCTTTCTTGTTGAAAAGCACTGTCATCTTTTTGCGGTTTTAAGGTGAACAATTCCTATAGAAATCGGAACCGGCCTGGAGGCCTTCCTGCAATAAGGAGGAATTCCGCCCTTTATTCTTACTCGAAAAATATGATTTTTTTGCAGAATCTACCTTTTTTTTGGAGAAGGACTTGCTTTCCGCTCTCTGGAAAAGTTCGGATCAATAGTGCTGATGTTTTTTTTCCACTCCCGGTGTAATGTCATCCCTCCAATCTTTCTCCTTATTGCTGAACGGGAAAACGTTCAATCGACAAGCTGCCAGGCAATAAAACACTCATTCATTATATATATGGAAAATACGATACGTTCACCCTCTCAGAATCTTCCGACCGCATACGGAAGTCTCAAAGTTTGACACAAACCCTTTAGCCACTTCAATATACAACGCCATGAAAAATACTTATACACCCACTCCCGTCGACACTTCGACAATCATCATTCCCGAGGAATACTATCCTCTCAGGGAAATGATTGCAGCCAATGTCCATGACAACTGGGCGAAAGCAAGGATACTCCAGGGATGGACCTGGGGACCTGAAAGGAATGACGCCCTCCTTCAACATCCCTGCCTCGTTCCGTACGAAGACCTTCCCGAATCAGAAAAGGAATTTGACCGAAATACTGCAGATCAGACTCTCAAAATCATCCTTAAACTCGGTTTTGAGATAAAGAAGAAATGATTTTCGTGTACCAAGAAAGGAGTATTCATTCTGGACTATAACACATAAACAACCCAATATCATGAAATTACATCTGACCTTCAAAAAGTTATTCAGAATCGTTTTGACGGTTTTTTCCCTCATTATGATCATTATAGGTATCTACTACTCTTCCTTTCGTGCCATACGTGCCATACGTTATTTGGGATATCCCAGGAATGATCCTTATCCTATCAGTCAGAACGTCGGCAAAAAGTTCTACAGAAGGGATCTTGTCCAAACAGTGGACCTTAGGACCGGTAAAAGTATCTCTCACAAAATGAAATGGATCATAACTCCAAGCCGCATTTCAGGGGACTCTTTAGCCGTTTATTGCACCAAAAACAACAAGAAGGGATTCTTGGACATAAATACCGGCAAAATCTTCATAAAAGCAAAATACCGCAACGCTTTCGTCTTCCGTGACTCACTGGCTGCAGTTATCGGCAAAGATGGAAAAGTCGGATTCATAAGGCCAGACGGTTCTTATTCCATACCTCCTATATTCAGTTTCCGGAAAGGCCACGATTATGTCTTCAGAAACGGTTACTGCTGGATACCGGACTCTGACAACCTCTACGGCGCTATTGACAAGACCGGACAATGGGTCATAGAACCCCAGTTCAGCTCTCTCGACACTGGGAACCCTGATGTATACGTAGTCAGTAAAGAGGGTAAATACGGGCTTCTCGATACCGATTTGCGATGGATCTTTGAACCTGTTTATCAAGATATCACGATAAATGATGAAGATAATAGAACGGTATATGTCACCAAAGATGGAATCAAACAGTTGTTAACCTTCGACGGAAGAATTCTGGAACCTTTTATTGTGGAATCCGCTGGTGCTCTTATCCCTGATACATGGACCGATGAGAACTCATTTCATTCTGTCAAATTCGATTGGTTCATAGCAGGAGAAGGTATGGGAGTAATAGAAAGGGCAACTGGACGAATTATCATACCCCCTATTTTCGAGGATGTCGAGCTGCTTTCGGAAGATCTTTTATTCTGCACTTACGGCCATTACTACGGTCACGGCGTAATCTACGACAGTAAAGGAAATCCTCTCGGGGAGAATCTCGCCAGGGAAACTGCCGAGGCCATAGCCAAAAAGAATGCAGGCATAACCAACTGAAAATAAACACTGTAAATCAATGGCAACCGATGGTAAACGCTTCGGGAGAATTAAGGAAGAGCCCCGAGCAATGAACAGTATCCGCCCAGAAAGCGGTGAAGATCATCTTCCTTCGTCATCTCACTCAAGTGGTCACCCCCTCCCTAGAGAGGGGAGAGCCCCTGAGATTCCAGCATCATCTGAGGAGCGGTGCCCCGACCCTTCCTGGACAAAACGTACCCGCGGAAGGCTGACGACTTTCTCCAACGGCAACGTTTCCTTCAGTATGGTTGCGGTTGAGGGAGGAGAATTTATGATGGGAATGGACATTGACCATTCAGAAAACAGCTTCGATATCTCGCCGGAGTTAAAAGCACACAGAGTAATCCTTAGCGACTTTTCAATAGGGGAGACGCCTGTAACCCAGGCCCTCTGGCAGGAAGTGATGGGATACAATCACAGCTACTTTCAGGAGAACAGCTACTTCGACGAAGATCTCCAACGCCCCGTTGATAATATTACGGTGCAGGAATGCTACACTTTCATGGAAAGGCTCGGACATCTGACCGGTGAACAGTTCACTCTGCCTACTGAAGCCCAATGGGAATATGCCGCTAGGGGAGGGAGATATGACCACGGATACATCTTTAGCGGAGGAAACAATCCCATGACTGTGGGGTGGTTCATGGAGAACAGTCATGACCATCAAGGCCGTTGCATAACACAAAGCGTCAAGATGAAGACCCCCAATGAACTCGGCTTATACGACATGACCGGAAATGTCGCGGAATGGTGCCGGGACATGTACGACATCACGTACTACAGAATGAGCAAATTACATAATCCATGTGCGATGTACAATCAGTACAACTACCAGGTTATAAGAGGAGGATACTACGAAAGCGGAAGAAGGGATGTGGAAGTCAGATCCCGGAGATACTATCACGCCCTTTCACACACCGCCAGCATTGGTCTTCGCTTGGGGATGGATTCCCATAGGAAATGATATGCAAGATGCACCAGAACAAAAGATAATCCCTATATTTACAACACAAAGGCTATTGATAATCATGAGCGACAATCTTCCCCGCACCATCATCTGGCTTGATGACCTTCGTGATCCGAAAGACTATATCGACTGCGAAGCTGACAACGTTCTATGGATAAAGGACGGGGAAGAATTCGTCCGCCATTTGGAACAATATGGACTTCCGGATGCGATCGACTTTGACCACGACCTTGGGGAAAACAGTCCTGACGGGTACGAGTGCGCAAAAAAGTGGTGGAGTACTGCTTGGAGCACGGGAAGGAACTTCCTCAGTGGACAATACATTCATCCAATCCAGTAGGAAGAAAAAACATAGAAAGCATCTTTTCCTCGTTTGAAAAGTACTTTGAAGGAATGATGGATAAATGATTCTTACTGAAAGGCCAATCGGCATAAAACTCAAAACTCCATGATACAGGATGAAGAGATGTGGGTATTTCTGTCCCACTCGAACAAGGATTTCTCAAAGGTCAGAATACTTCGAAATCTTCTCGAAGAAGAGGGTTACAGACCGCTTATGTTTTTCCTGCAATGTCTCAACGATGAAGATGAAATAGACGAACTCATCAAGCGCGAAATTGATTGCAGGAGAAGTTCAAAAGATAAGCCACAGTAGGGGAGTAGACAATAACGTATCCGATTTTGTATTTTCAGTCATTATCAATATCTTTACTGCACGAACAAAACATTTATTCGATATGAAACGCATCCTTTCAATCCTTTGCGCTGGCACTCTTGGCGTTGCCGCTTTCGCGCAGACCCAGACAATCTACCATTTCACACCCGTCAATGACATCAAGGTCACATCAGTGAAGAACCAGGCTTCCACCGGAACATGCTGGTGCTTCGCTACCATTTCTTTCCTTGAGGCTGAACTCATAAGGCAGGGGAAAGGGGAGTATGACCTTTCTGAAATGTTCGTGGTCAGAGGCAACTACAACGAAAGAATCTTCGACAACTATCTCCGTCGAGGCAAAGGCAATATAGGTCCCGGATCCATCGGCCATATGGCGACCAAAGCCATCGAGAAATACGGTATCGTTCCCGAAAGCGTATACGATGGAATCGAGTATGATTCAGACCGTCACAACCATAGCGAATTGAGCGCATATCTGAAGGGAATAGTGGATGTTTCAGTCAGCCTGAGAAAGCGCAGTCCTGAGTATAACAAGCTGATTAACAGCCTTTTCGATATCTATCTTGGCAAAGTTCCCGAGACCTTCACATATCAGGGAAAGACCTATACTCCAAAGAGTTTCGCAGCAATGCTGGGTCTTGATGACCTTAGCGACTACGTCGAACTGGCAAGTTTCAGCCATCATCCTTTCTACACTCCGATCAGCATCGAAATCCCCGACAACTGGGACAACGGCCTTCAGTACAACATTCCTATCGACGAGTTCATGGAAGTGATTGACAACGCCCTCAAGAACGGTTATACCGTAGACTGGGACGGAGATGTCAGCACCAGCGAATTCAACCACAACAAGGGAATCGCGATCTGCCCGGAGCCCAAGGATCTCCAGGAGGCCGTAAAGCTTGAGAAGATTTTCCCGGAGAGGGTCGTCACACAGGAAGTCCATCAGCAGGCGTTCGAGACCTTCGATACGACAGATGACCACCTGATGCACATCACAGGACTCTTCAAGGACCAGAACGGAAACTATTTCTACAAGACAAAGAATTCCTGGGGTCCTGACCGCAATCCCGAGATGGGAGGATACCTGTACATGTCACGTTCATACGTCGCATTGAGAGGCGTCAGCATCATGGTACACAAGGACGCGATTCCTAAAGCGATCCGTCAGAAACTCGGAATCTAGCATCAATATGCAAAGCAACACAGAATCGGACTCAATTCGGGTCCGGTTCTTTTTTTCGCGCACTATATATAATAAGGTATCCAACTCCCCTGCTCCCCTTATACCAATTGTTACACAATTTATATTATGTTAAGTTAGATATATGGAAAAACTCCCCTGCAGGGCTCTATATGGCAATTCATGTGATTAGAGTTGTGGCGCCAGGATTCTTGCAAGGCCGTTCACGAATCTGCGACCGCATGACCATGACTCGACATCTTCCATGGAGATTTCGACACATTTGGAATCAATCTCATGCTGGATCAGTCCTTTTACATGAGCCGCGATTTCCGGGTCGTACATGTACGTATTGAGTTCATGGTTGATCTTCATGGAACGTCCGTCCACATTCGCCGAACCTACGCTTGAGACATAGTCATCACAGACGAAAAGTTTGCTGTGGTTGAATTTACCGCTGCTCTGATAAATCTTCACTCCGTATTCAAGGCATTCCTTGTAATATGACTTGTTCGCAGGGTCAACTATATGCATATCAGACTTATCCGGGAGCACGAGACATACTTCAACGCCTCTTTCTACAGCCCTTTTCATGGCTTCACGCACCTGTTTAGGAGGTGTGAAATACGGGGTCTGAAGCAACATGTAATCCTCGCAATTGTCTAATAACCAAATATATCCGTCCATTATCATGTGTGATTTGCCAGGATGGCTGGCTACTATCTGCACAATTGCGTCATTATGGACGGCATACTCCTGATCAGTATCCCTTCTATAAGCGGAATCGGTGGAAGGACTCCCCTTCTCCCCTACCATTTCATCAATTGTGGAAGTCGCGACTGAAGGTTTTTTCTTGCCTCCGGAAAGGTCCCAAAGCCTCTGGAAATGCCCCTCAAGGGACTCTACACAAGGACCGGTGAGGCGAAGATGGGTGTCATCCCACGCATAGAAGTAATGGTTGCCGATGTTCATTCCGCCCGTATATCCTACCTTACCGTCTATTACGACTATCTTCTGATGGTTCCTGCGGTTCAGTCTCAGCAGCGAATAATGCCCTACTTCCACTCCATGCTTTTTCATGCTGCCGAAGTAGTTCACAGACTTGGTGAGGTCCATGAAATCCTCCACTATGTACCTGACTTCCAAGGAGTCTTCCCCACGGAGATTCATGGCCATGCGGACAAGCCGGCTGCCGGGATCCCTGAAGAACTCGAAGTACTCCATATGGATATACTCCTTGGCTTCCATCATATCCACTCCGAGAAGGTCCAGTTTCTCAAGACCGTCTGTTATTACATGGACCGTATTTCCTGCTGTGGGATACTGTTCCGGTGAAACCGAGAACATCTCGGCAAGCGGACGATAAAGAGGTTTTATCTTATCAATGGCGTTCTCTTGCTGTCCGAAGGCCTGAAGTCCCTGGACTTGAAGCAATAAAGCCAGAACAACGATATGAAGCAATCCCCTTCCCATTACTTTGCGGTTTTCTCGACTGAAGGAGATGAAGCCGCTGCCCGGCTCCTGTTCACAAGCAGGACTCCACCCACCACCATGACAGTTGCGACAATCTTCTGCCATGTGACAACATCCATTCCTATCCAGATGCTCACTATAGCTGCGATTATCGGCTGGAGATATGTGTACATGCTTACAAGAGTCGGACGTATATACTTCTGTCCCAATGGTATGAGGAAATATGCCACAAAGGTCGCGAAGAAGATCAGATACCCTATTTCCCATTTGACCTTGCCGGGAATCGCAGCATAGTCGGTCGTGACAAGACCGTGAGCGGAGAACGGCAGGCTCAGAAGAAGTGAAAACAGGAACATCCACTTCATGAAAGTGACTACGCTGTATTTCGAGATGAGGGGACGGAACATTCCCAGGTACAGAGAGAAGCTCAGGCTGTTGAGAAGCAACAGCACTATTCCGAGAGTCGTTGTGCTCTCCGCTCCCCCTGAATGCACCGAGTTGAGGATGAGGAAGATGATTCCAAGGAAGCTCACGCCGACTCCTCCCGCCTTCTTGAAAGTGATCGGTTCACCAAGGAAAATGAAAGCGAAGATCATGGTGAATATAGGACCGAGGGTGCTCAGAATCGCCGTATCAATGGATGTCGCCATCGTTATGGCGTAAAGGAAAGTCATCTGAGGGACGAAAAGTCCGATGAACGAAGCGGCGACTATCTTCTTCATGTCCCCTTTCTGGATCTTTTCATTCGGAATGAAAAGGGAAAGGATCCAGAAAAGCAGGGTCGCACCTATCGCCCTGAGGGAGAAAAGCACCACGGGAGAAATGCTTTCAGAATTAGCGATATCCTTGCAGAACACGATATTGAGACCGAATATCGTATATGCTCCGATTATCGAAAGATGCCCTATGAGTTTGTCAGTATTCATTATCAATTACAGTCTTACCTGAGGGTCACTCCCCTCCTCCTTCCAAGTACCTGTCCTTCAGGATCTCCAGATCGGATTCCGTAAGGCCGAGAGGTCCCTTGAGATAGGCTTCCATCGAGCCGTACTCAGCATCTATCCTTGAAAGGGTGTCCACGAAGTTCCTGGTGTTCGCTCCGACAAATGAGTTCACAACGGCTACAGCCTTTTCCTTTCCTCCCAGAAGCTTCACTCTCCGAGTGAACTTCTTCACATCCTTCTCATATATACGGTTCGTGAGATCAAAGTCCGCGATCACCGTCTCCCTGTCCACACCCAAAGCGGACAGAAGGTAAGCGGATGCCAGGCCCGTACGGTCCTTACCCTGAGTGCAGTGGAAGAATACCGCCCCCTCAGGGGTTTCCACGACCATCCTCATGAAATCCGCGTAGCACCTCTGGCAGTCCTCCCTGAAAACGAGTGAAGGATACATCATGTCAGCAGCATCCTGTGCCTGCTCATTGAAGGCAGCTATCATTATCACCTTCTTGAGATCGAACTCTTTACGCGAAGTGATGGAAGCGGGAGCGTCACCGGGATCGAAAGTGCTTATGGGGATGTCCAAGCTGAGGGCCCCGTCAACGGGAAGGTCCTTTTTGCCTTTCTTCTCGAACTCCGTCCTGAAATCCACCACCTTCACTGTTCCGATGGAAGAAAGGTATTCAAGATCAGAGGGAAGAGCGCTGCACAATGAGGCTCCACGGATAAGGAGACCCTTTTTGACCGTTCTTCCGTCAGCGGTCTTGTAACCGCCAAGATCCCTGGCGTTCACAATCCCTTTGACAGGAAGGAAACGCTCATCCTTCCAGCACCCATTCTTTATGCGTGACGAAAACAATCCCATATCCTTCCGAATACGGGCGCAAATATACTGCTTTTCAGCCAAAAAAGGCAATCAGAGGAACCTCACTCCCCTTTCAGACGGATAATCTACCGCTTGAGAATGAACCACATCAAGTAGAATCCGAGGACCAGAAAACCAAGTGAAAGAAGTCTTGGGAAGATGGCAGACAGAACCGAAATGGCTGCAAGTATTCCCAGAATCTTGTAGGCAAGTTTCTTGTCGGAGGGAAGATAACTCCATACAGTCTTGAAGTTGGCCGTAGTCCTTTTCCACCAGTCCCCCACCTTTCCGAAGTCCGGCATCTTGAACTTGCTTGATGAAGAACTTCTGGGTGCCCTGTGGACCTTCTCGGCCTTAAGAACCTTCCGGGAAACTTTCACTGTATGGGTCGAGCGTTCCACTTTTCCTCCAAGGGTGGCACTGAGAGTGAAGACCACCTTGTCCGAGTCTCCGGAGAGTTTGATGCTCCTTGATCCCGAATCCCCCAACTGATACACGGACTTCTGTCCGTCCTCCACAGTGAGTGAAACCATATCGGGATTCTCGCAATCCCAGCTGACGTTCACGCTTTCACCGGCCTCGGCCTTGGTCCTGTCTATGTTGAATTTGAGTTTGTCCATTGATCATATAAGTTGTACAGCCGGAATGGAGCAAAAACCATGGCAATCCCCTTCTCCATGACAGAGTGTCATATCGGGACTATATCTTTTCAGCCAGATCCTGAAGAGCTCCCGCGCTTGCGATGAGTTCGTCCTTTATCGCCTGGGACTTCTCACGAAGGTCCTGGACCTCCAGAAGTGACGCTTCCGCCAATACCCCGAGTGCGATGCCTGTAAGGTCTGTACCCCTTTCAATGCAGGAAAGCGCCGCATCAGCGAGAGCTGAGAAGAAAACACTGCGGTGAAGATTCAGGACGACATCGGAAAGGCCTTCCTTGAGCCTGAAGAAAAGCCAGCTGATCTCAACGGCATGCTCGGTCTCCACAACTTTAGGAGGGTTCGCTCCTCCGATATACTCATTCTCGGCGTCATCTGTCACTATGACCCCGTCCTGGTTGAAGAGCATGCTTCCCCAGGAAAGAACCGGGAGTTCTCCGGCCAATATCTTTGTCTTGAGGTCCTCCAGGAAATCCCCGGGGTGAATTTTGGTGTATCTTTCCATATGATGCAATCAATGAGTCAACGCGTATCTGTAGCGGGATATCTCCTTGGAGAGGGATTCCTCCGGAAGGACAGTACCTTCACGGAAAACAGTGATCTCCAAGTCCTTGGAAGACGGCCTCCAGTTCCCCACAATCTCCCCGTCAAGCGAGACGATGTCCTTGAAGATTCCGCTGTTGTTGTGCGCCATATGAGAATGATGCGGTTCAAGAACGAGGTCCCTGCTCTTATAAGATATAAGGTACTCATCATAGGAAGGGATAAGAAGGACCTTCCCTTTACGCATCCTTTTCTGTTCGGATCCTGTGAAGAACCAGAACTTCCGTCCCCGGTAATCGACGCTGGAGACTTCATCGCCCAACGAACGGATTCCTTTCAGGCAGTCGTTCTTTCCCAGTCCGGACCACCAAGAAAAGTCTTCAAGCGTGGCTGGTCCCCTGCCCCTTAAGTACTTGGCGGCAAGAAGGTTGAGAGACTCTTCCCGGGAGAGCGTCAATGGTTTCTCAACCCTGTCGGAAACAAGGCTGTAGGTACTCTTCCTGGGATGAAGGGTTCCGCTGCAGACTATTCCCGATACTTCGGCAAGACGGATGTGATAGCCCAGTACCCTTTCATCGTCAGCGCATCCTCTTTGGCGGAATTCCTCGAAGATTTCATCCCGCAGAAGACACTTCCCTTTCAGGATATCGACCAGAAGTCCAGTGTACTTCTCCTCCTCTTTCCTCGAAATGTCGACTCCGTTGGCGCTCATCCATCCTTTCATGACGCCCCTTGCCTTGGAACCGCACAGCGGCACCATCCAGCCAAGGTCCTCTCCGCTCACCAGCTGCCATGTGCAGCGCATGAGATGTGTCCTTATTATCTTACCGCTGTCGAAGGCCTCCTTGAAAGCGGAATACGAAGGTCTGGAGGTACGCATAGCGACCGCCCACTTCATCGAACGCTGGTCCTGAGCCTGGACCGCTCCCATCCACGAGACCACATCCGCAGGGTCTTTGAACTGCGGGGAATGTAGCTGCTGGCCTGTAAGCCGTACAAGGACAGGATTCATGGAAAGAGTACTAGTAACCCAATTTGACTGCAGTTCCTGAAGCGGTCACCATCAGCATGGTACCGTTTTCTCCAAGAGCCTCGTAATCTACGTCGATACCGACAACGGCGTCGGCTCCCATTGCCGCGGCTCTTCTTGCCATCTCGTCCAAGGCCCTGTCCCTGGATTTCATGAGCTCGTTTTCGTATGAGCCTGACCTTCCGCCGATGAAGTTCCTTATTCCGGCAGTGAAGTCCTTCAGGAAGTTCACTCCTGCGACCACCTCGCCGAAGACCACTCCCTTATATTCGACTATGGTTCTCCCTTCAATGGAGGGGGTTGTAGTAAGTATCATGACTGTAATGATTTACAATAAAAAGCAACTTAGAAATCGTATCCGAATGAGAAGTTGACTCCGAAACCGGTCATATTGCTCCAGAATCCGCTGACCCTCAAGGGACCAGCCATGGTCTTCCTGCCGAACCCGATGCCGAAAGCATAAGCTGTCGGATCGTGTGAGAGCAGACCCTTGAAGGAACCGGCATTCTGAAGGAGCTGGCTCTTCAGACTGAAATAAGTCTTGTGGTTGAGCCTGTAGCGGGTATCGAACTGGGTAGAGAAGAGGAAACCGTCGTACACGTTCATTCCTGAGGAAAGTCCGAAGAAAGGTATCTGGGCTTCGACGTACCTTCCGGCAAGAGTTCCTCCGGCGCTGAGCACATGAACGAAGTCCTTCATCCCTGACTCGGCGCTTGTCCATCCGAAGTACAATGACGGAAGGAAGGTGAATTTGCCGTCAGTGAAAGCGCCCTCAGCGGACAGAAGTCCGGTGAAGTAGGGTTTCACCTTACCGCTTCCTTCGTACTCCCCCTGTTCCTCAAGATAAATTGAATAACCGTTGAACATCTCCCTGGCCTTGAGTCCGATCCTCACGCCGGAAGTCGGGAAATACCCGTCATTGAAGGTGTCCAGAAGAAGGTCAGCGAAAGCCGAGAACCAGCGGCTTTTGAAGTCGGTGCCCTTCCAGTGCATCTCCGCATCAAGATAATCCTCATCAGGTTCCATCTCGGCGGACACACCTAAACGCGCTTTGCCGAAGACCAGATTGGGGTCCTCTATGAAGATATCCATACCTGTGTGCAAGGCGTTGTACATGGCGTATTCACCTTCGTACCTGTAGCGGAAATTCATCTGGTTAGCCCTAACGTCCATACCTATGATGGGAAGCCGGTTCAGAGGCTTGTATGAGAGTTCGAGATTGAGGTTGGTGTTCCTTCCGATCTTCAGTTCAGAGAGGAACCGTGTCCCGTAGAGCTTCCTTGTGCCTATTCCCAGAAAAGCGTCCACGTATACTATCTCATCAGTGTCGACATGCACTCCCGCCCCGAACTCATTGCGCTGTCCTTTCTGGCAGTCGAAGACAAGGGTATAGGGATCCTCATCTCCCATAAGGCGGTAAGTCACTGAATCGAAGGCCTTTGAGCCGTAAAGCACAGAGAGGATGGACTCTATCTCCTCCTTGCCGTAAAGGCCGGGCTTGTAGAAGAAACGGGAACCAAGGAAACGGTCCTGCTCCTTTGATGTCACTCCTTCCATCTTCACTTCCTTCACCCTGACCTTGGTCCTGCCGAGATCGACGGCGGTAGGGGCAGTGCGTTTCGACGGATAGCCGCTCGTCCTTTGGGCGATGGCCTTGAACTCATCGGCACGGGCGACGGAGTTGGCGTAACCCTGACGTATGATGTCGTCCACGCTCTTCTCATCGAAAGCGAGCATCGAATACCCTTCCAGGGGATGCGATACCAGAAGGTCGGCATCCTGCTTGTTAATAGTAGCCGCGTCATGCGACATCATGGACACCGTCTGCATCACAAGACCGTAGAGCGACCCCAGTTCCGCGAAGTCCCTCTCGAGCGGCATGTCGGAGCCGATTATTATGTCGGCGCCCATCGCCCTTGCCACGTCGACCGGGAAATTGTTCCTCGTGCCTCCGTCAAGAAGCACCATACCGTCTGTCCTTACCGGTCTGAAATAGAACGGAATGGCCATGGTCGAACGCAACGCGTCGACAAGCGACCCGCCCGTCCAGTTCTTCTCTGACATGGTGTACATGTCGGAAGCCACACAGAAGAACGGTATCGGAAGGGCGTCGAACTCAACAGAGTCCTGGTAACCGACCGAAACTGAGCTCAGGGTATTGCGTACATTGTATCCGAACAGGAACCCGTCAGGGATCCCGAGGCCGAGCTGGGAAAGAGCCTCCTTCATTACCTCGGAAGAGGAGGTCTCCTTTTCGGACACGTTCTTCTGCAAGGGCTTCTGCCTGTTCATCCTTTCCGCGGCTTCCTCCTTGCCGTAACGGAAAGGGATAGTGATGGCGAACCTCTCGGCGTTCTTCCTCCGCTTGTAGCTCTGGAAGGAATCGGACACCTTGTCGGACATCATCACCGTCCAGTCGAATCCCCTGACCAGGGAATCAAGGTATGGCGCGCTGTAACCCAAGGAATACAGTCCGCTGACAAGACCTCCCATGCTGGTTCCCCCTATAAGGTCTACGGGTATCCCCAGTTCCTCCATGTAACGCAGGACGCCAAGGTGAGCCATGCCCCTTGCGCCTCCTCCGGCAAGCACCACGGCCACAGTGGGACGGTACTGGCGGATGGAGTCCATACGGGCTCTCACCCTGGCTATGGCCAAGGAGTCCCCTACCGGGTCCACACTCGGCATCACCAGGTTGTTGGGATTCTGTGAAAAAAGGGCGGTAAAGGAAAGAATTGAGACCAGTGAAAGGAGTATCTTCTTCATCGTCAACTTATTATCTTAGGTATGGAAAGATTTCTAGAAACGGTAACCCACCTTCAGGCCGGCTATCCAGTCATGGAACAATCCGACAGTGTCCATCTTCAGCGCGGTGCCCTTCTCATGGCGTTCCGGGTTCATGGGGACCTGGTCGCTCTTGATCCTGAACATGTTGTATTCCCCGTAGAGGTTCACGTTCCATCTGTCATATGTGAAAAGTGCCCCAGCCCTCAGGATGAGGTTCGGCTGGACGGCTCCCTTGATCTTGCTCTGGCCGGAGATCTCGCAGCCGGTAAGGTACATTTCCCTCACTTCTATGTAATCCCTCAACGCGTAGTATTCGTCAAGGCCGTGCTTCCTGAGGTATTCTTCCTTGACGTAATTCCAGTCCGGGTATCCGTAAGTCCTGAAAATCACCCTGTTGAGGAAGGTCAGCATGGGGGTGGCGGTGAGGTTCAGGGTGAGGTTCCTCAGGCCTTTGTCCTTTTCGGAGGGATCCCTGTGCAGAATCACACGGTTGTATGAATATCCGGCGCCGATGGAGAGCTGTCTTGTGGCGATGCTGCCGGTATCGTCCAGAAGCATCACGAAGACTTCGTCATGAGGGTCGAAGCTCATTTCGCCGGAAGAGTATTTGGAGACGAAAACCACCGAACCCGAGGACTTCTTCTGGAGAGTCTTCGAATCATAGGCGGCAATGTAGGAGAAACGTCTGCGGTTGAGGACGTAATAGCCGTCCACCGAGAAGAACTTCATTCTTCCCGGGTACTCTGTAGTGAAATCCATCGGCTCCATCTCCACCACCTGCGTGAAGGAAAGGTTCCCGCTGATTTTCTCGTAATGCTTGCTGTAGCGGACCTGGATGCCGTATCCCGCGCTGAAAAGGCGGATGAAATTGTTCTTGTCAGCATTCTTTTTCCCCAGTTCCTTGCCCAGACCGAACGAAAGGGGGCCCCATCCTGCGGTGAGGCCGAGCTGGTTGGAGGAGCGGCTGTCGAACTTCATCGAAAGCGAAGCGCCGACCTTCTGGTTTTCAGCGACGCCTTCGATGTCGCAGTCCATGGAAAGGCCTGTGCTGATGAAGGTGTATTTCGGAGAAAGTGTCCATCTTGGAGACCTCTGAAGGAAATACTCCGGATCGAGGACCTTGCTCGGTCCCGTGAGTTTGTTCCAAAGATCGATTGTGTGCTGGGAGAATATCTGCGCTCTGCTTCCCTGCATCGGGAGCAGAAGCGATACGAGGATGAAGAACAGGGTTCTCTTATTGGTCATTGTGAAGTGGTCAATATGCAAATATACCGCTTCTCCGTGTATTTTCAATACCGGAGAGGATGGGAAAACCGCTTTTCAGGGCGCTATTCCACCACTTTCAGTTCAAGATCGTATCCGGCGTACTTTGAATCGACGAGGACAAGGGCGCAGGGACGCATGGTGTAAGAGATGGGTTCGTCCTCGATGATCTTGTAAAGCACCCTTATCTTCCCTTTCGAAGGGACTTCGACATCCTCTATCTCGATGGTGGTATCGATATCCCTTTTCCCGAGGTCGATGGGGATGACGCACTTCGAGGCGAAGTCTATCGGGGTCGGAAGACCGCCCATCACGGCAGCGGTCCCGAACCATTCGGAGAACAGTTCCTGGGATGAAATCGTACCAGGCACCCTGCCCTGCACGTCATTCCTCACGAAATACCCGTCGGCTACGCTGTAGTCCACCTTGGATGGAGATTCGCCGCAAGAGAAAAGGCACATGGAAACGGCTATGGCCGCCACTATGGAGAATATCTTTTTCATATGACCATTTGTTTATACAAAGGAAAGAAATCCTTATGAAAAGGACAACTGGGCGGAGGTGCGGACTGCAGAAAAAACACCTCAACCTCCCCAAGAAGGCAAATCAAGGACTTCCGGACTATGAGATGACGCGGAAAATTCGTAAATTTGCACGATATCGCGTGACTAGTAAACCAGCGATTGACCCGTAACCCCGCCGCTCCTCCAACGGACGGCAGAGCAACAAGCAGCGAATGTCAAGAAAAAAGATAGACCTTGTACTTGAGAACGTGACCGTCGAGGCGATCGCCGCTGAAGGCAACGCCCTCACCCATGTGGACGGCATGGTCCTTTTCGTGGGGAGCGCAGTCCCCGGGGACATAGTGAACGTCAGGGTCACCAAGAAGAAAAAGAATTTCATGGAGGGTTACATAACCAAGATCGTCGAACCCTCCCCTGACCGTATGAAGCCCTTCTGCAAGCATTTCGGGCTGTGCGGAGGCTGCAAATGGCAGGCTCTCCCGTACAGGATGCAGCTCCAGGCGAAGGAGCAGCAGGTAATCGACCAGCTGGTGAGGATCGGCCATCTCGACATCCCTCAGATCTCGCCCATAATCCCTTCCGAAAAGACGACCCTCTACAGGAACAAGCTGGAATTCACCTTCTCCAAGAAAAGGTGGATCTACCCTTGGGAGGATCCCGATTCACTCTCTGAAGAAGAGCGGCTCGGCCTCGGCTTCCATGTCGGGAAATTCTTCGACAAGGTCCTTGACATAGAGGAATGCCACCTCCAGAGGGAACCCTCCAACGCCATAAGGAACTTCATCCGCGACTACGCGATAGACAACGGCCTTGAGTTCTATGACCTGAGGGAAAACAAGGGTTTCGTAAGGAACATGTTCATAAGGACGACCGACACAGGTGACGTCATGCTCATCATGTGCTTCGCGTATGAGGATGAGCCCGCAAGGGTAGCTATGCTTGACGCGATAGCTGAAGAATTCCCTGAAATAACCTCCCTCCACTACGTGATAAACACCAAGTTGAACGACTCGATTTCAGACCAGACTTGCATCCTCTACAAGGGCAATGAGGCCATATTCGAGACCATGGAGGGGCTCTCTTTCAGGATAGGTCCCAAGTCATTCTACCAGACCAACAGCGCCCAGGCATACAGGCTCTACAGCGCAGCCAGATCCCTGGCCGGCCTGACCGGAAAGGAGACCGTCTACGACCTTTACACCGGAACCGGCACGATAGCCCAGTTCGTCTCCTCCAAGGCTGCCAAGGTTATCGGCATCGAATACGTTCCCGAAGCCATAGAGGACGCGAAGGACAACGCAAGAAGGAACGGGATCACCAACTGCGAATTCTTCGCCGGGGACATGAAGGACGTGCTGAACGCCAAGTTCATCTCCGCCCACGGACATCCTGACGTCATGATACTCGACCCTCCAAGGGCCGGAATACATCCCGCGGTTGCGGATGTCATCCTCGCTGCTGAACCGTCCAGGATCGTCTACGTGAGCTGCAACCCCGCCTCCCAGGCGAGGGACCTCCAGATCCTCTGCAGCAAGTACAGGATAACCGCGGTGCAGCCGGTGGACATGTTCCCCCACACCCAGCACGTGGAGAACATCTGCGCCCTCGAACTCATACCTGAAGAGGAGAGAACCTCCCCTGAAACCATTCAGCAAGACTGACGACTATGGAAATCGGACTTCTCTTACAGATACTTCTTCTGATAGTCAGCCTGGTGATGATAGTGGCCGGCGCTGAATTCCTTGTGGACGGAGCATCCGCAATCGCAAGGAAGATAGGCATCAGCGAGTTCGTCATCGGCCTAACTATAGTCGGCATGGGCACGTCAGCCCCCGAGATGGTCGTGAGCTACACCGGAGCCGCCAAAGGGTTTTCGGACATAGCCCTCGGCAACATCCTCGGATCGAACATATTCAACACCCTGCTGATCCTTGGCGTCACCGCCATGATAATGCCCATCGCGATAACTCCCCAGAACAGGAAAAGGGACATCCCGATGAACATCATAATAACGGTCCTTCTTCTCGTGCTGGGGCTCCACAAGACCTTCTTCGGTCTGGGGGCATCCGACACCCTCTCGAGGATCGACGGCGGAATACTCATCGCACTCTTCGTTGCCTACATGTGGTCTGCCTTCAAACAGGGTAAGGGCACAGATTCCGAGGAGCAGAATGAAGAAGGGACCAAAGAAAAGAGCGTAGCTCTCTCCCTTCTGATGATCGCAGGAGGACTCGCCGCCCTCATTTTCGGAGGGGACAAGTTCGTCGACTCCGCGACCAGGATCGCGAAGATGGCGGGTCTCAGCGACAAGTTCATCGCGATAACGGTCCTGGCCGGCGGCACATCGATGCCGGAACTCGCCACCTGCATAGTAGCGGCGGCCAAGAAAAGAGGACAGCTCGCCCTCGGCAACATCCTGGGCTCCAACATATTCAACATCCTTCTCATATTGGGAGGAAGCGCGCTCATATGTCCCCTCTCCCTCCAAAACATCAACTTCGTGGACGCCGGTGTGCTGCTGCTGAGCGGCATCCTGGTACTGCTTTCCGCAGTGTTCTTCAAGAAGGATGAGATGGACAGGGCGGACGCCGCGACGATGCTGATCTGCTTCGCCGCATACATGGGATGGCTGTTCTACAACCTCTGACGGCTTGTTTCGCACGGAATTTGTTCAGACATTGATGACACATAACTATAGATAATAAAACCAAAAACCGCAGAATATGGCATTCAAACCCACTAGGTACCAGCTCGTGAACGTAGGTACCGGCAGAATCTTCGAAGACGGGGAATGGACACTCGCCGACCCCCAGGCACCCTCTCCCTCACTCGTGAGGGCACAGTACGCCAACAGGCTTTTCACTCCCAGGGAGGACCTGGACGGCCTTTACCGCTACGCCGAGTGGCTGCCGATCAAGAGAGTGCTCAAACACTCCCACGCACCCGTCACCTACAAGTCAAAGTATCTGGCGGATTTCCTGGGAATGGAGAACCTCTACATCACATTCTCCGGATTCTGGCCCAAGATAGGCGCCAGGATGGCGACTTGCTCCTTCAAGGAGACCGAGGCCTACTCCGTCTGCGCAAGACTCCCCAAGAACACCAAGGAAGTCCTCGTCGTCCAGTCAGCCGGCAACACGGCTCGCGCATTCGCGCAGGTATGCTCCGACAACGGCATACCCATCGTGATCTGCATCCCCGAGGACAACGTCCATGACATGTGGTTCCGCAAACCCCTCAAGAACTGCGTCAAACTCGTCGCGGCCCCCAGAGGTTCGGACTACTACGACGCCATCGCCCTCGGTGAAAAGATCTGCATCAACCCCAGGTACAGGGCTGAAGGCGGAGCCAAGAATGTCGCAAGAAGGGACGGAATGGGCACGACCGTGCTCTCAGCCGTAGAGGCCATGGGAAGGGTCCCCGACGCATACTTCCAGGCTGTAGGTAGCGGAACAGGCGCCATAGCCGCATGGGAGAACGCCCTGAGGCTCCAGGAAGACGGACGCTACGGCGGACACAAGATGAGGATCTACTGCAGCCAGAACGCACCCTTCACCATCATGTACGATTCCTGGAAGGCCGATTCAAGGGATCTGCTCCCTCTCTCACCCGAAGTGTCGAGGCGCAATTCCGAGGTTATTCTCGCCAAGGTCCTTTCGAACCGCAAGCCGCCGTACTCCCTCGCCGGAGGTCTGTACGACACCCTCAAGGCTTCGGGTGGTGACATGTTCAAGGTCACCAACGACGAGATCGTCTACTGGATGCTCCAGTTCTTCAAACTCGAAGGCGTCGACATCTTCCCCGCTGCGGCTTCCGCCGTATGCGCCCTTTCACAGGCTCTCGAGGAAGGCAAGGTCGCCAAGGACGAGTACGTCATGCTGAACATCACTGGAGGCGGAATGCTCAACGCCACAAAGAAGGGATTCACCATCAAGGAACCCGACATCGTGCTGAGCCCTGACCTTCCCGCCGAAGAGATAATCATGGCCGTAGACAAACTCTGGTAAGACACAATAACCCACCCAGCTTGAACAATAAAGAACTACTTTCATGATCCTTCACCTTCTCCAAGTCCAGGTACCCACACCGGATGCCGAAGAAATAGAAGCCGCTTCCGACTCCGCGAAGGCAGCTCTCGAAATGTTCGCCAGAAGAATGGCTGAACATCCCCAGGAGTCACTCGTCTCCATGGGGCAGAAAGCGCTTGAGTTCGGAATCAAGGTCCTGGCCGCCATACTCATCTACGCCATCGGAGCGTGGGTGATAAAGAAGGTGGTCCGGATGCTCAGAGCGGTCTTCGAGAAGAAGGGCTCGGAGAAGACCCTGGTGAGTTTCGTGACGTCACTGGTGTCCATCACTCTGACTATCATCCTCATCATCATAGTGGTGGGCACACTCGGAGTGAACACATCCTCACTGGCTGCGCTTCTGGCCGCAGGAGGTATGGCGATTGGCATGGCCCTGAGCGGAACGGTCCAGAACTTCGCAGGAGGTATCATGATACTGATGTTCAAGCCTTTCAAGGTCGGTGACTACATCCGGGCTCAGGGGTTTGAAGGGTTCGTGACTGACGTCACGATAGTCAACACCAAACTCCGCACCTTCGCCAACGAGACGGTCATCCTCCCGAACGGGACCCTCTTCAACGGGACGATAAACAACTTCATGGAGAAGGAGTTCTTAAGGGAAAGCTGGTCAGTGGACGTGCCATACGGGACGGACTACGAAAAGGCGGAAAGCATTCTGCTCGATATAGCAATGGAGGAGGAGAGGATCATAAAAGAGGACGGTCCCCTCGTGAAGAAGCCCTCAGTCCATCTCGGTGCGATGAAGGACAGTTCGGTGCAGCTGGTGCTCTGGGCATGGGTGAAAGTGCAGGACTATTACCCGGTCCAGTTCAGCGTGTCCAAGCAGATATACAAGAAGCTGCCGGAGAACGGTATCGACTTCCCGTTCCCCCAGCTGGACATCCATGTCGACCCGGACAAGAAGGAGTCCTAGAGAGTCCGCTTACCTTTACAAAAACATCATGCCGGCCTTTCGGGCCGGCATGACTGTTAATATGCTGTTCCGAGTGGAGCTATTTATTCTGCGGGCTTCACGTACCTTGTTCCGGTCTCGGCCTTTACGGCGTCTATGAAAGCGGGGGCGTAAGCGGGGGAAGTCCTCCTTCCCTGGACGAGCTCACCGTTCTCGCTGGGGAGCATGATCTGGTCGTTGTGCTTGACGATGAGGAGCTTCGCGAGCTTGTCCCAACGCTTCATCATCATGTCTGTATAGGAGATGGTCTTTCCGGTCAGGTAGTCGGTCATCTCGCCGGCGGTCATGTTCTTGATCCTGGACTCTACCTCCTCCTGGTCCTTCTCATAGAAGTCCTCGAGTTCCTTCTGGGCGTCCTTCAGGTCACCAATCATGGCGCTGTAGCGGGGATAGATCATGTTGGCCACGAAGTTGTTCATCCAGAAAGCGCTCTCGGTGCTGAACTCACGGATGTTGTTGTTCTCCCTGCGGAAAGGATCGGGGATGCGGTTCGCGCCGCAGTAGACGGGCACGTAAGCCACCATGCTTGCATCGTCCATATTGAAGTAGGTGATTCCGCCCACAGCGTCGGGAAGCCAGTCCCTCATCCTGCAGACCATGGTCATTCCGCTCTGCTGGCAGCCGATGGGCCTTTCACGGAACATGTCGGTACCGTCGCTGCTCTTGAAATTCACGGGCTGGTTACGGTAAGGCGAAGCCCAAGGGCCGGCGCTCACGTCCACGGTCATGTCAAGGGCGGTGCCCTCATAATGGTCGCGCATGTCGTTCATCACGTCACGGGGAGAAAGCTTCTCCTTAGGCTTGATCCAAAGGGGAAGGGCGTCAATCTCGGACATGTCACCGTTGATGTAAGGCAGATACGAATCCATCACGGCGGTGTCATAATGGTGACGGAAGAAGCTCCATACCCTGGCGTCGCAGTACCTTATGGCGCTGAAATCCATGGGGCCGTAGGCCTCCCTGAAGCTGAAGTCAGCGTCAGGACCTGAATAGTAACCCTTCTCACGGGCGAAGGAGATTACGTCAGCCGAATACATGCACTCCCCTTCCACTACGCAGAAACCGAGTTTCTTGTCGGCCTTCTTGGCCTGGGGGAACTGCCTGATACGGCTTGAGTTGGCGTAAGCGCATATGCAGTCGTCCGGAACCCTGAGGGCGACCCATACACCGCCTTTGTTGCCGGGGCCCTTGCCGATGAGCTCCATTATCCACGCCTCGTTCTTGTCGCAAACCGCGAATGACTCTCCGGTCGAATTGTAGCCGTACTCCTGGACTAGTGCGTCCATGATGGCGATGGCGTCACGGGCTGAAGTGGCCCTCTGGAGAGTGAGGTCCATAAGGGTGAAATAGTCGAGATAGCCTTCGGGGTTGCGGAGCTCCTCGCGGCCGTCCCATGTGGTCTCCACGATGGTGACCTGGTTCTCGTTCATAAGGCCCATCACGCCGTAGGTGTATTCGGCTTGCTTTACGAACCTGCCGGAGCCCTGTGGCCCGAATCCCCTTATGGAGATCATCTCACCGGGAGCATGGCGTCCGGGGGCATAGTAAGAGAGGGGTGAAGCGAAGCCGAAGCCGTCGCAATTGTAGGTGCACATCACGCTTCCGTCGGTGGAAGCCAGCTTGCCCACGATGAGGTTCGTGCAGGCGAAAGAGGCCACAGTAATGAACGGAAGCAACAGGGAAAGGACTAACTTTTTCATATATGATTTGTTTTTTCGTTGTATATGATCCCGGTAGTGTGAAGACGGCAAAGATTACCGTCACTGCGAAAATAGCACTCTTGCAAGAGAAAAACAAACCATGGGCACTTAAAAAAGACGGCCCGCATCAGCGGAACCGTCCTGAAAGTCTCAAAAGAAGGATGTGCTAGGATTCTGCGGGAGCTGCTGAAGAAGCTTCAGCAGCTGCTTTCCTCTCTTCGGCGAGAGCTTCCTTGGAAGCGACCGGATTGCCGTAGATGTGAAGCATGATGTCCCGGAGTTCTCCCCTGTCGAGGGTCTTGTCGACCTTGTCGATCTGGCGCTCGATGTAGGCGGAGAACGCCTCCACGTCCTCGGGAGTGTAGAATTCCGAGTACTTGGAAGTGCCGTTCATCATGTCGTATGCCATGTAGTTGGTCTTCCAGAGCTTGTATCCTTCGATGATCCTCATGTCGACAGCATGGCGGATGGCCTGGTAGCGGTCGTTCTTCATCCAGTATGAAGCCTCGACTATCTCGTCGTGGGTGAGGGGGTCACCTATGTTGAGGTGGATGTTGCCCTTCTCCTGACGGATTCCGGTGAGGATGCTGACGAGGTCCTCCCTGGAACCCTTGACGTACTTGCCGTCACGGGAGATGAGCTGTTCCCTTGCCTTGAGGATGTCGCAGGGCTCGTACTCGTAGGAGATGCTGAGCGGAATGATGTCCAGTTCCTCGAAATTCTCCACGAAGCCTTTCGTACCGCTCATGTCGAGCATTTTGAGGAGTCCCTGCTCAGTGGTGTCGATGCCGTTCTTGGTCCTTCCCTCCCTCTGGGCGATCCACACCGAGCTGCGACCTGAAGTGACGGCCTGTCTTATGTACTTGGAGAGCCTCTGGGAAGAGAGGTAAAGGGAACGCGCGTCTATGCCGCGGATGACCTTTATCATCCTGTTCGAGCGGATGAGGTATTCAATGTACTGGTTGGAAAGGAGGTTGTCCCCCACGCATATCTCGGTGGTGTCTATGCCGTTACGGTAAAGGACGGCCTGCGTGATCGCGGGATCGAGGATAATGTCCCTGTGGTTCGACATGAAGACGGACTTGCCTGTCCTCTGCAGTATCTTTTCGATGCCGTCGTAAGAGAAGTTGTGGGCAGTGTTCTCCAGCACCCACTGGACGGCCCTTGACATCACCTCCGTCTGGAACTCGTCAATGCTCTTGACGTTCCTCAGGAAATCAGCCAGGAACGTCTCTGGCATGTCAGGAAGCAGGTTCTTCGATATCTCGTTGACCGCCGGGTGTTCCGCCAAGGCCTTGAACGCCTTCACGGCTTCCTCGTCGGTATACGGTCTGATATCATCGAATTCGTTCTGGGATTCGCACATATCGGTAGGAATTTGTACAGTCTTTATTAGACAAAGATACTCAATAGTTATGACACTGCAATCTCCGTGCCCCTTTATCTGACATCGGGACGGAAAAGAAGTGAACTGTCCCCGTAGCTTAGGAACCTGAATCCGTTGGAGAGCGCGAAATCGTATATCCTCCTCCAGTCCCCGTCCACGAAGGCGGACACAAGGAGTATGAGCGTGCTCTCAGGCTGGTGGAAGTTCGTCACGAGGGTGTCGACGATCCTGAAACGGAAACCGGGCACGATTATTATCCTCGTCCCGAGCACCAGTTCATCCAGGGAATTCGCTTCAAGATAGGAGATTATGGCCTCCAGGGCCTCTTCCGTAGTATACGGGAACTCCCTTTCATAGGGGACCCACTGGTCCACATCAGAAGGAGACCCGTTTTCAATGATACCGACGCCCGCGTAATAGAGGGACTCGAGCGTCCGGACAGAAGTGGTTCCGACCGCGATTATCCTTCTTGAGGACCGGAGTGCTGAAACTATCCTCCTTAACAGTCCAACACTCACGGCGAAAGGCTCCCTGTGCATGGGATGGCGTGCCACGTCCCCTTCTTTCACGGGAAGGAAGGTCCCGGCACCCACGTGAAGGCACACCCTTTCACGGGTTATCCCCCTGGAATCGATTCCGGAAAGCACCCTTTCAGTGAAATGGAGGCCTGCCGTCGGGGCTGCTACCGACCCTCTCACATGGGCGTAGAGGGTCTGGTACCTTTCGAGGTCTATCTTCTCCGTGTCCCTGTTGAGGTACGGAGGGATCGGGATGGACCCGCAGACTTCAAGGACTCCGGAAAAAGGAGCGCCGCCTTCCCAGAGGAAGCGCACTATACCGGTCTGGCCGTCACGTGAAATGAGCTCCGCCCTGAGATCCATCCGCTCCACAGCGGGATCCGAAGCGGTATTGATGAGGCGCAGGGTGTCACCTTTCCATCTTTTGGCGTTCCCGATCACGCATTTCCACTCGCAGGAGCCGACGGAAGCGAAACTGAGGTTGTATTCCTCCGGCATGTGGGGCTGGAGGCAGAATATCTCTATATGGGCTCCGCTCTCCCTGGCGAAATGCAGCCTGGCGGGAACGACCTTGGTGTCGTTGAACACCATCATCGCCCCTTCAGGGAGAAGTGAAGGAAGATCAGTGAATATTTTGGAGCAAACGGTCTTGTCACGGTAAACGAGAAGTTTCGAGGAATCACGCTCGGGGAGCGGATACTTGGCGATCCTCTCGTCAGGCAACGGGTAACTGTAGTCCTTTATATCTATAGAAGGTATCATGCTTTTCAATATTGGAGCGCAAAGGTACGAAATAATCGCAAGAGAGAAAAGCCGTAAAAACGCCCAGGATCGAACGGAAACGAACAAGATGACCCGTCACTCGGATACGGACGAGATAATCGGTCTGAGGGCAAAATCGCCCTTCTGGTACACTTGTAAATTATTTACAAATGTTCAAAAGTGTTTAGAACTCCACACATTTAGATATGTTAACAAAAATCAGTGTTAACAATTCCTTAAGTTTACAAACCCTATAATCAAATTTTTTAATACTAGAATCAGTACTTCTAAAAACGTCTAAAACTCAAGAATTTATTCGGAATTATCTAAATTATTGATTCACTTCAATGGCAACAACTGTGGTGAAATACATTTCCGGCCCGAAAAATTATAATTGTTTCATAACATTAAATATATATCAATCAGCAAATATTATGGGTTTACTTAAATCATTACTTAGGCGATTTAGCCCTATCGGGGCTCTTTCCTGTACTGATGTTTACAACAATTTAATTTGCATTTTTGAAATTTGTTGTCTACATTTGTAACATCAATCGTTAGAAAAATGAACAAAAGGCTACAACAGTTTTTGGCGGCGGAGAACATCTCCCAGTCACAGTTCGCGGACGCGATGGGCATCGCCAGGGCAAGCGTATCCCATATAATAGCCGGAAGGAACAAGCCGGGCTTCGAATTCATGTCTGGTCTCGTGAGGAATTATCCAGCGCTCAACCTCGAGTGGCTGATCTCCGGAAAGGGCAAGATGTACAAGGACCCGTCAAGGCTTCTGTCCTCACTTCCCGATGCTCCTGTCCGTGAAACCCCGCCCGTGATTCCTCCGGAGGATGACGAAGAGCCCCAGGCCGATCTTTTCTCCGTAGAACCCCTCCGAGAAGCGCCTCTTTCCCCTTCAGATGCACAGCCTTCGCCGAAAATTGAATTCTCAGAGGGGTCTTCAACCCCTGAGGAGAAGCCGCAACCCTCTGAAAACAAGCGCACTATACGCAAAATCGTCATATTTTTCGACGATAACACTTTCGAGGAAATCCAGTAGAAAAACTCACGCTCAAACACTCTCCCGGCAAAAATCCGTGACATACCGACGCCGCGCCTCCATGGTGTGGCGTTTTCTCTTTTTTCTTCGTAACTTCGCAGACTGAACAGCAATCCCCGACCGTCACATGTACAAGTTTCTGATCCGCCCGATACTTTTCAAGTTCAATCCTGAGTTCGTGCACAAGCTGACGATGAAGCTCATCTGCTACATCCAGCGGATGCCCATCGCCGGCGGCGTCGCCCGGCTCCTGTACAGGAAGGAGCATCCCTCCCTTGAGAGGGAATTCTTCGGGCTGAAGTTCCGCAACCCCGTGGGACTCGCGGGCGGACTGGACAAGAACGGTGAAGCATACAACGGAATGGCCGCATTCGGGTTCGGATTCGTGGAGATCGGTTCCCTGACGCCAAAGCCGCAGCACGGCAACCCGAAGCCCAGACTCTTCCGCCTCGTGAAGGATGGTGCCCTCATTAACCGCATGGGTATCAATAACAAAGGCGTGAAGTTCGCTATCGACAAGTTGCGTTCGATGAAGCCTGAAATCATCGTGGCAGCCAACATCGCCAAGAACACCGGTTCACGTGATGACCAGATCGCAAAGGACTATGACACAGCCTTTTCGCTCCTGTATGACCTGGTCGACATGTTCGTCGTGAACGTCTCCTGCCCGAACGTGGAGGGCCTCACCAACCTCCAGGACGTTTCCTACCTTTCCGAGATCATGGACGGCATTCTGGACAGGAGGGCCACCATGGACGAGCACAAGCCGATATTCATAAAGCTTTCCCCCGATGTACCCAACGTGCAGATTGACAGCATCTTGGACTATGCCCTAAGGAACGGCGTCGAAGGTGTCGTGGCAGGGAACACGACCCGCAAACGTGACGGGCTCTCGACCCCTGAGGAGAAGGTCAACAGCATCGGGAAGGGAGGCCTTTCTGGAGCCCCGCTCTATGAGCGGAGCCTGGAGATGGTGAAGTACATCCACCAAAAGAGCGGAGGCAAGCTGGCAATCATAGGCTGCGGAGGCATCATGACCCCCGCCCAGGCCAAGGCCATGCTTGACGCAGGAGCTTCACTGATAGAGGTTTACACTGGATTCATATACGAGGGGCCGGGATTCGTGGAGAAGATCCTCAAAGAACTCGATCCCCCAAAAAAGAAGAAAAGAAAGCAAGCTGAAGCGGTAGTGGAAGAGGACTCCCCTGCCGTCATTCAAAACGCTGATACCGAAACACTTGAATCAAATGCTTAAAGCATCAATCTGTACAATCGGCGACGAGATCCTCATCGGACAGGTCGTCGACACCAATTCTTCAGAGATATCCCGTGCGCTGGGATCCATCGGGATAAGGACTTCAAGGATGGTCTCCATAGGAGACGACTCCCAGCAGATTCTGTCAAGCCTATCGAAAGAACTGACCGACAATGATATAGTCATTGTCACCGGAGGTCTGGGCCCCACAAAGGACGACATCACAAAGGCGGCTCTGGCCACCCTCACAGGCAGCAAGGGGTACACCGAGCACCCCGGACAGCTCGAGATGGTATACAAGATCCTCCATTCCAGAGGACTTGACGTACTTGACATCAACCGAGCGCAGGCGCTTGTCCCCGACACATGCGAAGTAATTGTTAACCACTGCGGTACGGCCCCAATTATGGTGTTCCGCACCGATGGCCTCTTCGGCCATCCCGCGACACTCTACGCCATGCCCGGAGTCCCTTATGAGACCGTGAACGCCCTTCCTGACGTCATTGAGGACATCAGGGCACACCATGACATCGGAGCGATATTCCACCGCAACCTCATGGTCTACGGATACGCGGAATCCGCCCTCGCCAAGAAGATAGCCCCCTGGGAGGACGCGCTGCCCGAGGAAGTGCACCTGGCGTACCTTCCAAATCAGCTCACAGGCGTGCGTTTGAGGCTCTCGGTATACGGAGGTACCACCGAGCATGAGAAATCGCTCCTGGAGGCCGAAATCGCGAAATTAAGGGCAATTCTGGGGGATGCGATATACTCGGAAGATGACGACACCCTCCAACATGTGGTCGGAAAGCTCCTGAAAGCCTCTGGAAAGACCCTCAGCACCGCCGAATCATGCACCGGAGGAGAGATTTCGCACCTGATAACGATGGTTCCGGGCTCGTCAGAGTACTATCTGGGTTCAGTGATCTCATACGCACCCTCCGTCAAGAAGGATATCCTTGGTGTCCCGGCCTCAACGATCGAGGAAAAAGGCGTCGTCAGCGCCGAGGTGGCCGCCGCAATGGCGGAAGGAGCCAGGAGAATCACCGGAAGCGACTACTCCGTGTCCACCACGGGACTCGCAGGACCCGGAGGAGACGGCGTTAATCCGGAGGGAACGGTATGGGTAGCGGTGAGCACTCCAAGGGTTACGAAGACCCGGAAGTACAATTTCAGGAACGACCGCATAAGAAATATCGAACGATTTTCAGCATCAGCACTGTTCTTCCTACTGAACGAGATAAAGGAAGACTTATCACTCAATGAATCAGCGAATGAAACAAAATAGTTAAATGCTTTAACATTTTTGTTACATGGCGTTTTGTAAACAATGTCGCTTGGGTATCACACTGATATTCAAGCGATTTTGTTATTATGCCCAAATCGGGTCAGATAGATACAAAAAGAGACCCGTCAAGGGTCTCAAATAAGAAGAATCGAATACTTTTCTGAAGACTGAAGGAAGCGGACTATTTGCCGTATTTGGAGTAGAATTCCTCCACTTCCCTCTGGAATTCCTCTATGTAGTCCCGGGTGAAATCGTCCGCCTGGAGCTCACGCAGGATCTCTCCTGACTCGTACTTCCTGCGGAGATCAGCCACATATTCACGGCAGCGTTCCTTTATCCCGTCGAAATCCGAGATCAGCCATTTGTCGCCTTCGCGGACCATCTGCATGGTATGGAGCCTTGGCTCCCCTTCCGGTTCACCTCCTTCTTCCCACAGGTCCCGTACACTCACCTTCGCTGTGGCTCCGCCTTCGTTCTCCTCAACGGAAACTACCTCATAATAAGGTATGGAGCCTCCGTTGCCTGTCACCAGCGTATACAGCCACTCGTTATCTCTTTCAACGCCGTAAGAGCCGTCAGGAGCGTCGAACGCTTCACTTAGGGCGTCCAGGAAGTCTGCCGTCATGTGTGAACCGGAACCTGACACGATCCCGTGGTCAGGGATGTACCGGCAAAGCTCACCTGCCACGCCTGAAAGGTCTTCGGCCGTGCTTTTGCCGTTCCCGTTCCTGTTCCCGCATGAGTACAGAAGTGCAAGCAATGCAATGGCCAGAACTGAATAAAGAACTTTTCTTTTCATAGGTATCTTATTGAAATGCATTTACTTATCAAAAAAGCACCGGCCTATAGCCGATGCCTGAAGTCATCAGAATATCCTCAAGGGGCGTTTCCTTGTCACTTCACCCGTATACCTTGAGAGGGATGAAGAGGAGATGTCCACAAGCTTTATGAGGGGATCTTCCTGGAAATACACCTTGGCACCTCCCTTGAGGTCCACTGACAGGTTCTCGGCAGCGTTGACGAGGACCATGGCGGAATTCACGCTCAGTTCGGCGTCATTGACGAACATGTTTACCGCGTCCACCTCGGAAGAGTTCTGCGCATTTACGACAATATCCTTCGCCTGGCCGTCGAGAAGCACCTTGGAGGAATTCTGGGCATTCACGGTGATGTCCATGGAGTTTCCTTTCGATGAAATCGATGAAGAGCCGGAAGACGAGAGATTCAGCTTGTCCGAATCCTGCTTCATGCTGAGTATCGACTTGTCTGATGTCACGACCTCTATCTCATTGGCGTTGAGGTCCATAGAGACGTTCGCGCTCTTCGAAAGGCTGATCTTGGCCTTGTCCGCATTGAACACCAGGCTGGTGATCTTGGCGTCACCGGTAGCGCTGACGCTGAGGTTGTCGGATTCGAAAGCGACAGTGCCTGCTTCAAGGACCGCATTGTCGGACAGTTCCAGTGCGGAGAATTCCGGAGCGGTGATGACCGCCTTCAGCATAGCCGTCCTGCCGTTCTTTCCCCTGTACACCTTTTTCAGAGCCGAAGGCATTCCCTTCTGGTTGAACTCTATGGTAAGCACCTTGTTCTTGACATATACCTCGACGTAATCAGCGAGGGCCGTGTCGAACGTCCAGCTGACGTTGTAACCGTACCCCTGTCTGACGGACACCTCGAAACCTCCGGACACCTTGATGGTGGAGAAGCTGTTGAAGTCCTGATACTTGGTATCAGTCTGAGCCGATGATGGCAGCGCCGCTGCGATTGCCAGCGAAAGCGCCAGGATGGTTGATACTGCTCTGTTCATCTTTAATGTTATTATATATAAGGTGTTTGCAAATAACGTGCTATCCGATTTTCTCTATCAGTTCACCCCATTCGTCCGTCATGGCGTCAAGGGCCCTCTTGTTCTCCAGGTACTCCCTCGTGAGCTCCATTATGTCGTCATCCTTGCCGGGATCAGCCAGCACCTTCTCGATCTCGCCCATCCTCTTCTCGGTCTTGGCTATCTCCTTCTCAAGGTAATCCACCCTGTTGCGGAGTTTGCGTCCCTCCTTTGAGATAGCCTTGCGTGCTGCGAAGTCCTCCTTTGATGAAGAGACCGGCTTGGGCTGTTCAGCGGGCTTCGGAGCGACCTTCTCTGGCTGAGAAGCCTCGGCGGGAGCGGGAGAGAAGCGCCTCTCAAGTTCCTGAAGGTTCTCGATCCTTCTCTTTTCAAGGAACTCCTCGACGCTTCCAAGATGTTCCTTGACCTTTCCGTCACGGAACTCGTACATCTTGTCTACCAGGCCGTTAAGGAAATCCCTGTCGTGCGATACGACCACCATCGTGCCGTCGAAGGACTTGAGAGCCTGCTTGAGGATGTCCTTTGACTTTATGTCCATATGGTTGGTGGGCTCGTCAAGCGCCAGAAGGTTGTGGGGCTGGAGCATGAGTTTCGCCATTCCGAGTCTTGCCCTTTCACCGCCGCTGAGGACAGAAACTCTTTTGTCTATGTCCTCACCACGGAATAGGAACTGCGCAAGAAGGTCACGGAGCTTGGTGCGGATGTCCCCTACGGCTATCCTGTCGAGAGTGCTGAACACGGTCTCGTTCTTGTCAAGTATATCCTCTTGATTCTGAGCGTAATAACCGATATTCACGTTGTGCCCGATCTTGGCTTCACCTTCCGCGGGAGAGAGTTCTCCCATGATCACTCTCATCAGGGTAGTCTTCCCTTCACCGTTTCGTCCGATGAGTGCCACCTTCTCTCCTCTCCTGATCTCGATGTCCGCATGGGTGAATACGGTCTTCCCGGGATAAGCCGCCGTCATGTCCGTGGCTTTGAAGACCACGTCGCCCGAACGGGGAGCCGGAGGGAACTTCACGGTAAGCTTGGCGTTGTCGGTCTCGTCGACTTCGATACGGTCAAGCTTCTCAAGGGCTTTTATCCTTGACTGGACCTGATTGGACTTGGTGGGTTTGTAGCGGAACTTCGCGATGAAATCCTCCGTCTTCTCGATCATCCTCTGCTGGTTCTGGAAGGCCGCCATCTGCTGGGACATCCTTTCTTCCCTCAGTTCCAGATACTTGCTGTAGGACACCTTGTAATCATGAATGTGCCCGAGCATTATTTCTATAGTCCTGTTGGTGACGTTGTCAAGGAAGCGCCTGTCATGCGAAACAAGCACCAGCGAACCCTTGTATGCCTTCAGATAGTCCTCAAGCCATTCTATGGACTCTATGTCCAGATGGTTGGTTGGCTCGTCGAGAAGCAGCACGTCAGGCGAAGAAAGCAGGATCTTCGCCAGTTCTATCCTCATGTTCCATCCCTGGCTGAACGTCTCGGTCTTCCGGGAGAAGTCGCTGTCCTTGAATCCGAGTCCGAGGAGGGTCTTTTCAGCCCTCACGACCGGAGACTCGCCGCTGTCAAGGGCGAGGATGTCGTTGATTTCGTTGAGACGGGATATGAGTGAGAGATAAGAAGGGGACTCGTAGTCGGTCCTCTCCGCGAGGGCTGAAGAGATCGTCTGGAGTTCCTTCTCCATGTCCTTCACATCCTGGAAGGCGGTCATTGCCTCCTCAAGCACGGTCCTTCCCCTGTTGTGCTGCATGATCTGGGGAAGATATCCGATCCTGAGGTCGGACGGCATGTCGATATGACCGGAAGTCGGGGACTGCTCGCCGCAGATGAGCTTCATGATGGTCGACTTCCCCGCCCCGTTCTTGCCCACAAGACCGATCTTGTCGCTCTCGCTGATATGGAAGTCTATGTTGTCCAGGAGGGTGAATCCTCCGTAAGCGACTGTAAGTCCGCCGATTGATATCATTCTTCAGGAACTTCTTTACTGCAGAAAACTATGCTCAGTTCATAGAGGAAGTACAGCGGCAACGCAGCGACGAACATCGAGAAGGGGTCCGCCGGTGTGATGATCGCAGCCAGGATCAGGACTATGACGATGGCGTATTTGCGGTATTTGCGCAGGAAAGCCCGGTCAATGATGCCGAACTTTGAAAGTACGGCGATCACAGTCGGGAACTCGAACACGATGCCGAAAAGCAGCACCATCGAGGTGAACATAGAGATGTACGACTGCAGGGAGATGGTGTTCTTCACCGAGTCGCTCACTGTATAACCCTGGAAGAAATTGAGGGTTATGGGGAGGATTATGGTGTATCCCACGACCACGCCCAGATAGAAAAGCACGGATGCGAATCCGAAGGCCTTGCGCACCGCCGCCTTCTCGTTCTCATACAGGGCTGGTGCCACGAACTTCCAGATCTCGTAGATTACGACGGGGAAAGCCAGAATGAAGCCCAACGCTATGGATGTCTTCAGATGGATGAAGAACTGGGCGGAGATGTCGATGTTGATGAGTTCCATCTTGAACGGCACCTTGAGCCACCTGTACATGAAGAAGTCCTCGCTCGCGGGGGCAAGTATAAGGTAATCGAAGACTATCCTCTTGAAACAGAGGACTATGACCGCGAATAACAATATAGCTCCCGCCGAGCGGAAAAGAGTTCCCCTCAGCACATCAAGATGGTCCCAGAAGGACATCTCTGAACTGGAATTGTCCATCCGTAAACGATTAATGCGGCTTGGTACCGCAATTGGCGGATTAACCGGGACTACTTTTCAGCGTCCTTGTTGTATCCTGACTCGACCTCGTCCTTGGTCTCGTTGATTTCCTTCTGGACCTCGTTCATTCCCTCTTTGAAACTCTTGACGCCTTTGCCGACGCCCTTCATCAGTTCAGGAATCTTCTTGCCACCGAAAAGAAGTACGACTACAAGGCAGATGAGAACTATCTCCCAAGGGCCTATCACTCCAAGCGGATAAATCATCATAGTATTCTGTGTTTAAAAGTGACTGTACAAATATAATAAAAAGGTTACTGCCCCGAAGCGGTCATGGCATCTATCAAAGAGACAAGTTTCTCAGGGCATCTGACAGGATAGCCGTTCTCCTTGTTGAGGAAGCCGAGCACCACCTGACCGGATACAAGAAGTTCCCCTTTCTGGTTGAGTACGGTCTGCTCGACGACAAGCTTGGCGAGAGGGGCCTTCTCGATTTCGGCGGTCACGGTCAGCACGTCACCCATCTTCGCCGGATGGTGGTAACGGCATGAAACAGACACTATCGGGATGGTCACTCCGTCAGCTTCGCACTGCTCGATCGGGTATCCGAGCTCGGCCATCATGGTGTTGCGCGCGCACTCGAAATATCTGATGTAATTCGAGTGATGGACGATGCCCATTTGGTCAGTTTCATAGTACCTGACGGGGAATTTTGTCTCAAAATGCAGCATAACAAAAATGTTAGAGCTAAAAACAAGTCTGTTTCACTAACTGTTTTTCAAGGCCTTGAGCTGATTCTCAAGACTTTCGATCTTCGAGAGCGAATCTGCCTCCTTTTTGCGCTCCATAGCCACAACTTTCTCTGGTGCGTGGGCCACGAAGTTCTCGTTTGAGAGTTTTTTGCGCACTCCTTCGAGGAATCCCCTCTGGCGTGCGAGGTCGGCTTCAATCTTCGCGATCTCCTCCTCGACATTGACAAGACCACCGAGAGGGATGAACATCTCGACTGTCCCCACCATGAACGAAACGCCTGCTGCGGAAGAGAACTCGGAGACGAATTCTGCCTTGCCGACATTGGCGAGTTTCGAAAGCACGGGGATCATGCTCTCCGGGAAAGCGCCTTTCACCTGGAGATCGAGAGCCTCCTTCATGGAGATGTTCTTCTGTTGACGGACGGCCCTCACGGAAGCGACCGCCGCGATCGCCTTCTCGAAGTCAGCGATGATTCCGGTGTCGACCTTGCCGGCCTTGGGAGTGGGAGCGAACATGATGGTCTCCCCTTCCTTCCTTTCCTCAAGAGCGTGCCAGAGTTCCTCAGTGATGAAAGGCATCACGGGGTGGATGAGACGGAGCAGGCTGTCGAAGAAGAATATCGTGCAATCGTATGTCGCCTTGTCCACGCTGTCGCCCCAAGCGGGTTTGATCACCTCCAGATAAGTCGAGCAGTAATCGTCCCAGAACAGTTTATAGATGGCCATGAGGGCATCGGAGATCCTGAACTTGGAATAGTGGTCCTCAACAAGCTCAATCGTCTGATTGAGTTTTGACAAGAACCAGTCAGTTGCAGTCTTGCTTGAAGCAGGTTGGGCCTTATCCTCGACCTTCCATCCCTGGACGAGACGGAACGAATTCCAGATCTTTCCGCAGAAATTCCTGCCCTGCTCGACCATAGCCTTGTCATAGAAGATGTCGTTTCCGGCGGAAGAGCAAAGGAGCATACCGATCCTCACGGCGTCCGCTCCGAACTCCTTGATGAGGTCCAGAGGGTCAGGGGAATTGCCGAGGGTCTTGCTCATCTTCCTTCCGATGTTGTCACGGACGATACCGGTCAGGTAGACGTTGCTGAAGGGCTCCTTGCCCATGAACTCGTCGCCGGCCATAATCATTCTGGCGACCCAGAAGAAAAGGATATCAGGACCAGTAACAAGGTCATTGGTGGGATAATAATATGCGAGGTCCTTGTTGGGGGCAACATCGGGATGTCCGGGTTTGGAGGCGTCGAACACCGAGATCGGCCAGAGCCAAGAAGAGAACCAAGTATCAAGCACGTCCTCATCCTGGCGGAGATCCTCGGCCTTCACAGTGGGATCAAGTTTCTTGGCCTCTTCAAAAGCCTGCTGTGCAGTGGGTTCCACAACATACCTTCCGTCAGGGAGATAGTACGCAGGTATCCTCTGTCCCCACCAGAGCTGGCGGCTGATGCACCAGTCATGGACGTTCTCCATCCAATGACGGTAAGTGTTACGGTATTTGTCCGGAATGAGCTTCACCTTTCCGCTCTCGACTGATTCGAGGGCCATGCCGGCGAGTTCCTCCATCTTGAGGAACCACTGGGTGGAAAGCCTGGGCTCGATGACGGCGTCAGTCCTCTCGGAATAGCCCACAGGTGAAGTGTAGTCCTCGACCTTCTCGAGGTTGCCGGCTTCACGGAGCATCTCTACGATCTTCTTCCTGGCGTCGAACCTGTCTTCGCCGACAAGGATGACGGCCTTCTCATTGAGGCGTCCGTCCTCATCGATAATATCAATTATGGGAAGATTGTGGCGAAGGCCTATCTCATAGTCATTCACGTCATGCGCAGGGGTCACCTTCAGGCATCCGGTTCCGAAATCCATCTCCACATAGCTATCCTCGATGACGGGTATCTCCCTGTTGATGAGAGGGATGAGCACCTTCTTGCCACGGAGGCGGTGATACCTTTCGTCAGCGGGGTTGACGCTTATGGCTGCATCCGCCATGATGGTCTCAGGACGTGTGGTAGCGATGATAAGGTAATCGTCAGTAGGATTGCCGTTCCCGTCCGAGATGAAGTACCTCAGATGATAGAAATGGCTCTTGGTGTCCTTGTGGATGACTTCCTCATCACTTACGGCGGTATGTCCTACAGGATCCCAGTTGACCATCCTGACGCCCCTGTAGATGAGCCCCTTCTTGTAGAAATACACGAAAGTGTTGATGACGGCCTCAGAGAGCTCGGGATCCATGGTGAACTTGGTACGGTCCCAGTCGCAGGAAGCGCCGAGTTTACGGAGCTGCTTGAGGATGATCCCTCCGTGCTCCTCCTTCCATTCCCAGGCATAGCGCAGGAACTCCTCCCTTGTGAGGTCTTCCTTGCTGATGCCCATTGACTTGAGCTTGGAGACCACCTTGTTTTCGGTAGCGATTGAAGCGTGGTCGGTACCCGGCACCCAGCAGGCGTTCTTCCCGTCCATGCGGGCCTTTCTGATGAGCACGTCATTGAGTGTGTTGTTCAGGACGTGTCCCATATGGAGGATTCCCGTCACGTTGGGCGGAGGTATTACTATGGTATAGGGTTCCCTTTCATCGGGTTCTGAGTGGAAGAATTTGTTTTCAAGCCAATAGGCGTACCACTTGTCCTCGACTTCCGAGGGGCTGTACTTCGCGGAAAGTTCCATAAAAAATCTGTTTTCTTCACCGGCCCTTGCCCGGGCCTGAGGGTGTTGCTCTGTTCTGTAATGCCGGCGTTTCCGGCTATAATCCTACAAATATAAGGAAAAGATTCGGTATAAGGGGCTTCCCTGACCAACTTTCGCTTTCAGCGGGACACTCTCAAGGATTATTGCGGCAATACTTTCCGTTTCACCCATCAAAATAGTATATTTGCAGTTACGCGGCAAGTTGGCCGCACCAAATCCGAAAAGACATGGACAACAACAACGAGAAGAAGCAGCTCAGCCTCGAGCTCAAACCCGATGTGGCAAAGGGTTCATATTCGAACCTCGCAATAATCACCCACTCACACAGCGAGTTCATTATAGATTTCGCTACGATCCTCCCCGGACTGCCCAAGCCCGAGATCAGCAACCGCCTCATCATGACCCCCGAACACGCCAAGAGGCTGCTCAACGCTCTGCAGGACAACATCATAAAGTATGAGAGCCAGTTCGGCCCCATCGACCTGACACCCAACCGTCCCAACAATGAGGGCGGCACATTCAACCTCGGAGGGTTCGGTCCTTTCGGCGGCGGCACAAAGTCATAGCCGATGGCCCGTAACGTAGACCTCACAAAAATCAAGGGCTTCACTTTCGACATTGACGGCGTCTTCACGGACGGCGGGATCCTTTGCGACCTCGCGGGTGAACTCTTCAGGGTATTCGACGCCAAGGACGGCTTCGCCATAAGGATGGCCAGGATGCACGGCTATCCGGTAGGGATCATAACCGGAGGACGTTCCGGATCCATAAGGAACAGGTTCTTGACCTGCGGCGTCCCACAGGAAGACGTATACCTCGGCTCCAGGGACAAGATCATCGATTTCGAGGACTTCTGCAGAAGGCACTCCCTATCGGAAGACCAGGTCGCATACAGCGGGGACGACATCCCCGACATCGAGACCATGATGCGGAGCGGACTGGGGTTCAGTCCCGCTGACGCCGTCCCAGAAATCAAGGAAATCGCCGACATGGTCTCCGCATATCCAGGCGGAAAAGGATGCGTCAGGGACCTGATAGAATCCGTGATGAAAGCCCAAGGAACTTGGGAATTCAATGTAGGCAAGTACAAGAAACTTTATTAGTTGCATATCTCCGTTTAAAGATACACTGAAGGATATGGATTTGAAGGGAAAGAGACTGATTCTGGGCAGTCATTCACCCCGCAGGCAGGAACTGCTTTCCGGTATCGGGGTCGAGTTCACAATCGATGCGGAGAACACGTTCGAAGAGACATTCCCGGAGGACACTCCCCACGAACTTGTCCCATCAATGATGTCAGAAGGCAAGTCCCTGGGGTTCCACAGGCCTCTTGAGGAGGACGAGATCCTTCTCACTTCCGACACCATGGTGCTCTGCGGAAAAAGGATCATGGGAAAGCCACACTCCCCTGAAGAAGCGGCTGACATGCTGAGGGCACTTTCAGGGAAATGGCACGAAGTGATCACAGCCATTACGTTGAGGGATCCCTCCAGACACATGACATACAGCGACACGGCAAGGGTTCATTTCAAGGACCTTGCTGAAGAGGAGATATCCTACTACATTGAAAAGTGCAGGCCCTTTGACAAGGCGGGAGCTTACGGCATCCAGGAATGGATCGGCTACATCGGAATAGACGCCATAGAAGGGTCATTCTTCACCATAATGGGACTTCCAGTCCATCTCGTGTACAGCGCTCTGAAAGAATTCCTGAAAGAGGATTAGGCCAGGATCTCACTTTCAAGCTCTCCTGCACATCGCATCTAGTCAAGGAACAGATAATAAAAAGAGAAAGGGAACCGTGTCAGATACAGTTCCCTTAGACTTAATGAGTTGTGCCGCTTCACGCGTGACCCCTCATTCTAACCACATAATTAATAACACTAAAACTAATAACCAATGAGCTGTATGAGGGAAGAACTCCTTCATCAACCCGATGCAAAGGTAAGAGTAATTTTTCTTTCTGCAAATATTTCTAATACTTTTTTTCACAATTTTTTCATTATAGCCAGCTATAATATTGTTTATCAATTCATTAAACCATTTATAAATCCTAACTTTGTCTAAAAATATTTATGCAAAAGAATCGTAAAACGTTTTGTAGCAATACCCTTTTTCCGATAAAACCTTTTAATTAAACATTTTAATTACAAATCATAAGGATTGCTTAGTCTCTGCTTAAAGTCCATAAGGCAAAAAAAGCATGAGTGATCAGACAAGATATAACTTGTTTTCATTTTTTATCTATATAGCTAGAAAGATTATCAATTATTCATATTTTTGCATTCGCATAAATAAATAACCACACAAATGAAAAAATCATTTCTTTTTCTCACTTCTGTTCTGGCGTTGATGTTCTGCTTTGCATTCACATCAAAGGCTGACGACGACAGGGTCATCACTTTCGCAGAACTCCCCGCCACCGCCCAGACTATGCTTAAGCAGCATTTCGCTGACAAAGTTCCACTGATAATCACCGCTGACAGGGACGATTACAAGGTCACATATGAGACCGGAGAGAAAGTGGAATTCAACAAGCAAGGCGACTGGAAAGAAATCGAATGCAGAGGTTCACTTGTTCCCGATGCTTTCATTCCGGAGCAGATCAAGGCTCAGGTCAAATCAAGATTTCCTGGTAACAGCCTGATCCAAATAAAGAAAGACCGCCGCGGATGGGAAACCAAGTTGAGCAACGGACTTGAGATAGAATTCGACAAGAACTTCAGGATCGTTGACATCGACGACTAGAAGCCGAGCATGAAAAAAGTTCTACGCCCTTCAGAATTCTCTGCAGGGCGTTATTTGTATCTCCCCCTTAAGCACACCAGCCGGACCTAAGCAACGGAACTGCTTGAAAACAACGACTCCAGACTCGGTGGCGTCAACTACAGTTCCGCCTCCCTGGGGAATTACAGCAATATTCCTTAGGAAGAAATAATCCCGGTATTCAATGATTGCATATCCGCAGACATCAATGGCCATCAACTCGGCGGCGGGCTGTACGAGTATCGTCAAACGCTCCACGTATATCGGGGTTCCTCCTTACATTCCGACAAGCGAAAACGCAGAGCTGAACGGGATGGTTTCATGTTTACCGACATATTCTTTCCATGCAGTCTCCCCGTGGCTCAATTCAGACACTTGCCGTGATGTCATATTGAGGAACTTATTGCATACCTGTTCAATCACAGAAATCTCATCCTGTGAGAAGCATCTCATATCAGCATTCCTGAGGGCAAGTAATGAAATACACTCTTGACCTTGTACTGATATCAGTTGTTCTTGCACATCATCGAAAGCACTATACACTCTATCCCATCTCTGAGGAACCGGTCCGAATTCAATAGCCTGGTATGAAAGACCGGAAATAGACATTCCCCTCTCCCGGTAAGACAAGAAATCAATATAAAACAACACCTTATTCATCTTGGTCTGGAACGTCTCGCCCATTTTTCCCAAAACATATAAGAGCAAGTTCTTAAGACGAACCGAAGATTGCGGAGCGAATCCGTTAGCCGCCCCCCGTCCACTCCTGAACAAACGGGCAGACATCCATTGCTCATCGATTTTCTCACCTGATGCCGCTATAACTTGTTCCACCTTTGCCGATATCTTCGAATACTCCTTTTCTGTCAGTTGATTTTTCGAGCTTCTGACCAGATCCAGAAACACTCTGGGATTCATTGCACTCCGGATCATTTTCCCATTGCTTTCGCTTGGGACTTCACCCATTTCATAAAGTCTGTACTGGTTTATGCCAAAACCCAGGATCAGAGCCATTTTGGTGGCGCTCACTCCGTACTCTTCTCTCAACGCGACAATCTCATCAGTATAAGGTATGCCGTGCTTTTCCCGGTACTGGTTTGTCACCTGACTCATCCAAATAGTATCACTCTCAGTAGTGGTGAAAGATTCACCGCTTTCTTCATCATAAAACGAGATATACACACTATCGTATTCCTCGCCCCTGTATGTCGCCTTATATGGCTCATACACAACTCTCATGGGTTTACCTGTAAGCGGACTGTCTTGTACTTTCATTGAGGTATTATTTTAAAAGGATACTGCATCGGATAATCGGCCACGTGAAATGAAATGCAGATAGTCTGACCATTATCATAGCCAAGTGTAATTTTTATATACACCTCGCTTTCATTAACATCTTTACCAAAAATCCACATTTCGCCTTCCTTATTAAGAACATCAATAACCGGGCCTTCAACATAATCCTGAACTTGAAGGTTTTTTACTATCAGTTCACGCTGCATAGGCGTGATATCCAACCTTAGCAATGTTTCTCTATTTTTACCCCTATCATCACGGAAATGAATTCCGAACACCTGTGCCTTGATGTTGAACTGATCCAAAAAAGCCTTGACGTCCTCAATCGAAATCATGTATTTATCATTATGTTACTACAAATATACATCTTTTTTTCGATTTTTCAACTTTAACGTTGAAAAAACATAACTCTCCCCTATCTGGATCACCTAAACCTTGCAAAGATTTGCAGGCCTGAGGCGGCTTCCATACTTTTGCGAAAACCCAAGGCCATGATAATACAGTATGCATCAGATCTTCACCTGGAATTCGCAGGAAACCGTGATTACATCAAACAGGATGGCATCATCCCTTCCGGGGAAATACTCGTCCTTGCCGGTGACATCTCCTACCTGTGTGACAAGAAAATGATGAAGCGGGATTTCTTTGACTGGTGTTCAGAGCATTATGCCCAGACACTGATTGTCCCCGGGAATCATGAATTCTACCACGGATACGACATCTTCCAGACAATGGAAGATTTCGAGTTCCCCTATCGCCAAAACGTAAGCTACCTAAACAACAAGAGCATCGTCATCGGAAATACCGAACTGTTTTTCTCAACTCTTTGGACTCACATCGACCCCGTCCATCTTTATGCCATTGAGCACGGCATGACCGATTTCCGTTATGGCGTATTGTATGGCAGACGTTTCTGTGCATACGATGTGGACGGTCTTCACGAAAAGTGCCTGAAGTGGCTCAGTCAAGCTCTTAAAGCCTCGACTGCCGCGCACAAAGTGATCGTGACACACCATTGCCCGACTTTCCGGCCACAGTTCAACGCTTTCCCTAACGGAACGCTCAATTCTGCATTCCAGGTGGATCTGGACAGTTTCATCGAAACTTCCGGAGCAGATTACTGGATATACGGTCATACCCATTTCCATGGAGGTTCAGGGGAAACAATCGGTAAAACCAGACTGTTGTGCAATCAGCTGGGATATGTTTTCTGTAATGAACACGAATCCTTCCGAAAAGACACATACATAAATCTGCAATAATACCAAGACAATTATGATCGAGCGAATCACCCTACCTGTCCTTGTCAGCATCCTCCACCATGAATTGCATGATGACATCTATTTGGACGAAAAGTCTTTTGCCTTGCTTCTTGATATCCAGCGGGTCCTCTCCGTCTTCGAGCCATTCAACGATGACGAAGCCAGAATAATCTGGCTGGAGATTCCGCGTGGAACTGCCGAAGAGTTGAACGCCTTCTTTGAGGCTCGTCACGAAGTCTACGATTATGATTTGGACAGCTGTAAGATAATACTTGAAGAAGACTTCCCTTACGAGAAGGAATGGTTTTTTCTCGTCACTTCCACTTACCACGAACACACTTTCCTGAAAATATCAGACCGCGTCCATCGTTTCGTGATATTCTCTAATCGTAATCTCGGTGAACGCGCTCACCCCAGAGACATGGTATGGTTTCTGGAGCCGCTGCGAGATATGGTCGTCGGACTTGTGACCGACATCCTCAAAGACCCTGATTCGTACAACCTTCACGTCAAAGAGGACCTTCCATATCATCAGCGTTTCGGGGTGATAAAGAGCAGGGACCTTTGTCGAATCATCCCAGAAAGGAGGGTAAAATTGAAGGACCGAAAGTATTGCATCGATGTACTGAAAGACCTCCTGCGGAGAAAGCAAGTGTATGAGTCCGTAAAGAGCAACACTTCTCCGAATTGGGATGAACTTGGGGTTCCCGCCCCCCTTGACACTATGACCATCCGAACATTCTGTCGTTACTACCGGATAGCAGACTTCGCATGTCTCTCATATCCTCAAAAGAAGCGAAAAAGGAGCACGACCCTCGACGGAGATGACGTGAAATACTATAAAAGGGGGTTCCATCAGGCTCTAGTTGATTATGATCTTGACAGCGAGGAAGATTTCAGGCGTTTCGCCAAAGACCATTACGGTGAAATAGGCCTCTCAAGAATGAATGTCGGCGCTACAAGATATTATGCTGGAGGGAAGTGGCTCATCACTTTCGGGATCAGTTACTCGGCACACGATCTCATGGGCTTGGAGATTGCTCTGGCTCTCTATGAAACAGGAGCACCATTCATCTTCTATGATGCCCAGAACTTGATCCACATTCTTGAAAATACCGGCACGGTACGCATTACACCTTTCACCTTCCACGATTATTTGAGAGGAGGAGACGATGAAGGTGCAATCAGTCTACCCTTCAAGGAAAACTGCGGAAAAGAAGGTGAACTCACACTCACCCAATACGAAGAGATTGTCCGGTTAGCGGAGTGGGAACCGGAGGAGGAACTGAAACTTGATTCCCCTATTCCCCTTGATGACGAAGTCTATGACCTTATCAGAGAAGAAGTTAATACCCCTCTGACACTCAGCGATATCCGTCACATCATTGAGAATAAATACAATACCTACTTATCAGTATACGAAGAAGACAGGACAGGCTACTATTACATACTTCCAGACAAACACACGGAAAAGAGTGAAGACCGCTTTCCAACGTTCAATATGGCCATAAGGGCGCTGATTCTAAAAATGAAGGGCAACAAAAACAGAAAGAGCCATTCCAAAAACACGAAGATGGTCAATCCCAAAGACAGAATTGCAGACATATTACCAAAAGAAGAACATGATTGAAAGTGATACCGAATCCGATGACATCACAAAATGGCTGAATCCTATAATAGAGCAATTGAGGCTCATTCACGACAAAGCAGTTATTGCATACTCTCCACTCGTTGAGGAGATCTGCAGCCGGGTGGCCTCTCGGAACGAAGTAGAATGGATGTTGGACTGGCTCCTTATGTATGCCGGTGATGAGCGGATGCTGAAGCTTTACAAACGCGTATGCAGGGAATATTTTCAGACATATCCCTAATCTATAGCATACTACATACTGGAGTACAGGACGGAATACGACCCTGAAAGTCTGAAAAGCACGAAGTATGAGTATCTGATGGATGAGTGAACACGGCCGTCTTCACGAGGAATACCCGCCTGTGTCATAGCTTTGAAGCAGGCGATTGCCGGATAGATGTGTTGCTTGGTGTGCCTGTCGTATGAGGCCGGTTCGCCTGCATTCTCCCTGCAGATGGCCCCAAAGTGTGTTCTTCGGCCAACGAGATGGTTTCTGCAAGAGATTCACCATATTATTCTTTCAAGAAAGGGACTATCCCGTCCAAATAACTGTTCTTTGGCATGTGTACGTTCGTGCTGGGAGAGCCAAAGAAATCGCCCCTACAGACATCTGTAAGGGCGATTCAAGAGGTGCCTAGCGGAGCTTTTTTCTTAATCAATTCTTTCTATTTTTAACGATGTTATTATCATAATTAATTGAATATAAATGACATCCTAAAAAGCTTCTAAAATCGAGTTAAACACAGACAACAATTTTCCGGGACAAATTCGGGACAACTTAAGATAATTATGCTTATCTTTGGACTGAATTATTAACGGGATTTGTTTATGTCAGTCACTTTCAAAATCAGGACCCGAAAGAAAGAAGGTCGAGCGCCGCTTGTTGCGCGCATTCTCAACAACAAGCTCCAGGTCGATATCCTGGTCGCAACAACGATTACTGTCGATGTTGCAAAGTTTACCGCATCTCCGACCGGCAGGCTGTATGCCAATTACATGAAGTCTCCTGAAGGAGTCAAGGTCAATGAATTGATGGCGAGCGTCACGTCCGCGTTGGAAAGTTATTTGCGGCAGGGCGTGAAGTTGACAACCGACCAGGCCAGGAAGGTCATTGACGACATTGTCATGAAGGAGGAACGTGAAGCTGAAATCAGGCGAGAGGAAGAACGGAGGCGTAAGGAGGAAGAGGAGAGGAGGGTCACGCTGAACAAGTTCATCGACCAGTTCATCGCCGACATCGAAAGCGGTGCCCGGCAGACGGACAAGGGCACCAATTACGCCTTCGCGACCGTCAAGGCCATCAAGCAGGCCCTCCGGCAGTTCAAGTATTTC
>JAEEGL010192670.1_pt1 | contig 68974 bp, 82 predicted proteins | sample 9134231 | NCBI WGS metagenome assembly JAEEGL01 (sample SAMN16246548, study PRJNA631951) | gut metagenome | biome: gut microbiome; feature: rumen; material: fiber-attached | host: Bos | place: Iran: Karaj | collected 2018-10 | reverse complement strand
CCGGAGGTTCCGAGAACACCGTCACCTTGGCCTTCTCGTACGTCTCGTCCGAGACATTCTCAATATCATAGCGCACCAAGGCACGCACCGTATCTGCCGATATGCCCAAATACGCTGCCATCTCATCCTTTAGCTCCTTCGCTGCAATGGCAAACTCAGGCTTTTTTTCAACAAAGATTCTTCTAATCATATCATTTGAACATGTTAATTCGTAAATGTGTTAATTCGTTAGTCACAACTATCAACCTTTTTTATTGTCACTGGCGACTTGCCAGCCCAGTGCCATCCCTGGGGGTTCTTGGCATGCATGGGTGTGAAAAACTCAAGCATCTTTGCCACATCCGCCTCAAAATCCCCACTTGGCACAATAGTAGGGCCGTAGCCCGCACGTTTCGTCTTAAAATCCATATACCCCAGCACCACTGGCACATCCGCACGCATGGCAATCTCATAAAAACCTCTCTTAAAGCGTGTCACCGCCTTGCGAGTTCCCTCGGGCGTAATCACCACACACACATCGTCGTTCTCCTTCAACAACTCGACAGCTCGCTGCACAAGATTGTTGTGCCTATTGCCACGGTCCACCGGCACCGCCCCAAGCCCTTTCAATATCGGACTGGTGACAAAATTAAAAAACTCCTTCTTAATAAAAATTCTCGGTTTCACCCCTGCCGCAAACAGCACCGCAGCACCCACGAAAAAGTCCGCCACTGCCGTATGCGGAGCCACCGCCACCACACAATGCCGTATTTCGGAGCGCTCATCCTTATTAGGAATATCAAACTTCCATCCGAACAACTTCACCAACCATATCCAAAACTTTCTCATTACTAAATATATATATTAATAAAAAAGGCTCAAACAACATAATATACAAATTGCAAATATACGAAAAAATTAGTAATTAGAAAGTAAAAGTGAAAAGTGAAACTTCGCAGCAGCGGGCAATTAGTCACTCCTTCGAGATTTTATTTTTCACCTTTCAGTTTTCAATAATCCTCTAACCACTAACCTTTTGTCATCAATTTTCCTCATTTTTTTAATTTTTAATTTTGAATTCTTAATTTTCTTCGTATCTTTGCAAACTCAACGCGATAGTATTTGTCTCCGCAAAGACAACACAATCAACCGGAAAGATGGCAGAGCGGTCGAATGCGGCGGTCTTGAAAACCGTTGACCTGCGAGGGTCCGGGGGTTCGAATCCCTCTCTTTCCGCGAATAAATGGGCAGTCAAGCGACAATGCGACTGCCTTTTTTGTTTTGGTTTTCAGTGGATTGGCGGTGTTACACAAGCGGTTACGATTGGGAGAAATGACAAAAAGGAATAGAAAAAGTAGGTATATATGCACACGAATATTGGCATACATTGGCACACATAAGCACGAAAAGTAATACCACGGTACTACACTTTGTAATACCACGTTAAACCACCATTAAACAAAAAAGAGGGAAATTAAACGAAAAAATACATTATATTATGATACATTACCCAACTATTAAACTTATCTTCGACCGACACAAGAGGGCAAGCAACACCAAAGAGGGAGCAATTGAACTCCGCATTACCCACCAACGGCAACAACGTTTCGCCACAACGGGCATCCGAGTATTGCCCAAGCAATGGAAAGACGGGCGTATAGTCAATAGACTTGATGCGCTGGAGCTGCAACAGGCATTGGACGCTTTTGTGCTGAACGCTCAACGCATCATCCAAGACAAGGTGCAGTCCGGCACACTTGATATGGCTACCATAGTCGCAGACATCAACGGCAGGGCGGCAATGATGGCTACCATACACACACCGCATGGGCGCGACCTCATAGCCTACATGAAAGAACGTGCGGAGGTGCGGAAGTACGGCAGGGCAGACGATAGCAGGGAGCGTTACGACCGCTTTATACGCTGGTTTGACGCATGGGGAGTTATCCGCACATTTGCGGACATCACGGAAACCAACATCATGCGTATGGATGAGGCATTGTCGGCAAAGGGGATGAAAGATTGTAGCAAGTGGGGCAACTACCACCGCTTTCTTAATTCGTTCATCTTGGATGCTATGGATGATGGACTGATGCAGCGTAACCCCTACAAGCATATACACATAAAGAAAGACAAAAACAGCGACACGGCAATAGAAAAGTACCTTACACAAGGGGAGTTTTCACGCCTTGCAAGCCTGGAGCCGACAACGGAATATCTACGCCACGCGAGGGACTTGTTTGTGTTCCAAACGTACACTTGCCTTGCGTACGTGGACTTGGCAGCGTTTGACCCGTCCAAGATACGCGACATTGGCGGGCGAAAGATGTATGTAGGCAGACGAGGCAAGACCAAGCAGGAGTACACGTTTCTTTTGCTGCCGCAAGCGTTGGCAATACTTGAACGTTACAACTACCAACTGCCCATTATGAGTAACCAAAAGTATAACGAGTATATTAAGGTGCTGGCGGTCATGGCGGGCATTAACAAGCCTGTATCTTCCCATTGGGCAAGGCACACGGGAGCCACGATGCTGCTCAATAGCGGGGTTGGCATGGAGGTTGTGAGCAAGGTATTGGGACACTCAACAACACGCATCACACGGCAGATATACGCAAAGTTGCTGGATAATACGATAGCGGATGAAATGGAGAAGATGATATAAAAATAAAGCGGATAACCGAACACGGCTACCCGCTTTAATTATCGTTCTATCTTATTCATGGTTTCCAATTTTAATTACTTTTGATTATGCTTATTGCTTTTTCCATTGCAGATAGAATATTGGCGTTGTACCACTCCTTAACTCTATTCTTAATATCTACTTCACTATCTCCATGAAGCAAGTCACTTTTGCATAGCGTGATTGTATCAATGAACATATATGTGCAATAAGCGGTATAATCGGGATAATATCGCGTGAAAGCATTGATAACGGAGAAGTCAAGGTCTTGCTTGCCGCAGCAATCAAGCGTCCATTTGGCGTTGCATGTAATATCCATTGTTTATTCCTCCAATAATTTTTTAATTCTTTTAGCGTCAATCTTGGGCGGGTTAGCCGTGATTATAGGCTCTCGGTTGTCTCGTAGAACCAACTCAGCGTTCAACGCCTTGAGTATCGGTTTGAGGGTATCGAGTGAGGGCGAGAATTGTCCGCTCTCAATCTCGGCTATGCGCTGCTGTGTCTGCCCTATCTTGTCGGCTAACTCCTTTTGAGTCATTCCGCGTTGCTTTCGCAGGGCGCGGAGTTGGGATATTATGCTTTGTTTCTTCATTTGTTTTTCTTCTTTAACCATTCGTTGTAATCCATATTGGATAAGTGAGTATGAGCCCTATCTGCAAGGTCACCAATAACAACCTTACACATCGCTATCATATCTTGTTGCATATTGTAATAGGCCGAATGGTCGGCAAGGTTGCTACCATCGCCACAGACATTCCACATAGCAACTAATAATGCGTTTGCCAACTTTGCAGGGTCGCACTCGGAAAAGCCGACACCTTTAATTTCGCTAATCGACATTGCTTTCATTGTTTATCCTCCTTATAATAAGTGGTTAATATTCTCTTGCCATCGGGCGTATTAACCCAACGACAAAGCCAACTTGAACGCGCCTCGTACTCGGCAATATACCGCATCGCTGACTCATACAACTCATGGGCGCACTTTCTCTCGCTGCCCGAAAGGTCGTTCAAGCCATCGTAGCGGATAGCGTCAAGGCAATCCCGCATGTCCGCTGCCGTATTCTCGTAGCGGCAATAACTCATGTTGCTCATAATATCACCTCCTCCATGCCGAATGAAACATTGGTGTAGCCTTTTTCCTCGGCATACTCCTCCAACTCGTCGCGGACAAAGCAAGCCTCAATGTCGGTGTTGTAGCAATCATCTGTGACGTTGGGACAATCCACGAAACCGCCATTGTCCACGTCCTCGGTTGTCCATACATAGCGGCTCGGAGCGTCACCTATCTGCATCGTGACAAGATAGCCGACCTCAACCTCAACAACCTCCAAGCCCTTGCGCTCTTCTTTGGTGTAAAAGGTGTCCATGTGGAATTGGGCGTCCTCGCGGGTGTCAAATAAATTGTCGCAGCCACTACCGCTGCCCTCGGTGTAATCAATCATGTATTTCTTCATGGTATTGGGATTTTATGGGTTAATAAATATTAGTCAAAACGATTGAACGAAATCGCGTAACGAGCGCGGTCGTGTCCGTAGTTATTGACAAGGTTATCTATCTCCGCCTTGCATTCTTCCTCCGTACCCTCGTAGCAGTTGCAATTGCAAGTCAAGTCAATTAGGTAGACTGTAGGCTCTTGGTGGTGTGCGTGTGTCTTCATGGTGTGTTGATTTTAATTGTTTAACTTTGGGAGGGTGCGGGGTGTCGAACCCCGTCCGCAACGCTGCCACCCTCGGAGGGGGTTAATCCTCATCGTCAAAATAACCATGCTCTATTTCGTCAATGGCTTCCAATACATCGTCCGTTGGGTCAATGTACGCATCGTAGTCTTTGAGGTGCTGCGAGAAAGAGTAATCAAGTCCGTAAGCCTCAAATCTGTCATATCCCCACTTTGCCTCAAATTCCTCATCCGTCATATCACCGCCATGTGCATCACGCCACGACACACAAGCATCACAATCGCACTGACCACCGCAGGTTATGATGTCAAGGATATTAGCCAATGGCTTGTCGGGATAACTGATATAATGTCGGGTGTTCATGTCAGCTTCTTGGCACTCATCAATTGTACCATCGGGGTTGCATTGCAGCCACATGTGGATTGAATGGTCGTGCATCAACTCATTGTAATTGTCAAGATTGGCAGCAATGAGTTCTGTTGCGTTTTGCTTTGCTATTTCTCTTTTCTTCATGGTATTGGGTTTTTAAGTAGTTTTGTTGTTTAATTTTCGATGCAAAGATACAACCTTTTTTTGAATAAACAAGAAATTTCTTGTATTTTGAAATGTTAAAGTCTGCAACGTGCAGCAACACACAACGTTACAAACGAAAAAATTTTTGCTCACCTCATCAATAAGGCGAGCAAAAAGGGGTATAAAAATAGAAAATAATAGAAAATTAAAGCCGTCAGCGGTGAAACTAACGGCTCTAAGGTGTCGGGTATATATCTCGTTACTCGCGCTTGACGTACTCGGCATGAGTGACGTTGGCATTACTACGCATGGTGATAACGGCAGTGTTGTAGTCGCTGATTGAGCAACCGACATCGGAGGGTACAATCTGCTTGCCCTCGCTGGGTGAGGCGTAGGCGGTGCCGAGCAGACAGACAGCAACCGCGAGAAAACTAATGATTTTTTTCATTGTTGTTTAATTTAGGTTAAACATATTGTTGATTAAAAGGTTTCGTTACTTTATTCTTCAGTTTTCGGTGGCTCTTCACCGTCCACCAACGCGGCAAGGCGTTCCGTGAGTGGTCGCTTTCGGTCACCCATCGTCATATCAACGGCAGTTGCTTGCATCTTGGGGATGGTGTAGTTCAGCATATCGGCTGCGAGCTTGACGCGCTTGTCAGGTTCAAGTCCGTCAAAATCCAAGGCGAATTGCGACACAAACACAGGTTCGCCATCGCTGTTTTTTGTCTCTATGGTTGGGGCAAAATAGGTGTCAAGGTGAGACGCGATAAGAGCCTTTAATCCCTTATCCTTGTTGGGGGTGCCAGCGACACGCCCGCCCGTCTTGCCCCGTCCATCGTTCTTTTTACGTCCCATATATGAGGTATTACAATAGATATAATTCGAGTGCAAAGATACGTGCGTAATTTTGCATCGTGATTATATCCGTTGTAAAACGATATACGACACGCGACAAACAATATAGTAAACAAACAAAAGCACAATAGATTATGCCGTTACCAATTGGAGCATTAATAAGCGGAGCCTTGCAGGTTGGAGGCTCAATTTATGGCGGTATCAAAGCCGCACAAGCTAACAAACAGATTGCCGACAACCTCGCAAAGAGGCAGCGCGAAAACCAATCATGGTTTGACAGACGTTACAACGAGGATGCAACGCAGCGGGCAGACGCACAACGTCTCATGGAACTGACCCGCAAGCGAATTGCGGAGCGTAACCAACAAGCCGCAGGACGTGCCGCCGTGATGGGCGGGGACGATGCGGGGTTAGCAGCAACCAAGCAGGCCAACAACGAGGCGATAGCCGACACTGCAAGCCGTATTGCTGCATCCGCTGACGCACGGAAAGACACCATTGAGCAGACCTATATAGGCAATAAGAACGCCATCAGAGACAGCCAGAACGCAATGGAGGCGGCCAAGGCGCAGGAACTTGCCAAGGCGGTGAGTGGCGTGAGCGATGCAGCCGGACACCTCGCAGGGGTTGGCGGAGAGACCAAGAGCGGCACGACTGCCACTCCGACAGCACCCACCACCACCGAGACACCCACGGCACCCGAGATAAGCGATGCGACAAAGCAAGCATACGCGGACGAGTGGGGCAAGCAATTCGGCAAGCGAAAAGGCTTCCAAGTGTAGGATTTGAACATTTTGGTATCGGAAAAAGCCGAGAAAACACCATAACGACACGAAAAAAGTGTAGAATTTGAACATTATGGCAACGAAAGACAAAAAAAAGATAGAGCAGCCCACGACCGAGCAGCCGACAGTGCAAGCACCCGCACCCGCTGAGCCGACATTGAGCGGAGAGCGACAGCAGTTCGGGCAACCTGCACAACAGGGTTTCGGTGGCGGGACGCTTGGAGTTAATACCGACCTCAACACACCCACCACGCCTACGGCAGCACCGACAGAACAAGCGACACCCGCCAAGAGTGCCACGCAGGAGCTGATTGAGAGCATTAAGGCGGGGAGCGAAGAAGAGCGACAGAAGATTGAGCGTAGGCGGCAAGCGGAAGAGACTATCAGCGGCATATCCGACATGGGCAAGGCGTTGAGCAACCTCTACTTCACGGGCAAGGGCGCGCCGAACATGTATGATGCGAAGACCGCCATGACACCTAAGGCGCGGGAACGCTATGAGCGTGCGCTGAAGAATTGGAACGCCAACAGAGCGGCAAATATGCAGTACGCTCTCAGTAAGCAGTCGGCAGAACTCAAAGAAGAAAGCAACCGCATCGCACAAGGTAGATTGGAAGAGCAGGAGCGACACAATAAAGCCGTGGAAGATAGGCAAAACAAAGAATACGAACTCAGAGAAGCCAAGTTTGAGTTTGATAAATACTTCAAGGGTGAAAGCCTCAAACAGAAAGACCGCATTGCCAAGATGAATGACACATTGCGGAGGTGGCAGACCGAAAGACGCTTTTCGCAAGCGCAAATGGCTCACCTGCTTGCAAGTTACGATGAATATGAGTGGCGAGACGAGCAAGGGAATAAGCATAAGACGCGAGTTGTGCAGAATCCCAAGACTGGATATTATAGCGTTGAGGAAGATGTGGAGAAAGGCAGCACAACGACCACACCGCAGGGCGGCAGTAAGCAGGTTAATTGGAGTGGAAGCAATGGCAGCAGCCAAAGCAACAACGGCAAAACCGTATCATGGGCAAATTAATAAACATCTATGGCACCAGACGATAAAAATATCCAAGCGTTATACAACGCTATGGTAAATGACGGATATACTAACCTCGGAACGATTGATGAGTTTCGCGAGAGGCTGAAAGATAGTAACAATGTTAGTTCGCTTTACGATGCATTGACAAATGACGGATACACCAATCTCGGAACGTTTGACGAGTTTAAGGAAAGAGTAACACCGTCATACCGCACAGCAGAGGCCAACCTTGCCGCTGGCGTGGACGAGGCAAGCGTTAAGGCGAGAACAACCCAGCAGCCCCGCAAGACCCGCTACGATGTGGCGCAAGAGCAGTATGAGCAGGGCAGACAGCAGACCAACGCAACGCCCATATCGCAGACCGCAATGGGCAGCGTGGGTGGTTATGGCATATCGCCTACAGGTATGCCTGTACGCAACACACAAGGCTATCCGCAAGCCAATCCGCAGCCACAAGCACCAGCCAAGCCTATGGCACCCGCACCGAGGACAGGGCAATGGAGCGGTGCACCGACTACACAAGTGCCTTACGCACCCACCGAGGAGGAGGGCAACAAGTCGTTCATGCCGATAGAGCAGGGCGAGGACACCAAGCAGCGATACAACGCGAAGAAACAGGTGGTAGGCAAAAGTGGTGGACAGGTTGAAACGATGCTTGCCGATGTTGATGCGAGGATGAACGAAGCCTATAAGCGTGACCTCAAGGCATACGGCAGACCACAAGTAGATGAGGGTGATTTTTGGACGAGGATGGGGCGCTCATTGTCGGCAGCAGAGGGCAACAACCCCATGCAGACGGTAGTCCCCGAACAATTGAGCGAGGACACACGCGACTACCAAGCAGCACACAGGGCGTTGGTGAACGCACAGCAGATGATAGACGCAGCTAACAATAATTCGGGCATACTGCAGGGCATGAAAGACAAGGCTTTCGACATCACGACATGGGATTTCGGTATTACCGACATGGCGGATGCGGCAGCACTGAACGCAGCATTGAAAGCGTATGACGAGGGCAAAGAGCTGACAGAGAGCCAAAAGGCGTTGTTGGATGCAAAGGCGTTGGAAATGGCAACCAACCTCTACTATGCAAAAGACCTCGGCAGAGGGTACACCACGGGCGAGGGTATCATTCAGACAATCCCCATGATGTACACCTTCATACAAAACCCCATTTCTGGAGCAAGCAAGAGCGCAGCCACCACGATGGGCAAGTACATGATGAAACGCTTTGGCAAGCAGCTTGTGAGCCAAGGCAAGAAAAAGGCAGCAAAATGGGCGGTTGGCGGTGCGAAGTTCGGCACACGCGTAGCACTTGACCCGTTGGCGGCAGCAGGGATTACCGCCACATCGGGGGCAATGAGAGTAACGGGCGGTGCAATAGACCGCATGAACGGCATAATCAAGAGCGACACGGACGGACAGGGCAACGTGGTGTTTGGCGGTCATACCGACATGGAAGATGCGGACATGGCGGGCATTAACTCGTTCCTTGAACATTGGATTGACAACTATTCGGAGTTTGCCCTTGACGCGCTCCCATTGGGCAGTGTGTTCAAAGGTGCATCCAAGACAAAGGCGGGAAAGTTTGTCGGCTTTGACAAGATATACGGCTTCTTCAACGGCACACCTGCAAACAAGTTTGGCAGGGCAGTGTCTGGATTGGAGAAACGCGCTGCATGGCACGGAATGTTCGGTGAGTTCTTCGAAGAGATATACGGAGGAATACTCAACGCCTTGCTTGTGGGTGACCAGACACTTGACACCAACGAGGACACGGGCGTATTCAACCGCGAAAACCTTATCAACACAGCCATACAGACAGGTATCGTAAGCGGTGTATTCTGTGCAGCCAAGACAGGCGGCTACATGGCACAGAGGCGCAGGGCGAGAATTGCGGGCTACTTGGCAGCAGACGCTTTTGGCAACAACAAGGTGTGGCAACCCATCAAAGAGGGATTGGACGCTGACGATAAGACCACCATTAAGACCCTGCAAGACGTTTTCGCAAGCAAGGAGTTCACGGAAGAACAGAAACGGGCAGCGTTGCGTTACGCCTTTGAAGCGAGAGGCGCGGAGGGTGCAGCGAGATACTATGAGAAGATGCAGAACGAGGGTGACCGCTACCAACTTACAGCCGAGCAGTCGTACAACACGGGCTATGACGATGCAAACACTGACGAGTTACGGAGCGACATCAATATGGCTTACACCGATGCACGGGCGAAACTTGTTGAGTTGATTGGCGAGGACGCAGTAAACGACATTGACAACGACCCGCTGGCGATGCAAGCGCAGTACGACCAAGACATGACGGTGGACGATAACACCAAGTATGCCATTGCAGCGTACGTCAGTGCCAAGTCTGCATGGGACGGTGTTCAGCAGCGTATCAGTGACGATGCAGCCGACCGGGCCGACCAGCGCAGGGCAGAGGGTGAGAAGATGGCGTACAAGGGCAAGGGCGACATGCAGGGCATGTTGCGGCCCCTCACCATCAACGAAGAGAGCAGCGAGCGAGACCCGCAGACGGGCGAGAGTAAGAAGAAGACCGTGTACCTTGTGAACGGCAACATTGCCATTGAGCCTAACGGCAGCGGACTATCACGTGAGGGTACGGACAAGACGATATATGTGTACGACCCCGAGACGGGCGAGGCACATGAATTAGACCCCTTTGGCGGTGCTGGTGTGCTGTCGGTTGGCGATGTTGTCAGCATGGATGACTACTTAGCCAACAACGAGCAGCAGAGCCAAGCGGAGGTGCAACAGGAGATTGACAACGCAACGGGCAAGGTGAATGTTGCACCCAATACGCCTTTCGTCACGCCGGAGGGCAGACAGGGCATTGTCAAGAGCGTTGAGGGTGACAACGTGATTGTGCAGTTTGCGGACGGGAACATGGAGGAAGCGGCTATTCCCCTTGCGGACATGCAGCAGTATGCCGATGCGTTGAGGCGGCAGGAGTATGAGGCACGACACCCGCAGCAGATAGCCGCAGAGCAGCCTCAGCAGCCGAACACGGCTACTGAGGGGCAGGCACCCACGGCAGAGCAGACAGCCCCGCAGGAGGGGAATAACGCAGCCGCAGAACAGCCGCAAGTGGAGTACCCACGCGACAAGCAGGGTAACATCGACTATGACAAGATAGGCGATGCAACCACATTCGCAACGGCATTGGGCGAAGAGTTTGGCGAGGATGCACCCGCAACGCTTGACGAGATTATTGCCGAGGAAACCGCGAAAATGGAGAAGCAGAACGCGGTAGGTAAGGCGAGGATAAGAAAACGCCTTGCCATGCTTGAAGAGGCAAAGGCACAACTGACACCGAGCGAGGAAGCACCTGCAGAGGCACCCACGGCAGAGGTCGAGCAACCCACGGCACAGACCGAGGAAGTGACGACCGAGCCGACAGCGCAAAGTGTGGAAGAAAACGACACCGAGGGCAATAAACCGAGCAAAAAGGCGTTATCACAATTAGAAATAGCCAAAAAAGAATTGGCGGACGATGCGGGAGCGCTGGAGATACTTAACGACCTTGAACCGCGTACGCTTGACGAGGTAGCCGCCATGTTGCTGACGAGCGGCAAAAACCAAGTCAAGTTGCAGATGAGCGATGAGCAGGTGGGCGGAGTTGTACGCAAGGGATTTATGAGCGAGACGGGGTACAGCCGAGAAGAGGCGAAGCGGTATTTGTCGATATTCGCATCCCACGCGAAAGGCGGTGTAAGTTTTGCTAGATTTGGCGAGATGGTGGAGGAAGCAGCAAGGGTACAAGGTGTGCAGTTTGACGAAAACGACCCGATGGCTGGTGTGAACGCAGCGTTGGAGATGTTCGGCAATGTGGGCAGAACATCCGACATCAACAACTACATTGCCGACAGACGTACCGCACAAGCCTACGACTACCACAACGCCATGTTGGGAGCCGCAAGGGCGAACATGCTGGAGGCCTACGGCATGACCGAGGGCGAGTATGAGGCTTATATGTCGTGGCTGGAGGACGCAATAGAACAGGGTAAGTCCACGTTATCCGATGAAGAGTTTAATCAAATATTCAATGTATATGGACAAGGACAAACAACAGATGTTGCAAGAGGCAACCAAGAGGGTGCTGCACCGACTGAACGGACAGAAAGTGCCGAGACTGACGTTAGCCAGAATGGTGAACGAGGAAACGGAGATACTGATGCGGGAACAGAGCAAGCAGAAGTAAACCCCGCCTACGCACCGACAGAAGAAGAGTACACTGAGATAAAGGCGTACTTGGACGAACACCCCACCGCAACACAAAAAGAGTTGATGCGGGCGTTGAAGATTGGGTACAACAGGGCGTTATATGGCATGATTCGGTGGTTCAAAGAGAGAAAAGTACAGAACCCCACCGAGCAGACCGCACAAGCAATAGCGGCAGCGGAAGCCGAGACCGACACCAACCCCACCGAGGGGCAGAAAGAGGCGGGCAACTACAAGAAAGGACACGTCCGCATTGACGGCTACGACATCACCATTGAGCAGCCCAAAGGCAGCGTAAGGCGCGGCACGGACAAAAACGGCAGGGCGTGGGAGCAGGTAATGCACAACACCTACGGCTATATCCGTGGCACGGAGAGCGTGGACGGAGACCATATAGACGTGTTCCTTTCGGACGACCCGACACAGGGCAATGTGTATGTGGTTGACCAAGTGAACGAGGACGGCACGTTTGACGAGCATAAGGTAATGTACGGCTTCCCCGACATGGAGAGCGCAAGACAGGCGTACCTATCCAATTATGAGGACGGTTGGCGCGGACTTGGCACAATCACGCCTGTAAGCAAAGAGGAGTTTAAGAAGTGGATTGAGAGCAGCCACCGAAAGACCAAGCCGTTCAGCGAGTACAAGGGAGTAAAGACTGAGGGCGATGTTATGGTTGGCGAGGGTATCAAACCCGCAGCCGGGCAGAGCGAGGGGACAGCAGAGGGAGAGCAGAGGGATTACAACAAGCCGCTGAAAAGCCTTGCCGAAGTAAAGCGGTTTATGGAGGAAATAGGCTACAATGGTAGTCTTTCCAAGACCATGACAACGGAGGACGATCGCAAGTTTGTCAAATACTATGCAAGCGGCAATATAACTCCCAATATCTACTTTGGCGAGACTACCCCACGCGACATTTTGCAGCAATTCCACCTATACGACAATATTATGGGTGTGAATATCCCCGCTGACATTGAGACGGAGTTTGAACAAGAGGATGCAGACCGCAAGGAAAGCAAGGATAACTATTGGGCAAACGAGCGCGAGAAAGCGAAAGACATACTCACACAAGCCAATATCCCCTTTGTGGGCGTGATAGACAGCGAGAGGGGAATTAGGGTTGTGTTTACCGACAAGAAAAACGACTACGGCAACTATGTTGATTACATGGATTTGTCGGACACCGAGCAACTGCAAGAGGATATAGAGAGCGTAAGGGAGAAAGCTGAAAGTTATAAGCAGCCAAAGCAGGAAACAAACGAGCCGGAAGAGCCGAAACGCCTCATCAGCGACGAGCAGATGGACGAATTGAAAGAACGTCTGCGTAAGAAACTACGCGGGCAGCTCAACAGCGGCATAGACCCCGAAACGCTGTCAATCGGTCTGCAACTTGCAGTGGGACACATCGAGCGCGGACTGACCAAGTTTGCCGACTTTGCCAAGCGGATGATTGAGGACTTGGGCGATGCGATACGCCCCTACCTCAAATCGTTCTACAATGGAGCGAGGGACTTTCCAGGTGCCGAGAAGCTGGCAGAGCAGATGACACCCTACAAAGAGGTGAGGGCGTTTGACGTGGAGAACTTCGACAAGGCGAGACCGTCAAGCATCATTGACACAGCAAAGGAGATTGCAGCAGAGCAGGAGATTGAAAAAGAGGTTGAGAAGATAAAAAAGCCGACAAAGGGCAATAAAAAGGAAGGTAGCACGTTATCAGATACAGAGCAGGGACAATTAGACCTGTTCGGCACACAAACAACAAATAACAACGACAATGGACTTGAAAGACCTAATGCAGTTCGCACCGAAGGAGGTACGCGAGGACAGCAGACTGACAGCACGGAAAGCAGTGTACGAACCAATGGCGAAAGAACTCCACAAGAAAGTGGAGGAACTGACGGAAGCGGAGAAAGCGGAAGCGTGGGCGCGTTGGGACAAGAGTTGCAACACGGACTACGACCTAATGACGAGTTAGCCGAGAAACGCAACACACGCAACAATCATGCTGAGCGTGGCAAGGACTACGCCCCGAAAGATGTTGATGCAAGGATAGAGGCGAATATTGCCGCTATCGAGCGTATGCAGCAGTTGAGGGATGCGGAGAAGCAAGCCACACCCGCAGACATGGCAGTGTTGCGTAAATTCAGCGGTTGGGGCGGTCTTGGAAAGGCTTTCGACAACTACGAATATTCCACCCAACTGAAAGCGTTATTGGGCGAAGAGGCTTATGAGCAAGCCAATTTGAGCCGATACAGCGCATTCTACACCCCTGCAAAGATTACCGATACATTATGGGACATCGCCCGCGCTCTTGGTTTCAAGGGCGGCAAGGTGCTGGAGGGCAGCGCAGGTATAGGAAACATACTTGGAGCCATGCCCACCGACATGAGCGAGCAGAGCAGCATTGAGGCGGTGGAGATAGACCCCACCACAGGCGGCATATTGTCGTTGCTGTACCCCGATGCAAAGGTGAACATCAAAGGTTTTGAGGAAACGCGAGTGCCTAACGGCAGCGTGGACTTGGCAATAACCAACGTGCCGTTTGTGGCAGACATGAAAGTGCCGAAAGACGAGACAGGCGATGCAGACCTTTCGAGCAAGTTCAAACGCAGCATACAAGACTTCTGTATTGCCAAGAATGTACGCAAACTGAAAGAGGGCGGCATTGGTATTTTCATCACATCGAGCGGTACGCTTGACAACTCCGACAAACTACGCAGCTGGCTGACCAACGAGGGCAACGCTGACGTGGTTGGTGCGTATCGTATGCACAAAAACACCTTTGGCGGTGCATCCGTCACTACCGACATTATAGTTATCCGCAAGCGTGTGAACAAGCAGAAGAGCGCACACGCCATAGACGTGAGCGGCACAACGGCAGTACGCACGGCAAAGTACACACACAGCGAATGGGACGATAAAAAGAAAGACATCGTGGAGAAAACAGACGAACTCACGATGGACTACAACACCTACTTTGTTGAACACCCCGAAATGATGGGCGGTGAAATGAAGTTTGCCTTTGAAAAGGGCGACACCTACCGACCCACAAGCAGGGCATTGTTCCCCAAGAATGGAGTAAACCAAGACAACGGACTGAAAGAGTTTGTGCAGTCGTTGTCCGGCAAAGAGTGGGACAAGGTAAGCGATGAAACCTCAACCGACACCGTGGAATACAAGGAACTTGGCGAGGGTATCACCGAGGGCAGTATGTTTGTCGGTGAAGATGGCGGCTTCTATGTAGCACAGCAGGGTCTTGCCGTGCCGTTGGAGATTAACAACAACAAGGTAAAGGGACACACCAAGCAAGAGTGCTTTGAGGCATACACGACAATCAAGGACGCTGTGAGCGAGGTATTGGACTATGAGACCAAGAACGCGGGCAACGAGGGATTGCAGCCGTTACTTGACAAACTCAACAAGGCGTATGATGATTTTGTCAGCACCTACGGACACTTCCAAAAGAACCCGTCTATTGCGTTTTTGAGGAATGACATGGGATTTTCCAACGTCAGAGCGTTGGAGACCATGACCGAGTACAACGATGAGCAGGGCAACAGGCAGCAGCGTTTCAAGAAGGGCGACATCTTCAGCAAGCGTGTTGTGGAGAAAGAGGCAGAGCCGAAACCCACCAATGCAAAAGACGGTGTTATCGCCAGCATGTATAAGTACGGGCGTATAGACATCCCATATATCAGCAAGCAGATAGGCAAGAGCGAGGACGAGGTAAAGAATGAGATACTTGAAAGCGGCATTGGCTTTGAAAACCCACAGAGCCGTGAGGTTGAAGTAACGTATGAGTATCTTAGCGGCAATGTGCGTGAGAAACTGAGACAGGCGCAGGAAGCCAACGAAAACGGGGAGTATGACCGAAACATCAAGGCGTTGCAGGACATCATCCCGATGAATATTCCCTCACACCTCATAGAGTTCTCCATTGGTTCATCATGGCTTGACCCCAAGTTGTATCGCGACTATATCAGCGACCGCACAGGCATGGAGGTAAATTTGACCTATACAAACGGCATGTGGGTAGCAAGCGGCGTGAGCGAATGGAACGCAGACACCGAGAAAAACCGTGCCATGTCAATCACAAGCGACAAGGTAGGCAAGACCGTTTGGGGGCATACTATGATTATCGCAGCCATGCAGAACAAGACTATCGAAATGAAAAAGGTAGTCCGTGACCGCGTTACGAAAAGCCAAGAAACAATAGCAGACCCCGAAGCCACAAGAGCCATTGCAGCCAAGATTGACGAGATAAGAGCAGATTTCAAGGATTGGGCGCGTGAGAAGATGCAGAGCGACCCCGCATTGGCCGAGGTTGTAGAAGAAGAATACAACGAGCGTTTCAATAATTTTGTACCAAAGAGTATTCCCGATGATTTTGTGCCGGAATACTTCGGAGGTGCATCACGGACAATCAAACTGCAACCCCACCAAGCAAAGGCAGCAATCAGAGCCACCACACAACCGCTTATGATAGCACATGAGGTAGGCGCGGGCAAGACTTACACGCTTATCACGGCAGCAATGGAGATGCGGAGGATTGGCACGGCAAGAAAACCAATGATTGTTGTGCAGAACGCCACCGTTGGGCAGTTTGTGGAGAGTGCAAAGGCACTATACCCAAATGCCAAGATACTGACGCTTGAAGATGCAGAGCATAACAAGGGCGGGCGATTGGCTTTCTACTCCATGATTAAGTACAACGATTGGGACATGATTATTGTACCTCAGAGTACATTTAACATGATACCCGACAGCGAGGACAGGAAAATTGCCTACATCAAGGAGAAGATAGAGGAAAAAGAGGCGGCACTTGACAGACTGCAAGAGATAGAGGGCAATGAGACAGTCATTGACGAAGCGGAGAAAGAGATAGAGAAGATGGCGGCAGAGTTAGAGAAAATCATGCAGGAGAAAGCCGACAAGAAGAAGAAACGCGACCAAAAGCGTGATGCAATGGTAAAGAAGAACGCAGCGACACAGGCGAAAGAAGCATTAGACCGCTATGTGGACGATGTGGAGGACTTCGACCAAATGGGCATTGATGCAATTCTTGTGGACGAGGCTCACAACTACAAGCGACTTGGATTTGCCACAGCGATGCGTAGGGGAGTGAAAGGTATTGACCCCGCATATAGTAAAAAAGCACAGAGTGTTTTCTTAAAGGCTCAAAGCGTCATGGAGCGTACAGGCGGCAAAAATGTGATATTCGCCACAGGTACGCCCATCAGCAACACAGCAGCGGAGATATGGACGTTTATGCGTTACCTCATGCCAGCCGAAACGCTGAGAGAATATGACATCTATTATTTTGACGATTTTGTCCGCAACTTCGGCAACCTCACACAGATGTTGGAGTTCAGCACGGACGGAAAATTCAAAGAGAATAACCGCTTTGCAGGGTATATCAATATGCCCGAATTAGCAAGAATATGGAGTGGCGTAGCCGACACCAAACTGACGGACGATATAGAGAGGGAGCGTTTGGAACGTGGCGAGGAAAGCAAGATACCCGACATGGAGGGCGGCAAGGCCACCGACATATATCTTCCACAGACAAGGGCGTTGCGGAGTGTTATATTGTATGTGAAGCAGACCCTCAAAGAGTTTGACAAGATGAAGCCGAAAGAGAAGAAGGAAAACCGCCATATACCGCTTGTCATGTATGGCATTGCAAGCAGGGCGGCTGTTGATGTAAGACTTGTGCTGAACAATGGAGGCGAGGTTGTCGGACACGAAACGGGCGGTCAATCCGTATCTTCGGTTGCTGATGAGCCGAACAGCAAGACTAACGAGGCCGTGCGGCAGACGTTACGCTCATTAGAGGAAACAAAGGACTACAAAGGCACGGTTGCAATATTTGCTGACCTCTACCAAAACAAAGATACAGGGTTTAACCTATACGAAGAGATAAAGCGTAAACTTGTTGCCGAGGGCGTACCAGAAGAGCAGATAGCAATCATGAAGTCGGGCATGACCATGAAGAAAAAACTTGGCATACTTGACAAGGTGAACGCTGGCGAAATCCGCGTTATCATGGGCAGCACTGCAACATTGGGAACGGGTGTAAATATCCAAGAGCGTTTGCATACCCTCATACACATGGATGCACCCAACAGACCAATGGACTACACGCAGAGAAACGGACGTATATTAAGGCAGGGCAATATCCACAAGCAGATGGGCAAGCCTGTACGAATACTACGTTTCGGTGTCGAGGATAGTTTGGACGTTACCGCCTACCAACGCTTGAAGACCAAAGGCGCGATTGCCGACAGCGTGATGCGAAGCGGGCAACTCGTAGCCAATAGCATGGAAAACCGCACAATGGAAGAGGTTGAGGACTTATTCGGTGATGCAGTGGCTCAGTTGTCGGGCAGCGAGTACGCCATGCTGAAACAACAGGCAGAGCGAGAGGTAAGGAAATACGAAGCCAAACGCAAGCAGTACGAAAGCGACCAAACATACATACACAACCAAAATCCGAGACTGAAAGGACAGATAGAGAGTGCAAAGCAGAGAGCGGCAGAGGCACAATCGGCACTTTCAAAGATTGAGAAAGCGGGTGGAGAAAAGAAAATTGTCATAGGTAAAAACACCTTTGCGAATGTCGCTGCAATGGCTGACTTCTTCAAGGAGTACAACAAGAAAGTGAATGAGGATTCCGAGCGTGTTCGCAAGTCATACATGCAAGAAAAGGCTTGGCGTGACTTACCGATGAGCATAGGCGGTTTCGACTTTAACGTACACTTGGAGATTGAAAAGAGTTATGAGACCAAAGGCGGCAGCATGTCAAGTGTGGCAAAGCGTACCATGACCTATTCGTGCGAGGCGTTAGGATTGAAAGACGTACCCGTGCGGCAAGGATTGTTGCGTAATGCTGTTGAGGATATTATGGAAAACGTCCTTTCGGGCAATGATTTTCGTGATGTAATAGAGGCGGCTGAACGCAGTATCACACGAAACGAAGAGGCGTTAGAGCAGATGGGTAAGAGAGAGGGCAAGCCGTTTGAGTTCAGCAAAGAATTAGAGGAAGCCAAACAGCGTTACGAAGAGTATGAGCAGTTGATGAAAGCGGAAATGGAAGCGAAAGAAGAAAAGTACGCTGAAATGGATGCAGAAACAACCGCCATAGATGCAAGTGCATTGAGCAACATAGAGGATGAGGACGAAGAAGAGGATGAGGACACCGACAGCGGTGTGCGGTTCCGTGGGGAGGAAAGAGAGCGTGAGGGTGGCGAGGAAGCCTATGCGGGTGAGTGGTACGACAGAAACAGCGTGGAGCGGATTGGCGAGTTTGCAGGGTACACGCGCAAGCAGATAGCCAAGATGAACGCACGGCAGGAGGAGAGCGCGAGAAAGCAGTTCAACGATGCAGCGGAGAAGTTGCACCTGTCCGACACTATCACCTTTGCCGACAGCATAGACGATGTGCCAGGACTGACGGACAAGGAACGCAGGGAGAGACGGGACATGAAAGGTTGGTACGACATCAAGACGGGTAAAATCGTTATCATCTTGGGCAACCACAAGAGCATGGACGATGTGATGAAGAGCATACTGCATGAGGGCGTGGCACACCACGGACTGCGGCAGATGTTCGGCAAGCATTTCGACAGATTCCTAGAAAACGTGTATGAGGCCGCATCACCGGAGATACGCGAGAGGATTGACGAGATGGCGAAGCGGCACGGCTGGGACTTCCGCGAGGCCACGGAGGAATACCTTGCCATGCTTGCCGAGGACACGGACTTTGAGAGACCCGAAAATCAGTCGTGGTGGGGCAAGGTCAAGGCGTGGTTCTTTGACATGCTGCATAAGATTGGCTTTAAGTTGCACGATGCGTACGACACTATCACTGACAACGAGCTGCGTTATATCCTTTGGCGTAGTTATGAGAACTTGGTGCATCCCGAACGTAACAACAGCGTTGTGGAGGAGGCAAAGGACATTGCCAAGCAGTATGAATTGAAAGTGGGGCAGTGGGATGAGACGTGGACTATTGCAGCGGAGGAAGAGCCAAACGCTACGATTGAATACGGCGGCAGACGCATACCGATTTGGGCTACCAACGGACGGAGAAAAGCGACCGTCCAAAGTCCCAAAAAAACAAGCGAAGATTTAAAGAAAAGAGCCAATGAGATTATTAACGACATCTTCTTGGAGTATGAAGAAGAGGGTGATGCGTACAATATCATGGCATTGAAAATAGCACAAGGAGAAATCAGTATTGAGCAAGCGAGGGCGATTAAGGAAGAGATAGAGGACTTTTTGGAGAACGGAATGGGTATTGACGAAGCATTTGATACGCGCGAGGAAATACTGCAAGCAATCAATGTGTTTCTTGAAAGCAATAGCCAAGTAGCCGCTGACGGAGTGGCTGAGGATGCAGCCGAGTACGCACAGCGCGATGCGGAGTACATGGAAGCCGTGAATAGCGGGGACATGGAAAAGGCACAGCGTATGGTGAACGAGGCGGCAAAGAGAGCAGGGTATGACACAAAGGCATATCACGGCAGCCCAAGTTTCTTTACAACATTCGACAAAACCAAAGGCAATAAACATTCGGACGCACCGAATGACACCTATTTCTTTACAGACGATAGAAAAGTAGCCGAATTCTACGGAGCATCAGCAAACGATGTTGAACTTGATGCAACCAAGCATCCGATAGTTAGACAATACGGCAAACAAGGAGGTTACGTTTATAATAGGCTTGATAATGGCGGTATTTACACAACATTCCTTAAATTAAACAATCCTAAGACAATTGACTTTGGAGGTAAAAATTGGGATGAAGAAAAAAATATCAACGAGGAAGTAGTAAGAGCGAAAGAAGAGGGATATGATAGCGTTATCATAAAAAATGTGATTGAGGTAGGCAAACGAGAGGGATATAAACCCGCAACAACGTATGCCGTTTTCTCGCCCTCCAAAATCAAGAGTGCCGACCCCGTGACGTATGACGATAACGGCAACGCGATACCGCTGAGCCAGCGTTTTAACGAGGGCAGCGACGACATCCGTTTCCGGGACGGGGAGGATGAAGAGACGGGCGCACTTAAGCCACAGGCGAGAGGGGCGTATGAGCGTATGGTAAGCAACGGGTGGAATCAGTGGAAGGAGGCGATGCAGGACAGCATGTTGTCGCTCAAAAAACTCTATCAAGCCGTGTCGCAAGCCTACAAGGGCAGCACAAAAGGCGTGTACCGCATAGAGGACGAGAAAGGCTATGAAAACGCCTACCTTGCCGAAAACCGTATGCACAGCATGAGCGAGGCACAGATACACGCCTACCAGCAGGACTACATGAAACCCTTGCAGAGAGCCATCCACGCGCTCACAGGCGGCAAGCGTGAAGCCTACGAAACACTGACCGACTACATGATGGCGAAACACGGCTTGGAGCGTAACGAGGTCATGGCGAAACGCGAGGCAAAGAAAGCATGGGAGGAACAGAACAAGTCCGAGATTGGCAACCCCAACTACACGGCAGCAAAGAACGCGGCATTCGCCAACATTGACGCTGGTGTCGATGACCTGTATTTGGAATACCGCAAGCAGGACTACGCAGGACTTACCGCACTGACGGGCATAGAGGACATTGAGGAAGCAGAGAAAGAGGCACAGCGCATGGTGGACGAGTACGAACAGCAGCACAACACCACCGACCTGTGGATAGCCATCAACAGAGCCACCCGCAGAAGTCTGTTCAAGATGCTTGAATGTGGTCTGTTGTCGCCGGAGAGACACGCGGAGATACGCGACATGTACCAATACTACATACCGCTGCAAGGTTTCGACAGCGATGTGGCAGAAGATGTGTACGCCTACATGGGCAGCGATGGCACACGGCTGTACGGCACAACCATTCGTGCGGCAAAGGGACGTAAGAGCAAAGCAGACGACCCGATAGCGACCATTGCCATGAACGGAGAGGCGGCAATCAGACGAGGCAACCGCAATCTGATGAAACAGCACTTCCTCCGTTTCGTGCAGTCGCACCCCAGCGACCTTGTGAGCATAAACGATGTGTGGCTGAGAAAGAACGCCAACGGTGAATGGGAGCAGTATTTCGATGCAGACCTCAAAGAAACCGACACGCCCGAAGAGGTAGCCCGAAAGGTGCGTGACTTTAACGAGCGTATGGAACAGGAGGCAGCAGCCAATCCCGACCTATACAAGCGGAGCCGTGAACTACCCAATGTGCCTTTCCGTGTCCTCAACGTGCGCGACATGGAGCAGCACCAAGTCATGGTGCAGGTGGACGGAAAGAACTACTTGCTTACCATTAACGGCAATCCGAGGGCGGCACAGGCATTGAACGGGCTGACAAACCCCGATGTGTTCACGGAGGGTGCTTTCGGCTCAATAATGAACGCCACACAGAGCGTGGTACGCACATTGAGCCAATTCTACACCACAAGAAACCCGAACTTTGTGTTGTCGAACTTCCTGCGTGATGCAGTCTATACAAACAGCATGGTATTGGCAAAGGAAAGCCCCAACTATGCGTTGAACTTCCACAAGAATTTCCTGTTGCTGCCCAACGAGCGAATGGGCGTATTGTTCGCATCGTGGGAAAACGGCAAGTTACGCGAGAAGTTAGCCAACGGCACAGCCAGCAACATGGAGAAGATGTTTTACGACTTCATGATGAACGGAGGCGAAACGGGATGGACGAGCCTACGCGACATCGAGAAGCACAAACGCGACTTGCAGAAAGCACTCAAACGCGAGGGCAACATTGCCGCAAGTGCGTTGAATAAATTGGGCGACTTCTTCGACATCACCAACAGAATGGTTGAAAACCACGCGAGATTCACCGCCTATGTGACGAGCATAGAAATGGGTCGCAGTGTGGAGAGAGCCGTTTGGGATGCAAAGGAGATAAGCGTAAACTTCAACAAGAAAGGTGCGGGCGACAAATTCCTCAAAGCCAAAAACCAAACGTTTGTCGGCAAGGTGGGAGCGTTTGTCAGCGGACTTGGACGCGGGAACTTCGCATTTTGGAACGCAAGCCTGCAAGGTCTTAACAATATCGCACGTATCGGCAAGCGCAACCCTGCCAAGTTTATGGCGGTAGCGACACCGCTGTTGGGTCTTGGCGTGGCGATACCTTTGCTGAACGCCTTGCTTGGCGGTGACGATGACGATGACAAGAACGCCTATTGGAACCTACCGGAATACGTCAGACGGAGCAATATCTGTTTCCGTTTCACGAAAGATATGCCGTGGATAACCATTCCCCTTCCTATTGAGTTCAGAGCCATATATGGACTTGGCGAGTTGGGCAGCGGTGTGGCACTCGGCAAAGAGCATTACAGCGATAGCGAACTGACAAAGCAGGTGGCGGCTCAATTCAGCCAAGTGCTGCCCCTTGACTTCATGGAGGGCGGCGGTGGCTGGCACTGCCTATACCCCACATGGATTAAGCCTGTGGTCGAGGCGTACAGCAACCAAAGTTGGACGGGACTACCCATATACCGCAAGAATACCTACGGACAATATGACGTGGCACCCGAATGGCAGCGGGCGTACAGCAACACCAACAATCAGATAATGGCGGCTACCAAGTGGCTGAACGAGGCAACGGGCGGTGACGAGGTGCAGGGCGGCAATATAGATTTCAACCCCGCACGTATCGAGTATATGCTGAGAGGCTATCTTGGCGGTTACTTCACCGTGGCAGACCAAGTAATCAAGATGGGCGAGACAGCCACAGGCAACCGTGAATTTGAGTGGCGTAACATGATGCTTGCCAACCGCGTTGTGAAAGAGGGTGATGAGCGTACCGAGGCACGAAAACTGACAAACGAATACTTCAACCTCAAAGAAGAGTACGACAAGACGGACAAGTCGCTGAAAGCGTACAAAAAGAAACAGGACGAGGGAACGTTGTCGGTGGTGGGACAGGCTCACTATATCGCCTTGATGAACGACAGTGAGGAATACGGGCATTATCTTGTGTTCGGCACATACAAGCCGTTGTTCGATGCCTATTACAAACAGATAAAGGAAGCCAACGCAGCGGGCGACAGCGAAGAAGCCAAGCGGCTGGAGCGTGGGCAGAACGAGTTAAGGCGTGAAATGGTGAACATCATCCACGACATGGACAATGGCGGCACCTTTGACCGACAGAAAGTTGCTACTGGTATCAATGAAAACCTCAAAAAGATGCAGAACAACAAACTTTGGGACGCACAAGACAAGGCAATCAACAAGTCAATAGAAGCCGACAACGCCCTAAATCCAACGGATAACGTGGAGGAATAGCGGGGGATGAGTAATTTTGCAAATTAAAACAAAAGTATATGACACAGACAACAATAAGACGCATGAGCAGGGTGGGCGGTCGTTTGCCGAAGGAGGCCGACAGCGTGAAGCGCATGAAGATGCGGACGAGCGGCGACGACCGCGCCCGTGGGCAGCTGATACTGCAAGAGGCTCAGCAGTACTATTCCGCTATGGAGAAGTTCCGCAGGGACAGAGACCGCGCCAAGCGTTACACCTACGGCAACCAATGGGGGGACATCGTGGAAACCCCGGAGGGACGCATGACCGAGGAAGAATATATCAAACGGCAAGGCAACACCCCTTTGCAGACCAACCTTATCCGCAGACTTGTCCGTGCCGTGAAAGGCGTGTACATCAAGCAGGGTAACGAGCCTATCTGTTTCGCCCGTGACGATGACGAGCAGAAGTATGTGGAGACCAACACCAAGTTGCTTGAATACAATTTCCAACTCAACAAGATGAGCGGTTTAGGCTCTAACGAGTTTGAAAACTACCTTGTCAGCGGCTTGACGGTGTTCAAGACAGAATACGGCTGGTGGAGGGGCAGAATGGATTGTTGGATTAAGCAGGTGCCGCTTGATGCTTTCTTTGTGGACAACAATATGCGAGACAGCCGAGGTTGGGATTGCAGAATGGTGGGTGAGATACACGACCTTGCCTTTGGCGAGTTGCTTTCGCGTTTCGCCACCGACCCGCAGAGTTACAACAAACTCGTTGAGATATACAAGTACGCGCGTGACGTGATGGCCAATGAAACCTCATGGGATGAGTTCGGCAGCGACAAAAAGTCATACAGAGACTTCCTTTTCCCGCGAGACAGCTCCGTGTGCCGTGTAATTGAGGTGTGGAGGAAAGAGCAGAAACCGCGTTGGCTGTGCCATGATTGGGCGTTGGGACAGACGTTCAAGTGTGACGAGAAAGACAAGGCGGTGTTGGTAGATGAAGAGAACGCGAGACGTATAGAGCAGGGCAAGGCTGTGGGCGTACCCGTGGAGGACATCGCATTGATTGAGGTGGTGCGTTTCATGGTTGATGATTGCTGGTACTACTACTTGATTTCTCCATTCGGTGACATCTTGGACGAGGGCGAAACGCCGTTCAAGCATGAGGAACACCCCTATTCATGGAGAGGATACCCGATGATTGACGGCATTATCCGCTCCATGTCGTCAGACCTCATAGACGTGCAGCGTAGCACGAATATGTCAAGGATGCTGCATACCATGATAGTGAAGAGCAGCGCGAAAGGCGGCTTGCTTGCACCCGAGGACAGCATCATAGGCGACCCACAGGCAACGGCAGACGCATGGGCGAAACCCAACTCGGTGATACTCTACAAGCCGAGCAAGTACGGCAACAAGCCCGAACAGGTAAGCGCGAACTCCACCAACGTAGGCATTGCAGATGTGCTTGCAGCCGACATGAAATTCTTTGAGGACATATCGGGCGTGAACGGAGCATTGCAGGGCAAGCCAGGTTACAGCGGTATCAGTGCGGCATTGTACAGCCAGCAGCAGCAGAACAGCACAACCTCGTTGCTTGACCTGTTCGATTCATACGGAGAGTTGATGAGCGAAGTGGCGTACAAGCAATTGAAGAATATCCTGCAATACTACACGGACGAGGATATTTTAAGGATTGCGGGAGAAAACGGCTTGATGATAGACAGCCCGACCCGTGTGCGTGATGTGGATGCAGACGTTAAGATAGTGCAGGGTCAGTCCACGCCATTGGCAGAGGCGCTGAACAACGACATACTTATGGAGCTGTTCCACGAAAAAGCCATTGACGTGAAGATGTTGCTTGAAAACAGCAAATTTGCGTTCAAGGACAAGCTGCTGCAAAGTATCAAGGCACAGGAAGAGCAAGTAGCCAACGGAGAGACCCCGCAGGGTATACCGCCGGAGGTGATGCAGCAGGTGCAGGCGGGAGCCAACCCCGCAGCGGTGCAGCAGTTGCAGCAGAACGGAATGGCTTGATAGAATTAAAATTGAAATTATGAAGATATTCTTTGATACGGAGTTTACGGGACTCCACAAGAACACAACCCTTATCTCAATAGGGTGTATAGACGAAAACGGCAGAACATTCTATGCCGAGTTTAATGACTATAACAAGTCGCAATGCAATGACTGGATCCAAAAGAACGTCATAGACAACTTGAAATTCAACCACTTGGAAACAATCGTTGATAACGGCGATAATTTCTACTACATCAAAGATAGCAAGGCTAACATTCGTGATGCTTTCGCTCAATGGTTACAGGAATATAAGTGTGTCGAGTTTGTTTCCGACGTGTGCCACTATGATATGGTGCTGCTGATTGACATTTTCGGCACGGCTTTCGACCTCCCAAAAGGCGTGAATGCAGCCTGTCACGACATCAATCAAGACATTGCAGAATGGTACAATTGTTCCGAGACAGACGCATTTGATACTTCAAGAGAGGGATTCCTTATTGATAATGAACTATACTTTGATGGTGACAAGCATAATGCCCTCTATGATGCAAAGGTAATCAAAGAGATTTATGAGTACATTCATTAATCTAAAAATAAGATACGATAGAGGTTGAGGACATAATCAAAGAGAACGAGCGGAGGCGTGCGGAGATGTACGCTCCGTTCAACCCCGTGACGGGCGAGGGCAGCGTGGGCGAAAGAAAGGAGTTCGTGCTGCCCGACTTCCCTATACCCCGTCAGTGGCTCCCCGTGGGCATGATGAAAGAGCCGTTGGTGCAAGAGCTGGCACAGGCGGGGAGTATGCGGAAGTACATTGAGGACTTGGGCGAGCCATACGACCAGCCGACAATGGACTTGGTTGTCGAGGCTTTTATCCGCATACGGTTTAAGTACGACTATCCGTTTTGGGCGGCGACGCTTGTGTATATCAAACCCAAAGGAGGCGGTGACGATATACTATTCCGATTGAACAAACCCCAACGGCAGTTGGTGGAGAGGTTTGAGAGAATGCGTTTGGCGAAGAAACCGATACGCCTTATCATCTGTAAGGCGCGTCAGTGGGGCGGCTCAACATGTACGCAGTTGTACATGGCATGGCTGCAACTTATACACCAAGTAGGCTTAAACTCGCTCATCATCGCACACCAGGGCGTGGGCAGTGACGAAATCAAGGATATGTTCGACCGCATGATTGCGAAATATCCCGCCATGTACTTGCACAGCATGAATGACGCTTATTCGGAAAACGAGCCGAAAATGGTAGGTGTAGGTAAGACGGGAAACATAAACAGGGTGCCACAGCGTAACTGCAAAATCAAGATAGGTACGGCAGAGCGACCGCAGAGCTGTTTGGGCGGTGACTATAACCTTGTGCATCTGTCGGAGGTGAGCAAGTGGAGAGAGACGTTAGGCAAGAAGCCGGAGGACATTGTTGATTCCGCTTGTTCGGGCGTGTTGTACCGCGAGAACACCATGATAGTGGAAGAAAGCACACCCGACGGGGTAGGCAACTACTACCACAAAGAATACTTGGCCGCAAAGGAGGGAAAATCGCAGTTGGAGGCCATGTTCCTTGCATGGTTTGAGATTGAGTTATACCAATTGGATTTTGAGGACAGCCGAGAACGGCTGACCTTTGCCGAATGGCTCATCAACAACAGGAACAATGACGGGGCACAGAGCGACCGAGAGCAGCCGGGCGTGTATCTGTGGAGATTGTGGGAAAAGGGAGCCACGCTTGAAGCCATACATTGGTATGTGGTGGAGAGGGCGAAGTTCAACAACTTTGCAAGTATGGCGAGCATGTACCCGAGTGACGACATAGAGGCGTTCACGTTCAGCGGGCGGAAGGTGTTCGACAACGAAGAGGTGGAGGCGTTCCGTGCGGGGTGCATGGCTCCCAAGTGGCGGGGCGAGATATACGGCAGCGCGGACGAGGGGGCGGCGGCTTTCGACAACCTACGCTTCAAGAAAGAGGAGAACGGACGTTTGGCGATGTGGCAGGACGTGGAGAGAGACCCCGACAACGAGGTGCTTGACCGCTACCTTGTCGTGGTGGACGTGTGCAAGGGACACACGGAGAAAGCGGACTTCGCGGACATACTCGTCATAGACCGCCTGTATATGATGGAGTGCCAACCGCCTGTGGTGGTGGCGGAGTGGCACGGACATATCGACATGGACAAACTGGCGTGGAAAGCGGCGCAGGTGGCGGCATACTACAACAACGCCCTGTTGGTGATTGAGAGCAACACGTTAGAGACCAACAACACAAAGGGTGAGGCGGAGTACATACTGAAACTGATTGCTGACGTGTACGAAAACATCTACACCCGCAAGCAGAGCGCGGAGGACATCAAGCAGGGACTGCCGAGGAAGTACGGATTCCACACCAACGCGGTGACGAAGAAAGAGGTGATATATGAATTAAAGGTTGCCATCCGTGAACGCCTATACATAGAGCGAGAGGAAGAGGCGTTGAACGAATACTTGACGTATGTGGAGACCGACAAGGGAGGTTTTGAGGCTATGGAGGGCTACCACGATGACAGGCTTATGACGAGGGCGATAGCATTGTATATAAGCACACGGGAAATGGAAGTGCCGAGGGTGCTGAGTGCGGAGGCGAACAGACAGGCAGGATGGAGTGCACCCGTGGTGTCGGCAGCGAGCGTGTGATTTGTAAAAGCCGAGAACGGCTTTTATTTCTTGTCGTAGTAGCCGCGTTTGATGCGGTTGATTATTTCCTCAATGGTTTTGGGTGTCATGTAGAACTTGGGGGCGCGGCTGTTCACCACGTCCCACACTGCATCGGCAAGGAGCATGTCGGGGTGTTCGGTGCGGTACAGGCACACGCGGCGGTGTATCTCGGTGAACATTTCGCGCTTGTTGGGTGTCATGGTATAGACAATGGGGTGTCCTTTGAGCATGGCAAGCACGACTTGATACGCCCTTTCCTCACTTACCCAAAAGCGGGAGCAGGGAGAGTTGGCGACCTGTGCGAACACCTTGTTACGGTCTATGCGGTCAGCGTGGGCGATAATGGTGCGGTAGGTGCGTATGATTTCGGCATTACGCTTTGGGGTGAAGTCGATTATGCTTCCTTTGTGTTTCATGGCTGGAGGGCGGCTGAGAAAATCGGTGCAAAGATACGAAAAAATTTGCAATTACAACGGATATAATTGAGGGGTGGGGAGTTGATAGTAATTTTGCAACGTGAAAAAATAATATCACCCAACGAGGGTAAAACAAAAGCGTATTTATATATGGCTGAGAAAGAGAACAAAACAAACAGACAGCGGCTGAACGAGCGTCTGAAAACGCGTTATCCCGAAGATGTGTATGAGGGAGAGGGCGCGATGGACGATGAGGCGTATTTTGGTCGTTTGAACGAGTTTGCGGACGAGCGTGACGCGGATTTGGAGGGCTACCGCAAGAATGACGAAGAGATGCGTGGATTGTTGCAGCGTGACCCGCAGGCGGCTGGCTTCATCAGCGACATGGCAAACGGAAAGAACCCGATAGTGCTGGCTGTGCAGCGTCTGGGCAAAGAGGGCGTAGAAGCGATAGTCAACGACCCCGACAACCAAGAGATAGGCGAAGCCTACAAGGAGTACCTTGACCGAGTGGCGAAAGAGAAAAGCCTGTCCGAAGAGTACGAAAAGAACCTTGCCGAGAGCATGAGCCTGTTGGACAAGATGCAGACCGAGCGCGGTCTGACTGACGCACAGGCAGAAGAGGCAATGAAACTCGTCACGGACATAGTGGACGAGGTAATCATGGGCAAGTTCACTGAGCGCACCCTTGACATGGCATTGAACGCCATCAACCACGACAGCGATGTTGCCACTGCCCGCGAAGAGGGCGAGATTGCAGGGCGCAACAAGAGAATCAAGACCGAGTTGAGGAAACCCACGCAGGGCGATGTGCCGATGCTGGGCGGCGGCGGTCAAGGATTGGCACCCGAAGAGCCGAAGAAAAAAGGCTACCTTGACGACATCATTCAGAGAAGAAAGTTCTAAAAACAAAAGTAAAAACAAAAACAGAAAAACATAAAGAGTATGAAAAAAATCAATTGGATTAATTTCCACCCTTACATGAGATTTGTAGTAGGTCCCGGAAGTGGTGAAGTAGTAGAGAACGCCTCCGCTGAGCCTAACGGTACTACCGTAGTGAGCGCAACCGCTCCGAGTACCACCGTAGTTGAGCCGGGTTACGTAGACGAAGACCTTGACAAAAAAATCGTCATGGTTCGTCCGCAGGACACCCCTATTGACACCTTCACCCGTTCTATTGCCAACAACGAGAAGAGCCAAAGTTGGGAGGCTGGCGGTTGGGAAATCGGCACACGCGAGACCCGCGACACCGTGGACGGCGCCGTGCTCGCAAGCGCCACTTCCATTGTTGTTGACAACGTGGATATGTGGAAAGTTGGCGACACTTTCCTTGTCCATACCAACTCCAGCGGCGACCAAGGCCCCATGCTTGACGGTGGCAGTCCTGCCAAACCTATTCAGTGTCTCATTACTGCAATCAACAGCGGAACGCGAACCCTTACCGTGAAGCGTGTCGGCACCCTGTCCGCAGCACTTCCCGCAATCGCTGACGAGAGTTTCCTCTGCCGTCTGTCGCCCGCCGTGTCCGAGTTGGAAGCCTCCGTTGAGGGCTTTGCCATCCAGCCGAGCGACCGCAAGTACTACAACCAGACCCACATGACGCAGGTCGAAGAGTCCGTTATCCACAGCCTCCTCAAGAAAAAGGTCGCTATGGACTTCTCCGTGTACAAGGAGCAGACCATTTGGGACTTCAAACGCGGCATGGAGCTGTGCAACCTGTTCGGTGTAGGCGGTCTGTCGAAGAACGCCAAGGGCGAACTCGTCCACCTCTCCACAGGTCTGTGGTGGCAGATGGACAGACAGTCCACCGTGGACTTCTCGAACGCCATGACCGACCAAGATTGGAACGCCATCGGCAAGGCTATCTTTGAGGGCAACAACGGAGCCGACCGCCGTCTGCTGTTCGCCGGTAACGACCTGCTGGCTCAGATTGCCAACGCCAAGTCGTACAGCAAGCAGTTGGAAGCCAAGAATACCGAAATGGTGCTTGGTCTGCGCGTGTACAAGATTGAGACCCCGTTCGGCGAACTCCTCGTCAAGCCTATGGGCAGCCTGTTTGAGGGCTACTTCTCCAAGTGCGGCATGGTCATTGACCCGAACTTCGTGAAGAAGTACATCATGGAGCCTTTGCAGACCACCAACCTCGACCTCAACAAGACGGGTCAGCGTCGTGTGGACAACGCAGTGCGTATCCATGAGACCTACTCGCTGTTCCTCGAGAACCTGCCCTGCCACCGCAAGATTATCCCCGCATAATAGCACACCAAACAGGGGCGGTGGCGTTCTTCACCGATACCGCCGCCCCATATTCCTAAATACATTATGGCAAAGAAAACGTACAGAACATATAGCCTTAGAGGTCTCCAACTTCTCTTGCACGACGAAACAGGCCGTGCCATTGAGGTGAACTTCAGTGGTGGGGTGCAGATTGACTCCACCTCCAAGTTCAGCACAAGGGACGAGAAGATACAGGAGGCTCTAGAAAAGTGCAGTTGTTTCAACAGAGACTTCTACCTTGAATCCGTCCAAGAGGACGCGCCCGCACCTGTTCCCTCCCCTGCTCCCGCAGAAGAGACTTCTCCTGCTCCCGCAGTAGAAGGATACATCGTTAAAGTAGCGGACAGGGCTGCAGCCGTGGAGTGGCTGAAAGAGCATTTCCCCGAAAAGAAGTACACGGCTACGAAACTGCGGCTGATACCCGACTTCGAGGCGGCATGCAAGGAGTGTGATGTAACGTTTGAGTTCACAACCCAAAAGTAACAGCCATGACAAAAAAAGGAATCATAAAGAAAGCATACGGCTTCCAAGGCGCTAACCGCGAGTTCTCGCAGGAAATGGGGCCGCTCGTCGAGGCGATTGTCGGACTGATTGGAGAACCAGTGCTCGTGGTGGAAAACATTACAGCGCTTACGAATGCTCAGACGGAAGCGCTCAAGGCAGGCGACGTTGTGGTCAAAGTGACCGGCAACATGAAGCACGCCTACAAGGTGACGTTCCGAAACGACACGGGGATGTGCATCACCTATGCCGATGCTGAGAATGTGGAGACGGTCTCTTACGACAAGATTGAGGGCGTTTGGACTTACAACTCCACCGACATCACGCCTATCGGCGACATGGTGAGCATCAACAAACAGCGGGCGCAACTTGTAACCCTCTGCGATGCCCTACAGACTGCAGAAGTAATCACCTCCTACACCATCGGTGAGACCCCGACGGACGGAGTATTCCCCATCACGTTCAACGAAGTAGTGGAAGATAATACGAACAACGAAGGAACGGAGGGATAAATGGTATTCCAATTAGATAGGATAGTGCGCGACGTGCGTGCGTGTCTTGACGAAAACAGGACGGACACGGCATTGTTGGACGCGGGCGACACCGAAACGCTGACGCTTGACGAAATCATCAAGTCGAAAGTGCTGGAGGGTGTCGAGCGCGTACACACGTCCGCGCCCTATCATCTGTTGGAGCAGGGTCACAACTTCGAGGACGAGGCAGACGCGGTGTATTGGGGCGACCAAGAAAGCGGGTGGGTGTTGCTGCCCGAGGACTTCATGCGCCTTGTGGTGTTTGAAATGTCGGATTGGGAACGGCCTGTATTCGTGCCTATCAGCACGGACGATGTGCAGTACAAGCACCAACGCAGCCGTTGGAAAGGGCTACGCGGGACGGTGCAGCGGCCTGTCTGTGCCGTGGTGCAGCGACCCGAGGGGTTGGCGTTGGAGTTCTATTCCTGCAAGACCGCGGAAGCCACGATAGCGAAAGCCGTGTACGTCCCCCATGCAGAGGTAGACGACCACGGAGGCGTAGACATCAGCGAAAGGTGCTATCAAGCGGCAATCAACATGATAGCGGGGCTAACACTAACGACATGCGGAGAGGATGACAGAGCCTCCGCATTTTTTGAAATGTCAAAAACATTACTAGAGAGATAACTATGTTAGAAACATCAAGAGGAGATATGGCAGTGACGCGCAACCTCAGTATGGGCGGAAATCTGAACGTACAGGGCGGCGCGACCATAGGCCACAACCTCAAAGTAAAGGGGCGGTTGGAAGCCGACAACGTGTACAATCCCAACAAGGGCGTGTTCTTCTCCAGTAGCGACCTTAACGCAGCCTATCCAAAACCCGAAATAGGGTGGTACGCTGGCGTAAAATCCGGTACTAGCGTGACGGTGTACGCCGTGCGTGATGGTGCGTGGGCATCCACAGGCTACACCATGACGTTGGCTGTAAACCTTACCATTGACGATATTTTGGATATAGACGACTTCAACACCGAGACGCGCAACATTTTAGCAAGCCAGGCACAGGAGATTGCCGAACTGAAAACCATCGTCGAGGCGTTGGACGTGGAAGTAGACATTGAAAAGGTTGAAATCACGGTGCAGTCGGACGACATCAATATGGGCAGCGCGGCAGGCGGAGGCACGTTTGCCAAAGGCAGCACCATCAAGCTGACAGCCACGGCAAAGGCGGGCTATCAGTTCAAGGAGTGGAAAGACAACAAGAAGTCGGACAACCCGCGCATGGTGGAAGCCACCGCAGATGCAACCTATATTGCCGTATTCGAGGCTGTGGCAAAGCATACCGTCACGGTGGGCGTGTTGCCCGTGGGCGGCGGCTCGGTCAGCGGAGAGGGCATAGAGGAAGGCAGCGGAGAGTTCGCGGAAGGCTCAATGTGTACGCTGCGGGCAGAGGCGGGCAACGGCTACGCCTTTACCAATTGGACTAACGCAAACGGCGATGTCCTTTCCACTGAAGAGGAATACACATTCAAGGTGATGGGCGACGCGGAGATTACCGCCAACTTCACGGCACTTGGTGAATTTGACTACTACATCGGTTGGAGCAACGACACGGACGACGACAACTTTGCCGCACTGACGGACGAAGAAATCACGACAGGCACCGTAGGCTACTACAAGAGCATGAACCCGACGTTTGAGGGCAGTTTTGGAGGTAGCAAGAAAGTGCTGTATATCCTGTATAAGAGCGGTTCGGCACCAGTACAGGCGCGATTGCTCGGCTCTACCACAACGACATTCTCAGCCGAAGACATACAAGACCCTGACAAGTGGTGGTTTGTGCATGACGCGGTGGAGATTGACGGTGTTTCGTACAGTGTTGTCGGCTACGGTGCTGACGAACTAGGCTCTACCTACTCTATGGAAGTGGACTTCGTAAGCCAGCAGTAAAAGGTAAACGTTTAATTAACTCAATTTATTAACAATAAAAAACAAAAGCAAAATGGACGCAGAAAAAATTCTCACCGTGGGCAGCGACCCCACAACCGCAATGGCGATGATGAACAACAACCCTTGGATGTACCTTGTCATGCTCGCCCTGTTCACCAACGGCGGTTTCGGCAACAACCGTAACGGCAACGTAGAGGCGCAGCTTGCCGCCTTGCAGGGACAGATTAACGACAATAACAACAACACGATTGCCCGCGAGGCTATCCAAGGCAACGGCTTTGCTATCTCGCAGCTCGCTCAGAACCTCAACGTGGACGCTAACGCCCTGCGTGAAGCCATCACCACCGTGAACTTCGGCATTGCCAACCTCGGCAGCACCACGGGTATGGGCTTTGCAGCCGTGCAGAACGCCATCAACCTCGGAAACACCAATATCATCCAGCAACTCAAGGACTGCTGCTGCGCATCACAGAAGCAGGTGCTGGAGCAGGGTTATCAAGGCCGCATCGAGACCATCAATCAGACCAACGAACTGCAGACCTCCATGCGTGTTGAGAACGGACTCACCCGCACCGAGATTGCATCATTCCGACAGGCATGGGAGAACGCCCGCTATCAAGACGTGGTAGCCGAGAAGACCCGCCTGCAGACCGAACTCGACCTGTTGCGCCAGCAGGATGCCACCGCTGCCATGATGCAGCCGTTTCAGGCACAAATCGCCGCGCTGACCGCACAGATGTCTGTGCTTATTTCCGCCTACGGTGGCAAGCCCGCCGCGGCAACCACTGGCACAAGCGGTCAGTAACCAACACTCAATTGTTCGGTAGGGGAGACAGCGATGCCAACCCTGCCGAATTTTTCTTTAAATCAACCCGAACAATAACCGAACAAAAAGAAATTCCATGAACTTCAAGGAATTAAGAGCAAATAATACCGTCCACATCCTCGACAAGAGCAACGGGGCGAAATACATACAGGGCAGAGTGGTGTCCGTGGGACAACCTCGTTTCGACATGCAGCAGCCGACACAGGCGGGAGCAATGCCGAATTTCAACATGCCGTCGATGATTGTAGATGTCACCATAGAGGCTGACGGCAAGACCGAGACGTACAAGTTTGCCGAGAATACAAGTGTGGCGGGAGTGGGCAGCATGCTGTTCTCCACCGACAAAGAGGGTGTAATACGCGAATTGGATGCCACCATATCACACTGCGAACAATACTTTGCCGACGAGGAGAAGATGCGAAACACCCTTGAACAGAGCAAGGCGCTGAAAAGCGAATTGGATTCCTCCTACAAGGAGAGACAAGAAACCGAGAACAGGTTTTTGAAGTTGGAGAAAGTACAGGAGGAACAAGGCGCAAAGTTGGACACAATCATAGAAATGCTACAAAACAAACAATAATGACCTATTGCGACATAATCAAGACCTCGCCCAGCGGTGGCGAGAAAGGAATGTGGGAGAGCGTAAAACGCGTTTCCGATTTCCTTGAAAAGATGTGTGAGGAACACCCCGCCGAAGTCAAATGCTTTTTGAAAGAGGAATACATCGCCATGAACGGCAAGCACCTTAACAAAAGCGTAGCCAAGCGTCTTGTAGACGGCATGTATCACACAGATGATAACGGCAAGCGTGTTGAGGGTGAGATGGTAGGTTGCGAAGAGGCACATGAGCTGTTGATGGTAGCAAAAAGTGAGGAAGACCCGCTGTTTTGGGACGGCTATGTGATACTGAACGCCGTGATGCACGACTTGGCAAAAATGCACGATTTATCTACCAAACAAATAGCGAACATAGCGAAGTGCTTTTTCTTCAACGACGAGGACTTTTCTGACGAAAACAAGGTGTTTTGGTACTTTGAGTGGATGATATTCTAAAAACGAGAAAACAATAAACGAGATATGGCAGGCATAATTATAGGCGACAAGATAAAGAATACCGACCGTGGGGCAATAAACCTCGATGCTGATTACGGTCCCTATGCGAGCGTAGAGACAGCGACAACGGCACTCACGACAGCAAAGAAACTCAAAGCTGGGCGCACGGTGGGCATCACGCAGCAGGACGGCTCGATAAAGGAGTACTGGGTGCAGCCGAAGGGCACCACGCCCGAGACCTACGGACTTGTGGAAAAGCGCGGAGAGGATTTGACAAAGGCTTTGACGCTGAGTGGTGAGCAGAAGCACAACGTATCGGCAAATATCAATGATAGGGCGGCTGATGTCGCTCCTGTGACTAATGAAGTTAAGGCACTTGGGTATAAGGTATTGAATCCTAGTGCCAGTTTTGCTTCGCAGGTGATTGTGGCTAATACTGTGTACGAAATTAAAGATGAGTTTAATTTGAATACAGTAATAACAGATATTGTAAAAGAATGTACTGTTTCCACTGACATATCTTCAACATCCACTCCAAATGTTTATTATATTGATAATACCCCGATAGTAATTTCTAGTGGTAAAGGCATTAAACTTCCAAGCGATTGCGTGCTCTTGAACAATAGTAAGACTGGAATATCATTTCAACTTGTAGACAATCTATTTGTAATTCCGGGTACTTATTATGCCGCATCAAAGATTAGTGGTAACTATACTATAGAATTATATGAAAATATAGTAAATATTCCTGTAAACTGTTCTTTAAAATTTAATGGTGGTAAATTGAAAAATGGTGTCATTATTGGCAATAATTCAAGAATACTTGCAGGTGATGAAATAATATTTGACGGAGTAGAAATATATGGAACATGGGGATGCAAATGCAATATAGCATGGTATGCAAGTGGATGCGATGTTAATATTGTCGGTGGAGTTGAAACTATAGTAAAAAAGGATGAGAGTTCTCAAATTCAATTAGCTCTTGATTCATCCTTTAAAGAGTTAGTTTTTCCTCCAAAACTGTATTATGTAGCAAGCACTTTGTGGGCTAGAGAGGAAAAGAGAATAAAAATGGATGGTGGACGATTGGGAGCGTATCTATTTCAAGGTGTCAAATCTAGAAACAATGCTTGTGTTATTTTTACAGACCAAGATATTACATTACTGAAAATTGGTGGATATAGGGCAAGATATATTCAGAATTTTGAAATTGAAGGAGGAAATTTCGATGTCAGTTTATGTGGATTAGGAGGCTATAGTTCTAATTGTATAGAAGTTTGCACTGATAATGGAACAAGTATTTGGGGTATGAAAATAAAGACTTCTGTATATGGAACCTATGAAACTGCTGCTGTTCATCCCGGAGGCTGTGGTATTGCTTTTAATGTTTACACTACAAGTTCTAATGCCTATATTAGTATGGTAGAGATAGACTCATTTGTGAGCAACTTTGCTGTAGGTATAGATTTATCAAACTATGTAATAGCCACAAATCCTTGGATGTCTGACATTATTGTCAAAGGACAAATAAGTGGTTGTATAAATGCTGTGAAAACAAATTGTAATAGTTCAATTCAGGCAAGTATACAACCTGCAAGATTATTTGGAAGCAATAATGGTGAGTCTCTTATAATAGTTGATGGAGGAAGTACAGTAAGTATTTCTTCTATGATATGGGATGTATACAATTCAGAAGGTGGTAATTACACTAATCAATATGCACTATGCGTAAAACATCCAGATGATAAAGTAATTGCTTCTGGGTTATTTGCAGACATTTTTCTCAGAGGAAGTTACGGTAATGGGTTTGGGAGACGTATAGATGGTTATTCTCAAAATGTAAATTCTATATATGACAGGAATTTTGTCCTATCGAATAGAAATACAAAATCAGATTTTATAGGTTCGGAACTTCATGATTCTTTGTTAGGATTTGACTTATTGCCTAATTGTACATACTCTTGGAAACTGTGGAGATATGACGATGAGCAAGAAACTTATTCGGAAGATACAAATATAACTGTTAGTGGAGGTACAAATATTTTTAGGTCAGATGGTACAACAACAGACATAGGCTTAACTACAGCTCTTAGTGAAAAAGATAAGATTGTATTAACATTGGATTGGGCAACCAATTCGTATATGTACATAATATATCTTTATTCAAGTATACTTAGCTCACATAGTAATCCTATAAAATGTACATGCTCGTGGTATGATGGAACTTCGTTAAAAGTTGAAAGGAACAGAACACTAAAAGCATATTCTAGAGCGGTGGTTGACGATTGTGTATCATTCGTAGAAGCTGAAATAATTTTTGCTACAAAAGTAGAAATAACATTTATGTCAGAAGGATTGACCGCATTGTCGTTAAGAAGAATAATAGGATGTGAGATAAAGCCATCAACTGGTCCTACTAGACTTCCACAATATGTTGCCACGCCTTATCTGTCTAGAATTGGTGGAAGGCTGTTTTCTGATATTCAAGACGTAGATGGAAAAACTATACTATCTCCTAATTGTGCTGGAAGCCAAAGACCAACTAATCCTAAAGCTGGCTTTTCATTTTTTGACACAAACATTGAAAGGCTTATTGTTTATACTGGGACGAAATGGACAGATGTGGATGGCGGACTTGCTATAAGAAAGAGAGGCACCAGTAAACAAAGACCTACAACATTGACCACAGAGAATATAGGAGTTGAATATTATGATACCGAACTTTTAGAAACAATCGTTTGGAATGGCACAAGATGGACTCATTCAGATACTACCGATGTTATTGACGGTACAAGAGTAAATAGTACTGATGCAAGACCTAGCGGAGATAATGTATGGAAAGGCTACCAGCTTCTTGACAAGGGTTTAGAAACAGATGGTGTGCTGATTATTTACAATGGTGCCAAATGGGTACTTGCAAATGCTATTGTATTTGAATTAACAGGGTTAAAAGTCAACGTGGCATTTACATTCTATAATAATGATTTCTTGGGCTGGCTTGCTCCATTAACAGGTTATTCTCTGCCCGAAAATATCACAGTAAAGAGTGGAACAGATACTCTTGTTCAAGGAACAGACTACCTTTATGACATCAATGGCACTTATCCGGGTAGAATCTATATTCAAGCTGCTCATTCTGCTTATTTGGCAGATATACTTACAATAACAGCAGTAGGAGTTTCTAATTCTTAACAACATAAATCTAATAACTATGAACGACAATATAATTGTAATGGATTCGTCAGAACGTCCAGAAAATCCTTTTGTTGGGTGCCAAATTGTAATAGACGGGCGTACTGAAATTTATAATGGCACCTCTTGGAAAAAGATTTTTACCATTAATGGTGCAGAAGATATTCAAGAAGGAAATTCGTACACATTGAATATTGGTAACAATAACGTGAGAGTTACAATGGGTGGCGTTGATGTCACGTCTTCAGTTGTAAGTAGAGGGTTTATAAACATACCTAGTGTCAGTGGAGATATATTTGTTGAATATATTAAGGAGTTATAAAATTAATAAAAGTAAATGGATTGGATTTCCATAGTTCAAATGACTTTCGGTGGCGGGGTTGTCGCGGGCATCGTTGAGGTGTGCTCGGCAATCCGTCACCGCAAGGCTGACAAGGTAATAGTAAAGTAATAATATGGAAATTGCAGAAATACTAAACATCGTCTTTGGCGGCACAACACTTTGCGGTTTTATTGCTACCATTGTGTACCGTAGACAAAACAAGCGCATCAAGGAGAGCGAGGCAAATCAGGCTGAAAGTGCAGCCAATCAAGCAGACGTGGAAACCCAAAAAGAAAAGTTGGATTTAGGGGACGTGTTCATGGAAAAGGCGAACAAATGGTTTTCTCAGATGGAGGAGATGCAGAGCAAAGGTAACCTCAACCAAGAGGAAATAAAGAAGATGCTACGCAAACAGCAGGCTCAACTTGACCGACAGGACACTTTGCTAGAAAACTTGCAGATTGAGCAGAACAACCAACGGAACTTCTTGGATGGGCCATACACGGAATGGCTGGCTGAACAACAGAAAAAGAAGGGCAATAAATAATGAACAGCAATTTTCTTCATAGGATTTTTGGGTTTTTGAATGTGTCCCATCGGTGGAGCCACCTCGTTGGTGGCTTTACCGTGGGGCTTGTTTTTGGCTTTGATGTCGCTTTGTGCGTTGCTGCCACTCTCGAGTGGAAGGACTGCCAACATGACCGCCTTAACGCCCCTTACGGCTTGGATTGTCGCAAGTGGATATGGCGGTGCTGGGATTGGACGGACTTCACTTTGACTGTTGCAGGCGGTGTGCTTGGCAGCCTCATTCGGTGGTGGGTGATAGGGCGGTTTATGTGACCGATACCGCTACGTAGGTGCTACGGAACTAAGGGTAATATATTGAAACGCAGAATAATGTTTATGTGACTGATATGTGACAGAATAGATTTGATAGAACGATAGACTTTATAGATATTATAGATATGACCAGAAGAATAAACGAAATCATCTTGCATTGCACTGCGACCCCAGAGGGCAAGGACTACACCGTTGAGGATATTCGGCGTTGGCATGTGCAGGGCAATGGGTGGAAAGACATAGGCTACCACTACGTCATTTATCGTGACGGAACAATCCATGTGGGCAGACCGATTGAACAGATTGGCGCACATTGCAGCGGTCACAACGCAAACACTATCGGCATTGTGTATGTGGGTGGATGTGCGGCTGACGGAAAGACTGCAAAGGACACCCGCACGGCTGCACAGCAAGAAGCGATGTACACGCTATGTAAGATTTTGTGCGACACATTAGGTATCAAGAAGATTAGCGGACACAACCAATATGCTGCAAAGGCTTGTCCCTCGTTTGATGTTGCCAAGTGGAGGAAGGAAGTGAAACTATGAACGAGGAATTGAAAAAGGCTTGCGAATTGCTACGATACTTTCAAAAGTGGCGCAGGGGCGGTGACGGTAAAATGCCGCATCCTAGAGAGGTAGGCAAGGCGTTGGACTTGGTGCTTGACTGGGTAGAAAAACATTCCAATTTGGAAAAAACTTGAAAGAACTAGAAAAACTTTCAAGAATTTATAAGAATGATAGAAAAACCGTTTATAAATTGCGATGAATGCTGCAAGTGGTGTGTATCGACATCATGCCCAGAGCGTTTTGCTCACCTTATCAATGAGGCGAGCAAATTGCCGTCAAATAAGAATATGCTGAATATCAACGAATAAAAGAGGATATAAAATGAAAAAGTTTTTGAAAGAATACTTGGAGTTGTTGCTTGCACTGGTTGTGGTTGTCGGCTACATCATGTTCATGTGCTGCGGGTGCCGAGGTATTGAAAAAATTGAATACGTCACCAAGACAGAGTATGTGCATGACACAATGACAGAGTATGTGCATGACACGACTAAAACCATAGAGATTAGAATTGACAGCGTTGATAGACTAGTAGAAAAAACGATATACGTAGACAGTAATGGTGTGGTACACGAAAAAGAGGTTGAGAAACTGACAAAGTATATTTATGATTTGAAAGATGCCTACAGCTCTTACGAACATGTTATGCAAAAGCGTATAAACAAACTAAAAGAAGAATTGGAGCAGAAACAAGAAACAAAAATTGTCGAGAAAAAAGTATATGTGTGGTGGCCTTGTTGGGTGGTGCTAGGGATAGCCGCGTTGCTTGGCTTGTGGTGGTGGGTGGAGCATACGATTAACAACCTTGCGAAGAAAGAGGGAGAACAATAAAACAGACATTTAGACGTTATATAGCCATGAACATAACACTGAACATAGACAAGGTAAGGCTGCTGCGTAACAGCGTGGCGATGCTGACCGCCTACACGGGGGCGAAGATGGCGAGCGAGGACACGCCCGACACGTTAGACAATGTTGGCACGGTGGACGAGGACGACCCCGTGCTGATGCAGTACTTTGACGAGTGCCGCACGGAGCTGGCAAAGGAGATAGGCTATGCCTATACTGCGGAGGACAACACCGATACCGCCTACTCGCTTGGGCTGAAAGTGTACGACACATTCAACACCGCGTTGCTTGGCGTGACGGAACAGGCGTTGTACAACTACTTTCTGTACGGCATACTTGGGCGTTGGTACATGCTGACGAACAAGGGGGAGGCGGAGGCGTACTTGCTGCGTAGTGCGGGGTACTTGGACGAGGTGAAGAGCGGGATAACGCAAAAGGTGTTCACGCGGAAGATGTACCCGAATTATGTGTAGGTTGCAAGTTGCAAGTTAAGGTTGCAAGTTAAGGTTGCAACCTAAGATATACAAGCGTATGAAACAAAAAAAGCCGCCCGATGTGGACGGCTTTTTGCTTGTGTGGGGTGGGGATTAGTCGTAAAGAAACCAATCCTCACTGAGAATGTCCGTTTGGGATGCCAGCCACCCTGTGAGGATTTTCTTGTCGGCGGTCAGCATTCTGATAGAGCCATAGGCTTCTATTTCACCTCCGTTTTCTTCTGCAAGGGCTTTAAGGTGGGGTTCGTGACACCATTCAGCCTTAACGGTGGTGGCAGGGACAAGCCAAAGGTACATACCTTTGCCGTTCCATCCCTTACGGGCAATTCTTTTTCCTTGTTTTAAGGCTTCAATAGCCTCGCCAAAATTTAATAAATCCATATTATATACAACTGACCTATACGTTGCGGGGTCTTTATGCAGCCGATAACGGCTGTGGTTGTTTTATTTCAATACTCTTGTGTGCTTGGGTGTAAATTCAACTGAGAAGTCGGAGAGGCTTTCGGAGGCGGTGAGGTCGGCAATAACCGCGAGACGGAAAGCGGTGTAGGGTGTGCCGGAGAGACCGCGCAGGGTGTTGGTGGTGCTGCTGCCCACGACTTGCCACTGAACGAGGTCGCGGGAGCCGTAGAGGATGAGTTTGACATGCTGCCTGTCCTCAATCATGCCGTGCTGGACGAGAGCGGTGATAGTCTTGTGTTCGTTGCTGCCGAGTTTGAACGGGCGGGTGACGTAGAATTGAGACGGTGAGTCACCGCTGACATCTAAGGCTGACGCATCGGGGAACTCCACCAACTTTCTGTTGGCGTTCACTGCCATTGCGTGAGGGTAGGCGTTGAGGGTTGCCACGAAGTCGGACTGCATCATTGCCCACAGACCGCTTTTGAGGGAATAGACGTAGGCGTAGGCAATTGCGGGATTAAATACAATCACATGCTGATTGCAGTAGTCGTAAATCATCTTGCAGTCCTTGATATAGTCGCGCATCGGGTTGGGGGTAGATGACAGCCCAATAGGTAAGAAACGGGTGATTTGTGGCAGACCGTCAATGATGTTGAAATAAGGATAGTCCAACTTCTCGGTGATACACTGCGTTTGTGAGCCGCTGACAAGCATAATGCCCCTGTCGGTTGGGAAAAGGACGGTGCTGTCGAGCTGCAGGATGCTGTCGGGGTTGCTGCATACGTCACGCGTGAACGGCTGGGCGGGGACGAAAGTCCCGTCCGTAGTATCCACGCCCAACGCCCACACGCCATCGGTGCAGAACGCATAGAGGGGGTGCTGCCCGAACTGCCCCTGCGAGAGAGCCTTTGCGGAGGTGGAGAGAGCGAGGATAGTACCCACGCCCACACGCTTGTAGTTGATAGCGGGGTAGTAGAAAGGGTTATCCACCTCGGAGGTGCGGATTTGGTTGAGGGTGGTGAGGGTGTCGTCTGCGGTGGGGACATTCCCTGCGGGGTTGCGCATATTGGGAGAGGGTGCAGTGAGCGAAGTAATCAATGCCCCGTTGGTGGTTGCACCATTCAATAGGGGGTGTTGTCTCATCGTCATGCGAAACGCCATTGGCTGTACGTTTGCGTGGGTGATATACACGTCCATTGCAAAGGCGCGGTTGTCGGGGTAGAACAAAGGCAGGGACAAAACCAAGAGTTGAGAAACGCTTGTTAGGCTGCTGCCGTAGTCGTACACAACCTTTTTTGTGCCTTGTTCTGTTTTGAGGTGTACCACGATTGCGCGAATGTCGGTGAATTGTGTCGTGTTCGTTTCTGCGGGCAGCATGGTTTCAAGCAAGAAACCTTGAAATAATCTCTCCTTTGCCGCTGCGATAGTCATTCGATTGTTGTAGTTGAATAACGAAGTAATGCAGTTTCCGTCAGCGTCAAAGGCGGGCAAAACGTCATTGTGGGTGTGATATTCTCCCGTCATGGCTGTTTGCGTTGCGAGGGTGGAGAGTACACCCGTGCGGATGTTCACCTCATGAAAACCGCTTGTTGTGTCTAATCCTGTTGTGGTGTCCTCAATATCGTATGACGCTATCAAATAGAAGTCGGAAACAGATTTTACTTTGTCCCAATATTCTGTTTCATCATAGAGCATTGGGATGTTAAGTTTACGCTCTGCCATCTGCGAACTTGTTTCCATTTCCAACCCATACGCACTATTGCCACTATAAAATATCGGGTCGTTGTACACAAGATTGGCAGACTCTATCTTCTTCAAGTCGTTTTCGCGGACGAGGGGTAGTGATACAAATATATCAACGCTTTTCACGATGTCGCTCCAGTCATCCTTTAATGCGGTGAGTTGAGCCGCATTAATAACGTGGTATTGCAGGGCAGCGTTGTTGTAGTAATACTTCACATACACTTGGTCGCTGTCCGTGCCATCCAAACCGAGTTTTACAAGGTATTGGAAAGGCATAGAGAGAGGCATAAGCACAGGTGCGGAGTGCATGATATTAGAGCCATCTGTCATTCGGTAGCAATAGCGGACAAAGAAAGGAGCGTAAAAACGATTAGCCTCTGTTATCTTTGCGTTTGTTCTATTGATAACTGCCCATGTGGTTTCTGTTATCGCTTGTGCATCGTTATCGTTGAACGTCACGCTGTCCTGTGTTGAGAGTGGCGGTGCATCCCATACCAAACCTGTATGTTCTGCATCCCATACCAACGTACCTGTTGCACCCGATGGGGCGGTGTCTGCCCATATTTTTGAGGTTGTGCCAAACTGCAACTCCAAGAAAGGCGGTTTGCTGCCGAGGTTGGTATAGGTGGCGTTGTTGGTGTTGTCGTACTTCCATAAGAGGTAGTACAGACCGCTGTCGGTGAGGACAGCGAGGGTGTTGCCGATGGGCGTTACCTTGTGGATTGTGGCGGGCAGGGCGATTTCTTTCCGTATGGGGTCATCTTCTGTCCCTGCTGCATTAGGGTTGTACCACGCGAGGGTGCTGCCGTTGGTAGCGATGTAGTGTTTGAATGTTGATGTGGCGTGGATGCAGCGGATTTCGTCACCGCTGTCAAGGGTGATGTTGGTTGCCACGGGTTGCGGGAGGGGTCGCAATGCCCCGTCCTCGTTGATGATGTTGAAAGATGCAGCCAGTTCCCCGTCCGCGCAGTCGTAGTCGGAGGGGTTTGTGGCTATGCCGAGGGGTTTAATTGTCTGTTGCATGATGATGAAAATTAATTTGCAAAGATAGGGATAAAGGGCGGGATGTGGGTGTTATCGGTTGGAGTTAATCAGATGAACATGCCATTGGCTCTACTTGCATTTCTATGGGGACATTTGTAACATTTGTTACGTCAATGATTTTAAAGTACTTTGTAATTTCACTTCCAAATATAGCGTCAATCGTACCATCATTGTTTGTTACCTCATAACCCATAAAAACGCCATCCATCTGCATAGCTTTCCCAATATATACTCGTCCTGTATTAAAGGGTCTTTTCGGTGGCACTTTTATGCACAACATATAGGCTTTTTGTGGCATGAGTAAAATGGGTAATGTATGTGATGAATTTTCATCAACAAATTGACATGTGAGATTTAACGGGAGTTTGTGATGATTTAATCTGTTGTTTTGTGGTTTTTCAAACATAATATTATATTTTTAATGTTGTTTTTCATTTACTTTTTGTTTCAGTTCAGCGAGTGTGAGTTTGCCCGTCTCGTCGAAGGCTTTCAGCACGTCCAGCAACTCCATGTTGTGGTAGTCGTAGAGTTGTGCGAACAAGTCCCAGCGGAGCCGTAGGGCAGGGAAAAGGGGTTGGTCGGTCTTTTGCACCTGCCCATGCTCCACGGGAACGACGTGGCGTTGGCGGTAAACTAAGATGTAGAAGTCGGAAGAAACGGATTGCATGTGTTTCGGTCTTGGTCTATGTACTTGTAGGGGATTTTCTCACCTGCAATAGTGATAAGGGTGTCGCGTTGGAGGATGCCACGGAAGTCAAGGGCAAAGCCGTTAGGGGTTAAGGTTCGTTGCTGCACGATACCCTTGACCCCACGCCAGCGGAGTTTGCCTTTCGTAATCTCGCCCTTGATTGGAGGGTCGAGGTAGTTGCGACAGATGTTTTCAATGTGGCGGTCAAGTTCTTTGGCAGCCGTCACGCGCATATGCATTTCTATTTCCTCGTCAATTTTAGACGGAAATGAATTTACTATATCAATAATTTCTTTAATACCCGAGAACTTTGGCAGATTGGCGGGTCTAATGGTGATTTGCGGGGTGATGTAGGGATGTTTCATTGCGTAGATGTGATAGAGGTTATAGATGTGATAGATTTGTTTGTTATCCGAATGGCTTGTGCCGTATCGGGGTTGGAATTTACAAAGAGGTTGAAGAAGTCGGGGCTGTTACGACAAGCCTTTATGACTTCTCCCATTGCTGCGTTGTACCCGTCCATGTAGGCTTGCTTGATGTGTTGGGCGTGGAAAATCCCGTCCATTGTGTCAAGCAGTCGGTCGGCGGCGTACAGGCGTGATTGTCGGTCTAAGTCTGTCATAATGTCAGAATAATTGTGTTTGGGTGTTGGGCGGGGGTGTGGTTTCGACGAAGAGGTTTTTAAAGATTTGGTGGAGGACATGCACCACAATGGAATTGCCAGCCATTTTGTATTGTTGGCTCTTGCTAATCCCTGCGGTTTGAATTTTGTCAATATCCGCATCGTCTACTCCCATGAGGCGGAAGCACTCTCTTGGGGTCAGTTTGCGGATGCGTAGGCGGTAGAGTTTATCATCGTCACCACGGACGAGGATGGGCGGTGTGTCGGGCTGGTCTGCCACTTCTTCGGGTGGCGTAAGCTGGGTCTCGTCAACCGTTTCTTGGTTGGGGTTGAAAATACACATAAGCAAATTGTCTTTTGTTATTGTTGTTATTGTGTTTGAATATAGGGGGGGGCAGGGTGTCAGCTGCTTTCCTTTGGAAAAGGTGGCACCACGGTCGCCGTGCAGGTGTCGGCGGTGCTTTTCTTCTTCGGTGCGTGTGAGTCGGAGGATAAAGGAGTGCATGGTTCAAAAGTTATCAGCATATTGTCTTTTTGTACCGAGGTTATACTATTGGTTATCCCCCCCCCAATTTCAAGGTTTTGGAAGTGGGGCAGGTCGGAGTGCCAGGAGCCGTTAGAACGTCCGCGTACAGAGCATATAATTGGTGTCGGTATCTTCATAAGGTGTGAGAGTTATTATTTTAGGCTCCAAATTACCCCCCCCATAGTGTGTATGGCGGGAGCCACGCCAGTAGGGGAGTATACTCTCCTACTCTGCTCAAACATTCTATCGTATGGCGGGGTTGAGAGACTCCCTACTACTATTGTGGCTATTTCTTTGTGGCTCATAAGGCGTGAGTTCGGTTACATAGTGCATATTGCGGTAGTAGATACCCGTAAGGATTGTACCAGCGAGGTCGGGGACGGCTTTTTGGTTATAACAGTCGAGCCATACCCCCCCCTACATGGGACAACTCCCTTTTGGAACATCTGTTGCAGTCGTGAGTTCTTTATTATCATAAGGCGTTAGGATTAATACGCTTGTCGTTGGGTAGTTATACCCCCCCCTGCGAGGTTGCGGAAACCCACCATACCACAATGTGCGGTAACGGCAAAGGAAGTCCCGTCAGCCGTGGTGTTGAAAGGCATTTGCAGGGTGTTATTCGGTGGTCTGTCTGTGTTCATGCAAAACGAATATCTTTAATTGGTTTGCGGAAGTCAGCGTGGGTGATATGTTGTTAGGGTTTGTAAACTGCATTTCGGAAACGCCCGTTTTCTTCTCATCGTCGAGGTAGCCGCGTATATTCCCGTCCGAGGTCACTGTGACACGTATTTTGTCTTGGCGGTGGCTTTGTAGGGGGGGGTATTATTCGGTGGTGATGATTTTAGGTGTGTTTCCATGCCCGGAGGTGTGACAGGGTGATATTGCATTGGGTGAAAAAATTTGTCCGTCTTGCGAGGAATTAACGCTGCCTATTCTGCAAGGTAGTTGTCCGTTTCCCTCGTCCCGCTGCGGGAGGTTATCGCTTTGGCTATTCCGTTGTGGGGGGGGTAGATGGCTCAAACTTAAATCCGCATCCCTCCAGCTGCTTGCGGTCGCAATGCTCGATAAACTTATGCACCGTTGCGTCGGAGAGGTAGAAACTATCGTCCACATCCTCCTCCAGTACGTCTTTCAGTCGGCTATCCAGCGGAAAGGGTTTGGGGAAATAGTAAGGAGAGGGTTTACAGTCGGAACGCACAGAAACGAGAAATATACGCCCCTGTTTTGTGGCACTCCGTAATTCTTACTATTAAGGATTTGTGCGTAATTGGTGTAGCCTAACTTCTCCAATACTCCCTGCCAACGATTGAACAAGGGGAGAAATTTTTGCGTGACCAACGCTGCGACATTCTCCATGAGTAGGTACTTGGGGCGTAGTGTCTCGATGGCACGTTCACACTCCCACAACAGGCTGCTGCGGGTGCCGCTGCCTTTCTCGCCACCGCGTTGCAGACCCGCTTGGCTGAAATCTTGACAGGGGGAAGAATAGGTGAGTAGGTCTATATTGCAGCCGAGAGCGGCTGCTTGGGCTTGCCAATCCACCTTGCTGACATCGCCGAGGTTTCGGTCTGCCCATTGCGGGAAGAGGGCGTTGTGTGCCTTGATAGCGTGGGGGTCTATTTCTGCCCACGCCACAAGGTCGTAGTCGAACTGCGGGTTGTGGCGTTTGAGGCGGTTGAGGGCGAGGCATTGGCTGTCGTAGCCGGAGAAAAGGGTAATTACGTTTAGTTTCATATCTTCATTAATCTGTTAGGTAGTCAAAGGAAACGCCCTCGCGGACGTTGCCGCTGGCGATAAGTCCGTAGAGGGTCTTGTTGGAAATGCCGTAGTGCTGTGCGGCGGTGAGTACATCGGGGTAGGTCAGCACTCCCTCGTCGGTGTAGGCGATAACGGAGCGTCTGTGGCAGGGGTTGTCCCTACCGCGCTGTTGCTTAGTTATACCTAACAAGTACGCCTTAGTACGCACTGAATCGTAGGGGTGTCGTGGCAGCAGTGCGGCAGTGGCGGTGATGCCGTACTTGGCGTAGTTCTGTCTAAGTATCTCTATTTCTTCGGCAGTCCATTTGTTGCCGAGAATACCTTTCTTTGCCATATTATTTGTGCATCTGTTTGGTGGTTGATTGTAGTGTCTTGCAGGGGCGTAGTTCGCACTCCTTACAGCGGTCGGAGGGGCATTGCTTACCCGCACGTCTTATTCCCTCTTTCGCCCAGTATTCGGCAAGGGCGGTCGCTGCATCGTAGAGGGCGAGGCGGTTGTATAGGGCGTTGCGTCCCGTGGTGATGGCAGTGTCGGCAGGGTCGTAGTCGTAGCCGAAAGCGGACTTGACAAGACGGGTGCAGAACTCGGCAAGACGGTAGGCGAAATCGTCCATGTTGCGTCTGAGGTGGAACGGCTTAGCCTGCGGGATAGTGCGGAGGTAGGCGAGGTTAATATCATCGTACTTGCACGAAGCGCGGGCGATGTCGCGTGCGGTGAGAATCCAAGCGAGGAAGTCAGCGGTGTTGCTCTGTATCTCCTTGATGCGTCCGAGGTGGTTGCAGTAGGCGTTGCGGAGCTGTTTGAGGATGGTGTCCGTCCCGTCCTCGCGCCACCATTGCGTGAGCTGGCGAATGACCTGTTCCGCGTTCTTTGGCATGTCGGGGTCGTATAGTTGTTTTTCCCACATTTCGCGGTAGCGTTTGAAAAAGGCTGTGTCGGCTTTGGTGTCGGTGACGCGGTTGTCCTTTAGTGTCTGTTCTATCGCTTGGCAGATGTCGGAGCATAGCGTCTTGGCGAGCAGGGGGGTGTAGACAAAGTTGAGCCGTTGCTGCGGGGTGAGTACTGCGGCTAACTCCTGCGTGGCTGCGAGGTTTACGCGTGGGTCGATGCTAATCTCAAATTCAGCGGTGTAGGGGTTGTGGAATTGGCATTGTGCTGTTGGGCGTATGAGGGGTTGCCGTTGCAGGGCTGCGTGAGCTGCCTGTGCCTGTTGTAGCATCTGTTGGGCGGGGTCTTGTTCCATAGTATTAGCGGTTGTTGAGGTAGTCGGTGATTAACTGTATAAACTCTTCCACGCTGCGGACAATGGCGTAGCGGGCAAAGGCGTGTTCCTGCACAGCTGTCTGCCATGCTTTCTGTGCATCGCTCTGTCTGCCCTTGTCGGTTTTCAGTTCAATGCACAGATAAGGATGGCCCTTGTTGGGGAGCAGCAGCAGGAGGTCGGAGGCTCCCGCCACCATACCCTCGGCTTTGAGTATGCGTCCCTGCGTTGCGGTGGTTGCAACACCGTTGGGGACGGAGATAAGCAGCTTTGCGTACTGCGGGTATTGGCAACGAAACCAGCGGACGCAAGCGGATTGTGTTTTGCTTTCGGTATGTTTCATGATTGTTTCCAAAATAGTTGTTTGTCGTTGTCGATGCAGTCTTTGGGGTTAGTGTGGGGTACAACGTCGTTGTGGCCTTTGGGGAGTGATTTATACACTTGGTAGCGGTGGCAGAACGCTTTGATTGAGCAACCGTCACCGGAGCATAGTGATATGTCGTGGTAGGGCATGGCGGTGTGTGTTGGTGTCGGCACTTGTGGCTTTGCAGGCAGGGGAAACATTGTGCAATTATCAGATAACGATTAATAATGAGAAACCGCCTCTGCCTATACATGCCTGTGCCGAATGGGTTATTTTCTATTGTTTTTAGGGCATGATGCTTCCTCTCCTATGGCGTACATTAGGCATGTGAGCATGTGCTTACATTTGCGGCACTTTAGTTTCTTAGCCATTTTCGCCTCTTTTCAGCATGGATGGGTTGTCATGGATATTTCCGATAACAATATATTCATCGGCAATGTCTTGGTAAAAATTAAGGCAAAAACCACTACTATTTTTGAGCGCGAATTTCGCATTTTCCTCATGCCAAAAAACCAAATACGGTCTCTTGTTGATTGGATATAAGATGTCTCCCTCGAAAATCTTGTTTCCATTCTTGTCTATTGCACCTGTGTACTGCCCAAGTGTTTCTTCTTCGATGTCAGTTTCGATGCGTGTTTTAGGGTCGTAAATAGTCCACTTCTCGGTGTGTGAGTTGTGGGCGTAGTGTCTCGGCTGTCCGTACACCCAATGTTCACCTGCTGCCATGCTTATGGCTCTGTATAAGATTTCTCTCATTTATTGTTCGTCCTCCCAAGGAAACTTTTTTAATGTGTCCATAGTCCAAAAAAGCCAAGCAAAAGAAAAGTAATAATACTTTCTTCCTCCCCAAGTACACCAATTCAAACTAATGCTTGGTAAAAAAGCAAAGCCTTCGGCAATTCTTTGTATTTTCATTGTTCGTCCTCCATTGCGTGTTTAAAGTCGTAAAGAATTGAACACCCATTATTGTCTGTTCCATCTTCTCCATACTGGAAAAAATTGTCATTCAACCAATCGTAGGCCTTTTCGATAACTCTCTCTTTCTGCCAGTTGGCGAAGTGGCGGGCAATTTCTTGCATTTGCTCGTATGTATAGAGCGTTTCTGAATGGTCTGGTTCATTCTCTGGGACATGACCCAAATACTCAATAATTGAATATTCCAAGCCCTCAAATTCCTCGCTCGGTTGCTCGACAGGGAGGGAGGTGATGAATCTTTTTATTTGGTTATAAAATTCATCATACCCATGTTGGTAGTCACTTCCTTTCTGTAATGGGCATCCAATTTCTTTCAGTCGTTCAATCTCGGCTATTATTTGTTCAATCTGTGTCATTGTTTCTTGGATTTAAAGGGTTATTTCGTTATCAATCCCGCACAGTCGCAGGGCATGTTGAAGTTCATGTAAATAAAAGTCTTCTCCATGTACTTTTACGATGTTAGAAAGGGGTTGTTCTTCACCCTCTTTATCCACGTAACCGATATTGATAAACATTGGTTCATAGGTGCCAACTTCAATAAAACAACTCATCATGGTAGGCTCGGAATATTCGGCTCCACTCGTCATGTAGCATCAGTTCAGAGAATCCGTTTTTCTCCAAAATCTCGGCAGTGAGTGGGATGGGTGATAATGATACAATATCTTTTACACCATCTACACCAGTCACCCGAACTGAACCGTATTCATGTTCGGTGAGTTCTATTGCTTGTACTTTGCATGGTTTGTCGGAGAATGTTGAATACACATAGTCCCCAACCATGAGGTCACTGCATGTTAGTTTCTTTGTTTCCATAATCTAATTTTTTGACAAGTTTATACTTATACAATTTTGGGTTGCCATCGCTGCACGGAATACAACATTGCATGTGTTGACACATATCTACATCGTGGCAAAAGTCACAACGATAGCATTGGCGATTGGCTTTCCCTTTATACTCAATACACTTAAATGTTTCAGTTGTTTCAACTATTTTGGTTTCTTTAATTATTTTACTTTTTACAACAAAGTTTATGTTAGGCTCTACAAATAGTTTGAAATTTGTTATAGCCTCTAATCCTCCGTGCGTTTCAATACTTATTTGTGCCATCACTTTACAAGTTTAAATTCGTACACCACGACAAAGGGGTTTTTCTCCCACAGACATTTGCGACCGACACCGGGGCGGTTGATTAGGGCGGCGAAGGCTTCGCGGGGGTCTCTGTCTTGAATGGTTCTGGTACGGCCTAATCTATCATAATACACAAGGACTGCTTCCCAATGCCATGCTGCGTTTCCCCAGTTATTGTTAATAGCCTCTCGTGTAAAACCCTCTTTGTACACATCATCGTCTGTAATCGCTTGTAGCCTCTCGATGCGGACACCCGTCATCTGTATTTGGTGGGGCATGAGGTCGGCGCGGACGAACATTTTGTTATCCCATCCACCGCTTCTCATAAGATGAGAGTATGGATGTGATGATTCGCAGATTGTTCCTTGGTCAAGCATAACATCTTCGTATGACTCTGGATTGTATTCTTTAATGTCTTTATACGCTTGTGTCACGGCCACAACCTCGCCAAGTTTGTAGCGGGTTCCAACATGTATCACCCCCTGCTTGGTTAGGCAACACACTTTCTTACGTTTTTCATCCCAATACTGGGTGATTATTTCAAACGGCTCTCCGTATTGCTTTTCGTACTCGGCAACGACACGTTCAAGGACTTTTTCAAGCCTTCTCGTATTTGTTTTAAGGCGTTCCAGCACTGCTGTTGTGAGCATATAACGCTCACAGAAAGATATTTTTTGCATGGCTATTTTATTATGTAATAATCTTGATGTTCTCTAATGTATTTTGCAATACGCCGTGTTCGTGTATTTCTAAACAAATCACATGCTGTATCGTTTTCGTCTATCTGCAAAAGAGGTATGTCTTTTTCGCGGAATGGATTGACACCATCATTGCATTCTATGTTCATGGTAATACTCCCGCAATCTCCAAGATGGTCTGGGCTTCCATCGCATTTTGAATATTGCATGAAATATCCACATTTCCCACATTTCATTTTGTTTCTCCTTTCTCCCACCCTTTCGGGTAGGCTTGATATTTAATTCCGTCCAGCAGGTCGTGCTGGTCTTTGTGGCAAGGTCTGCCGTCCTCTCCGTATCTTCCCCAACTCTTGAAGAAGAACGGTACTCCCTGCTCTTCGCACTGGCGTTGGATGTTGAGCACCCACTCCTTTTTCATGGGGCGTGCTTTGGGGCCGCTTTCGCCACCGACTATGACCCAGTCGATGTTGAAGAGGTCGAGAGTGCCGAGGTCGGACAGCAAAGGCTCACACGAAAGAAACTTGACAGGTGCATATTTATCCCGCAAATCATCTATACGTGTCTTGTAGTCTTTGCTCTCTACGGTAGCTCCCAACCATACGTTCTTAGGTACGTCGTTGTCTCGCATCAAGCCAAAGTACACCGACATACGTTCTGTTCTTTTAGTGAGGACTTGAAAAATGTGCTGTGGGCATGCCTCTATGGTTTTCATCACTTCATTAACATAGTCGAACGGCACATCATCGTGGAACAGGTCAGCCATCGAGCAGACAAAGAACATTGTCGGTTTCTTTACATGTTTTGGCTCGTCCAATCTTTCGGGGTGGAGTGTGACATTGAAGCCGTTGGGGAATGCTTTGGGAAATCGTCTTGTCAGTGCCTCAGCATAGCAGTTGGTACAGCCAGCGGAGTATTTTTGACACCCCACAACCGGATTCCACGACATATTGGTCCAGGATATTCTTGTGTTATTCATTGTGGATAGTTTTAATTGTTCTTTAATTCGTGGTACCTATTATGGCATCTGTTTTTGCAACAAACGGCGTGTAACGGATATGGCTTGGAAATTATTGATTGTTCATCGTGGTAATGGGGAAGTTGTTCCATCGAGAGGATTATTTTCTCGTATTTGTTGACTTGGTGTTGCAGGGATTCAATGCCTTTGCGTAAGTTTAAGTTCTTGTCTTGCTCTATTTCTAAGGCATGGGCAACTGATTGGTAGATGTCCTCACGGACGTAGGCGGTGGTATTTGGATAGTTTTCGCTTTCCAACATGCCGCTGTGGTTGTTGATGTAAATTTTTTCTGCTGTCATGGGGTTTGTTGTTTATTGTTTATTGGGTTTGTCTTTAATGATACAGTCGCCTATCAGTGGCACAATTCCAAGTTGTCGGCAGTAGAACAACATGTTTTCAAAGTTCTTAAAATCTGTCTTGCGTTGGATTGCGCCCGTGATAGACGACAGGGTGCATTGCTCTGTGGTGCGGTAGAGGGTGACTTTGATACGCATGATGCAGTCGTGTTAGTAAATCCAATTGCTCCAATACTCGCCTATGCCTACCTTGACTTTCTTCCAACCTCTAGTGCGGAGCATCTGTTGTGCGGTGCGAACAATGTCTGTGCGCTTGGTACCAGGCTTGAACTCGACAATCTGAGTGGAGCGTGAGCCGCTAGGCATGACGATAAGAAATTCTGTAATCATTGGCGGTAGGATTGTTGGTTGCCATCGTAGGTGAGGATGCTGCACATTTCGCGTAGTCGGTCGAGGGTGCGGATGCCGTAACGGTCGGCTATCTCGTCCTTACTGCCAACGGCGACTAGGTTGGTAGTGATGAGGGTTGGGAGGTTGAGCGTGTAACGCTTTTCAATCATTTCCACGATTGGGGAGAGCTCGTTACCGTACTGCTTGACGCTGCCCGGCTCGGTGCCTAGGTCGTCAATGCCAAGCATGGGGGTCTTACAGTAGGCTTGGTAGTCGGTGGGGCAGTCTTTGGCGGCAGCGGTGAGTTCGGAGGCGGTTTTGATGATGAGTGTATGGCTGTTGTTGGTAAGTATGCGTATAGTTTCTTGCAGGGCGTAGAGCATCGTTGTCTTCCCGACACCCACATTACCCCGCAGGAGGATGCCTTGACGTGGCGACAACAGCCAATGCGCCATAAGCCCGATAGTGGCTTGTGTGTATTGGTCGTTGGCGAATGTCCGCCCTCGCTGTGCCACCTGCTGTTGGTAGGCGGCAGCGATGTACTGCGGCAGCGTGTCGGCATAGGCGGTAAGGTTTGGTTTGTGGTGGATGCACTGTTGTGCGTTAAGGGTGAGATTGGCGCGGAAAGCGTCAAGAGAGAGCGGAGTGTCATTAGTTCGCAACTGCTTAGTGTATTCCGACACTCTGCGGTTGCTCTCTTCCCTAACCTCTTTAAACCTAACCTTGTTGATGCGTTCCCACCTCTCCACATCGGTTTCTTTGTGCGGTGGCTTATGGTCGGAAGTCTGCGGGTCCGTCGTAGTGGGTGACTTGCTGGCGTTGTCGGATAGTTGCTTGTCCATTGGGTTGCTTTTTAAGGTCGTTAATACGGTAGCGGAGCCATGATGTGAGGTGTTTTCGGTAGTCGGAGAGGGTCTTGTATTCCTCGCCCTGTGCGGTGCAGTGGTCGGTGAATAGTACGAGGTAGTCGTTAAGGTCGAGGTCTGTTATCTTATAGAGGCGGTAGAGGGAGTTAGCCCACTCGCTGCCCTGCGTTATCAAGGTTCGGTGTTCCCACTCCCATTCCGACACCCGCTTGACGAGGATGGAATCGGGAGCCACGGGGGCGGGGGGTTGGGGGGTGGGGGCAGGTTCCGCTGCCGAAGAATTTTTATCGGAAAAATTTTCCGTTGCCTCTCTCGCGCGCGCGTTTTCTCGCGACGTTCTTTGTTCTTTTTGTTCTTTTGGGTCTTTTATATAATAGGGGGGTGTGGGGGGATTGGAAAAATTTTCCGAAAAATTTTCCGAAAAATTTTCCACTTTTTTTGGAAAAATTTTCCGTTTCTTTTGGAAAAATTTTCCATTGGATTTGGAAAAAATTTCTGAAAAATTTTCCAAGTCAAGCAACTTCTCCAACCCCTCGTTCACCTCTGCTTTGGCTGCTATATTATCCAAAGCATTCTTCACCGTCCTATCCGACACAACACATCGTAAAGCATGTTGCTGAGTTGTGCAATTCCAATCAAGAATGTCGGCAAGGATGCCCGCCTCGTTCCAAGACAGACCCCATTCCTGTACCCACTCTTTGGGAATTTTCCAAAAACTTTGTTGTGTTGGCATAGTCGATTAATTGTTAATAAGGCGGTTGGTCGGGAGGAAAGACGGACTGCTGACCTGCGGGCGGTGTCGGATGATAACCGCCTTGATAAGGCCACGGCTGACCCTGCATGGGAGGTATGTCAGTGCCTCCTTGCGGGGGGCGTTGCGGGTTATAGGGTGGCTGTTCTGCCCCTGTGGTGGGGAGCTGCTGTTGTGGGCGGGCAATCAACTCTATGTGGCTGACATTGCAGTTGAGTTCGACCATTTTTTCACCCTGCTGCGTGGTGTAGGTGCGCGTGTAGAAGTCGCCCATGATACACACCTTGCTGCCTTTGGTGAGATAGGGCAGGATTGTGTCTGTGCCGTTGTACTGTTTTTTTTTACAAGACACCCATTCGGTGGTCTGCGTGTAATTGCCCTGTGCGTCCTTGCGTTGCTGCGAATGGCAGACGGTAAAGACGGTGTAGGGCGCGTTGTTAATCATCTTTGTTTCGGCATCTTTGCCGAGGTTTCCAATAACGGTAATCTTAAACATAATACTTGTGATTTAATTTGTTATCATTGAGGGTCGGGGATAACCACATTAAGAAATTGAGCAAGTTCTTTTAGCTTGTCGATGTATGCGGAAAACTGCTCTTTATCCATCTTGCGGGTGGAGCCAGGCAGCACAACGTATTCGCCCGTGACAACGTTTAAGACTTTCTTTCCATCGTAGAGCATTTTGAGGTATTCGTGCAGTTCTTCATTATCGGAGAAGTCCCACCCCTCGGCATTAAGAGCTGCCCGCAGGATAGGGTACACGATTTTCCACAGATACCTGTTTTGCTGGCTTGTGCGCTTACCCACGATGCGCGACACCTCCACGCGGTAAGTGCCGTTCTTAGCGTTAGAGAGGTAGTTGAGCAACGGACGCGGGTCAAAACGGTTGTCCTGCTTGGTTATCTCAAACGTTTCCATCTGTTTGCTGTGCTTCGTATTCGGCTTGTTGCCTGCGTTTTTCCTCTTCATGTCTGAACACTTTATCCATGTGTTCGTGAAAGTAGGTGTCGGGGACAGCGTTGGGCGCACCCTTACGCTGTGCATTTTCGGGCGTGTGCGGTCGGCAGAGCTGATTTTCCATAGAGTGGAAGATGTTGTAACGGCAATTTTGGCAGGCGGTCAACATCTACTTGACGTGGGGATAATCTGGGCAGGGCTCACCGCTTACTAACTTACGGTTGCCATTCTTGTCAATTGCTTGTACTTTCTTTGCCATGATATTTGTTGCATTTTCTAGGTTTGTTAGCAAAAACTTTCTTCATGTTGTCGGGGGTTAAACCTGCATCACATACACCCATAAAATATTCGTGGGTGTCATTATTGTAGGATATGCCCGACGTGTCGCGTTGGAAGTGTCGGCACTCACAACAGAACACATCGGGCGGGGGTGGAGGGGTCTTAGTCTTTATCTTTGCCATAATTGTGATTAAAAAAGTCTTGGCACATCTTGGCATTCTCAATATCATTGTCGATTATGCACCTCATATCTTCTTCTTTGACACCTGCCATTGTGAAGAAATTAACCGCAATTTCGACAAGGACGGACGAGGCTACAATGGGGTCGAAAGGCACCATCGACAACAGCCAATTATTAAGTGCTTCCTCAAACTCCGTGCGCTTGCGGGCGTAGTCCTCTGCGTCCTGCTGCTTTTTAATGCGCCGCAGTTCTGCCAATTCTTCGGTAGTGAAGTTGGTGGGGAATTTAAATTCTTTACTCATGGCTAAATACTTTTGGGTCGGTTATCAAGTGGCGGTTATCCTCCAGGAACGGGATGAAGTCATACGTTAGAAATTCTTTCAGTCGGCTTTCAATCTTATTCATGGGGATGTTGTAGGTTTCGGGGTAGAGTTTGGCGTTAATTGAGCCATCTTTGGGGGTGCATAGCTCGGCAACAAGATAGGTAAAACTATCGTAAGTCTCAATCCCTCCTCCATGCGTTAGGCAGTAGGGATATACAATGTGCTGCCAATGGTCGCGGTACTTGCCCACATCGTAGCTTGATGTGGTCTTTAAGTCCACGATGTCGCCATCCCTCACATAGTCGGCATAACCGTAGAGCGTGACAACGCCCTGCGGAACGCTGATAGTCGCTTTGGCAAAGACCTGCGGAACGCAGTCGCAGAACTCATCAACGAGGGTAAAGACAAGGTTTTTGTCAAATTTGAACGTGAAGTTGTCAATCTTGGCAACGTAGGCTGTCAAGGTCTCTTCTATTGTCACCCCGTTGGTGGGCGGTGTGTGCCGGATAAGGCTGTCCACAATCTCGTTAAGAGCCGTACCACGCACCTGTGCCTCGGTCTTCTCGGACGGGAGCCGATTGAGCCTGTCAATCAACTCCCGCTTTTTAGCCTCCCTCTCCGCTTCATCTTCAAGCGACTGCATGTAGGTGTAGGCATCAAAGAGGGAGGGGTAAAGGCAGTAGTTATTCATACAGCTTGCTCTCCTTGTTGAATGTCAGTTGCAGTTGTGCGGCCTTAGTGGTGACGGCCATACGCAGACGGACGATAAGGTCGCCAATGGGTTTTTCTTTGCAGATGTCCTGCATAACCTCGTTCAGTGCCATTGCATCGGTGCAAGCGTCGAAACGCTGCTGATAGGATTGCATCTTCTCGGCAACTGCTTTTGCGGTCTCAATCTTACGCTCGGCACGCTCACGTTGGCGGGTGAAATACTCGGCAAAGCGGTCGGCAAGGAATGTGTTAGGCTGACCGACTGCAAGAGTGGGGATAAGATATGCAGGCTCAAACTCAGCCGTATTCTTGCCCTCGTTGCGTGATGTGGGGTTGAATGTAAGTTGGCGTACCTCCTGCCCCTTGTACTTCACCATTTCCATGTAACCGCACACGTCAAGGTCGCAGATAACGTCCTTGTAGTTGGATGCACGGAACGCGGGAATGTAGCGGATTTCCTCACCGTTCTTTTCCACCTCTCGCTGAGCAACAAAGACGATATTACGCCCAATGCTCTGCACGGAGCGGAGGAAACTTTTGAATTGTGCATTGACTAGTCCCCATTGCTTGATAGAGGGCTGAGAGGTGCCGCAGACGTGGATGATAATACTATCCATCATCTTGCTTGCAGTGTCGATGATTATCGTGCGAAACTCGTTGCTCTGTGCCACCTCGTTCACCGCGTCAAGGGCATCCTGCCACTTGGTGATTTGCACGGTGGGTACTTGGTGTTCGTCACGGATGCGGGAGACACCGCCATCGAAATCGAACAGAACGGGAGAGGGAGCGGAGCAAGCAATGGTAGTCTTGCCCATACCAGACTGCCCATAGATAAGGGCAGCGATTGTGTTTTTGCCGAGAATCTCGGTCGGACGCTTAATAAGGCTCATAATTTTTAAAATTTTAATGTGATAAAAAGATTTCTAAAAAAATGGGCGGGGCGGCAGTCGAGAAAGACCAGATGGGGTGTGGCTTGCCACCCACGCCCTACCATGAAGTAAGATTATAAGAATATTGTTTTACCATAATAAAGCGGAAAGGGTGAGCGTGGTTAGTCGCTAGTTTAAAGGCTCACCCAGTCCGCCAGGGTGCGGACGGGCGGTTATTAGAGTTTACTATGACGAAATTTGTTTGCCTGCCCGCCAGTTCCAAAGTATTCCTAGTGTTTGGGATATGGATTTTGTGCATTTGTTTGTGGTCGTGTGGTCGGTGTAAGGCTCACGCCCCGCCGACCGTGTGGCAGGGGAAACACAACATTAACATTCAAAATGAAAAAAGTTTTCCCCTGCCGTATTTATTAAGATGTCTACAAATCCTGTGGTAGACGGATTTCCGATTTTTTCTGCCACATCGACAATTGGCTAACTATCTGCCAATATGTCAGTCCCTCCAAGAGTATACCAAGGGTGGCTATTTTACACGGCGTATGCTGCCGTATCTCCTAGATGAGTGGTTCCGATATGCCAAAGTGCGCTTACCTTTCGGCTTGGTGCCTGCGGCGCGGCTTACTGACACCGCAGGCGGAACTTATTGATGGAGGGTTACGCCCTAGTTGTAGACTGAACAATCCGACAAACGTAGTTGGATGCCGCAATCTTGGCAGTAGGTGACGAGGGAAGATGTATTTTCAAACAGGACGTGATTATTATGTCCATCGGGGTGGGTAATGGTGAGGCAACAATCTGTGCCGTTGCCGTTCCAAGTGGCTGTGTACTTCATGGTTTTTCAGTTTTTAGGGTTAGTAATCATAAATGCCTGCCCCTCGTGGATAAGGGCGAGAAAGCGGTATGTGCCACGCTGCACCTTTTGTAGTCTACCTGTGCCATCGTCAATGATAGCCACACACAGATTCTGCTCCTCTAATTGCTGCTTGGCTATCTCGGTAGCGTCTCGGTCAGTGAATGTGCGTGAACGCAGACCACCGCCATTGTCGTAGAATGTTACTTTTGTCATAATTCTAATTATTTAAATTGGTTAGCATATTCTATGTACTTCGTGATAGGCTGCAAGGCGTTCATTGTATGATGTGGTGTAGCCCTGCTTTTTGAGGTCGTGGATGTGGTCGCATATCCCCGATGGGTCGAGGGGTTGCCATCCGTTTGCCCTCATTGTTTCTTCGGCTTTCGCCATCCATTCTTCGTTGCTCATTTTAATCCCTCCTTATAGAAGTAATACCTTGCTTGCTTCTCACCACCCTCGCGCTTGTGCGGGTAGCGGTTGGCATACTTCCGCAGGGTGCTGGGCTTGATACCTAGTATTGTCGCTGCTGTCTTGCAGTCCACCAATTCGGGGGTCTGCTGCATAGTAAGCAACCTTGCGACCTCGCGGGCTACTGCCTTGACGCTCTCGGGGGATAGGGTGATTGTCTGCATGGATTAAAGGGTTTTAAGTTTCTCATCAATGTCGGTGATATGCTGCTCAATCTCTTTAACAATCATTTCAAAATGCCTGTCAAGAATTGGGCTTATCAGCCTATCAAGGTGTCTAAATGAGCGGGTGGTGCGGAATAACTCCGTTGGAGTGTAATTGTCCCTATCAACGAAGTCAGTCTTTATTGTAAGACGTGTGTTCGCGTTTCGTTTATCAAAGATGAGTTCTTTGATATCCTGCCACTCTTTCTGTTCTGAAAGCAAGGCTTTTACCTGTTCTTTATTCTGTGTATCCATGATAATATAATTATTTATAATTATTGATGATATAGTTACGCCTCCTCCTTACGTTTAGGCATTCGTGTCTGAGGTGTGTTGTTGATAACTCCGCAGGTGGAAAGGTCGTTGCGCACGGTGTCGAGGTTGCAGGGATAGCCGAGGGAGGTAAGTTTGTCCGCGATGGCCATGTAGAGGTCGCGGTAGGTGGCGTATTTGTTCCGCCACTTGTCGAACCACTTTGCGGCGAGCTTGCGGCGTTCAAGGATGCGAGCCTTTGATGCGGGGAGTATGCGCCCCTGTGCATCCTTATATTTATATCGCATTATTGTTGGCATATCAAATTATTTTTGTAATTTTGCTTTGTAATTCGGATGCAAAAATACTACAAATTTTGAAAATAACAAGAAAAAAATTTACAAATATGGATAAAATCAAAGAAAGATTATTACAATTTGCTAAGGAACAGAAACTTGTGATGATGGATTTTTATAAAAAAATTTCTGTTGCATCCTCAAATTTCAGTGGAAAAGGGGGTGAAAGTGCCTTATCAACGGACAAAATTGTACATATTTTGACAATTTATCCCGAACTTTCGCCCGATTGGTTACTACTTGAAAAAGGCGAAATGCTGCGAAAAAACAACGGAAAAAACATAAATGTGTCAGATTCCCCATCGGCAATTGTCGGAAATAATGACACGACAATAAACGTCTCCACAGAACTACTTGCACTAATCAGCAGCCAGCAGGAGACGATTAAAGAATTAACAAGCATCATAAGGGGTATGCATAAATGAAGAAGTGTAGGAAGTGGAGATTCTGGATAATTAGCCGTGGATGGGTATTAATCACAAATGTACTGCTACTTGTGATTAATATTGTTATTTTGTGTAGGTGCGCACCATCATCAGAAAAGCTCGATTTTGACTATTATGGGGTTATTGTTGGTGTCTTATCTTTACTTGTTGCAGCTCTGATTGGGTGGAATATTGAGACGGCTCTTGGAATAAAGAAAGACGTTGCAAGGATAGATAGAGACATTAACAATATTAAGAATGATATAAATAAAATTAGAACTGCCAATAAAGAAGAATCGGAAAAAGTAAGAGAAGATTCATTAAATGACTGTATTAGGATATTGGCAACAATGGAAGAAAGATTAACTGAATTCTGTTTCAAATCACACAAAAAGTTAAGGCACAAACTATTTTTACAAACCATTGACCATGCTGTCAATAGTATGGATTATTGGGCGAAGTTAGGGGAATATGAGGAGGCAAGTAAATTTGTAGATGTAATAAGTAAGATGGAAAAGTATGCTAATGAGAAAAAGAAAAAAGCAATTTTAGAAAAACTAAAGAAAATGGATGGCATTCAGAATATAAAGGGGTTTGAATTGTTGTTTGCTATATATTCTTAATGTAAATGAACATTATGAACAAAAAACGTGAAAATATAACAATTAAAATACTTGCTATTGCCATCATGGTGGCAACAATCCCCGCAGCGTTGGGGATAGCACGGTTGGGAGCGTTGATTCTTGCGAAGCCGGAGCCGTGGCTGTGGGATTATGTTTATGTGTCGCAAAGCCCGAGGGCAGAATGCTACCATAGCAGCATTAAATGCGAGGGATTAAGCCATACAAAATATGCAATAGACAATATCCCATTGGATGAGGCAGAAGAATTAGGGAAAAGACCTTGCGAATATTGCTTAAAGAAAGATAAGCTGCACAAATACGACAAGGCGTTCCCGTGGCTGATAATGCCAGCAGAAGCGTTATTGTGCATACCACTCTTATTATATGACAAAAGACAAGCACGAAAGAAAGAAAACAAAAAAGGCTGACGTTTCCCAACGCCAGCCACGCATGAATGATTAAAGAAATTAAACCGTCATGGAAGATTTAAAGGACATCGTACACAACGTTTGGAGGGATGAGTTTGCGGAACACATCAATATCGTCATCCGCCTGTTGCAGCGTCTTAATGACCGTTTCCGTGTCCTTGTCGGAGCAGTTAATGACACACTTCGACTTAACGGCAGGGACGAGTACGCCCGAATTGTGATTTTCAATATAACCCATAAATATTAGTATTATGATTGATAGTAGAATTATTGACATCGTGAACGTGGTGAACGCACAAAAAGACATGGTTTGCCTGCATTGCAAGAGACCGCACAGATTCCGCCTTACGGCAAGGGAGATTGACGGAAAGCCTGTAGTCGGCTACTCCTTTTCCGGGGACACCTGCGACCAATTCAAGCGTGAACGGCTTGATGCGGTGGCAAAGGTGATGGGAGAGTATTGCGAACTTGACTTTGTGGCCTGTCATATTGGGTGATTTTCAATTTGCAAAGATACGAAAAATAATTGACATGGAAGAATTTTTGAACGAACTCCGACACGCAGCCTTTGAGGTGCTGTTGCTGCACCCTGCCACCACACGCGACAAGTGGGTGCAAATCCTCATTGAGCAATACCCAACCGAAGTAACGGATGCACTCGGCACGGACACAGAAACGACCCGTGAACGGCTCAACAAGATGTGGCACGACACCTACACCGACACGGCAGGAGTTACGCGCTCATACGCGGATTGGGCGGCATTGTTCGCCACCGAAGAGGACATCAGCAACTACTATAAAACAATACCAAAGTAATACCACACGGAACACCACCACCGCCACACGCTGACTGCTAACGGACTACACAAGGGCGATTATCCCTCTCTTTCCGCCATAAAAGTCTCACAAGTTCTTACAAAATAAGCTTGTGAGTTATTTTTTGGATAAAAATTGCACCAAAATGCCCCGAACAAACTGCCGTTGCAGTTTGTTCGGGGCATTTTGGTGACTTTGACCACGCATTACACGAATCTTACAAATTGGCTGATGTCACCCTAATCCGTCATGCTCCTTTCTTTATGATTTTCTCCATATTCCCCACCATATAGAATGGCAGGCTGAATAGTCTGAAACGTTTGCCACCGATAATAGTGGTGAGGTCGTCTTCTCGATATTCGCCCGTCCACACCCTTACTGCAATATCCACACTGCTGTTATCGATAAAGGAATGCAGCGAGCGTAGATGTGAATCTGCACCCGACTTTACTTCAATAGGTATGACCTTGCCGTCCATCTGCCACACAAAATCCACTTCGGCACTGTTGCCCCCCTTTCCCCGTGTCCAAAAGGCTCGCCGTTGGCTAATACGGTCGTTCAACGTGAGGAGTTCCTGTGCTACAATATGCTCTGCTACCCGACCACGCCAAGTGTCCATCAGGTCATGTGCATTTATTATTTCACCACGGATGCCGGCAGCATGGTTAACCAGCCCGGTATCAAGCCATATCAGTTTCGGCTGTCGTCTCATTTCAGTCATGATGGGGGCATCGGTATGTGTGGTTGGATATACCAACTCCAACAGCATGGCCTTTTGCAACAGATGGAAAGCCTCGCCGACCGCCTTCGCCTTGTAGTTGGAACCGGCAAACCCCGTCAGGGTCACAGTCTCGCCAGCCATTAACCATCCGTGTTCAAGGATGAATCGTACCGTGTCGGACAGTTTGTTGCTACGTACATATTTCTCTACGTCGTCACGGTAGGCCTGAAGCAAGGTCTCGTAGATGTCGTCTACCGCCATGAGGTCTCGTGTGTCGGCATACCGTTGCACCACTTCGGGCATACCGCCCACCACCATATATTGGCTGAAGAGTGACATCAGCCGACTGTGCAACACCCGGCTGCCCACAGCATCATACATTATTTCCATAAGATTATCCTGCCCCAAGGCACCCACAAATTCGGCAAAAGAGCATGGCCTCACTGGCAGATACTGCACACGCCCCACAGGGAACGATGTGTTTATGTCCACAACGTTCTCTAACAGAGAGCCTGCTGCAACGACATACAGCTCTGGGTGTTCCTCATAGAAATAGCGTAGCATGGCAACTGCCTTGGGCGAATTCTGTATCTCATCGATGAATAGCAGCGTATCACCGTCTCGACGTACCATGCCATTTTGGGCAAACAGCAGACCGATACGGTCGTCAAGCGGCATCTCAATCTCGAACACTCGCTGCTTCTCAGTATTCTCTAAATTCACATAAAGATAGTTCTCAAACGTCTGCCCGAATTCGTTTACCAAAGTCGTCTTTCCTACCTGACGTGCTCCACGTAATATGAGCGGCTTACGGTTTTTGTTCTTTCGCCAATCGTTTAAGCCATTGATTATATTTCTTTTAAACATCAATATCTGTATTTTTTCGTTCTGCAAATATACGAAAAATAATCCATTCGGTAAGATACTTTGTTAGAAAAACGACTCATTCGGTAAGATACCTTGTTAAAAATTGACTCATTCGGTAAGCTGCACCCCGTCGTTGAAAGTGAGCAGCACACACAGGTTACCCAAGTCTTTGGCGTCTATAATCTCAAGATATTTCATATATTTGGGGGCATAATTTGCTTTTTTCAATTTGCAAAATTACAATCTTTTCCTGAAATAGTAAAAATTATTTTCAGTAAGACTCGCTGTTCCTATATACTACAGTGGTGTGAGGCCTGTTTGGCATGAGAAGACTCGGACAAAAAAGGATGAGGTATCGAACCGAGGTGGTCGACAATGTCGCCAATGGGCAGGTCGGTGTAACGTATAGTGCGGTGCATTTCACAAACAAAAAAAAGGTTAATGTAATAACCGAACAAGGACACATTTGGGTTAATGGAATAACCGATTTGAAACATTTTTCGGTTAATCCAATAATCTTTCGTATCTTTGCACTTGTTTTCATTTAGAAGGATATGGAAAGTTTGTTCAAGAAACACAAGATGTTAATATCTCAGGTAAGCACTGATATTGTGCGTGAGATGATGCATTCGGTCAACTGGGAAAGACAATTGGTTGCTATACGAGGGTCTCGTGGCGTAGGTAAAACCACCCTCATTCGGCAGTACATCAAACAAAAGTACGGCATCAGCCCGGGAGAGGCTCTCTACTGCGTGATGGACAGCATGTATTTCACCAATCATACCCTTCTAGACTTGGCAGAACGTTTCCACTTGATGGGAGGTAAACATTTGTTTCTTGACGAGGTGCACCGCTACCCCACTTGGAGCCGAGAAATCAAGGAAATTATTGACCTTTATCCCAACATGAAAGTCACATTTACAGGCTCTTCCCTTATCCAGATTCTCAACACTGATGCTGACCTGTCACGGCGTGTGTTGAGTTATACTATGGAAGGCCTGTCTTTCCGTGAATATCTACAATTTTACAAAGGGATTCACCTCCCTGTGTATAAGCTGGAGGACATACTAACCAATTACGACGACATTTGTGCCGAGACAAACAAGTTGTGCCACCCTCAGCCTTTGTTTGAGGAATATCTGAAAGTAGGTTATTTCCCCTTCTACGACGGCGAGGAGGAAGAATATTACAGCCGCATTGAGAATGTGATTGATTTCATTGTGGGACAGGAACTCCCCCAGTTCTGTGGCGTTGATGCCGCCAACACTCGCAAAGTGAAGGCATTGATACAGTTTCTAGCCGACAGCGTGCCTTACGAGTTGAACATTGCCAAGTTATCAGCGCGCTTGGAACTGAACAAAAACACTGTGCTCAGTTATATCAATAGTCTTGGCCGTGCCGAGCTACTACTGCTGCTCTATTCCGACAGCAAGACCATCACAAGGTTGCAAAAGCCTGACAAGATATACCTGCACGACCCCAACATGTTTTATACACTTGGCCATGGTGAAAAAATAGGCACCATCAGGGAATGCTTCCTTATCAACCAGTTGTCGGTGAATCACACTGTGGAATATGGCAAAGAACAGGGAGATTTCATTATCGACGGCAACATCACAATTGAGGTCGGTGGTCCGGATAAGACATTTGAGCAAGTGGTCGATATTCCCAACTCATACATTTTTGCCGACCGCATAGAGTTCCCCGTCGGCAAGAAGATACCCCTATGGATGGCGGGGTTAGTGTATTGAAAAGAGTGTTTGTGGATATGTTATTCGAGTCGCCCAACTTATCAACTTTAAACTTATCGACTAATAATGAAACGTGTAATAGGTATAGGTGAGACGGTATTGGACATACTGTTTAAGAACGACCAGCCCCAGAAAGCCGTCCCTGGCGGCTCTACATTCAACAGTATTATATCGCTCGGACGAGCCGGAGTGCCATGCATGATGGTGACAGAGGTCGGCGGCGACCATATAGGCGACATTATCTGCCGATATCTGAAGGTGAATGGCGTGTCTTCGGAATATGTGTGCCGCCACGAACATATCAAGTCGCACATATCACTGGCCTTTCTGGACGAAAACAACGACGCGCAATACGTGTTCTATAAGAACCATGCGTCTGTTTCGTTGGACGGAGTACTGCCTGTCTTTTGTAATGACGATGTGGTACTCTTTGGTTCATTCTTTGCCATCAACCCAGCCATACGGCCTGTCGTAGGCTGTTTGCTGCGCGATGCACGCAAGGCAGGAGCATGGCTCTATTATGATGTCAATTTCCGCAAAACCCATATTGCCGATCTGCCTGACACGATGCCCTATATAGAGGAGAACATGAGCCTGGCTGATGTGGTGCGTGGGTCGATGGAGGATTTCGACTACATATATGGCCTCCATGATGGAGATGCCATTTACGAACGGGTGAACCGACATTGCAGCACATTGATACTGACTGACGGTGCACGACCGATACGTGTCTATACCCCAAAAAGCTGCGAGACCTATCCCGTGCAAGCGATAGAGACAGTCAGCACCGTCGGCGCCGGGGACAATTTCAATGCCGGCTATATCTACGCAAAGATTGCAATTGAAAATGG